>Ga0208490_100047_pt1 | contig 103719 bp, 102 predicted proteins | sample SubbioAug_CSWold_FD_184818 | JGI IMG/M metagenome (GOLD analysis project Ga0208490, IMG submission 184818) | Serpentinite rock and fluid subsurface biosphere microbial communities from McLaughlin Reserve, California, USA - CR11Aug_CSWold (SPAdes) | ecosystem: Environmental > Terrestrial > Deep...
CATCCTCACAGTCGGACCGCCGCCACGCCCATCCCATCACCAATGAGCACAGCCGAAACCGCGGGCTACGTCACCACCAAGTCAGGCCGCTAACACCGCTGTCGAAGCCTTGGACATGGCGGATCTCCGAGACGACGCGGCGTCCGGTGCGGTCACGGGTGAGGAAGACGATCACGTCGAGGGCAAGGGCAGCGAGCTGCAGGACGTCGCCGGTGGCCCAGTCCCGGCCGCCGGCTCTGGCGTACACCGGGAGGCGTGGGAACACTGACCAGGAGGAATCCGCATGGATCGTGCACATCGACCCGGCGATGCCCTGGGTCATCGCCTCGAGCATGTCGATGACCTCTGGTCCGCGGACCTCGCCGACGACGATGCGGCGGGGCGTGAACCGCTTGATCGCTCGACCGAGGTCGGCCAAGGAGACCGCTCCGACCCCCTCGGTGTTCGCACCCCGCTCCATGAACACGAGCACGTGATCGTGACGGCCTGGCATCGCATCCAGGTGCAGCTCCGGCTCCTGCTCCAGCACGATGATCCGCTCGTCGCGGTCGCACTCGTGCAGCAGCGCGCGGAGCAGGGTGGTCTTCCCGACGCCCTGACCACCGGCGATGAGCACGTTCCGGCGGGCGCGCACCAGCGCCGCGAGCAACGATGCGATCCCGTGGTCGTACATGCCCCGGTCCACCAGGGCGTCCTGATCAGCGTCGACCAGCAGGTGCCGACGCACGGTGAGGTAGGGCCGCTTCGTGACCCAGGCCGCAGCAGCGAGTCGAGAGCCGTCGGGGAGCTGGAGGTCCAGAAGAGGGCGCGACGGCGTGAACTCCCGTTCCATGTGCCCGCCCCGTCGAGCAAGCGTCTGGATCATCTCGATCAGCTCCGCATCTGACCCTGCGATCGGCTCGCCGATGATGGTGTCGCCTCCAACGGTGACCAGGCGCACGTCATCACAGCCGTTCACGAAGATGTCGGTGACGTCACGACGTCGGAGCAGGGCGTCAAGGCCAGGGGCTGCGGAGAACGCCGTGGCCAGCACCCGCTCGAGCAGCATGTCTTCCTCATCAGCGGACAGGGGTGACTCTCCCAGCCGCAGCGCAGCCCGCGACCGGGCGTCCAATTCGCGACGCAGGATGGCTCGGGCCATCTGCTGCTGGTCGAGCTCGTCGGGCACCCGTGAGCCTGCATCGCTCGCTCGCCCCAGGTACTCGCCGATCTCGTCGGCGACGGTGCGCCGGAGCGAGGCTGCCAGCTCATCCAGCACCAGCGACCTCCTGCGCGGCCGGGACGGCCTCGGTGAGACCGGACAGCACGGTTCGGGCCGACCGGGCGAGCGGCGAGCGGGCCCAGGCTCGACCCGCCCCGTGCGCGAGCAGCGTCGTGAACCCTCGACGATCCCAGGCGAGGGCGCCGACGACTGGCACCTCCATCGCAGCAGCGACCTCCGCAGATCCATACGGCCGTTCTCCGACGGCAACGACGACGACTCGGGTGGCGCTCGCGGCCTCCAGCGGTTCGACCAGCCAGCGGGCGGCCTCCACACCATCGATCGTCGGCGAGCAGACGATCCCGACGACGTCGCAGCCCGACACCCTGTGGGTCGTTGTGTCAGAGCGAGACCAGCGCCCCAGGTCGAGGATCGTGGTGATGCCGTCGAGGTCTCGCAGCGCGGAGGTGAGGCGGTCACGGGTCAGCGCCACGCTGGACTCGGCGTACGGTCCGGCCGTCGGGGCCAGGATCGAACGGATGCCCGCAGGCACGTCGACGAGGTGCTCCACGACGGCGTCGGCCCCCGCGGAACGGCGAAGCCCGTTGGCCACCCGCACGAGACCAGGCTCACCCCAGGCGCCGGTCCACACCTCAATGCTCCCGCCGGATGGATCCAGCTCCACGAGAAGCGAGTCCTCGGCAACAGCCGCAAGTGCGAGCGCAGCCGTGGTCACGCCGGGCGACCCCTTGGCCGAGACCAGCCCGACCAGCACCGAACTACTCCGCCAGGGCCACGACCGTGACCCTCCCGTCGGCTGCAGCCGCTGAGATCGCGCCCGCCGAAGCCCTCGGAACCACCAGCTCCACGGGGTGCTCCCGCATGCTCAACGCCTCGCCTGAAGCATCGAAGACCCACCCTTCGATCTCGTCGGGACCGCCCTGGGTTCCGGCGGGCGGCCGAACGACGACGAGCACCGGAGTACCGCGTCGAAGCCTTCGCGTCGGGCTCTCGCCCGGGCCGAGCACGACGCCGATCACCGCATCCTCGTCGGTGAGCAGCTGGCTGCCTTCGGCCATGAGATGGTCCTGGCTCAGCAGCGATCCCGAGACGAGATCGGTACCTGCGACTCGTCCCACCAGGTCCTGGAGCTCCGCCGCATCCACCGTGCTGACGTCGGTGTCAGTCGAGATACGAACGACGCGCAGGTCCGACCGATCGATCATCTCGAGGCGGCCCACGTCCTTGGAGAGGGCGATGACCTCGCGACGATCCCCGGCCGAGAGGTAGAGAGCGACGGAGATCCACGCACCCAGCACGGCGACGGCCGCCCCGGCGCCGATGCGCCCCCAGCGACGACGAACGGGCCCGCCCGGCGGCTTCGCCGTAGGGGCTGCTGCAGCTCTTGCGCGTTGGGCGGTGTGCCCGTTGCTCGGAGTCGGCAATGTCGACGTCACGCTGTCTCCCCGCTCACCACCACCGCCTGCACCTCTCGCACTGCCCTCGGGAGCTGGGTGGTCCTGGTCACGGCGGGCAAGGAACCGGTGGCGCCCGTGGACGCTGTCCACGAGATCGTCCACGTGACCGATGCCGACCCCGACCAGGTCGGAGGTCGTCCCTCGGCGCCGGTTCGAAGGGCGTACGCGTACGTGCACGCGCCTTCTGCCGAGGCCTGGTCCTCCACCGAGGGACCGTCTGGGTCGTACCGGGTTCCCGCACCGGCGCACGAGATGGTGCCCGAGCCGGGTTCGCCGGGTGTGAACGTCAGCTCGGGCGACGCCGTGACCGTCACACACAGTCCTCCGGCACACGCCGAGTCGACGACATCTCCAGTCCAGTTCGTCACCTCGACGAACACGGGGACGTCGACGATCGACGCTGTACCGATCGGTGGCGACGAGTTGATCGTCGGCTGGGCGAGGATCCCGGCGATCTCCCCTTGGATGCTGGAGGCGAGGACGTCGGGTGTGACCGGACGGATCCACCGCAGGGTGTTCGCGCGCCGGCCGTCGGAGCAGGTGAGAGCTTGCCAGATGACTGCCACCTCGCCGGGTGGAGGGGCGAGTCCGTAGTCGAAGAACACGGACGGGTCCGCTCCGGATGGGTCCGGAATCGTCGCCCATGCGCACACGACCCGATCCGCCGACCCGCCCCCTCCGCCACCGCCGCGAGCGAGCCCGCCAGGGGCCGGTACGTCCCACTCGACGCAGTAGCCGAGCGGTGAGTAGCTCGCGCACCGTCCGGGGCTCTGGGATGCCCCAGCCGGAGCGACGGCGCCCAGCACCGCGCTGGCCACGAAGAAGCCGGCTGCGATGCGGGCGGCGATCACTGGTCGGTCCCGCGCTGGGCGCAGTCCGAGGTCGACGCCTCGGTCAGGTCTCTGATCCGCCACATCCCGTCGACCCGTACCGCCACGACGGAGGCCGCAGTCTGCCCACCGAACGATTCGAGGACGTTCCCGGCGGCGTCGGTGATCTCCATGCTGTTCTCGGCGCAGATGTCGAAGGCCGCCTCGTCGTCGCCGACTGGTGTGACGTCTGTGACGCTCGAACTGGTCAGCGCCCCCCGTGGTCCCGGTCGGTAGAAGCGGCCCGCCGCCCCCTCCCGGGCCCAGTTGGCCAGAGCACCTTCGGCAAACGCGCTCTTCTCGGTGAACAAGGTCAAGTACGCCTGGACCTCGTCGCTGTCTGGATCCGACGCGACGCGCGGGTCGGCGAGGATCGCGGCGACGGCGGCGTCGTAGCGGCGCATCAGGTCCCCGAGGACAGGTGCGACCGCGTCGATGCTGGTCGCCGGAGGCTCGGTGGCCGAAGTCGTCGTGGTGTCCGAGTCAGTCGTGGAGGTGGTGCTCCGCAGAGCAGACGTCGACGTGGTCGTCGTACCGGCACCCTCGTCGTCGCCCGAGCAGGCGCCGAGGGCAAGGACGAGTGCCAACAACACCGGTGCGCCTCGCCGGATCATCCGACCACCATCGCCACGATCCAGCCCGCCACGAGGGCAGGTCCGAGCGCCACTCCGCTGGGGCCATCGCTCCTCCGAATCCGTCGGACCAGGACCGTCACGAACGCGGCGAGAACGCTGGCGACGACCGTCACCGCAGCTGCGCGCGGCGAGAGCCATGCCGGCACCGCGACGGCGAACGTCGTGAGAAGCACATCGCCGAACGCGATGCCCCGGGTCAGGATCCAGGCGCCGACGAGCGCAGCACACACGAATGCGGTGACTGCGCCTGCGGTCAACAGGCGGTTCCAGGACCCGAACCGAGCGGAATCCACGATGAGGGCGCCGCAGACGATGATCGAAGCGAGACGGAGCGTCCGTAGTGAGAACCGGTGGGTCGTGATGTCCGAGGCGGCCAGTGCCGTCAGCCCAGTCGCGGCTGGAACAGCGGCGAGCATTCCGGTGTGGACGTACCCGAGCGCCGCCACACCCCCGACGAGGCAGCGGATCCATTCGCTCCGCCTCAGCGAATGCGCCCCGGCGCCCATGCTCAGACCTCCCGCCAGCCCCACGAGGTGGCACGGCACGGGCACCGTCTCGCGATCGGCGCCGTCGGTGCGTTGTCCCACCGCTGATCTCGAGTCGGCCCCCATCGCACCGTGACCCACCTCCTGAGCGCACGTGCGTTACAACTGCTCAAAAGGTACACAGTGCTGGAGTGCTCCGCACGGGGTTGCGGTCCAGCCGACGCCGACTGGTCCTGGCCGAACGGCGTCCGGCCTCGCGGACCCCAGGTTTCGTCAGGCGTCGGTTATCGGGCCTGCTTCGCTGACGAAGCTGGCCAGTGCGTCGAGGGTGGCCTCGGCCCACAGTGCGCGCTTGCGGCCCCGCCGACGTTCGCGCAGGCGCTCCAGGCGGGTCATCTGCGGGTTCGGCCGGACCACGACCTCGACCTCAGTGCCCCCGGCGGCGGGGCGGAAGCGGATCCTCAGCTGGTGCCTCTCGTCGGTCTCGAAGGCCATCAGGTGGAGGGGGGTCCGAAGCGCGAGCCGCACGGTGACGCTCCGGGCGCTCGTCTGCTGGCCGACACGGAAGAGGAAGTGGTCGTCGTCCTGCGGGATCACCGGATCCAGCACTAGCGGCACCCACGCAGGCCATTTCCGCACGTCGGCGACGGTCAAGAACACCGTGTTGATCGGCGCCGGAACGACTCGGGACGCGCGTGGCAGGTCGGTCTCGGCGAACGGAGGGCCGTCGCTCATGCGTCCGGCCCCTGGGGGCGGCTGTCGTGGTCCTGCTGGGCCACCACCTCTCCGAGCAGTCGGAAGTGGGTCTCGACGAGGTCGGCGAGGTCGGCGTCCACCGGGGTTCTCATCCACGCGTTCATGACGGCGTCCATGACCGCGATCGCTGCGCCGGCGAGGAGTCCCGGGCGAGAATCGATGGCGGGGTCGACGGAGAGGCGTTCGGCGATGGCGCCGACGAGCGTCTCCTCCCACCGCGGACGGATCACCGTGCGTTCGTAGGCGCCCAGGCTCGGGGTGGCGAGGTAGATCGCTGCCTGCCGGCGCTGGGTCGTGACCAGATGCGCTGTGTGCTGGGTGAGCGTCACGATGGCAGCTCGGACGGCGGCGATCGGCGGCTCGTCCGGCCGCTCGGTCACGATCGTGGCGTGCAGGACGGCGAGGAGCTCGTCCTGTTGGTCGAACAGCGCTCCTTCCTTCGATCCGAAATACCGGTAGAAGGTGCGCGCCGAGACCGTGGCCGCCGCAGCGATCTCCTCCACCGTGACGCCGTCGAACCCGTGCCTTTCGAACAGGACGAGCGCGGCCTCGGTGAGACGCTCGCGCGTCTCCTGTGCGTGGATCGCTCGGAGGGGACCCGTCGGCATCGACTCATGGTGTCACGTCTGCCAGTTGGCAGACGTGCCGTAGAGTGGAGTTCGCTCCGATCGCGTACGGCCGTGCTCGCCGCTTCGCCTGGCAAGATCACGAGATGAGCCCGAGGGTGAGCGAGATGGTCTCCGACAGGACGACGACATGACGGTGGTGGTCACCGGAGCTGCCTCAGGCATGGGCGCCGCGACCGCGGCGCGCCTGCATCGAGACGGTCATCAGGTGCTGGGCGTCGACCTCACGTCGGCGGACGTCGCGGCAGATCTCGGCACGCCCGGCGGCAGGCGTGCCGTGATCGACGCCGTCTCGGGCGTCGAGTTGACCGGGGTGGCGACGTTCGCTGGCGTGTCCGGCTTCGGTGGCCGAACGGGATCGCTGGTCGTCTCCGTGAACTACTTCGGCACGGTGGAACTGCTCGAGTCGCTGCGCCCGTCCCTTGCCCGAAGCGGCGGCGCCGCAGTTGCGATCAGCTCGAACACGGCGACGACTGCACCGAACGTGGACGACCAGCTGGTGGACGCGCTCCTCGCCGGCGACGAAGAGCGGGCCCGAGCACTCGCTGATGAAGCCGGCGGACCGTGCGCGTATTCGTCGTCGAAGCTCGCCGTGGCGCGCTGGGTGCGGCGCACGGCGCCCGGTGCGGAGTGGGCCGGCGCCGGGATCTCGCTCAACGCGATCGCCCCCGGCTACGTCGAGACCGCGCTCACCGCAGAGATGCTCGCGGAACCCGGAACCCGCCGGGTCATCGAACGGACCCCACTCCCCATCGGCCGGCCCGGCACGCCGGACGACATCGCAGCTGTCGCCGCCCTGCTGCTCGGCGAGAGCGGCTCCTTCTTCGTCGGCTCAGTGCTCTTCGTCGACGGTGGGACCGATGCCCTCGTCAGACCGGACGACTGGCCGGCGGCCCGGCGCGCACGTTGAGCTCCTCTAAGGAGCGACAGCTCGCTGGACCACTGTGTAGGGGAGGTCCGTGGCGGTCAGTCCGGGCGATGACGCGACGATGCTGGGCGGGGTCTGCGCTGCCCGCAGCGGAGCAATCGATGGAGGAACTCGCTCGGATTGCGAGCTGGAGGTCACGCAGACGCGGCGCCCTCGTCCGGATGATCCCCTGGCAGGTAGCCGAGTTCGGCGGAGACGCTGGCCGTGGTGCTACGGAGCAGGGCGGCGATGCGGTCACGGCCCGCATCGTCGAGCGCCGGCCGGGGGGTGACCACGCCAACGACGAGGGGAACGTTGCCGAAGGCGTCGAAGACAGGTGAGGCGAACCCGTCGATTCCGATCACGGGGGTGTTGGAGACGTAGCTCAGTCGCTCGTCGCGGATCTGCTGGAGCTCGTCGGCGAGCGCGTCGAGGTCGGCGTCCTCCGGGACGCCGATGCCGCGCTGGGCTTCGAAGATGGGGTGGGTGACGGACGGCGGAAGGTGGGCGAGGAACACGCGACCGACCGACGACCACAGGGGCAGCGACCCGCCGACCCTCACCGTCACGCTCATGGGGAAGTGGCCGATCTCCCAACGGGTGAGCACCGGGCCGGCATCGCCCCACGCGGTGAGGTTCACCGAGTGGCCGCACTCGTCACGGAGTGCCGCGAGGTGGGGACCGGCGACGTTGGCCTCGTCGGTACGTCGGATCGCCTCGGCTCCCAGGCGGCGGGCGGCGGGCCCGAGGTCGTACAGCCCCGACACCGGAGATTGGTCGACCATGCCGACTCGGGTGAGGCTCACGAGGTATCGGTGCACCTTGCTCGCCTGCATCCCGGCCTCGGCGGCGATCCGGGACAGTGACGCGGCGCCGCCGACCGACTCGAGCGCCTCGAGGATCGCCGCTGCGATCTCCACCGATTGGATTCCACGGCGCTGCGGCTCGCTCATGGTCCCCATGTTGGTCCGCCTGGCGTCGGCGGTCGTGCACAGCCTCGCCACGGCCTCACGAGCTGAGGGCGGCGCGCTCGCGCCACTCGATGGCTGCCTCGACAAGGAAGGAGACAGCCGTGGGGTCATCGATCGCGCTCGGGTCGAGCACGCTGTCCACGGGCTGGCCGATGAAGAGCCGTTGCGCAGGGATCTCCATCTTCTTGCCGCTGAGCGTGTGCGGGAGCTTGGGCACGACGATGATGTGGTCGGGCGTGTGCCGCGGCGTGAGCGCGGAGCGAAGCTTGTCGCGCACAGTCGTCTCCAGGCCGTCGACGTCCACATCTGCACTCGGCTGCACCAGCACGATCAGCTGACCTCGTGGCATCGCCGAGCTCGTGGTGTCGATGACCAGCGAGTCGGCGACCTCGGGCATGGTGTCGAGCACCCCGTAGAACTCGCCGGTACCCATTCGCACGCCGCCGCGGTTGAGCGTGGCGTCGGAGCGCCCGTAGACGATGCAGGAGCCGTCGTCGTCGAAGCTGATCCAGTCTCCGTGGCGCCACACACCCGGGTACATCTCGAAGTAGCTGGCGCGGTAGCGCTCGTCGCCGTCGTCGCCCCAGAACCTCACCGGCATGGACGGCATGGGCTTGCGGACGACCAGCTCGCCCTTCTCGCCGACGATCGGCTCTCCCGCTGGGTCGTAGGCGACCACGTCGACGCCCAGACAGGGTCCTTGCATGGTCCCGGCCCGGACGGGAAGCCACGAGGTGCAGCCGACGAAGGCGCTGACCGCGTCAGTGCCGCCGCAGATCGGCGCGATGTGCAGCTCGGGGCCGAACTGCTGATGGAGCCACTCGTAGCCCGCGACCGGCAGGGGCGAACCGGATGAGACGATCGTGCGCAAGCGCGACAGGTCGCGCGCAGCGCAGGGATCGTGCCCGTCTCGCATGGCGTTCTGCACGAACCCGGCGCTCACGCCCATGACGGTGACCTTCGATTCCGCGGCGATGTCCCAGAGGCGCTCGCCGTCGGGGTAGGTGGGACACCCGTCGTAGAGGACCACCGGCGTGCCCACGAGCAGGCAGCCCATGGCGATGTTCCACACGACCCAGCCAGTGCTGCTCCACCAGAAGTAGCGGTCGTGGGGCGTGAGCTCGAGGTGGAGGCGGTGCAGCTTGTGATGCTCGAGCATGACGCCGCCGTGGCCGTGCACGATCGACTTCGGCCGTCCCGTGGTTCCCGACGTGTAGACGATCCACAAGGGGTGGTCGAACGGGACGGGAGTCGGTTCGAGCGCCTCGTCGGTGGCGGCGAGCAGGTCGTCCCAGGTGGTGGCGCCGGGGATGTCGGCGCCTGCCGGCACCTGCACGACGTGGCGCACCGAGGGGAGGTCGGCGAGGAGCTTGGCGACGACGTCGGCGCGATCGTGCCAGGCGCCGTTGTAGGAGTAGCCCGAGACGGCGAGGAGCACGCTCGGCTCGACCTGGCCGAACCGGTCGAGCACGCTGCGCTCACCGAACTCGGGCGGGGTGATGGTCCACACGGCTCCGAGCGATGCGGCTGCCAGGAAGGCGACGACGGTCTCGGGGCGATTGGGCAGGTAAGCGGCCACGCGGTCGCCGGCCGTGATGCCGAGGCGGCGCAGGCCCGCCGCTGCCCGGCGGACCTCGTCAGCGAGCTCGTCCCAGCTCTTGGTGCCACGGCCGTGCTCGTCGTGGAACTCCAATGCGACGTCGGATCCCCGTCGGCGCAAGGCGAGGTCGACGTAGTTCAGTGTTCCGCCTGGGAACCACTGCGCACCCGGCATCGAGGCATCGACCAACGCGGCGGTGGGCTCGTCGTACCAGTGCACACCGGCGTCTTCGGCGACCGCGGACCAGAACTCGCCGGGCTCGTCGACCGACCACCGCCAAAGGGCATGGTAGTCGCCTGGCTTGGCACCGCTGCGGTCCTGGACCGCCGTCGCGAAGCGCCCGGACGGGCGATCGAGGATCGTGGACGGGTCGGGCATCCAGATGACGTCGCCTTCCCGCATGACGCTGACCTCCTGGCGGCTCATGCTCACGACCCGTCCGCCACGAAGCGCTGGGTGAGCGTGCCGATCTCGTCGATGGTGGTCACCAGCTCGTCGCCGGGCTGCAGGAACACGGGCGGGTCCTCGAGCATCCCGCACCCGCCGCTGGTGCCGGTGAAGATGACGTCGCCGGGATACAGGGTCAGCTGCTTCGACACCTCGTGGACGATGGCCGACACGTCGAAGGCCAAGTCGTTGGTGCGGAAGTCCTGACGGCGCTCGCCGTTCAGGTCGCAGCGGATGCCGATGTCGTCGGGGTCGGCGAACTCGTCGGCTGTCGCCAGGAACGGCCCGGTGGGTCCGAAGCCGGGGAAGGACTTGGCCATCGAGAACTGCGGGTTGGCCCAGGCCAGCTGGCTGACCCGCTCGGACAGGTCTTGACCCACGGTCACCCCCGCCAACGCGTCCCAGCCCTGGTCGCGAGGGATCCGGAAGCCGCCGCGGCCGACGATGAGGACAAGCTCGGCTTCCCAGTCAACGTTGCCCGCCGGGAGCGTGACCGTCGTGTTCGGTCCGGTCAGGCAGGACTGGAACTTCGTGAAGACCACCGGGGAGGTAGGGAGGTCGAAGCCGGCGTCAGCCACGTGGACCTTGTAGTTGGCGCCCACGGCGATGACCTGACGGGGCATCGGCGACGGCGCACCAAGGGTTGTCGAGTCGATCGGGGTGGTGTCGCCGGATGCCGCTTCGGCCCATTCGCGGAAGTCTTCCCACTGCTCGTAGACCGAGACGAGGTCGGGTCCGAACCGGTCGCCGCTGGCCGTGGCGACGTCGAGCGCCTCACCGCTCATGACGATCGCGGCGCGGCCGGAGACGTTTGCGAGCTTCATTGCTTCCCCTTGTGCGGCCTCGCGTCACCCGTTGGTGAACGCGTGTCGCAATGTACGACCCACCGTCAAAGCGAGCAAGGAGAGATTCACCATTGGTGCTTGCGTCATCCAATGAAGAACTCTTACGCTCGGCCGAGTTCACCACTCAGGGGGAGTGCATGTCGTTGCATCGACTGTCGTACGTCCACGTCGCCGTGAGCGCTTACGACGAGTTCCGGGACTTCTACCGACGGTTCGGCCTGGACGAGACGTCGCCAGGACGATTCGCTTCGACTCATGGAGGCGAGCAGCTCCGGGTCGAACGCGGTCACGTCAACCAGGTCCTCGAGATCGGCATCGGCGCCGATGCGCCCGAAGATGTCGCAGACGTCGCTGAGCGCTGCCGGGCGCGCGGGTTCGAGCCCGTCGAAGGGGGCGGCGAGGTCGGGGTCGTCGAGCCCGTCACCGGCGTCCACATCCGGGTCCGAGTCGAGGACCGGGTGCCGCCCGAGCCCTACGTGGCCAGCGCTCCCCGGGTCGACCGCGGTCAGCTGGTGGCCCGCTCGAGGGTCTCGCCGCGACGGCTCGGCCACATGGTGCTGGGCTGCACCGACGTCGACGCCGCCAACGACTTCTTCATCACCTGCCTCGGCATGCGTCGCAGCGACGAGGTGATCGGCGCAGTGTTCCTGCGCTTCGACACCGATCACCACAACCTGGCTCTGCTCAGGAGCTCGCACACCTGGTTGCACCACATGGCCTGGAAGGTGGGGAGCGTGGACGACGTGGGCTACGGCGCCATGCAGCTCATCGACAGCGACCCCGCGCACGACGTGTACGGCCTCGGCCGCCATGCCGCCAGCGCGAACTACTTCTGGTACTTGCGCGACCCGGCCGGCAGCCTCGCGGAGTACTACCACTCCGAGTTCGACGACCTGGTCGAGGACGCTGCGTTCTGGGATCCCGACCCGGCGCAGGACCCGATGCCGGTCGCTTCGTGGGGTCCGCAGCTCCCCGGTGACTTCTTCGCCCCGAGCAGCCCAGCACCGCGGCGGGTGACGACCGCCGTCGAGTCAGGAACGAGTGAATGAGCATCGACACCACCACCGACGCCCCCGTGTTCGTGAGCGGGCGCCGGCAGCTGCTGCGGGACGACCCGAGCACCGGCGACTTCGCCGTGCACCGCAGCGTGTTCACGGATCCGGCCCTGTACGAGGCCGAGCGCGAGCTGATCTTCAATCGCTGCTGGCTCTACGCCGGCCACGTCTCCGAGGTCCCCGACGTGGGTGACTACGTCACCCGCACCCTCCTGGGGCGCCCGGTCATCCTCGCCCGGGATCGCCACGGCGAGCTACGGGTGTTCTTCAACACCTGCCGGCACCGCGGCGCCTTGGTCTGTCGCGAGGCAAAGGGCAACGACACGATGTTCACGTGCTTCTACCACAAGTGGCAGTACCGCAACTCGGGTGAGCTGCTCGGGGTGCCCGGCAAGGCGACCTTCCCCGATTCCTTCGACGTCGGCGACTTCGGCCTGGTGTCACCGGCCAAGGTTGAGGTCTTCCGAGACTTCGTGTTCGTCAGCTTCAGTTCCGACACGCCGCCGCTGCTCGATTACCTCGCGGGTGCCGCCGACTTCATCGAGCGCGTCGCCGACCAGGACTTGGGCGGCGAGATGGAGATCGTCGACGGCGCCCACATGTACAGCATGCGGTGCAACTGGAAGCTGGTCGTCGAGAACTCCATCGACGGCTACCACGGCTTCCCCGTGCACGCGACCTACTTCCAGTTCATCGGCTCCCAAGGCGTCGACCTCTCGGTCGGTCTCGATGGTGTCGCCCGCGACCTGGGCAACGGCCACGCCTGCTTGGACTACCTGGCCCCGTTCGGGCGCACGGTGGCGAAGACGACGGCGCCGATGTCGGACCGAGCCAAGGAGCTCATCGAAGCCAAGCGCAAGCTCGCCGATGAGGTGCTCGGCGAGGAGCGAGCCCACCTGGTCGCCGATCGCTCGAAGAACATCTTCGTCTACCCCAACCTGCTGATCATCGACGCTGCGTCGCTGCAGGTGCGGGTGCTCGAGCCGGTGCGCACCGACTACACCGACGTGAACTCCTGGCTGCTCGCCCCGAAGGGCGAGGACCGGGAGCTGCGGCGGCAGCGCATCGAGGGCTATCAGGAGTTCCTCGGCCCGGGCGGGCTCGCCACGCCCGACGACTGCGAGGCGCTCGAGACCTGCCAGCTCGGGTTCGAGTCGGTCCGCGAGGTCGAGTGGAACCTGGTCAACAAGGGCTACGGCACAGGCGGGCCGGATGCCGTCGACAACGAGGTCCAGATCCGGGCGTTCTGGCGGCAGTGGCACACGCAGATGACCCGCTCCACGATCGCGAGCAACGGAGGCGTGTCCCGATGAGCGCGCTCGACACGTCCGTGACGACCGATCGCCTGCTGCTGCGACTCCGGGTGGAGGAGTTCCTGTACGAGGAGGCCGCCCTGCTGGACGCGTGGCGCCTCCAGGACTGGCTGGAGCTGGTCGACGAAGGAGCGCGCTACTACGTCCCGCCCACCGATCGCCCCGACGCTCGCGACTCGGTGGAGACAGCCTTCATCATCTCCGACCGCTACGAGCTGCTCGTCGGACGGGTCAACCGGCTGGAGACCGACGCTGCGTGGGTCGAGCGCCCCCGATCGCGGACCCACCGCATGATCAGCAACGTGCGCATCGCCGGAGTCGAGCCGCAGATCGTCGCCCGGTCGAACTTCATCGTGCACCGGGTGCGGCGCGGTGTCACCGACTGCTTCACCGGCACCTACGAACACCACCTCCGTCCCGAGGGCGACAGCTTCCGCATCACCGAGCGGTGGGCGATCCTGCAGGCCGAAGCCCTCCAACCCCTCGGCAAGATCGGCTTCATCCTGTGAGCGACCGTCGCACTGCAATCGTCACCGGCGCGGCCTCGGGAATCGGCGCGGCCATCGCCCGTCGCCTGCACGCCGATGGCTTCCGCCTCCTGCTCACCGACCTCGAGGCCGACCGCCTCGAACCGGTGGTCAAGGAGATCCCGGACTGCGCCACCCACACGGGCGACCTCAGCGTGGTCGGTTCTGGAGAGGAGCTCGTCGGGCTCGCCATGGACACGTGGGGCCGGCTGGACGTGCTCGTGAACAACGCCGGCGGCGGCATCATCAAGCCGACCCTCGAGCACACCGAGGAGACCTTGCAGGCCACCATCGATCGCAACCTGTGGACTGCCATCCGCTGCACACTCGCCGCCATCCCGGTCATGCGTGAGAATCGCTACGGGCGGGTCGTGAACACAGGCGCAGACTCCGTCCGCAACGGCGTGCCGGGCCACGCCATCTACAACGCGGCAAAGGGTGGTGTGCATGCCATGGCCCGAGGTTTCGCAAAGGAGTTCGCGAGGGACGGGATCACGTTCAACACCGTGGCTCCCTGCATGGTGCTCACGGACGAGGTGCAGCTCATGTGGGACGAGAAGCCGGACTTCATCCAGCCGTTCCTCGACGTGATCCCGATGGGCCGGCCGGCGACGACCGCCGAGGTCGCATCGATGATCGCCTACCTGGCCTCCGAGGACGCCGGGTTCATCACCGGTCAGGTCATCGGCGTCAACGGTGGGACGAACTTCCTTGGCTGATCGCGCGGACGACGACCAGCGCTACGCCGACTTCGGTGACCTCACCATCGATCGGCCCGCTGCCGGGGTGTTGCGGATCACCCTGGATGCGCCGGGTCTGAACGCGGTGTCACCCGAGGTGCACCAGCAGTTCGCCGACATCTGGCCGGTCGTCGACCGCGACCCGACCGTGCGCAGCATCGTGCTCCAAGGTGCGGGCAGGGCGTTCTCCGCCGGCGGCAGCTTCGAGCTCATCGAGAAGGTCATGGGCACGGAGCAGGGGCGGCTCCAGACCCTCCGCGAGGCGCGCGACATGGTGACCAACCTGCTCGACCTGTCCAAGCCCGTGGTGGCCGCCGTGCACGGCGTCGCCGTGGGTGCGGGGCTGGTCGCGGCGATGCTCGCCGACATCTCCGTCGTCGGGCGCTCGGCTCGGATCATCGATGGCCACACCCGGCTCGGCGTCGCAGCGGGTGACCACGCCGCGCTGTGCTGGCCGCTGCTGTGCGGGATGGCGAAGGCCAAGTACTACCTGTTGACCTGCGACGAGCTGCGGGGTGAGGAGGCCGAGCGGATCGGGTTGGTGTCCCTCTGCGTCGACGATGGCCAAGAGCAAGCGCGCGCCCTCGAGCTCGCAACGCAGCTGGCCAACGGGGCGCAGAGCGCGATCCGGTTCACGAAGCACACGTTGAACCACTGGTACCGCGCGCAGCTCCCGATCTTCGACGCCAGCCTCGCCTACGAGATGCTCGGCTTCACCGGTGCCGACGCACGAGAGGGTCTGGCGAGCCATCGGGAGAAGCGGGCCCCGCGCTTCGTCATGGAAGCGCCGTAGCCGACCGGAAGCTCGCGGTCGACGATCCTGCGGCTCCGTGCCTCGCCGGCGGTGCTCAGTGTTGCGGCACCATGAACTGCATGGTGAGGTGCAGGGCCATCGGAGCGCCCAAGCAGTAGGCCAGCACGATCGGCCACGTCCGCTGCCGCACCTCGCCTTCGAGTTCGCGCTCGTGCGCATCAAGGACGTTCCGGATGTGTTCATCAGTGAGTTCAATCACACTTCCCCCTCGACGGTGATGGCACAAACGCCACAAGATATAGGGAAAGTGTGCCGCACCATCTTGGCGGCGTCCACCGGAGATGTGCTGGCGCAGCGGGCCCGACCGCCGCCGCACATATGGCACACTTCACGCGTAATCTGTGGCAACGACATCGGAGGACCGTTGGGAACTGGGAAGGATCTGCTCGCTCGCGTCGCGGGTGCAGCGCACAAGGCGACGTATCGGACGACGGGCGGCAAGGTCGGCGGACGTGCGATGGGGATGCCGATCATCGAGCTGGTGACGACAGGCCGCCGGACCGGCAAGCCACGCGCCACGATGGTCGCTGCGCCGGTGGTCGACGGCGATCGCATCGTGATCGTCGCCGCCTACCACGGCGACCAGAGGCACCCCCAGTGGTACCTGAACCTTCGGGACAACCCGGTGGTCACCGCGACGATGGACGGAAAGCCCCGCCGCATGCGGGCTCGGACGGTCGACGGCGCGGAACGAGTGCAGCTGTGGTCCCGCATCGTCGCGGCCAACGACGTCTACGCGAAGACCCAGGGCAAGACCAGCCGGCAGTTCCCGGTGGTCGTGCTCGAGCCGGCCGTCAGCTGACCGAAGGTCGAACGCGCAACGGGCCGGTGCACTGCACCGGCCCGTTGCTCCCTGCTGGTGATCAGCCGGTGAAGGCGTTCACGGCGTCGCCGATCGCGACGATCTTGCCGTCCTCCACGACGGACGGGAAGTACGTCGGGTTGTAGAGCGCCGCGAGCGGACCGGGGCCTGGCGTCTGGGTCGAGTACGGGGGGACCACGTCCTCGAGGTCGACGCCGTCGGCAGCCTGCATCGCGGCGAGAACTGTCTCGGCCGTGACGTCCGCAGGCTCGGCGGCCTCGACGGCCCCGACGAAGAGCTGGAAGGCCAGCCAGGCGTTCGGCGTGAAGAAGTCGTCGGCGAGGTCCTCCCCGACCTCTTTGACGAACCGGTCGATACCGGGCCCGCCGCTGGCCACGGGGGCGTAGGAGTTGGACACGAAGATGCCCTCGGCCTGCTCGCCCACGCTCTCGATGACCTCGTTCGACAGGCCGGGAGCGCACTGCGGGATGTCGACGCCCTGCTGCGCGGATGCGACCAGCCACCGGCCCGCCATCTCCGGCTGCAGGACCATCATGATGCCGTCAGCGTTGTCGGCGGCCTGCGACACCAGCGGGTTGTAGTCGACGGCCTCGATCGGCACCGGCACCGTGCTCTCGATCTCTGCGTCGGTACCGGACAGACCCTGCTTTGCGAAGTCGGACGCAAAGGCGCCGGCCGGGAGGTCGAAGTGCACGACGGCGATCTTCGTTGCGCCCTCGGCGGCCAGGATCCGGGTGCAACCAGCGATCCACGCAGGGCTCCCGCCCAGCGGGAAGGAGGTGGAGGTCATCATGTCCGACGCTGCGGTTGGGAACACGCCGATCGCCGGGATGCCGGCCTGCTCGAGGATGGGGTTGATGGCGTCGCCCTGAGCGGTGGCGCTGCCGACCACGGCGACGACGCCTTCATCAACGGCTTGTCGGGCGCACTCGGCGGCCTTGTTGGCGTCGCCGCCCTCATCGCAGACGATGACCTCGACCGGACGGCCGAGCAGGCCGCCTCGCTCGTTCTGCGCCTCGGCGGCGAGCTCGACCACCTCGGCGGCTTCCTCGGTCGTTGACTGGTTTGCAGCCGTGACCCGCATGATCGTCATGATCTTGATCGGGTCACCGGACGGCGCCTCCGCATCCGTGGCCTCGCCTTCGGTGCCCTCCGTGGTGCTCGTCTCGCCTTGCTCCGTCAGGTCGTCGGCCGCGGTCGCGTCGTCATCGTCCCCGCACGCTGCCGCGATCAGGCTCGACGAGACGAGGAGGGCGGTCACGATCCGCAGTCTGCGGTGCTTCATGCTGTTGCTCCCTTTCGGTCGGCATCGCGATCTGCGCTGCCGTTGCTTGGGATGTCCGAACGCGCTGCGCTGCCCGCAGCCAGGTACAGCTGCGCGAGCAGCTCCGGCTGTGAACGCAGCTCGTCCGCGGGCCCGGACATCACGAGGCGTCCGTGCACGAGCACGGACACCCGGTCTGCGATGGCCAGGGCTCTGGCCACGTGCTGCTCGACGAGGACGACGGCGACGCCGTCGTCAGCGGCGCCCCGGACTGCGTCGAGCAGGCGTCCGACGACCAGGGGTGCCAGCCCGAGCGACAGCTCATCGGCCAGCAGCACTCGCGTGGGTCGAGCGAGGGCGCGGGCGAGCGTGAGCATCTGCTGCTGTCCACCGGACAGGAGCCCGGCGGCTCGATCGAGATGGGGTTCGAGCTCGGGGAACAGCGCCAACGCGCGTGCGACGTCAGCCCGGCCGACGCGCAGGTTGTCGCGGGCCGACTGGCCCATGAACACCGAGCGCTCCTCGGTGATGAGAGAGACACCCTGGCGGGCTCGGCGGTGCAGCGCCGATTTGACGGCAGCACCGTCGATCTCGACCGTGCCGTCGATCGCGGGAAGGTCCCCTGCCAACGTCAGCAGCGTGGTGGTCTTCCCTGCGCCGTTCGGGCCGAGAAGCAGGTGGACCTCACCGGCATGCGCGTCGAGGTCGAAGTCGCGGACCACGGGTACGCCGTTCCATCCCGCGTGCAGACCGGTCGCTTTCATCGTGGGGGTCATGCGTGGCTCCCCACCGCAGTCGCCGGGGATCCGTCGCCGACGCTCGCCGGTTCGGCGTGGACGTCCTCACCGAGGTAGGCGGTGCGGACCCGGGGGTCGGCCTGGATCTCCTCCGGGGTGCCCTCGGCGATGAGCTGGCCGAAGTCGAGGACGGTGACGCGGTCACACGCGCTCATGACGACGTCCATGTCGTGCTCCACGAGGAGGACGGCCAGGCCGCACTCGTCGGCGAGCCGGCGGATGAGGGTGGCGACCTCGCGGCTCTCGGTCTCGTCGAGCCCCGCGGCCGGCTCGTCGAGGAGCAGCACCGAGGGCGACGAGGCCACCGCGCGCGCGATGGCGAGCAGGCGCCGCCGTCCGTACGAGAGCTCGGTCGGGAACAGGGCGAGCGCGTCGCCGAGCTCGAGGATTCCGACAGCCCGCGCCGCCTGTTCGCTCAGCTCCAGGCTCCGGCGGGGACGGAGGAGCTCGCTGATCCACAGGGCGTGGCCGTGGCCGTCCGATGCCGCCTGCAGGTTCTCGCGGACGGTGAGGTCGTCGAAGAGCTCCAGGCTCTGGAAGGTCCGGCCCACACCGGCCCGGGCCCGGGAGGCCGGGCTGTGGCCGGCGAGGTCGACTTCGCCCAGCAGGATGCGACCCGTGCTCGGGGCGTTGTACCCGGTCACCGCGTCGATGAGGGTTGTCTTGCCTGCGCCGTTGGGACCGATCAGGCCGGTGACCTCACCGGGGACAACGGTGAGGGTCACGCCCTGGAGGGCTTGCACCCCACCGAAGCGCACGCTGAGTCCGTCGACGTGCAGCGTGGCCGGGTCGCACCGCTCCCATGCCGTGGCCGTCGGCGGGGGGTCGGCGGGACGGGCGGGACGACCGAACGGGAGCCGTCGCCGCACGAAGGCGACGATGTCGGCGGCGCGTCGGGCCAGGCCGTCGGGATCGCGGATGAGATTGATGACGAGCACCGTGCTGGTGACGAGGGTGAACCAGTCGTCGAGGTCGACGAGCGCCTCGATGAGCTGGCTGGCCAAGCCGCTGGCGGTGAGGGCGCCGCCGATGAGCGCACCGCTGAGGAATCCCACGCCGCCGAGCACGGTCAGCACGACGACGTGCATCGAGAGGAACACGCCGTACTCTCCGAACTGGACGTTCGGGAGCCGGAAGGCGAGTAGGCCGCCGGCGGTGGCTGCGATCACCGACCCGAGCGCGAATGCGTAGAGCTTCGAGGCGGTGACCGAGATCCCGAGCGACGCGGCGGCGCGCTCGTTGGCGCGCGTGGCGAGCAGCCGACGGCCGACCGCTCCAGAGCGGATGTTGACCACAGCCGAGGCCAGCAGGCTGAACACGACGAAGACGACGAGCGCATACCGGTTCGGATGGGTGATCGAGTCCACCTCCCAGCCGAGGATGGTGGGGTCGTCGACGACGGTGCCGCTGAACCCACCGGTCCAGTCCCGGTTGAACAGCACGATCTGCTCGAAGGCCAAGGACAGGCCGAGGGTGGCGATGGCCAGGAACATGCCCCGGGTGCGCAGGGCGGGCAGCGCGAACACCAGCCCAACCGGCGCGGCGACGGCCATGCCGGCCAGCAGCGCGAGGGGGAACGGAAGATCGTGGACCGCTGCCAGTCGAGCGGCGGTGAACGCCCCGACCCCAGCCAATCCGTACTGGGCGAGGCTCAGCTGACCAGCGAGACCGGTCACGACGACGATCGACAGGCACACGATGGCGGCGAGCAGCGTGGTGGTGGCTGCGACGGCGAAGTCGGCCGGCGCCACGAGGAGGCCGACGGCCCCGACGACGATGAGCGCCCAGCGGACCGGCGGCGGCATCGTGGTTCGGCCAACGGCGGGCAGTCGCTCCTGGACGAAGCCTCTCACCGGAAGCGAGGTGCCACGGACGATGAGCACGAGCACGATCACCAGGAACGGCACCGAGCGGGCCCAGCCCTGCTCGGTCACGTAGTTGCTGAGGAGGGACTCGGTGACGCCGAGGCCAAGGCCTCCCGCGAGGGTGAGCGGGAAGGACGAGAACCCGCCTATCAGGGCGGCGGCGAGCGCCGGGATGATGAGCAAGGCGAGGTTGCCGGGCAGGCCGGTGATCGGCGCGATGAGCACACCGGCGAGGCCGGCCAGGGCGGCGCCGAGCGCCCAGTTCATCGTGGCGACCACATCCGGCGAGATGCTGAGGGCGGCTGCCGCTCGACGGTTCTCGGCGACGGCTGAGGTGGACCGCCCGAAGTTCGTGTGGCGGTAGAGGACCCAGAGACCGAGAGCGAGCACGATCGCGATGACCAGCAGCACGATGCGGTCGACCGAGACCGTGATCTCATCGGACAGCTCGACCGGGTCGGTGGGCAGGAACGATGGGACGAGGCGGACATCGGTGCCGTAGCGCAGCGTGGACGCGGACTGCACGATGCCGAGCAGCCCGAGTGTGGCGACGACCCGAGCAAGGGGGGACGAGGTCCGCAGCGGTCGCATCACCAGCACGTGGATCGCAACGCCGACTGCCGCTGCCAGTGCGACCGCCACGGCGCCCGCAGGTAGGGCAGCGACGTCTCCGTCGCGCAGTGAGCCGAAGGTCGATGCCGCGAGCAATGCGATGGCGCCGTGCGCGAAGTTCAGGACGCCCGAGCCTCGGTAGATGAGCACGACTCCCTGCGCCGCGATGGCGTAGATCGCGCCGACGCCGATGCCGAGTACGGCGAACCTGAGCACTTCCTGCACGCTTCCCCCTCAGTGCCAGACCCCCTGGCACATGTGGCGCAGATAGTGGGACATCCGTGCAGGCACTGTCAAGGCAAGGCCAAGGCCAAGGTTACGAAGACGGCCACCACCCGGCACATGGCGCGCGGCGCTGCCGGGAGCCCGACGTGCCGGCTGTGGACGCCGTGCGGTGAGGCTCAGGCGTGGAGCAGCTGGGTGAGCACCGCGCCGAGGCTCTCGCGCTCGTCGGAGTCGAGCATGAAGCCCGACACGCCGAGCCGGATGATGATCTCGGCGATCTGATCGACGGTCACCCCGCCTCGGCGCACGACATCCAGGCTCGCGACGGCGGGCTCGATTGCCGTGGCGATGACGTCGACGTAGTGCGCGAGCGTGGACTGGAGGAACTGGAGCGTGAAGCCCGGCTCCATCTGGAAGACGGCCACCGCGGCGGGGTGGTGGTCGCCGTAGTGGACGGTCGTCGACAGCACGACGTCGACGCGGCGGTCCAGCTCGGGCACTGCGGCGATGGCGTCTTCGATGATCCGGGAGTACGTGCCGCCCACATGCTCGGCAATCGCTTCGAGAACGTCTTCCCGGTTGTTGAAGTACCGGTACAGCGTCCGGCGAGAGACGCCGGCCTCCCGGCCGATGCCCGCCATGGACAGGCCTTCGGATCCCTGTCGACCGAGCGTTCGAAGTGCTGCCTCGAGGATGCGGCCACGGGTGTCGGTGGGGTTGCCGACGCTCGGTCCACCGCTCGGGAAGGGCTGCACCCGCCGGAGGCTACCCAGCCGCGCCAGCACGGAACGCGTGCACCCCGGTGCGGTGCAGCCCTACCGGACTGGCGCTGCAGGCGCAGCACGCATGCCCAGCGAGCGCTCCGGCGTCTCGTGGTAGAGCCCGAGCGCCTCCATGGCCGGGATGTCGTGGACTGAGAAGAGGATCGCCGATTCGGTCGACGAGCGGTTCTCGAAGTGGTGCTCGCTCCAGTTGGGGATGGCGAAGCAGTCACGGTCGGTCCAGTCGAGTGTCTGCCCGTCTACGACCGTGGTGCCTGTGCCGCGGACCACGTGGTACATGCCGCTCGAGGTTTGCCGGTGGGGCCTGGTCGTCTCCCCGGGACGCAGCATCTGGATCCAGCACGTGATGGTCGGCATGGTCGAGCCACCGGTGATCGGGTTGACGTACTCGAGGACGATGCCGTCGTACGGGCTGCCATCCTCGGACGCCATCGACAGCAAGGTGGGTTCGACGTCGGCCCACGCGTAGCGGTGCGGCACGTGCAGCTGCTTGGGTCGCTCCCACACCGGGCGCACGAGGCCCGCGCGAGCCTCGAGGGTCGCTCCGGGGTGCTCGTGCTCGTGCTGTCGGCGCTCGCCGAGGGTCTCGTAGAAGCCGGCGTTGAGAGCGAGCACCAGGCCGATGTCGAGGGCGTCGAGCCACGTGGCGTTGCTGTCCCCGTCGTTGTGGTGATCGTGCCAACACCAGCGAGGGGTGAGGACGAGGTCGTTGTCCTCCATTACCAGCCGCTCGCCGTCCACCACGGTGTACAGGTCGGAGCTGCCCTCGACGACGAAGCGGATGGCGGCCATCGTGTGGCGGTGGGCCCATGCGATCTCGCCGGGCTTGATCATCTGCATGCCCATGACCATGGTGTGGGTGGTGCCCCGCTCCAGGCCGGCGTTCATGAACGCGACGTTGCGTCGGGCGGTGAAGCTCTCGGGCATCACGTCGAGCGACTCGACGAGCTTCGCGTGGATGTCCTTCCACCGCCACAGCTGGGGGTTGCCGGCTGGACGGGGACCGCCGGCCAGGCCCTCGAGGAGCCGGTCGAACTGCCACTGGCCCTTCATGCTCATCGCGGCGAGGTCCTGGTCGAACTCCTCCAGGCTCTTGGGCGTGCTGCTCATCCGCTTCCCCCTGCACAGTTTTACCGACTGTTCAGTCGGCTCAGTGGCCATGACGCTTGCGGGGGACGCTATATCCGGCATCTTGGATCTGACAAGGCTCTCTTCCATCCGTAGAGAGCCTGTTGACGGCAGCTCGCACATGCGATAGACCGCTACCGACCAAATAGTCGGTAACGGAGGATCGCATGCTCATCGCTGAGGCCGGGACGCAGACGCCCACGATCACCAAGGAGCAGATCGCTGGAGGTCGAGACGTCTCCGCCACCGAGCTCGGGGAGACACCACGTGAGTACCAGGAGCTCGTCGTCGGGCTGCTGCGCGGTCACGCCGCCGGTGAGGCCTTCGTGCTCGACGAGCCCATCTTCTCGCACTGGGCCTCCGACGCTCCTCGAGCCGAGGATCGTTTCATGGTGGTCACGACCATCAAGGAGGAGCTGGAGCACGCGCTCGAGGGCTGGCGGCTGCTGCGCCAGATCAAGGACCTGGTCGACTGGACCGACCTGTCGCCCAAGCCGACCGAGGGCTCTCGCTACGAGGGGTTCCGGCATCCCACGACCGACTGGGCCGAGTTCGCAGCTCTCAGCGCTCTGACCGATCGGGTGGGCTGCTTCCAGCAGGAGGAGCAGCTCGACTGCTCCTACCAGCCCTACGCGGAGGCGGTTCGCAAGATCTACTTCCCGCTGGAGAAGGGCCATGCCGCTCGCGGTCGGTTCTGGCTGCGCGAGCTCTGCAAGACCGCCGAAGGCCGAGAGCGGGCCCAGAAGGCGGTCGACGTGTGGTGGCCCCGTGCCCTGGACATGTTCGGCCGTTCGCAGAGCACGCGTCAGCACCTCTACATCGAGTACCGGCTCAAGAAGCGGACCAACGAGCAGCGGCGCCAGGCGTACATCGAGACGGTGGCGCCCGAGCTCGAGGAGTACGGCCTCATCGTCCCCGACCACGAGCGCGACCGCCAGTTCCTGTGATCGCTGCGGCTCGCTGCGCCACGTGCGGCGCTCGATGGCTCCAGCCGGTCTGCGGCTGCGCGTCCTGCGGTGGCCGCGACCTCGACCCGTGCAGCCTCGCGGGCAGCGGGGAGGTCATCGGCGTGACCACCGTCCACTCCGCGGCTCGGACACCGTCGCCGTGGACCCTGGCGCAGGTCCGCCTCGACGATGGCGGTGTGCTGGTGCTCGGACTGGCCGACGGCCCGATCGAGCGATCCGAGCGGGTGACCGTGCGCCGGGTGGATGACGGCGTGCCCGTGTTCTCCCTCGACGGCTCGGCGCCATGAGCATCCCGTCCGGCGTCGTCTCGATCGCAGGCACTGGCATCGAGCCGTTCCTCGCTCGCCACGACGCGCCCGCCGACGAGCTTGCCCGCCGTGCCCTCCTGCGGGCGGTCGACGACGCCGGCGTCGCGCTCGGAGACGTCGGCTTGTGGGTGTTCGGCTCCCGGTTCGAGCATCCCGGCATCGGCCAGCGCGCCCTCTTCCCCCTGGGTGCGACGGGCGCAACGATCGTGAACACCGAGAACGCCTGCGCCTCCGGGACCCTCGGCCTGGAGATCGCCGCCGCCTACGTCGCCTCGGGAGCGGTGGCGGTCGCGGTGGTCGTGGGGGTGGAGCGGCTGAGCGATGTCGGCAGCAGCATCCCGCTGCCCGACTGGGACGCGCTCGGGCGGGCCGGTGTGACGCACCCGGCCAAGTACGCCCTCGACGCCAACCGCTACCTCACCGAGCACGATGTGGACCCGACTGCGCTCGCAGCAGTCACCGTCAAGAACCGCTCGCACGCCGCCCGCAACCCGAGCTCCCGGTTCGACGCTGCGGTGACGCGGGACGAGGTGCTCCGTTCGCCCATGGTCGCTGACCCGCTCACCCGCCTTCAGTGCTGTGCGAACGCTGATGGCGCTGCAGCCGTGGTCGTCACGCGGGCGGATGACCCGGTGGCCGCCGGTCGCGGCGTGCGCGTGCTCGCCATCGAAACCGGTTCCGGTGCCCGCGTCGACCGGCCGGTGCAACAGCCGATCACCCGGCGCCTGGGCGATCGGGCCTTCGCTACCGCCGGCCTCCGTCGGGACGACGTCGCCGTCGCCGAGGTCTACGACGCGTTCACCATCCTGGAGGTGCTCGGGATCGAGGCGCTCGGCTTCGCCGAGCCCGGCACCGCGGCCGACCGCGTCGATGCCGGCGACTTCGACCTCGGCACCCCGGGACTCGTGGTGAACCCCGGCGGCGGGCTGCTCGGGCGAGGTCATCCCCTCGGCGCATCGGGCGTCGCGCAGGTCATCGAGATCGCCGACCAGCTCCGTGATCGGGCAGGTGCGCGGCAGGTCCCGCGTGCCAGGTACGGCCTCGTCCACACCCTGGGTGGGAACCTGAGGGCGATCGAGTCCAATGCAGGAGCCGTCGTGCTGCTCGGCGGGCCCGACGCATGAGCACCATCCCTACCCGCCACGAGAGTGAGAGGCGCTCAGTGCAGCTCGACAAGCTCCGCACCCTGCTGCACCGAGCCGAGGCCAACCCCTTCTACGCACCCCGCCTGCGCGAGGCGGGGCTCGCCGCGGCAGGTCTTCATGACGTCGCCGACCTGCGCCGCTTGGCGCCCATCGACAAGACCGACCTCCTCGTCGACCAGGAGACGTCACCCCCCTACGGGTCGCGGCTCGGCGTTCCCGCCGCCGACATCCGCGAGATCCACCTGACGTCGGGCACCTCCGGCCTCGGCCAGGAGGCGATGGCGCTGACCGGTGCCGACGTCGCCGCGTCCGGACGGACGTGGGCGCCGGTCTTCGCCAGCGCAGGTCTCGGTCCGGGGGACCTGTTCGCCACCTTCTACCCGGCGACGCTGTTCGCCTATGGGCGCTCGGTGCTCTCGGGCAGCCGGGAGACAGGCGTGCCGGTGGTTTCGATGTCGGGCGTCGACCGAGACGTGGCGCTGAACCTTCTGCGTCGCCTTCAGCCGCGGGCTCTGGGCGCGCGGCCGGCCCTGTTCACGCTCCTCGCCGAGACCTTGGCGGCCGAGAGGGTGACACCGGCCGGCGCGTTCCCCGCCCTGTCCAGCATCGTCGCTTCCGGCCTCTCGCCAGAACAGGCCGTCGTGCTGGAGGCCGAGTGGGGAGCGACCGTGCACGAGGTGTACGGCATGTCCCAAGCCGCAGGCATCATCGCCAGCACGGGCCCCGAGGGAGCGGCGCCCGGCGGGGTCGCTGGCGTGATGTGGTGCAACCGGCAGGCGTTCCTCGTCGAAGCCGTCGATCCAAGCACCCTCGAACCGGTCGATGAGGGGGAGGCCGAGCTGCTGCTCACCTGCCTCGAGCGCCACGCGTCACCCATCATCCGGTTCCGCACCCGCGACCGCGTGGAGGTCGTCCGGGACCCGACCGATCCCGGGCACCTCGGACTGCGCGTCGGCTCGATCGGCCGATGGGACGACATGATCAAGCTGCGGGGCAACAACGTCTGGCCCGGACAGCTCGACCACGCACTGCTCGGCGCCCCCGGGGTACTCGACTACCTCGCCGAGGTGACGCTCGACGACCGGGGAGTTGAGCAGCTGCACGTGCGGGTGCGGCGGGACCCGCGCAGCGCCGACGCGCCCGACATGCTCGACGATCTCGCCCGCCGGGTGAAGGCCGCCACCAACGTGCGCCCGTCTGTGCGCTTCGACCCCGACCTGCCCGAACCCGACCTCAAGCCGAAGCGTCTGCTGGACCGGAGGAACCGATGACCAAGCCGCTGGTGGGCACGGTGCTCGGCGAGTTCCAGGCGTGCCTGGAGCGGGCCTTGACCTGGCGGGTCGACTGGACCGTTGGTCTCGACGTGCCGGAGTACCTCGATCCGGAGGTGGCACGATCGATGGGGCACCCCGACATCCCCGTGCCGCCGGGCGCCCTGGTCTTCTTCGCCTTCCTTCCCGACCAGTCGTGGCTCGAGCGAGCCGGCATCGCCTACGACCGATCCCTTGCCGTACGCCGTCGGCTCATCAACCATGTGCCGCTTCACGTGGGCGACGTCGTCACCGGCCGCTCAGTGATCGGCGAGGTCACCGAGAAGCGGTCCGGAACCGCGCGCATCGTGAAGACCCGCATCGACACGACGTACCGCCTGCACGGCGAGCTGGCCGCCGAGGAGTTCGTGACGTACTCGACGAGGCATGTCGCCAAGGAGGTCGCATGACGGAGACTCCGCCGTTTCGCACCGTTGTTCTGGACCGGGAGCGGATCGCCCACTTCGCCGAGGCGATGCACGATCCCAATCCGATGCACCGCGATCCGGATTTCTGTAGATCCGTCGGTCTGCCGGGACCCATCGCGCCCGGAGGCATGGTCGTCGTCGCTGCCTGCCACGCCGCAGTTCGGGTCCACGGGATCGAATCCGTGCGCGAAGTGGACCTGTCCATGCGTGCTCCCGTCCACGTCGGTGACGTCCTCGAGTGCCGACTCACGCGAACCGGCGAGCAGCCCCACGACGGCTCCATCGCTCTGGAGGTCGTCGTGATCGCCGACGGAGATCGATTCTGCGCAGAAGGCACCATCGTCGTGGATCCGAAGGGAGCCTGCGCGTGAAGACCGCCGAGCTACTCGCGCACGCCTTCCGCGCCCAGGGCGTCGACACCGTGTTCGGCATTGCCGGCGACGCGAACCTGGAATGGTGGGCGGCGATGCACACACTCGGCGCCCGCATGATCGACACTCGACAAGAGCTCGGGGCAGTGGCGATGGCCGAGGGATATTCCCAGGCTTCAGGCGACGTCGGGGTCGCCAGCGTCACTGCGGGTCCCGGTCTCGTCCAGTCAGGCTTGGCCATCGCCAACGCGGTCCGAGCAGGCGCGGCCGTGGTCGTCTTTGCCGGGGACAACCCCACCACCACACTCGAAGCACCGCAGCTGCTCGACCAACGCCGTTTCGCCGAGGCATGCGGCGCTCAGTTGGTAGCCGTGCGGGCCCCCCACGCTGCGGCAGAGGATGTCGTTCGGGCGTTCGAGCTCGCTCGTGGCCTGCAGACATGCGTGGTGCTGAACGCGCCGATGGATGTGCAGGCAGCAACAGTGGACGTCGACGCTGATGCAATCTCCAGGACATCGCCAGCGAGCGATCGGACTGCGGCCGTACCAGACGATGCCACCGTGGTCGCACTGATCGACCGAATCAGTGCGGCTCAGCGTCCCGTGGTGTTGGCCGGGCGCGGAGCTATGCGTGCGGATGCGGGACCCTTCCTGGTCGCCCTCGCAGAGCAGATCGGCGCTGCCACCGCCACCACCCTGCTGGCCAAGGGCTACCTCGACGATGACCCCTTCTGCCTTGGAGTGGTCGGGCCGGTTGCCAGCGCGGCGGCCGACGATGTCCTAGCGACAGCGGACTTGGTGCTTGCCTTCGGAGCTTCTCTCGACCGGTTCTGCCGCTTCGGCAAGCCTGGCGTGCCCACGTTTCCACATGCCCGTGTCCTGTCCGTCCTCGACCCTGCCCCCGCAATCGGCATCCCCGGTGTCGAAGTGCTCGCAGGTGATGCTCGCGCCACTGCGAAGCTGCTCCTCGACCGCCTTCCGTCGACGCCGAGGATGGGGGGGCTGCGCAACGCCCAGGTCTCGGCTCGCCTCGCGGCCGAGCCTCCACGGGTCGGGGCCGTCTCCGATGGGGTCATCCATCCTGCCGAAGCCATGCGTGTGCTCGAGCGCCACCTGACTCACGATCAGCATCGCGTGGTGGTCGGCTCTGGTCACTTCTTCTCGTGGCCGGTCATGCACCTCCGCCGACCGCAGGGTGGCCGCTTCCTGTTCGCCTACGCGTTCGGCTCCATCGGTCTCGGACTGCCCATCGCGATGGGCGCAGCGCTCGGCGACCCGTCTTCGCGAGTCGTCGTGGTCGAGGGCGACGCCAGCCTCATGGAGATCGTGCAGGAGCTCGAGACGGCGAGCCGCCACCAGATCCCGGTGACCGTGGTGGTGATGAACGACGAGCAGCTCGGCGCCGAACGCTTCAAGGGTGAGCTGCTGGGGCTCGACCCCGCGCTGATGCACATCGCCACGCCGCGCTTCGACGAGGTGGCACGTGCCTTCGGCGGCGACGGCGCCCGGGCCACCGACGCAGAGAGCATGGGCGCCGCCCTGCAGCGGGCCGCAGGATCGCCCGGCGCGTTCGTCGTCGACACGCGCATCGACCCGACGGTGCTGTGCGACATGTACCGCAAGCTCCACTTCGACCTCCCGAACGTCGCTCCCCACCAACGGGAACCACGAGCCCCGAGCCGCGCCTCCGTTCCTCGCACGGGATGAAACCGACGAACCACCCTTGCGGTGTCACGCTTGCGACGTTTAGTGTGACATCCGAGACGCTCGAATGGTTCGAGCGCTGACCCAGGGGGAACACGTGGGAACACTCGATGGACGCGTCGCGATCGTGACCGGCGCCGGGGACGGCATCGGCCGAGGGGTCGCTCGACGCTTCGCCCGGGAGGGCGCGACGGTCATCGTCGCGGAGCTCGACGACGCCAACGGCGCGAAGGTCGCCGCCGAGCTCGATGAGCTGGGCACGCCGGGGCTGTTCCTGCGGACCGACGTCTCCAAGAAGGACGACGTCCTGGCCATGGTGGACACCGCGGTGCAGGAGTTCGGGAAGCTCGACATCCTCGTGAACAACGCCATCACGGTCACCCCCGAGGTACCCCTCGACCTCAAGACCGACGAGATGCTCGAGCTGACGCTCGGCGTCGGCCTCTGGGGTGTTTGGTGGGCCATGCACGCCGCACTCGAGCCGATGAAGGCGAACGGCGGTGGACGGATCATCAACTTCTACAGCGTCGACGCGGACAACGGGAACTGGCTCCACGGCGACTACAACGCCGCCAAGGCCGGTGTCGGTGCGCTCACCCGCACGGCGGGCATCCAGTGGGCCCGATACGGGATCCTGGTGAACGCCATCTCGCCGATCGCTGCATCGGCCCACTTCAAGAAGATGCTCGAGCAGAGCCCGGAGCTGGAGCAGATGGTGCCGATGATGATCCCCGTCGGTCGCATGGGCGACCCCGAGGACGACATCGCTCCCGCCGCGGTCTTCTTGGCCAGCGACGACGCCCGCTACATCACCGGCGCCACCATCCCGGTCGACGGTGGTCTCCACGTGCCCCGGCTGAACACGCGTCCCCCGGACCTGTCGCCCTGGGGCATGTGATCCCGTCCGGTCCCGAGCACGACACCTCTGGAGCACCACATGGCAATCGATGACCTCGTCATCACGACCTCGCCCGTCCTCAACGACGGCAAGACCTTCGACGATCTGATCGACGTCGCGTACCGCGAGGTCGACCTCCGAGTCCTCAGCGATCCCGAGATCTACCGCCTCGAGCTCGATCGCCTGTTCGCCAGGGCGTGGACGGTGCTGGCGCACGAGGACGAGATCCCGAACCCGGGCGACTTCGTGCTTCGCTACGTGGGCCAGGACGAGGTGATCGTGTCGCGGAACGCCGACGGCACCATCTCGGCGGTCCTCAACGTCTGCACGCACCGCGCCGCCAAGCTGTGCCGCTTCGAGGCCGGGAACGCCAACCGGTTCACCTGCGCCTACCACGGCTGGGCGTTCCGTCCCGACGGCAAGTTCCTCGGTTCGCCCATCCCCCGGGAGAAGATGCACGGCGAGCTGCGGTCGAAGGACGAGCTGGGCCTCCTGCAGGCCCGCGTCGACACCTCGTGGGGAATGGTCTTCGCGACCTTCGACCCCGAAGCGCCGACGCTGCGTGACTACATCGGGCCGATGGCCTGGTACTGGGACATGATGTTCGGCCGCACCAGCAACGGCATCACCGTCCTCGGAGCGCCGCAGCGGTTCACGATCCGAGCCAACTGGAAATGCGCTGCCGAGCAGTTCGCCGGCGACATCTTCCACACCCTCAACCTGCACAAGTCGATGCAGGAGCTCGAGCTCCTCTCGACCGACGGCCCGGTGCAGGAGCCGGCGATGGCCGGTCTCAGCGTCAGCCACAACGGCCACTTCGTGCGGCTGTTCGATCTGGCCGAGGACCACTACATCAACGCCCTGAAAGGCCGGAACCTGAAGGACCTCGACACCGCCGAGCGCCTCCGCCTGCAGCCGCCGCCCGGGATGACCGTCGACATGATCGACGACCTCGTGGCCCGCTTCGAGCCGGCGCGGCTCGAGCTGTTCGCCGAGAAGCCGCCCCAGGTCGGCCAGCTCTTCCCCAACGTGGGGGCGCTGGCGATGCCGTTCCCGATGCCTGACGGCTCGGTGTCAGCGTTCTTCACCTGGCGGGCATGGGTGCCCAAGGGTCCTGAGGAGTTCGAGCTGTTCAGCTGGACGGTCGTCGAGCGCGACGCTCCCCAGGAGCTCCGGGACCAGATGCGCCTGATGACGGCGGCGACGTTCGGTACGAGCGGCTTCGTCGAGGTCGACGACACGGACACCTGGCCGATGCAGACCAAGGCGTCGCTCGGCGCCATGGGCCGCCACCAGAAGCTGCGCTACCAGGCAATCCGGGGCGAGGTGAAGCCCGACGGGTGGCCCGGACCCGGCCAGGTCTATGACGGCTTCGCCCGGGACGACACCCAGTGGGAGTTCTGGCTCGCGTACCTGAAGTACATGACCGGGAGGCCGTGGTGACCGCCATCGACCCGACGACCCAGACCGACCTCGGCCGTCGGGTCCGCCGGCACGAGCCGCTGTACGGCGAGATCGTCGAGCACCTCGAGGACGAGGTCCAGCTCCTGGACGACAACGACCTGATGGGCTGGTACCAGCTCCTGGCCGAGGACGTCGTCTACCGGGCTCCGGTGGTCGTCACCCGGGCCAAGGGCGAGCGGTCGCCCTACGAGACGGAGATGGCGCACTTCGACGAGAACGCCATGACCATCTTCTTGAAGGTCATGCGAATGACGCAGACCCAGAGCGCGTGGGCCGAGAACCCCGCCTCCCGGACCCGACGCATCGTGTCCAACGTGCGGGTCTTCGCGACTGACGTGGCCGATGAGCACCGGGTCGAGAGCAGCATCCTGCTGCTGCGCTCGCGGTACGACGAGTCAGCGTACGACCTGCTGTCCGGACGCCGGGTCGACCGGCTGCGCCGGGTCGACGGGGGCTTCAAGCTCGCCGAGCGGACCATCTACTTCGACCAGGCCACGCTCGGCGTGCAGAACCTCGCGGTCTACCTCTGATGCATCTGCTGGGGGCAGGGCGACCGGGGGGTCTGGTGCGAAGGCTCGGCGTGGGCGTGCTCGCCCTCGCGGCGTTCGGGGCGGTGCAGTCGAGCACCGCGCCGACTGGTGCGCAGACGGGTCAGGCCGCGTTCTCGGCGTCAGCCGTCGCCGACCTCGGTCGCGGCGACGTGCGCGTGGCGCCGCCCATCGTGGTGGAGTCCCTCGCCGATCCCGGCGCCGTGACAGCCCAGGCCTCGCTCGACTCGCTGAGCACGTCACGGGCGTTCGCCGCCAACCCGTACCCCGGGACCCTGGTCGGCCAGCTGCCCGGCACCCTCTCCGGCGCGCTCGGCACACCCTCGCTGCCCGATCTGGTGCCAACCGTGGTCACGGCCGAGCACCCGCTCACCCCAACCGCGAGCTTCGGCGTCGGCCCTGCGCAGATGCAGGCCGAGAGCAACGCCACGACCGCGTCGGCGCGAGTGACCGACGGGAGCAACCGCAGCAGCGCGAAGGTGATCAACGATCCGAGCACCGGGGAGGTCATCGCCCGCGCCGAGTCGGTCGTTGGTGGCGTCGAGCTCGGCAACGTCATGAGCATCAGCGGCTACCGCTCGGTGGCCGAGATGCGCCGCACCCCGAGCGGAGAGATCGAGAAGGCGACCGATATCTCCATCGCCAGGCTCACCATCCTCGACCAGACCTTCTCCATCGGCACCGATGGCGTCCAGCTGCTGGGCACCACCGTGCCGCTTCCGGGCGCCGAGGAGCTCCTCGACCAGCTGATGACGGCGGCCGCGGGGGAGGGGTACTCGATCGAGCTGGTCGAGCCGGTCGCCACTGATGAGAGCGTCGTGGCCCCCGGCATGGTCGTCACCTACACCACCGATGTTCCCAACGTCGGCGCCACCACGACCACGGTCACCTTCGGTCGCAGCCTGGCCACGCTCAGCTCCCGGCCGATGGGCCAGCTCCCTCCGGGTGACCTGCCCGCGCCATCCACCGGTGGCGGCATCCCGTCGGTCAGCACGGGTCGTCCGGCACCGCCCACGGCCGGGGGGCCCGACGCACCGTCCGTCGCCGTCCCGACCCCGACGCAGACCGGAGGCGCACCGACTCCTGCGGGGCCAGACAGTGCGCCCGTCGTCGCATCGAGGGCGGCCGACATCACCGACACCACCCCGCTCGGGCGGTTCTACCCGGCCCTCTTCGCAGCCGGGTGCTGCCTGTTCCTGTTCTCCAGCGCCTACCACCACCTCGGGGAGAAGCTCCAATGGATCTCCTGACCCTGCTCCGCACCCAGTGGGACCGCGCCGCGGCCTGGGTGTCGATCGCCATCGGTGCCCTTGCGATGATCATCGGCTGGGTCGGCGTGAGTGGCACCGGGCTCACCGCTGAACAGATCCCGTACGTGATCTCGGGTGGCCTCGGCGGCATCTTCTTGCTCGGCCTCGGGGCCATGCTCTGGCTCTCGGCCGACATGCGCGACGAGTGGCGCCTCCTCGAAGAGCTGCGCCGTGCCCTCGAGGGAGACGATGCCGCGCCAGCGAGCGCACAGGCACCCTCCGACCCTGAGGCCACGAGGACGCTCAGGGTGCCCGCCCCAGCTGACCGTGAGGTCGCATCGGTGGGCTCCAACGGGGCCCGCCGGCAGCTGCGGGCCCAGCGGTGATGCGAACAGCGGCCACCGGCTCCGCCGTCGAGCAGCTCTGGGACCGCTCGGCGCTGCACCGCAGCGTCGCGTCCATGGTCGTCGGCGTCCTGGTGCTGCTCTGGGCGTTTCTCGCCGCCCGCGGTGACGCCACCTTCCGGGAACAGATCGGTCCCCTCAACCTGGCCGTCGTCGGCGGCGTGCTCGCCGGTGCGGGGCAGGGCGGCTGGCTGCTCCACGGCCGACGTAGGCTCGGTCGCCGTCGGCGCGCCGTCCACCAGCACCTCGAACCACTCTTGGCTCGCCACCGCGTTGCAGCGTCGGCGCCGGTCGACAGCCACGCGCTCGTCACCGTCGCCGGTGCGACCCGCCGTCACCGTGCCGCTTGCCTACTCGTCGCTGGCAAGCCGACGATCCCGACCGGCGACGGCCTCGTCGACTGCGAGGTCTGCCGGCCGTGAGCGACATCCTCCCCTTCGTCATCGCGGGGCTGACCAGTGGTGCGCTCTACGGCCTGGCGGCAACGGGTCTGGTCCTCACCTACAAGACGTCGGGCATCTTCAACTTCGCCCACGGCGCCGTCGCAGCTGCGGCCGCCTACCTGTTCCACGAGCTGTGGTCCGTACGGGGGTGGCCGTGGCCCATCGCCGTGATCGTCTCGCTCACGGCGACGGGCGTCGTGCTCGGCGTCGTGCTCGAGCTGGTCGCCCGACGGGTGAGCGCCACCGAACCGGCCACGAGGATCGTGGCCACCGTCGCCCTGCTGCTCGTCATCCAAGGTGGCGCCACCGCCATCTACGGCGCGTCCGCCATCCCAGTGCAGCGCTTCCTGCCAGACTCCACCTTCGAGGCCGCCGGTGTGATCGTCGGGTGGGACCAGCTGATCACGGTGGGGCTTGCTGTCCTGTTGGTCGGTGCCTTGTTCGCGTTCTTCAAGACCGCCGCCCTGGGCGTCGAGATGCGTGCGGTCGTCGAGTCGCCTGAGCTGCTCGACCTCACGGGCTCCTCGCCGACGCGCGTCCGCCGCAGCGCCTGGGTGATCGGCTGCGCCTTCGCCGCACTGTCGGGGATCCTCCTCGCCCCCAACCTGGGCCTCGAAGCCACGCTGCTCACGCTGCTCGTGGTGCAGGCGTTCGGTGCCGCCGCCGTGGGGCGGTTCCAGAACCTGGGCGTGACCTTCATCGCCGGCATGGGCATCGGGATCGCCGGCTCGGTGATCACCAAGTTCGTCGCCGACGTCCCCGAGCTCAGCGGCCTCCCCGGCAGCCTGCCGTTCCTCGTCCTGTTCGTGGCCCTGCTGTTCCTGAAGGCCGACACCGTGGGCGCGAAGGTCACCCGCCGACGCCCCTACCGGCCCGTGCAGCTGACACGAGGCGGCCGCACCGCCTCGCTGGCCGTCGGCGCGCTGCTGGTCCTGATCATCCCGTCGCTGGTGGGCGCCAAGCTGCCGGTGTACACGAACGGTGCCATCTACGTGACGCTGTTCGCGTCCCTGGCCCTGCTCGTGCGCACCTCCGGACAGGTGTCGCTCTGCCACGCCACCTTCGCCGCGGCTGGCGCCACCACGTTCTCCCACCTCAGCACCGGCATGGGCCTGCCCTGGATGGCGGCGCTCATCCTCACCGGTGTGGCGGTCGTGCCCGTCGGCGCGCTCGTCGCCCTACCAGCGATCCGGCTCTCCGGCCTCTACTTGGCGCTGTCCACGTTCGGGTTCGGCGTCCTCGTGGAGCAGGTGCTGTTCCCCAAGGGGATCATGTTCGGCGTCACCGGCACGCGTGCCGCCGCCCGGCCAGAGCTGCTCGGCCTCGATTCGGACCGCGGCTTCTTCTACCTCTGCGCCGGCATCGCCGTCCTCGCCCTGGTCGCTGTGGCCGCCATCGGGCGCAGCCGACTCGGCCGACTCCTGCGCGGACTCGCCGACTCACCGGTGGTGCTCGCCACCCACGGGGCCAACGCGAACACAACCCGCGTGCTTGCCTTCTGCGCGTCGGCGTTCCTCGCCGCCATCAGCGGCGCGCTGATCCTGACCCTGACCGGCACCGCCAGCACGGCCGGCTTCACGATCATGCAGAGCCTCACGCTGCTCGCGGTGCTGGCCATCTCGGGACGCTCCACGATCTTCGCTCCGGTGGTCGGTGCCGTGCTGTTGGTGATCGTGCCGTCCTACGTGTCTGACCCGAACCTCAGCGCCTACCTGCAGATCGTCTTCGGCTTGAGCGCCGTCGTCGCGACGTCGTTCGGTCCCGCCGTTGGTGAATGGGTCGCCTCTGCGTCGGTCGTCACCCTGCCCCGCCGACGCTCGTCGCCGGTACGGGCCCGCCGACAGGCGGTGGTTCCGCCATGAGCACCGGGCTCGCCGTCGAGGGCCTGACCGTCCGCTTCGGTGGCCTCACCGCGGTCGCCGACGTCGCCATCGAAGCGCCTGTCGGTCGCATCACCGGGCTCATCGGCCCGAACGGCGCCGGCAAGACCACGACGTTCAACGCGTGCACCGGTCTCCAGAAGCCCACCAGCGGCACCATCCGCTTCGCCGGCCGGGACGTGAGCAACGTCTCCGTGCAGGGTCGCAGCCAGATCGGTCTCGGCCGCACGTTCCAACGCATGGAGCTGTTCGAGTCGTTGACCGTGCGCGAGAACGTCAGCATCGGGCGTGAAGCGCTGCTCGCCGGCAGCCGTCCATGGACCCACATCTGGTGCTCCGGGAAGGCCCGGGCCGAGATCGAGCAGGCCACACGTGACGCGCTCGAGCTCTGCGGCATCACCGACCTGGCCGACCACCCCGTGGCCTCACTGTCCACCGGCGCTCGCCGCCTCGTCGAGCTGGCCCGCTCGGTCGCCGGTCGCAGCACCCTGCTGCTGCTCGACGAGCCCTCGTCGGGCATCGACCACCGAGAGACCGACCGCTTCGGCGACACCCTGCTGAGCCTTGTCGCCGAGCGGGGTCTCGGCATCCTCATCGTCGAGCACGACATGGAGCTCGTGATGCGGGTGTGCGACCACATCTACGTCCTCGACTTCGGCCAGATGCTCTTCGAGGGGACGCCGGACGAGGTCCGCTCGAGCGAGATCGTTCGCCACGCCTACCTGGGGAGCGAGGTGTGAGCCTGCACCTCTCCCAGCTGTCCGCCGCCTACGGCGAGACCGTCGCGCTCCGTGACGTCGACCTCGTCGTGCCCAGCGGCACCGTATGCGCCCTGATCGGCGCCAACGGCGCAGGCAAGACGTCGCTGCTGCGGGCCGCGTCCGGCCTCCTCGGCGTCGCCGGTGGCACCGTCCGACTCGACGGCGTCGACGTCACGGGGCTGGCGCCCCATGTCCGCACCGCGCACGGGTTGTGCCTGATCCCCGAGGGTCGCGGCATCTTTCCGGGGCTCAGCGTCCGCGACAACATCCGCACCTTCGTCAAGCGCGACGCAGATGACGCATTCGCCCAGGCCGCCGAGGTCTTCCCCGTACTGGGCCGGCGCGCTGACCAGCTGGCGGGCACGCTGAGTGGTGGCGAGCAGCAGATGCTGGCCCTGTCGCGCGCCTACGTCACCGAGCCCCGGTACGTGCTGCTCGACGAGGTGTCGATGGGTCTTGCACCCAAGATCGTCGACGAGATCTTCGAGTTCCTCGGCCACCTGGCCTCCCTCGGCTGCGCGCTCCTCATCGTCGAGCAGTACGTGCAGCGGGCCCTCGGCATGGCCGACATCGCCTACGTGCTTCGCAAGGGCCGGGTGGCCTTCGCCGGCGAGCCGGGCGAGATCGACGTCGACCAGCTCAGCGCCGAGTACCTGGGCGCTACGGCATGACCACGAACCACCAAGGAGCTTCTGTGCGTTCCCACGTCTCGCGAGGCCGTCCGGCCCTGGGGTTGCGAGCGGTCCTCGTCGTCTTCGCGCTGCTCGCCGCGGCGTGCGGCAACCGCCTGTCCACCGAGGAGATCGTCGCTCAGAACGGCGGCGCCGCCACCACGGCCAGCGACCAGTTCGCCAGCGGGGCCACCGGCGCCGTCAGCGGTGCCGACGGCGCAAACGGCTCCGACGGCGCCGCCACCCCGAGCGGTACCCCAGCGACGGCGCCGGCCGGGAGTGGGAAGACGTCCGACAGCGGCGGAGCCCAGGGCGAGGTGGGTGCACCACCGAGCAGCGGCGGTGGTGACGGGGTCGCACCGGCCGGAGATGGCGGCGGCGGCCAGCCCAGCACGCCCGGCGAGACCGGTCCCATCGTCATCGGGCTGGTCGGCACCCTCTCGGGGCCGGCGGGAGCCCTCAACGCGCCCATGGCCCAGGGCGTGCAGGCGTGGGCCGACATGACCAACCAGCGAGGTGGGCTGTTCGGCCGTCAGGTGCAGGTGGTGCGCGTCGACGACGGCGGCGACCCGTCCCGGCACGTTGCCGCCGTCCGCGACCTCGTCGAGAACCGCAAGGTCGTGGCCTTCGTCGGCAACGTGACCCAGTTCGCGCTGGACTCGGCGCGGGGGTACCTCGAGAGCAAGCAGGTCCCCCTTATCGGCGCAGGCTGCGACGTCGAAGGCATGGAGACGAGCGACATCTTCTTCTCGCAGTGCCCGCCCTTCGCCAACCTGGTCGAGAACATCTTCCGAGCTCAGGCCAAGTACGGCGAGGGCCGCAAGCTCGCGGTGATCTACTGCAACGAGGCGGAGCCTTGCCGCACGGGTCGCCGCCTCGCCGAGGAGCGGGCGCCCGCCGCCGGCATCGAGGTCGTCTACTCGGCGGGGACGTCGTTGGCGCAGCCCGACTTCACCTCCGAGTGCATCAACGCCCGCGACCGCGGCGCCGACGTGCTCTTCATGAGCACCGACCCCAACAGCGCGATCCGCATCGCCGACAACTGCGCCCGCCAGGGCTACCGCCCGGCGATCGTCGCCGGTCCCAACACCTCCCCGCTCGCCAACCAGAACCGCGGCCTGGAGAGCATGCTCCTCGCCGTCCCGACCTTCCCCTTCGTCGGAAAGCAGACACCGGCGGCCGCCGAGTTCGAAGATGTGTTCGCAGCTGCCACCGGCGACGTCCCCGGCCCCTACGCCGCGGAGGGTTGGGTGTCGGCGAAGCTGTTCGAGCTGGCCGCCACCAAAGCCGCGGCCGCCATGCAATCCGTGAGCAGCAAGACCCTCATGGACGCGCTCTACACGGTCGAGGGCGAGACGCTCGGGGGGCTCGCCGTCCCTCTGACCTTCAAGCGGGGCGGAGGCGTCGAGAACGCCTCCTGCTACTGGGCGGTCAGATCCGCCGACGGCAGGTGGGGCGCGCTCAACGGCCCCGACCCCATCTGCAACTGATCCACCGCACACCGTCACACCACTCCCCGGGGGGACACCGAACCCATGAAGATCGCACGACTCGCCCACGACGATGACACCCTCTGGGGCATCGTCGACCTGGACGCCGGGACCGTCCAGCCCATCGTCGGTTCCATCGCCGAGTGGGGCCCCGGCCTCACCGCCGGCACCAGCGAACCCGTGACGACCGGGAGTCCCATGTCGCTCGTCGACGTGCAGCTCCTGCCTCCGATCGAGCCCACGGCCACGATCGTGGGCGTCGGGCTGAACTACTGGAGCCACCTGCACAAGCTGGGTGTCACCGAGCGACCCGAGCGCACCGTCGGCTTCATCAAACCCCAGGTCGCCATGATCGGTCACGAGGCCGAGATGGCGTACAGCGCCCTCACTGAGCAGCTGGACTTCGAGATCGAGCTCGTCGCGGTGCTGGGGTCGTCCGACATCGACCAGATCACCCCGACCAACCAGGTGCTCGGCTACACCATCGGGAACGACACGAGTGCTCGCGACGCACCGCCCCCGGCGTTCGGCGGCCTCGACCTGTTCTCCATCAAGGCGCTGGATCGGTCCACACCACTCGGGCCCTGGATCGTCACCAGGGACGAGCTCGGGCCGGTCCACGACCCGGGCCTCGAGATCGAGCTCCGGGTCAACGGCGAACGCCGCCAGCACGACAGCACGTCGAACATGCTCTGGGACGTCGACGAGTGCCTCCAGTACGTGCTCGACCGCATGCCGCTGCGCGCCGGCGACGTGCTCTTCACCGGCACCACCGACGGGGTCGGCATGGAGGACGGCCGGTTCCTCGAGCCCGGCGACGTCGTCGAGGCCGAGATCCGGGGCATCGGGGTGCTCCGCAACACCGTGGGCCCGCACGAGAAGCCCAAGCGCTGAAGCGACCGAGGAGGAGACCGAAGATGAAGACCGACGACAGCAACATGATCACCGAGGTCGGGCCGGGCACCCCGATGGGCAACCTGCTCCGCCAGTACTGGGTCCCCGTCATGCGCTCGGAGCGACTGGTGGCCGGCCAGGCCCCGCTGCGCTTCCACATGTTCGGCGAGAGCTACGTGGCCTTCCGGGGTGCCGACGGGTCGATCGGCGTCCTCGACGAGGGTTGCCCGCACCGCGGCGCATCCCTCGCCGTGGCCGCTGTGGAGGGCAACTGCGTGCGCTGCATCTACCACGGGTGGCGCATCGCCACGACCGGCGCGCTGGTCGAGGCCCCAACGCACCCGGAGACCGCCCGCCTCGACAAGGTGCCGACCGGCGCGCACCCCGCCTACGAGGACGGCGGCATGCTCTGGACCTGGTTGGGGCAGGGCGACGCACCCGCCCGACCGAACCTCGCGTTCAGCGGCCTGCCCGACGACCAGATCATCCACACGACCGGCATCGTGAACGCGAACTGGGTGCAGATGCTGGAGGGCCTATGGGACACGTTCCACGCCCAGATCCTGCACAACCGGGTGAACAAGCAGGTGTTCGCCGGCACCGACCGGATCAAGAACTACTTCTCCGACAAGGAGCGACCGGAAGGCTGGCTGTCCTACGACTACCCGGACCTCAGCATCGAGTCCACCGACTACGGCTTCGCGTGGGTCTCCGACGACGAGATGAAGGAGCTGAACTACCGGTGGATCATGCCGTGGTACGTGCACCACACGGTCGGTCCTGACCCGCTCGACGACAAGGCCGTCCAGATCCACGTGCCCATCGACGACGAGCACACCCTGTTCTGGCAGGTGATGTACAACCGTCACCAGCCACTGCAGCCAGACGGCTACGCACTGCGCTCCTTCGGGGGCTTCGACGACCTGAACGACTTCCGCAAGGACTTCAGCAAGGAGAACAACTGGCTGCAGGACCGCCGAGCGATGGCCGACGGCACCAGCTTCACCGGGATCGCCGACGGCCGGGCCGCACTCCAGATCCTGATGGAGGACATCGTCATGGCCGAGAGCCAGTTCCCGCTCGACCGGTCGAAGGAGAGCCTCGGCAGCACCGACCGCATCGTCGTCGCCGGCCGCAAGGCGCTCCGCAAGGCGGTCGACGCGTTCGAGGCCGGCGAGGCGCCGTTCGGCCGCGAGGCAGACGTCGCCGAAGTCGAGGCCGTCTTCAACCCCAAGGCCAAGGCCAGCGCCTGAGCCCCAGTCCAACTGCACCACACCGACGAACCCGCCATCAGCAAAGGAACACCATGACCACCAGCCCAAGCCGCCTCTCCCATGTCGTGCTCAAGTCCCATGACCCCAAGGCACTCATGGAGTGGTACTGCGACGCCCTCGGCGGCCGCATCATCTTCGACTCCCCGTTCTTCGTCTTCATGACCTACGACGAGGAGCACCACCGCGTGGCGGCCATGCTCTCCGACCAGCCCCCGGCCAAGGGTGGCAACGGCCTCATGCACCTGGCGTTCGGGTTCGACGACGTCGACCAGCTGCTCGACCACTACCAGCGGCTCGCAGCGAACGGAACCAAGCCCGCGACCGGCATCCACCACGGCCCCACGATCTCGCTCTACTACAAGGACCCTGACGACAACGTCGTGGAGTTCTTCATCGACACGATGCCCCAAGACGAGGCGACCGAGTTCATGATGGGTCCCGTCTACGCGGGGAACCCGGTGGGCTACGAGATCGAGGCGGAGGACATGCTCGCCGCCCGCGCGGCCGGCAAGTCGTCGGAGGAGATCATCGCGTTCGACACCCACAAGGAAGTGGACGTGATGGCCGTCCTCGGCCGGCAGATGGAGCTCCTCTCCTGATGACGGTCGTCGATCCCCATCTCGACGCGCAGGTTCGACTTCGCATCGAGCACGAGCTGATCCAGCTGAACAACGCCTTCGCGTACGACATCGACCACGGTGAGTTCGACGCGCTGGTCGACCTGTTCACCGAGGACGGAGTCTTCGACCGCGCGGGGCCGGTGCACCGCGGTCGAGCCGAGCTGCGCGAGGCCATGCAGGCCCGCCCCAACGTCACGACCCGCCACCTGGTCACCAACGTCCACTTCTTGTCGGTGGGTCCAGACGAAGCCGAGGGCACCGCCACCTTCCTGACGTTCCACGGCCACGGCGAGCTCGGTGACGAGCCGCTGGTCTACGGCACCGCCCAAGGTCGCCTGCTCGAGCTGCGCGACACCTACCGGCGGACCGATGAGGGCTGGAAGTTCGCCACCCGCATCGCCACGCCGATCTTCGTGCCGGAGGTCTGGCCCTAGGCCACAACACGAGGCGGGGCGCCGATCTCGGACATCGCATGGTCCGATCAGCGCCCCGCCTCCTGATCCCGCGTCAGCGTGCGGCACGCCGCCGATCGAGGATCTCTCGCACCTTCACGCGGAAGTCAGGGTCATGCGTGTGGCTGACGTGGACGCTGCCACCCTCGTCGTCGAGCTCGTGCGCGCCGGTGAGATCCCGCTCCTCATCGCCGAAGTCCGCCGCATAGCCGCCCTCGCGCACCGCGACGATCTCCCACCAGTTGCCGTCCATGTCGCAGAAGTAGAAGGACGTGTCGCCGTGCATGCGCTTGGGCCCGGTGATGGTCTTGAGCCCGTACTCGTCCTTCACCTCGAGCAGCTTCTGGTGCGCGGCCTCGACCTCCTCGATGCTGCCGACATCGAGCCCGTTGTGCCCGATCATGCTCATCGCGCTCTCCTTCCCGGTCTCGACCACGGCGTAGGTGTGGTCCGTCCCGAAGCGGACCATCATCGAACGACTGCTCGGCTGGATCACGTCGAAGCCCAGCACCTCTTCGTAGAAGCGGCGCGACCGGGCGAGATCGACGACCTCGAGGGTTCCGTGCCCGATGCGCTGCAGCTGGAGCAGCGGCTCGCGGTCGGATCGATCGGTGATTCCGGGCATGACAGTCTCCTAGTGGTTGATCGGGTGCGACACGCGGATCGGTACGATCCGTCGACTGTGGGTGGCGAGGACTGGACGTGACGGGCAAGCGGATCGCTCCGGAGGAGCGACGGGCGCTGATCGTCGAGGGCGCGGCCCGGCTGCTGGACGAGCACGGCTTCGGCGACATCACCGTCGAGATGCTGCGCGAGGAGGTCGGCCTGTCCAAGGGGGGCCTGTACCACCACGTCCGTTCCATGAACGACGTCCTGGTCATGGTCTGTGAGCTGGCCGCCCAGGAGATGCTCCAGGGGCTCGAGAAGGCACGAGCTCACCAGGGCTCGACGAGAGACCGCATCGACGTGCTGGTGAGCGAGCACTTCGAGCTGGTCCAGCGCTACGGCGGGGCACTGTGGGCGTTCTTCGGCGAGCGAAACCGGCTGCCCGCAGACGAGCGCGACCGGGTCATCTCCCTCGAGCGCGCCTACCTGCGGGGGATGACCGAGCTGTTCGACGACATGACTGCGGCGGGCGACATGCGCAAGCTCGACACCCTCACCGTCGCCGAAGCGATGCTCGGCATGGTGAACTGGGTCGCTCGTTGGCACCGTTCCGGAGCCTCGGCCGCGTCGCTACGCGTCACCCTCGTCGAGCTCTTCATCGGTGGCGTCCTGGAGCAGCGGCTGCCGGACGAGAGCTGACCTTCCCCTCACAGCCGCTGGCAGTGCTCGACCAGCGGCCCGAGCTCGGTCGGTCGTGGGCCGTGCAGGATCAGCTCATCCGCACCGGCTTCCAGGTACCGCTGCAGGCGGGCGGCCACGTCGGGGACCGACCCCACGGCGGTCACGTCACGGAGCCACCCCTCGGGGAGATCGCGGGCGACTTCAGCCAGCTCGTCCAGGGTGTGGCGCTGATCGGCCAGGCTCGCCACGCCAGCTCGGCCCAGCGAGCCGAAGGCAGGATGGTGGCGGATGCGTTCGACCTCGCCGGGGTCCCACCCGTTGGCGCGAGCGATGGCGTCGCCGAGCACCGGGGTCTGGAGGTAGGTGATGGCCCGTCCGCCGACCACGGTCTCGGTCTGCGGGGTCGGGAGATCGGGCGCGACGACCACCGTGGCGTACACGCGCACAGCCGACGGGTCACGACCGGCATCGGCCGCGGCTGTCCGTACGAGCTCAGCCGAACGCGCCACCGCGTCGGCGGAGAGCAACGGATGGAGGATGACGCCATCGAAGACCGCACCTGCCAGCGCCAGCGTCTCCCGACCGATGGCTGCCGCAGCGATGGGCGGCGGCTGCCCGTCGTACCCGTGGTGTGCGCTCACCCCGTCCAGCTCGCCCAGCGGGCCGGAGTAGGTGACCGACTCCCGGTTCCACAGCCGGCGCAGGATGCTCGCGCAGTCGCGCAGCACTTCGGAGGTGACCGGGGGCAGGCCCATCGATGACCACACGCCCGGGATCCCGCGAGCGATGCCGAGCGTGAACCGACCGCGCGAGACCGCCTGGAGCGTGAGTCCTGCGGCGGCGAGGACCATGGGGTGGCGGGTGTTCGGGTGCACCATGGCCGTCCCGAGCCGCACGCGCGTGGTGGAGGCGGCGATCGCGCCGAGCAGCACCGGGGCCTCCTTCTGCTCCCACCGCTCGCTAATCCACACGGACCGCAGCCCGAGACGCTCGGCGGCGAGGGCGTCGCCGGTCGCGTCGGTCGGATCGATGATCCGGCCTGGCAGCAGGTAGCAGCCGAGCTGATCGGGACGAAGGGTCGCGCCGTTCGGAGCGGTCACGAGCGGATTGCGGTCGAGCTCTCCGCAACCTGCGCGAACTCCGGGGCCAGCTCGGGCACCGGTCGACCGAGCTTGCGGGCGAGCATCTGCGTGACCGGGTTCCCCGAACCGATTCGGCTGTCTGGTGGTAGGCGCCCGGCGTCGATCTCGCGATCAGCGAAGCGGAGCATGATGATCGCGAACGACAGCGCCGCCATGATCTCGTAGTACTCCAGATCCCGCAGCTGGCGGCCGGAGGCGCCCTGGTAGTAGCGGATCGTCGTGTCCCGATCCAGGAACCCCTCGAGGATGGCGACCTGTTGGGCGTCGGTCAGGAACTCCTCGAACATGAGCCACCAGCCCACATCGATCTCTGGCGGCCCGAACCCGGCAGCCTCGAAGTCGACGAGGGCCGCGACGCTGCAGTCATCGCGGTAGAGGATGTTCCCAGGTCGCGCGTCGCCCCACACCACGGTGGTCGTGTCGGTTGCTGGGCGCTCGTGGAGGAGGTGGTGCAGCGCGTCATCGAGGAGGCCGAGGTCCCGGCCGCGAGCCGCCCACTCATGCCAGCGCGCCAGCCAGGCCAGGTGTCGCTCGAGTGCCGACCCGCGTCCGGGGCGGGCCAGGCCCGGGAGGGCGTGGGGATCGATGGCGTGGAGCTGGGCCAAGGCGTCGAGGCCGGCTTCATGGAGACGGCGACGCTGGTCCGGGCTGAGCTCGGTCGTCCACCCGGCGGCATGGGGGCTCGGGACGTCCTGGGGTACCCGGCCGTGCACGTGGGTCATGACGAAGAAGCTCGGCTCTTCAGAACTGGGACTGACCTCGGTCCACAGGACGGCTGGCACCGGTGCGCCGGCCTCAGCGAGCGCCGTGAGGATCGCCGCCTGCCGGGTGATGTCGGTGTCGGGGTACAAGCCGTCGCTCGCCGGCTGGACCCGGACGACGACCTCGGGTTCGACCTCGTGCCCGGAGGCGTCGGTCCAGCGGATCCGGCACCGGACGGTCTCGTTCGACCGCCCGCTGGCGGGTACCTCGATCTCGAGGATCGACGGGTCGCTGATGTCTGGTCTGGCTTGGAGCCACGCATCGATGCGCTGGTGGATGGACGCGAGCGCGTCGTCGCGGCGAATTGCCATCATGCCCCCTACCGTGTCCCTGTTGTCACGCCCAACGTGACATATGTGACACCCACTTCACAAGGGTGAGATCGACACCACGAGGTCGCCGACCTGGACCTGGTCGCCGATCGAGCAAACCTGGGCGACGGTCCCGTCGAAGGGGGCCAAGATGGCGTGCTCCATCTTCATCGCCTCGATCGAGACGAGCACCTGACCCTCGGCGACGTCATCTCCGACGGACACGGCGACGGCGACGACCTGTCCCGGCATGGGGCTTGTCATCGCGCCGTGGACGGTGGAGGGTCTGCCGCCGGGCGCGACGAGCGGCGGCTCCAGGAGGGTGATCACCAGGCCGCCGAGACCCACCCAGGTGGCATCGCCCTCGGTGGCGACGACCAGGTCGTGGTGGTGGCCGTCGACGGCAACGGCAAGCCCATGGGGGGTCCGCGCCGCCTCGACGACCATCGACGGACCACCGTCGACAGCGAGCTCGAAGCCGCCGGGAGCCCGTCGGATCCGGCTCTCGACGACACGGCCATCGGCGGCGAGGTGGCGGTGGTGGGCCCAGGCCGGCGGGCCGAGGCGCCAGCCGTCGCTGAGCTCCCAAGGTCCCGGCCGTTCGAGGGCGAGGGCGCCCATGGTGGTCAGGAGCGCGGCTGCTCCGAGCAGGATCGGCGGGGGATCGCCGGGGAGGAGCGCGTCGACGTTCGTGGCCACCAGATCGGTGTGGAGGTCGCCTCTTCGGACTTCGGGGAGCGTGAGGAGCCGACGGAGGAAGTCGACGTTGGTGGTGACCCCGAGGATGTGGGTCCGGGTCAGCGCGTCGGTGAGGGTCGAGAGCGCCACGGCGCGGTCGGGTCCCCTGGCGATGATCTTGGCGATCATCGGGTCGAACTGGGTGCCCACCTGGTCGTCCGTGTCGATCCCCCGGTCGACCCGCACGTCGTCGCCATCGGGGAAGCGGGCCGAGAGCACCCGGCCGGTGGAGGGCAGGAAGCCGCACGAGGCGTCCTCGGCGTAGACCCGAGCCTCGATGGCATGGCCACGAGGGACGAGATCGGCCTGGGAGAAGGGGAGGGCCTCGCCGCAGGCGACGCGGAGCTGGTGCTCCACGAGGTCGAGTCCCCAGACGAGCTCGGTCACCGGGTGCTCCACCTGGAGCCGGGTGTTCGCCTCCATGAAGAAGAACTCCTCGGGCCGGTCGCCGGAGACGATGAACTCGATGGTGCCGGCGTTGACGTAGCCGCACGCCCTCGCCGCCGCGACTGCTTGGGCGCCCATCGCCGCCCGCTGCTCTTCGGAGAGCAGCGGGGAGGGAGCCTCCTCCACGATCTTCTGATGGCGGCGCTGCAGGCTGCACTCGCGCTCGCCCAGGTGAACGACGTTCCCGTAGCTGTCGGCGAGGATCTGGATCTCGACATGCCGAGGACGGTGGATGAACTTCTCGAGCAGGAGCGCGTCGTCGCCGAACGCGTTCGCTGCCTCCCGCCGGGCGACCTGCATCTGCTCGGTGAGCTGGCCGGGGTCCTCGACCAGGCGCATGCCCTTGCCGCCACCGCCAGCCGACGGCTTGATCAGGATGGGCACCCCGATCTGCTCGAGCGCGGCAGCCACGAGCTCGTCGTCGGGCAGGTCCCGATCGCTCAGACCGGGGACCACCGGGACGCCTGCGGCGGCGACGGTCTGCTTGGCGCGGATCTTGTCACCCATCGCGTCGATAGCCGCCGGCGGGGGGCCCACGAAGACCAGTCCGGCGTCTGCGCAGGCCTGGGCGAACCTGGCGTTCTCCGCCAGGAAGCCGTAGCCGGGGTGGACAGCATGGCTGCCCGTGCGCCTCGCCACGTCGACGATCTGGTCGATGTCGAGGTACGGGGTCACGCCGTCGCCACCGGTGAGCTCCACGGCCACGTCGCAGGCCCGAACGTGGAGGGCTCGGGCGTCGGCTGCCGCGTGCACGGCGACCGAGCGCACGCCGAGGCGGCGAAGCGTCCGCGCGATGCGGCAGGCGATCTCACCCCGGTTGGCGATGAGGACGGTCTCGAACATGGTCATCGCAGTCACATCCGGAACACGCCGTAGGAGATCTCGGGCATGGGGGCTCGCCCGGCCACGTCCAGGGCCAGCGCGAGGGTCCGCCGCGTGTCGATCGGGTCGATGATCCCGTCGTCCCACAGCCGCGCGGTCGAGTACGTCGGGTGTCCCTGGTGCTCGTACTGAGCTCGGATCGGCTCCTTGAAGGCCTCCTCCTCGGCGCTCGACCAGGTCTCCTCTCGGCTCTCGAGCTGGTCGCGCCGCACGGTGGCCAGCACCGAGGCTGCCTGCTCGCCACCCATCACCGAGATGCGGGCGTTGGGCCACATCCACAGGAACCGCGGCGAGAACGCCCGTCCGCACATGCTGTAGTTGCCGGCCCCGTACGAGCCCCCGATCACCACCGTGAGCTTCGGCACGCGGGTGCAGGCGACCGCGTTGACCATCTTCGCCCCGTGCTTGGCGATGCCGCCGGCCTCGTACTCGCGCCCGACCATGAACCCGGTGATGTTCTGGAGGAACACGAGGGGGATGCGACGCTGGTCGCAGAGCTCGATGAAGTGCGCACCCTTCATGGCGGACTCGGAGAACAGCACGCCGTTGTTGGCCACGATGCCCACCGGGTGGCCCCACAGCCGTGCGAAGCCGCAGACGAGGGTCGAGCCGAATCCGTGCTTGAATTCGGCGAAGCGGCTGCCGTCCACGAGGCGCCCGATCACCTCACGCACGTCGTAGGACGTGCGCAGGTCGGGGGGCACGACCTCGTAGAGCTCGGCGGGATCGAGCGCTGGAGGCTCCGGCTCGGTCACGTCCCACGCGACCTGCGGGGGCGTCGGCGTGGTCGCCACGATGCTTCGCACGATCTCTAGCGCGTGCTCGTCGTCGTCGGCGAGGTGGTCGGCGACTCCGGACACGTTCGCGTGGAGCTCGCCACCGCCGAGTTCCTCGGCCGTCACGACCTCGCCGGTGGCCGCCTTCACGAGCGGCGGTCCGCCGAGGAAGATCGTGCCCTGCTCGCGGACGATCACGGCCTCGTCGCTCATGGCGGGCACGTAGGCGCCGCCGGCGGTGCAGGAGCCCATGACGGCGGAGATCTGGGGGACGCCGAGCGACGAGAGCCGGGCCTGGTTGTAGAAGATGCGCCCGAAGTGCTCCCGGTCGGGGAACACCTGGTCCTGCTCCGGGAGGAACGCGCCGCCGGAGTCCACCAGGTAGATGCACGGGAGGCGGTTCTCGAGCGCGACCTCCTGCGCGCGCAGGTGCTTCTTCACCGTGACCGGGTGGTACGTGCCGCCCTTCACCGTGGCGTCGTTGGCGACCACGACGCAGAGCCGGTCCTGCACCCGACCGATGCCGGTGATGATGCCGGCGCCGGGCACCTGGTCGTCGTACATGCCGTGGGCGGCGAGCGGTGACAGCTCGAGGAACGGTGAGCCGAGGTCCAACAGGCGGTCGACGCGGTCGCGGGGCAGCAGCTTGCCGCGAGCCGCGTGGCGCCTCCGGCTCTCCTCGGGGCCGCCGAGACGGACGGTGGCGAGCTGCTCGTCGAGCTCGCCGACGAGCGCCCGGTGCGCTTCGGCGTGACGGGACCGCCGCTCAGCGTCGAAGGGCGAGCTCGACTGCAGCCTGGGGGCCGTCACTGGACGGGGAGGCCAAGGCCGCGGGAGATCACGAGGCGCTGGATCTCGCTCGTGCCCTCACCGATCTCGAGGATCTTGGCGTCCCGGTACTGGCGGGCGACCGCTGTCTCCTCCATGAACCCGTAGCCCCCGAAGACCTGGGTCGCGCTGCGCGTGGCGGTGACCGCCGCCTCGGTCGAGAACAGCTTGGCGACGGCGGCGGCTTGCTTGAAGGGCTTGCCGGTGTCGCGAAGCCAGGCCGCCCGGTAGGTCAGCGACCGGGCCGCTTCGAGGGCGACGTGCAGGTCGGCGACACGGAACGCGACGGCTTGGTTGGCGCCGATGGGTCGGCCGAAGGCGGTGCGCTGCTTCGCGTAGGCGACGGAGTCGTCCACGCAGCGCTGGATGACGCCGACGGCCATCGCCGAGATGGCGATCCGGCCCTCATCCAGGATGTCGAGGAACTGGGCGAAGCCCCGGCCCCGCTCGCCGAGCAGGTGGTCCTCTGGCACGCGGCAGCCTTCGAAGGTGAGCCCGTGCGTGTCCGATGCCCGCCACCCGGTCTTGCGGTAGGAGGGTTGGACGGTGAAGCCGGGTGTGCCGGCCGGTACGACGATGGCCGAGATCTCACCGGGCCCGGTGCGGGCGGTGACGGTGACGATCGAGGTGATGTCGGTGCCGGAGTTCGTGATGAACGCCTTCTCGCCGTCGATTACCCACTCACCGTCGGCCTCGTCGAGGACCGCGCGGGTTCGGGTCCCACCGGCGTCGCTCCCCGCATCGGGCTCCGTGAGCCCGAACCCGCCGAGGGCTCGGCCGGCGCACAGGTCGGGCAGCCAACGGGCCTTCTGCCCCTCGGTGCCGAAGCGGGCGATGGGTGCGGCGCCAAGGCCGACCCCGGCTTCGAGGGTGATGGCGAGGGACTGGTCGACCCGGGCGATCTCCTCGATGGCGATGCACAGCCCGGTGAGGTCGCCCCCGGAGCCGTAGGGCTCGGGAAAGGGGATCGAGAACAGGCCGAGGTCGCCCATGGCTCGCACGATGTCGACCGGGAAGCGCTCCTCCTCGTCCCAGCGGGCGGCGTGCGGCTCGATCTCCTTGCTGGCGAAGTCGCGCACCAGGTCACGCAGCGCCTGGTGCTCGGGCGTCAGGTCGAGGTCCATCGGTTCCTTCTTCAGGCGTGCAGGTGGAAGGGAGCTCCGGCTGCGGCCAGGGCCGCCTCGCGGACGGTCTCCGACAGCGACGGGTGGGCGTGGACGATGCCGGCGAGCTCGCCGGTGAGCGCCTCCCAGGTGATCGCCAGGCCCAGCTCGGCGATCAGCTCGGTCGCGGCGGGGCCGACGATGTGGCCACCGAGGAGCGTGCCGTCGGCGGCGTGCACCAGCTTCACGAACCCGCCGATCCCCTCGATGATCGAGCGGGCGTTCCCCGCGAGTGAAGCGGTCGTGGTCTCGACGCTGTCGCCGTGCACCGCCCGGGCCTCGGCTTCGGTCAACCCGACGGACGCCACCTCGGGCGAGCAGTAGGTGACCCGGGGGACGAGGCGGTGGTCGACGGGCTCGGCTGGGAGGCCGGCGATGCTGTCGGCCACCACGAACCCCTCGGCGAACGCGGCGTGGGCCAGCGCGAGCGTGGGGAGCACGTCACCGACCGCCCACACGCCGGTGACGGCCGTGGCTCCACGCTCGTCGGCCAGCACCTCGCCGCGGGGACCGAGCAGGCCGAGCTCGTCGAGGCCGACGCCGGCGGTGGCCGGGCGGCGGCCCACCGCCACCAGGACCTGGTCGACGTCGAGCACGGTTCCGTCGGTGGTCTCGACGCGCACGCCGTCGTCGGTCGCCACCGCGCCGGCGAGCCCGGTCTCGACGAGGACCTTCATGCCCCGCTTGGAGAACGCGCGCCGCAGTGCCTTGGAGATGTCGGCATCCTCGTTCGGCACCACGTCGGCCGCTGATTCGAGGATCGTGACCTCGGCCCCCAGGGACCGCCACAGGGAGGCGAACTCGACGCCGACCGCGCCCGCGCCCACGACGACTGCCGACGTGGGGACCCGTTCGAAGCGCAAGGCGTCGTCGGAGCACAGGATGCGCTGGCCGTCACGAGGCGCGACGTGGAGGTCGATCGGGACCGACCCGGTGGCTACCACGATCTCCGATGCGAGCAGCCGGCGCGGTCCCTCCCGCCCTTCGACGTCCACGACTCCGGGCACCGCGATCCTGCCCCGGCCAGCGACGACCTCGATCGATCGGGTGCCGAGCAGGCCGAGCAACCCGCTGTGGAGCTGGTGCACGACACGATCTCGGATCGCCCCGGCGGCGTCGACGTCGAGCTTGGCCCCGTGGGTGTCGGCCAGCCCGAGGGCGACGAGCTCGGGCGCCGCGTCGGCCAGGGCGGCCACGTGCAGCAGCGCCTTGGAGGGGATGCACCCGCGGTGCAGGCAGGTGCCTCCGACGAGCCCGGCCTCGACGACGGCGATCCGCAGACCGTGACCGGCGGCGCGCAGCGCGGTGGCGTAGCCGCCGGGCCCACCGCCGATGACGACGACGTCGAAGCGATCGGCGCTCATGGAAGCAGCAGCGACGTCTCGGGCACCTCGACCAGACGGGCGAGGTCTCCCAGGAACCGTCCCGCTTCGGCGCCATCGCATATCCGGTGGTCGAAGGCCAACGTCAGTGACACCGTGGGCCGGGCCACCACCTCGCCGTCGACGACGTGGGGTCGAGGCTTCACCGATCCGACGCCCAGGATGGCCGCCTCGGGGTGGTTGATGATCGGGACGCCCTCGTCCAGGCCGAGGGCACCGAAGTTCGAGATCGTGAACGTGGATCCCTGCAGCTCGCTCGGGCCGAGGCTGCCCTCGCGGGCGCCTCTGGCGAGGCGGGCCATCTCGGCCGACAGCGCGTGGACGGCGAGGTCCTGGGCGTCGTGCACGACCGTGACCAGCAGGCCCCGGTCGGTGGCGGTCCCGATGCCGAGGTGCACCGCATCGTGCACGCGGATGGTCGGACCCTCGTTGTCCCAGGAGGCGTTCACCATCGGCGTGCGCTGCAGCGCCTGGACGACGAAGCGGCTGAGGAGGGAGAAGGGCGTGATGACGGGTTCGAGGCCGCGGTGCCCTGCTTGCTCGTTGAGGGTGCGGCGCACCTCGAGCAGGCGGGTTGCGTCGGCCACCACCGAGCAGCTGGCATCGGGGATCTCCGACCGAGAGGTCACCATCTTGTCGGCGATGCGGGCGCGGATGCCCTGTACGCGCACGTCCCGACCAGCGACGGGGGCGGCCGGCGTCGCCGGCGGCGGCGGCACTGCGACACCCCCTTCGGCTGCGGCGTGCACGTCGTCACGGGTGATGATGCCGCCTCGGCCGGAGCCGGGGGCGATGGGGCCCAGCTCGACGCCGAGCTGGCGGGCGAGCAGGCGCACGGGTGGTTTGGCCAGCGGCCTGTTCGGGTCCTGCGGGGGTGCGGCCGGCGCAACCGGGGTCCCAGAGGTGAGGACCCCGTTGCGCCGGCCCCGGCGGCTGCGGTCGAGGGACTCGTCGAAGCCGGTGCCGACCAGCGTCGACTCCCGCTTCTCGGGCTCCGGCTCGGCCGTGGCCGCCACCGCAGGGCGGGGTGGGGGTGCCCCCGAGCCTGCAGAGGTGTCGATGCGGATCAGCAGGTCGCCGACGGGCAAGGTCTGGCCGGCGTCGCCGCCGAGCTCGAGGACCACACCTGCGTACGGTGAGGGGATGTCGACCTCGGCCTTGGCCGTCTCGACGACGCAGATCAGCTGGTTGAGCTCGACGCAGTCGCCGACTGCGACCTCCCAGGCCACGATGGTCGCCTCTTCGAGGCCCTCGCCGAGGTCTGGGACCATGAAGTCGCTGACAGCGTCAGGCATCGTCGAACTCGAGGGAGCGCTCGACGACGTCGAGGATGCGGTCGACCCCGGGGAGCCAGCGGCTCTCCATGCGGGCCGGGGGGTAGGGGGTGTCGAACCCCGTCGCCCGGAGGACGGGTGCTTCGAGGTGCCAGAAGCAGCGCTCTTGGACAAGTGCAGCGAGCTCGGCGCCCATGCCAAGCGTGCGGGGCCCCTCGTGCACGATCACGCAGCGACCGGTCCGGGAGACCGATTGGACGACCGTGTCGAGGTCGAGGGGGTTGAGGGTGCGGAGGTCGACGACCTCGAGGGACAGGCCCTGCTCGCGCTCGGCGACGGCCGCGGCCTCGAGGGCGGTGCCGACGAGCCCGCCGTAGGTGAGCACGGTGACGGTCTCGCCCGGGCGGCGGACTGCGGCCGTTCCGATGGGCTCGTTGCGGTTCCGTCGGTCGACGTGCTCCTTGCTCCAGTAGCGACGCTTGGGCTCGAGGAAGAGGACAGGGTCGTCGCACTCGATGCTCTCGCGCAGGAGCGAGTACGCATCGCTCGGGGTCGACGGGATCACGACCTTCAGGCCGGCGGTGTGCACCCACAGGGTCTCGGTCGACTCCGAGTGGTGCTCGGGCGAGCCGATGGCCCCGAACGAGGGCACCCGGATGGTCACCGGCATGTCGATCAGTCCGCCGCTGCGGGTGCGGTACTTGGCCAGGTGACTGGCGATCTGGTCGAAGGCCGGGTACGTGAACCCGTCGAACTGGATCTCCGGCACGGGCCGGAAGCCCCGCACAGCCATGCCGACGGCCGCGCCGACGATGGCTGACTCGGCCAGCGGGGTGTCGAAGCAGCGCTGCGACCCGAACGTGGCCTGCAACCCCTCGGTCACGCGGAACACCCCTCCCTGGCGAGCCACGTCCTCCCCGAACACGACGACGCGGTCATCCTCGGCCATCGCGTCCTGCAGCGCCGCGTTGATGGCCTGCACCATGGTGAGCTCGGTCACCTCGGACGCAGTGTCCGGCGCCTGGGTCCCGTTCATCTCAGGCTCCCCGCGCCAGCTCGGTCCGGAGCTCGTCGCGTTGGGCGACCAGTGCGGGTGTCGGCTCCCCGTAGGCGACGTCGAAGACCTCGTCCATCGGGCGGTCCTCAGCGTCGACCACCGCCGCTCGCAGATGAACCCGCAGCTCCCTCATGCGGGTGAGGGACGCCTCTTCGAGCGCGTCGTCCCAGATGCCGACGCGCTGCAGGTAGGAGCGCAGCCGGTCGATCGGGTCCCGCTCTCGCCACGCGGCGAGCTCGTCCTCACTGCGGTACCGCGTCGGGTCGTCGGCGGTGGTGTGCGGACCGAGCCGGTAGGTGACGGCCTCCACCAGCGTGGGCCCCTCGCCTCGGCGAGCGCGTTCGGCCGCCGCCTGCGTGGCGTAGAAGCAGGCGGCCACGTCGTTGCCGTCGACCCGCACGCCTCGCATGCCGTAGCTCATGGCCTTGTGGGCGATCGAGGGGGCGCGGAACTGGTCCTCGACGGGAGTCGAGATCGCCCAGCCGTTGTTCTGCACGTAGAAGATGCACGGGGCGGCGTGCACCGCAGCCAGGTTCATCGCCTCGTGGACGTCCCCTTGGCTGGTGGCGCCATCACCGATGAAGGCGACGGTGACGCCCTCGTCGCCCAGCCACGTGGACGCCATGGCCGCGCCTGCGGCGTGCAGCGAGTGGGTCCCGATGGAGATGGCGATCGGAGCGATGTGCTTCTCGACGAGGCCGATGCCCCCGTGGACGGTGCCTCGCCACGTCAGCCCGATCCCACCGGGGTCGACCCCGCGAACGAGGAACGCGCCGAGCTCCCGGTACTGGGGGAACAGCCAGTCGGTGTCGCGCAGTGCGGCGACCGCGCCGACCTGGGCCGCCTCCTGGCCTTCGCACGACGGGTACAGGGCGAGCTGCCCCTGGCGCTGGAGGTTGACGAACTCCTCGTCCAGGCCGCGGGTGGCGACCATCAACTCGTACAGCGCCGGTAGCCGATCGTGCAGGGCGATCAGGTCGTGGTCGGGGTGGTCCGTCGGGCTCCCATCGGGCGCGATGAGCTGGAGCGGCTCGAGCTCCACCTGCACCGCCTCGTGCGCGATCGCCATTGTTCCCCCCTCTGTCCGAAGCATCTGTCGGCTTCCGGCAAGAATCTGGGGGATCTGCGTCTGACAATCAAGTAGATCGCAGAATATTCTCCACAGCATGCCGCTACCGAAGATCACCGAGATCGAGTGGGAGATCGTGCGTCTCCTGCAGAAGAATGCTCGGGCCACCAACAAGGAGCTGGCGCGGGCCGCAGGCATCGCGGAGTCCACCTGCCTGGAGCGGGTGCGCAACCTGCGTCAGCAAGGCGTCATCTCCGGCTACCACGCCGAGGTCGACCTGGCTGCGCTGGGTCGCACCATCCGTGCGATCATCACCGTTCGCCTGCATCCCAAGACCATCGAGTCGGTCCAGGCCTTCCAGGCTCAGGTGCTCGAGGAGCCAGAGGTGCTCAGCGTGACCACCACGACGGGCGCCGACGACTTCCTCGTCGACGTGGCCGTGCCCGACGTCGACCACCTCCGTCTGTTCGTCCTGGAGCGACTGAACGGCCTGCCCGACGTTGCCGACACCCGCACGTCGTTGGTGTACGAGCACCGACGCAAGACCGTGGTCGAGCCGGTCAGCAGCTGAGGCGCGCGCTCCCGCGGGTGAAGGGGTTCGCAGAACAGAACGCGTCGACGGATCCCTCGTCCTAGTGGATGGAATCCTCGCCCAGGTACTGAGCGAAGAGGTCCTGTCCCTCCAGCTCGGCCGGCTCGCCGACGAAGCTGACCGTGCCCCGTCGCAGGACGTACACGTAGTCGGCGATCTCCAGTGCTCGCTGCACGTACTGCTCCACCAGGAGCATCGCGGTGCCCTGGGCGGCCAGCCGGTGCAGGAACTCGAAGATGTCGTCGATGATCGCCGGCGCGAGTCCCATCGAGACCTCGTCGAGCAGCACGACCGACGACTCCTGGACGTAGGCCCGAGCCAGGGCCAGCATCTGCTGCTGACCGCCGCTGAGCGTGCCCGCCATCTGGGACAGGCGCTCGCCGAGGATCGGGAAGGCGTCGATGCACTTCTCGAGGTCCTCGTCCTCCCGGCCGGCGCGTGAGCTCATCGAGAGGTTGTCTCGCACGGTCAGGTTCCGGAAGATGCCGCGACCCTCGGGGATGTGGCACACACCGGCCGATGCCAGGTCGTGCGCTGGCGCGTTCGTCATGTCCCGACCGTCGACCAGCACCCGCCCGCTCCGCGTCGGAAGGAGGCCGGACGCGACCTTGAGCGTCGTGGTCTTGCCGGCGCCGTTGGCACCGAGCAGGGCGACGACCGAGGACGGTGGCACCACCAGGGACACCCCTCGGAGGACGGTCGCGTCGCCGTAGCCGGCGACCACGTCGCGCAGCTCGAACATCACGCCACCTCCGGCGGCGCCTCTGAGCCGAGGTACGCGGCCCGGACGACGTCGCTGTTGGCGACCTCGGTCGGGGTGCCCTCGAAGATGAGCGCCCCGAAGTCGAGGACGTACAGGTACTCGCAGATCCGCATCACGAGGGCCATGTCGTGCTCGACGAGGAGGATGCCGGTGCCGCGCTGCTCGACCACCGCCTGCAGCGTGTCTCCGAACGCGCCCGTCTCCGACGGGTCGAGACCGGAGGAGGGTTCGTCGAGGAGCAGCATGCCGTAGGTGCCGGCCGTCGCGCGCGCGAGCTCGACCAGGCGCCGTTGGCCGGTGGACAGCGAGCCGACCCGTCGATCGAGGATGGCGCGGATCCCGCAGAGGTCCACGGCCTCCTGCGCCGCCGCTTCGATCTCTTCGGACTCTGCGCGCCGGGCGAAGAGGTGGCGGAGCGGGTTGCTGGCGGCGATGCCCGCCTCCCTGCCGAGGCGCACGTTCTCGATGACGGTGAGGGAGTCGTAGAGCTCCATGCGCTGGAAGGTCCGCCCGATGCCCCGTTGCGCCCGGGCCTGGGCGGTCGACCCGGTGATGTCGTCGCCGCCGAAGTGGACGGTGCCCTCGGTCGGCTTCAGTAGACCGGTGCACGCGTTGAAGGTGGTCGTCTTGCCGGCGCCGTTCGGGCCGATGAGCCCGGTGATCTGGCCGAGAGGTGCTCGCCAGCTCACGTCGTCGACCGCGACCAGACCTCCGAAGCGGATGGTCAGCCTGTCGACGCGCAGCCCGTCGGCGGTCATCGTGCGGCGCCTCCCATGTCCAGCTCGGCCGCACGTGGGGCCCGGTTCCTGGCGTGGACCGGCCCGCGGGCGGAGCGGCCACGCGCCCGCTCCGCAGCATCCGAGAATCGGGCACCCCAGTCGACGCCCCCTGCACCGTTGACCGCGACCAGGACCGCGCCGAGGCCGAAGATCACGGGTTGGTACTCGCGCAGCGATTCCGTCGCGGAGTACGACGGGAGCACGAACAGCAGGACCGAGGCGATGAAGGGAGACAGGTACTGCCGGGATCCGGCGATGAACAGCACGACGAGGAGGGTGAGAGAGAGGAACGAGTTGAACGTGACGGTCGAGATGGAGCCGAAGAGCGACGCGTAGAGCGCGCCCGATACGCCGGCGAGGAACGCAGAGATGCAGAAGACCAGCACCTTGGACACGTTGACGTCGGCACCCGCCGTGGTGAGCGCGGTGGACGAGTCGGCCATCGCCCGCAGCAACCGTCCCAGACGGGTGCGGGCCACCAGGCCGCACAGGAGGATCCCGGCGAGGGCGATCGCCAGGACCACGTAGTAGTACCCGGTGTCACCCGCGGCGAAGGACGGGCGAGGTGCCAGCCTCGTGCCCTGCGCCCCGAACATGATCCCGGTGCCGTACAACAGGCGCTCGACGAGCACGGCGAACCCGAAGGTCGCCAACGCGAGGAACAGCCCGGAGAGCCGGATGGCGGGGATGGCGACCACGGCGCCGACCGGCACCGTGACGAGGCCCGCGATGAGCAGTGCGAGCGGCCACGGCAGCCCGACGCCTACGGCCAGGTGGCTGAAGCTGGTGGCGCCGACGGCTGCGAAGGCGGCGTGGCACAGGGACACCTGACCGCTCGTGCGAACCAGCAGCGCCAGGCTGGCGAACAGGAGGGCGTACACGATGCTGCTGGTGTACACCGGCAGACGGGCTCCGACCAGGTGGGGGACGGCGACGAGCACCAGGAGCCCGACGGTGACGGCTCCGACACGGGTCCGGGAGGACAGCGCGCGCCGATCGCGCACTGCTCGGCGGGCGTCGCTGCGCGCCTCGACGAGGCGATCCTTCGGCAGGAAGAGCAGCGCGACGAACAGCACGAGGAACGGGAAGCTGGTCGGGAACCCGGCGAGAGCAGGGAAGTCGGTCACGTACTTCGTGCTCAACCCGGCGCCGACGCCGATGACCAGGCCGCCCACGTAGGTGAGCGGCAGGCTGGCGAACGAGCCGACGGCGGCCGCCCCGAACGCCTGCACGACGAGCAGCGTCAGGAGCACGGCGTCGAGTCCCAGGGTGGGGGCGATGAGGACGCCGGACAGGGCGGCGAAGGACGAACCGATCATCCACGCAGCGGCGCGCACGCGGACCGGACTGGTGCCGGTGAGCGACAGGAGGTCGGGATCGTCGACCACGCTCCGCATGGCCGTACCGAGGCGCGACAACCGGAAGAACATCGACAGCCCCGCCGCTGCGACCAGTGCGAGCGCCATCGTGATGAGTTGGTCGGCGCCGACGTTCACGCTCGCGATCTCGTACGTCGTCGTCGGCAGGAACCGGGGGAAGTTCAGCGCGGCGGAGCCGTAGATCGAGACTGCGATGCCCTGGATGGCCACCAGGAGACCCACCGTGGCGACGATCTTCGGCGCGGTCGAGACCTGCTCGAGCCGGCGGGAGAGACGTTCCATCAACAGGCCGAACAGCGGCGCCGCCACGAAGACCACGGCGAACCCGGCGACGGGCCACGGCACCCCCCGGACCTGCCACAGCTCGTAGAACGAGTAGGCGCCGCCAGCGGCCACGGCGCCGTGGGCGAAGTTGAAGATGCCTGACGTCTTGTACGTGAGCACCAGGCCGAGCGCCGCGATCGCGAAGACCGACCCGCTGGTGGCGCCGATGACGATGAAGGGCAGGAAGTCGTTCATCGATCTGCACCGCCGCCGTCGCCCCACCCGGACGGTCGGCAGATGCCACACGGGCGCAGACCCGCGCGGAGGTGCCCGTCCAACGGTGCGGGTGCCACGGGTCGACCGGCCGCCGCCGGGCAGTCGGTGCGGTGGTACCGGGTCATCTGCGGGCCAGCGACGAGCGCCTCGGCATCGGCCGGCAGCGCGTTCGACTGATCGGCGACACTACGCAGGGCGGTGCGGATCGCCGGCGCACGCTCGAGCAGCTGGCGTCGCCGGATCGCGACGGCGCGCACGCCCGCCATCAACCACAGGGCGTTGCCCGCGCCGGCGACGACGACCGCTCCGATCCCGAGACGGAGCCACGGGAGCTCGGCGCCGAGGTCCGCTTGCCCACCCCCGCCGAAGTTGGCGACGAGGAGCCCGATGAGACCGAGCAGGTTGGCCCCGGCCATCACGGTGAGGTCGCCGACGCGCCACGGCACGGTCGCCCTCGTCGCCGCGGTGCGGGCCCAATCGCTCATCCGGCGATCTCCGCCTCCACCGGAGGCTCGGACGGATGGCTGATCCGGCGGGCGTCGGTTCTCCCCTCGAAGGAGTCGCCCGTCTCGTCGGCCTGCAGCGCGGCCCAGCGCTCGTCGAGGTCGTCGAGCTTGCGCCACTCGTCGCGCAGGTCGGCCGAGATCCAGAGCATGGCGCCGATGCCGAGCAGGAAGAACCCGCCGAGGCCCCCGGACATCAGGTAGGGCAGCTGCTCGGAGGGGATGACGGTCCCGCTGACGCCGAACCAGCCGACGAGGAGGAAGAGCGCGCCCAGCGCGATCAGAGCCCAGGCGGCCACCCGGTCCCACTGGTTGCGGATGAAGGTCAGGAGATCCATGCGGAACGCACCCCCATGATTCGGACGAGTTGGGCCGCGCCGAACACCACGAGCGCAGCCAGGACGATGGTGAGGTAGAAGCTGACGGTGTCGGTCAGTGGGAACGCGTTGGCGACCGGCTGCGCCTGCAGGACCGGCGACGTCGTCCCTGCCTCCGTGTCCCGGGGCGTGGGCTGGTCCGCGGAAGCAGCGCCGTTCTGGGCCGCGGGCGTGTCGGGCACCCTCGCGTCGCTCATCGATGTCCCAGGGCCATCTCCTTCGCCGGACGCGGCCACGGGCGCCGGAGCGGTCGGAACCCCGCCGCCGAGCGGCGACCCGGCCTGGCTGCTGACCCTTGCCGAGGCCCGACCGAACGTGTACGTCTGGGTCACCGGTCCGCTCGGGCCCTCGGTGACGACCGTGATCTCGAGCGCGCCGGACACGATCCCGTCCTCGGTCTCGATGGGAGCGAGCAGCCGAGCCCCGATTCCGGCCTCCTCGAGCAGATCGACCTGCGGACCGACCGGAAGCGCCGATGCACGGTCGCCGACCACTACGCCCTGCGGTGTGATCCGGGCGGACTGGCCGGCCACCGTGACGTCACCTACGACGAGGTCCGCGCTCCGTTCGACCGGTTCGCCGGGCACGAGGGAGGCGGCGGCCGTGCCCTCGACCCGGCCGATCCGGAGCAATCCCTCGACCGAGATCACCTCGGCGGACGACACGGCCTCGGCTCGGAGGCGACCGGTCTCCTGCTCGAGCGTCGACACACTGGTCGTGGTCGCCCGCCCGATCCCGGTGGGAGCCGACGAACCGCCGGTGATCGCCGCTGCCCGGGAGCTCGTCGCATCGCTGCTCGCCCGGATGCGCACGCCTGGCTGCTCGATGTCCTCCTCGGGTTCGAACGGATGGCTCGACGAGGCCAGCACCGGGTACGCAGGCGCCGCCGGGAGGCCGGCCGCGCCGGTGGCCAGTGCCGGCCCCGTCAGCACGGTCTCGCCGGGGTAGGGGACTGCGGCATAGGCGTTCGAGCCGCTCACGCTGTCGACGATCGACTGCGCCTGGGGCGTGGCGACGTCGGCGACGTCGTCGGTGAGGGGAGCGCCGGCGGCGACGGTGTGGTAGCGGACGCCTTCGGCGCTGCCGATCGCGGCGAAGTTGACGAGCTCGGTCTGTGCGTCGGCGGTTCGGCCGCCCGAGACGACGAGCGCGGCTACGACCACGGCCGTCGCGGCCGTCCACAGGGCCCACCCCCGGAGGCCCCAACCGGTCCGGACGGTCATCCCCGACACCGAGGCGTGAGCCCGTCCGGGGCGGTCCAGCTCCCGCCGGTGAGGTGGAGGGAGAACCAGCACGGCGCGGTCGTCGGTGGATCGCTGGCGAACCGGAGGGGCACGACGAGCCCGCCGAGCGTCTCACCGTCCATCGCCCGCAGCCCGGCGAGCAGCTTCTCAGACGATGGCGCACCGTCGCCGATGCCCCCGACCACCGCCGCCTCGAAGATCTTCGCCGCCGCCCATCCGGCTGCGGTGATCGTGTTGAGCGGCTCCTGCGGGGCGAACTCCTCGAACGCAGCGACGTACTGGGCGGTCGGGTTGTCGCCAGCGACGCCGGTGAAGGGGAAGTACTGGGTTCCCACCGCGGAGCCCTCGAACAGCGGGTTGCCCACCTGGGTGTCGTCGGGGATCACGTTGATCAGCGCCGCCTCGAAGTTCTGACGGCTGCACGACTCGACCACCCGCCGGACGGTGTTCTGATCGCCGACCGGCATGATGATGTCGGCCCCGGAGCTCCGCGCCTGGATGCACTCGGCGGTGAAGTCGGGCTGCGCCACGGAGATGTCCGCCTGGTACACGATCGACATGCCGGCGTCGGCAGCGTACTGGCGAGCGCCGGTCTTGTACTTGGCGCAGACATCCGCTTCGACGCACGTGAGGGTCGCCAGCTTCGACTTCCCCGTGAACCGCTTCCCGTTCTGCATGGCGCCGAAGGCGACGATCTCGGTCGGCGCGAAGTTGGGGAAGAAGACCGGGCTGCCGTGGAAGCTCTCGCCGGTGCCGCCGACGACGGGGATCCCCTTCTGCTCGAGGTAGCTCCTCGCTGCGGTGTCCGTCTGCGTCGCGAACTGGCCGACGAACGCGATGACGCCCTTGTTCTCGACGAGCTCCTGGACCGCAGCGCGGTGGCGGGCCGGGTCGGAGCCGTCGTCGACGACGATGTACTCGATCGGGTGTCCGGCGACGCCCCCGCTCCGGTTGACCGCGTTCACCCAGACCTGGACGGCCCTCGGGCCAGGTGCCTGGGCCGTCCCAGGTGCGCCCGAGTAGTTCCCGACGCTGCCGATGACGATGGGCGTGCCGTCTCCCCCGCCTGCTGCCGGTTGGCCCTCGGCACCGCCACCACCGGCGCCGCCCTCGGCTTGGGCTGCCGCGGAACCCGCGCTCCCCGTGCCCGATCCGGACGTCCCGCTCGTCGGCTTGCCGGCTTCTCCCACCCCCGGGACGGGGGATCCACTCGCGCGGCGCGGCCCTTCGCTGTCGGGGGCCGTGTCCCCGACACGGGAGCCCGACACGGTCCGCGCGTCGCCACCGGCGGCGAGATGCTCGTCGGTCGGGATCCGAGATCCGCACGCAGCCGCCACGAGGGCGAGCAGCAGCGCGGCGACGAGCCGTAGTCGGAGCAGGGGCTGGCGTGGCGACGGTACAGACAACGTGTTCCCCCGGAGATCGGTGCTGCGTACGCAGTACGAACTTCGGCGGCGGAGGGGGGATCTCCTCCTCGCGTGTGGGTGACCTTGTGTGTGATCGGTCGGGACCCGTGCTCGCCGTGCTCAGCCGGATGATCCGAAGAACCGGATGAAGTCGCCCATCGCCTTCAAGGACCCCGCGAAGGGCACCTGCTCGGAGCCCACGGCGTTGAAGGTGTCGGCCAGGGCGCCGACGAGCGGTGCCGTGGCGGGGTTCAACACCTCGAGCTGGCGAAGCTGCTCGTTCATCCCGCGGATGGCGTCGCCCCCGCGTGATCCGGACTCGATGCACGCCGTCACGACGTTGGTGGCGATCGCAGCCACGTTCTCGTCCGGCAGCTGAGCGATGGCCGCAGAGGCAGCGACGCTGCAGAGCAGCGGGAGGCCTACCGACGATCCGAAGGCAGACGTCTTCAGCAGCGGAGTCACGATCGCCACGTCCGCCGGCTCCTGCCCGTCATCGTCCCGAGGCGGCTCGGTGCCAGGCGACGGCATGGATTCTGAGTCAGGTGCAGCGTCATCCGATGCCGCTGCTCCGAATGTCGCGCCGAAGCCTCCCACGTCGTCCGTCGACATACCTCGGCCCAAGGTGGGGACCTCGCGTGCGGGCGTGTCGACGCCTCCTGCAGGACTGGTTCCTGTGGACGGTGTCGTGAGCTGCCCGCCCGCCAGGTCGAGTGCAGCACTCCCCGAACCGTCGTCGTGGGTCGCGAGCGCGACCAAAGCCACGACTGCGAAGGCGCCAGCGGCCGAGGAGCCGAGCCGTCGGAGACGACTCCGACCGGTGTGGTGGCGGGCCCCGGCGAAGGCCTCGAGCACCCGCAGATCGTCTCCGTGGGGAGGTGTGGTGGTGGGCATGGAAGGACGCTCCTCGGGTGTGCCGGATCAGGGCGGGGTGAGCCGGAGCCGGTATGCCAGCCACTGCACGAGGCGGGAGCTCGTGAGCGCCAGCAGCGCTGCTCCCGCGAGCGCCGGGTAGAAGCGCGCCAGGTCGGCCAGGGGCGCGGCGACGAGCTGACGGCCGTCCGGTGCCGGACCAGGGGTACGGGTGGCGGGCAGCGGACCGGTGTCCGGCTGCGGAGGCGGAGTGATCGTAGGACCACCCGTCGGATCGCCAGATGGGGTGCCGATGACGGGCGGGACACCCGCGCCGCCCAGATCGGGCGGGTCGAGGCTGGGAGCCGGCGGTTCGACGGCGGACAACGCACCCGTGGACGAGCTGGCTGATGAGCGTCCGAGGATCATCCGCACCGTGGTATCGAGGAACGGTGCCGGGAGCTCGCGGCGGATGGTCAGCTGCACCGCAGCGGAGCTGACCGTCGTCTCGGTCTCGTGTGCGGGGAGGAGCTCGACCTCCACTCCGGATTGGGCGAGCAGCCGTGCCAGACCAGCCACGTCGACCGGCACCAGGGGATCGCCTGCGATGGACAGGCCCTTCTCGGTGAGCCCGAGTTCGATTCCAGCGACCGTGATCGTCCCCACGGCCAGTGACGTCTCCTTGGTCGGCGGCTCACCCGTCGAGGGATCCAGTCGGAACGTCGATCGGCTGCGGATCTCGCCGATCGACAGCAGGTCGTTCACGCGGAACGGCGCGGTTCGGGTGAAGGACGTGGCCTCCAGGGCACCGGAGTCCGTGTTGTGGGTGACGGTGGCGCTTGCTCGGACGCTCACGATCTCGGGAGAGAACGTCGCAAGGCCGATGCGGGCTTCGGCCGACGACCGATCCTCGTCCGTCCGGGCGTCTATCAGATATGGGCCGATCTCCTCGCGGTCTTCGCGGGTGGCGGAGTCGGCGGCGACGTGGAAGGGATACGGCGGTGCGGGCGGGAGCGAACCAGACCCGAGGCCGTTCAACGTCGTCGGCAGGCTGACGATGAGGTCGCCGGCATAGGGAGCCGACGCGAAGGCCGAGCCGGAGAACTGGTTCAGCCGCGCCTGGGCGGTGCCCGGGCTCAAGAAGAGCACCTTGCCCTCGGGAACGACGGGGAACCCGGACGCGACGAGCTCCAGGCCCAAACCGTCGGCGCGAGCGGCGAGCTCGAACAAGACCGGCGCTGTCTGGGCCGCAGCCTGCGAACGGTCGGCAACGGACCCTGAGCCGACGAGGCCGAGCGCGAGGAGCGCGACGGCGAGAGCGCGCAGCGCGACCCGTAGGCCGACTCCACGCCGGGACGGCCGAGGGGACGCGATGGATGGGATCACGGCGTCTCTCCGAGGTATGAGGCGAGGATGGAGTCCTGTCCGAGTTCGCAAGGTTCACCCGCGAACTCGATCTGGCCCTTGCGCAGGACGTAGACGTAATCGGCGAGGTCGAGCGCCCGGGCGACGTACTGCTCGACGAGCAGCATGGAGGTGCCGGTGCGGGCCAACTGGCGCAGGTGCCGGAAGATCTCGTCGACGATGAGGGGGGCGAGGCCCATCGACACCTCGTCGAGCAGGACCACGGAGGGCGCGGCCAGGTAGGCGTGGGCGAGCGCCAGCATCTGCTGCTCGCCGCCGCTCATCGTGCCTGCGGTCTGGTCCATGCGCTCGCCGAGCCGGGGGAAGATCTGCGTGATGGCTGCGAGGGTGCGCTCGGAGAGGTCGGCGGGCGATTGCAGTCGGAGGTTGTCGCGGACGCTCATGGTGGGGAACACCCCGCGTCCCTCGGGGACGTGACACACGCCGCGACGGGCGAGCACATCGGTCGGCTCGTGGCTCATCTCCTCGCCGTCGAGGAGCAGTGAGCCGCTGGCCGGAGCGAGCAACCCGGATGCAACCCGGAGCAGCGTGGTCTTGCCCGCACCGTTCGGACCGAGAAGTGCGACGACGGCGTCGTCCGGCACGACCAACGAGACGTCGCGAAGGACGACGTGGTTCTCGTACCCGGCGGTGATGCTTCGGAGCTCGAGCACGTCAGCCCCCAGCGACCAGGCTCTGGTCGATGTCGTCCGCCTCGCTGCCGAGGTAGGCAGCTTGGACGAGCTCGCTGCGAAGAACAGCGTCGGTCGCGCCGTTGAAGATCATCCGGCCGAAGTCGAGGACATAGGTGTGGTCACAGATCGCACGCACCAGTGCCATGTCGTGCTCGACGAGCAGGATGCCCAGCCCTTCGTCGTCCGCGATGCTCCGCAGGATCGAGGCGAAGTGCTCGGTCTCGCTGACGTCGAGGCCGGAAGAGGGCTCGTCGAGCAGGAGGAACGAGAACGGGCTCGCCATGGCCCGGGCGAGCTCGACGAGACGACGTTGGCCGGTCGACAGCTCATCCGCCGAACGGTCGACGAGCGCTCCGATGCCACATCGGTCGACCGCCTTCGCAGCTCGTGCTCGACCCTCGGCCTGCTCGCGCCGGGTCGCCACGAGGTGCCGCCACGGTCGTCGGCCTGCGGCGAGCAGCTCGGGTCCGAGTGCGATGTTCTCGAGGACCGTCATCGAGTCGAACAGCTCCATCCGCTGGAAGGTTCGGCCGAGGCCACGCTGGGCCCGCGCCATCGGGCTGAGGCCATCGAGACGCTCGCCACCGAGACGGACCTCTCCGGCCGTCGGAGTCACCACGCCGGTCGCGGCGTTGAACGTCGTGGTCTTTCCGGCGCCGTTCGGGCCGATGAGGCTCGTCACGTGGCCCCGACGAGCTCGGAGGCTGGCGTCAGAAACCGCGACCAGACCGCCGAAGCGGACGCTGATCCCCATCAGCTCGAGGTCGACGCTCACGTCATCGCCGCCTCTGCACGAGCCAGCGCAGGAGATCGGCGGCCAGCGGGATCCTCCCGCTCCGCAGCCCGCGCCGATCCCAGCCAGCGGGCGCGCAGCATCGCCGGCACGCCGCACGCCACGAGCACGGCGGACACGCCGAAGACGATCTGGGTCCAGGTTCCCGCATCCGGCGACTCGACGTAGCTCGGTGCGACCACGTACGCCACCGACGCGGTGATCGCTGACAGGACCGGGCGGCGACCGGCCACGTACAGCACGGCCACCAGGATCAGGGAGATGCTGAAGCCGAAGCTGACGCCCGTGGCAGAACCGGTGATGGGACCGATCAGGGCACCACCGACGCCAGCCAGGAACGCAGAGATGCAGAACGCGAAGAGTCGGAGCACGTTGCTGCTCGCGCCGTGCGCAGCAACGGCTGCGGGGGAGTCGGCGAGGGCTCTGAGGCAGCGCCCGAGTCGGCTCCGGCGCACGGCGATGACGCAGAGGCAGCCGGTGACAGCCAGTGCCAACGCGAGGTAGTAGTACGCGTCGTCGCCGCTCGCGAACTGCGGGCGCGCTGCCCGGCGGGTCAGCTGCGAGCCGAACAGCAGCTCCGTTGGGAAGAGGAGGTTCTCGACGAGGATCCCGAAGCCGAACGTGGCGATGGCGAGGTAGACCCCGGAGAGTCGGATGGCGGGGATGGCGACGAAGGCGCCGATCGGCACGGCGGCGACCCCGCCGAGCAGCAGCGACAACCCGAACGGGTGCCCGGCCTGGTTCGACCTGGCGAACACTGCGGCGCCGACGGCAGCGAACGCCATGTGGCAGAGGGAGACCTGGCCGCTGGTCCGGATCAGGAGATGAAGGGACGCGAAGATCAGCACGAACGCAGCGGCAGTGGTGAACAACGGCACCTTCGTGGTGGCGAACTGGGGCGCGAGCAGGAGGAGGGCTGCGCCGGCAGCGACGCCAGCGAGGACCGCAGGCCCCGACGAGGACGCGGCCGGTCCGTCACGACGAACCACCTGTGCGCCTCGCTCGATGAGCTTGCGCTTGGGGGTCACGAGCAGGACGCCGAACAGGACGAGGAACGGCACGTTCGACGGGAGCGGTTGCAGGATCTGGGGACTGAGGTTGTCGGCGAGCAGCGGTTGGGCGCCGAGGTAGCGCACGACCTCCTGGCCGACACCCACTGCGATGCCGCCGACGTAGGTGAACGGCAGGCTCTGGAAGCGCCCGATGGCGACTGCGCCGTACGCCTGGACAACGAGCAGCGTGAGCAGCGCGGCGTCGAGGCTGAGCGTCGGAGCGAGCAGCGCCCCGGAGATCGCCGCGAAGCAGGAGCCGATCAGCCAGGCCTTGCGTCGCACCCCAGCCGGGCTGACCCCCTGGAGGCCGAGCAGGGCCGGGTCGTCGACCACACCCTGCATGGCGATGCCCTCACGGCTGCGCGCAAAGAACGCACCGAGCGCGGCCGCGGTGAGCAGGGCGAGGACCGCGACGATCAGCTGCTCGTGGCGGATGTTCACCCCGAGCAGGCGCACCGTTTCCTGGGGGAGGAACGGCGGCATCGGGATGGATGCGGCGCCGTATCGCAGTACGATGAACCCCTGGATCGAGATGAGCAGGCCGATGGTGGCGACCACACGGGCTGCCAGGTTCTTGTCCGCAAGCGCGAACGCCACTCGCTCGAGCAGGAAGCCGCCGCCGATGCCGGCGAGCAGCACTGCGCCAAGCGCAGCGAGTGGCCACGGCCAGCCGACGCCCTGCCACAGCTCCCACATCAAGAAGGCGCCGGCCGCAGCTTGGGCGCCGTGGGCGAAGTTGAAGATGCCCGATGTCTTGTTGGTGAGCACGAGGCCCATCGCCGCGAGGGCGTACACGGACCCGGTGCCGATGCCGGTGACGATCGCGGCGAGCAGCGCTTCGTTCACCGCGAAGTGGTCCTGGAGGTTCGGTTGGTCATGGCGCGCACACTCCGCATGGCCGCCGTCCCTCGGCGAGCGCGACGCTGCGGTCGAGCGGTGGCCAGTCCTTCTGACGGGCCATGGGGCACGACGCCCTGTGGTAGCGGCCGAGCCCGGCACCCCCGACCAGCCGGTCGTCGTTCCCTTCGGCGTCGGCGCTGCCCATCACCGGCGGGTTCACGATGGGCACGGTCGGGAGAAGCGCTTCCCGGCGCTGGATGAGCGAGAACCGGGCATGGAGCACCCAGGAGATGTCGGCGTAGGAGACGATGGCGAAACCGGCGGTGGCGAGGGTGGCCCACCGGACCTGAGCGTCGAAGGCCTCCTCGCTGGCGGTGAGCCACCAGGCCACGAGGACGAGCACGTGGCCGAGCGCGCCGACGGCGACCCAGCGCAGACCGTCGGCGGGTGACCATGGTGACCACGCCCGGAGCAGCTCGGTCACGGCTCGGCTCGGCGGGCAGTCAGGACACGGCGCGGACTGCGTCCGTTCGGCGCATCGTCGGAGTGCGTGGCGTGGGAGTCGACGTCGTCGGCCAGCGAGGTCGAGGGAGCTGCGGTCGTCGGCGTCACGATCTCGGGAGGGCCGGCGGCCGCCTGGAGGCGGCGCTCGATGCGGTCGAGCTTGCGCCACTCATCGCGCAGGTCTGCCGAGATGAGCAGTGTGGCGCCGACGGCGACGAGGAGGGCTCCGCCGATGCCGCCGCTGATGATGTAGGGCAGCTGCTCGGCTGGGTACTCGGTGGTGCTCGCTCCCTGCCAGCCGAGGAAGAGCACGATCGCGCCGAGCGCGACCGCGGTCCATGCGCCCGCCCGGTCGGGGTTGGTGCGGACCCAGTGCTTCAGGTTCATCGCTGCCTCCTACGTCGCATCCGGGAAGTCACAGGCACTCGCGGTTGGCGCCGCTGGGTGCCACCCACTGGCCGCCCTGGATACGCACCACGAAGTAGCAGGGGACCGGACCGGTCGGTCCGTTCCGGAAGGTGAGCGGCGGCGCGAGGCCCTGGGCCGACTCCCCTCGCAGCCCCCGGAGTCCCTCGAGGACTTGGGCCGGCGTCGGTGCGTCTCCGAGCGCGCCGGCTGCGGCCTCGATGAGCAGACCCCCTGCGAACTGGGACGCGGTGGGGGAGTCGGCATTCACCCCGGGGGCGTAGGAGCGCATGGCGTTCACGTAGCGCTCGCCGCCGGATGTGCTGGTGTCGAACCAGGGGGCGTTGTTCACCGGTGCGATGAGGCCCTCGAGGTTCGGGTCGGACGCCAGCTGGAAGCCAACCGCGATGGACGCGGTGCCGTACAACGCACTGATCCCTTGCTGTTTGCAGGAGCGTGCGACGCGGATGACCGTGTTGGCGTCCGCGGCGACGAAGATCGTGTCGACACCGGCCTGCTTGGCCCGAAGGCACTCGGTGGTGAAGTCCGTCTGCACGATGGAGATCTGCGCGCTGAAGCTGACGGTCATGGATGGGGGCGGGTCGGATTCGGCCGCTCTGGCCAGCGCGCCGCAGCTCGGCGACTCGCCGCACCACAGGATCGCCAGGTTCGTGCCGCCGGCCTTCGCCAGCAGGCGGATGGCGCCGACGCTGATGCTGGTCACGTCGGTACCTGACGGGAAGATCACCGGGCTCTCGATCCAATCCGGCAGCGTCATGTCGCCGCCGACGAGCGGGATGCCTTGCTCCTCGAGGTACGGGCGGATGCCGGAGAGCGAGAGCGGCATCATGTTGCCGACGAAGGCGATGGCGCCCTGCTCCTCGACCATCTGCCTCGCGAGCGAGAGCGCACGTGCCGGGTCCCCGCCATCGTCGCCGGACACGATCTTCACGGGGTGCCCATTGATCCCGCCGCGGGCGTTCACGTCCTGCGCCCAGGCCTGGACGCCCGCAGCGCCACCGGGGAAGATCGACCCCAAGACGCCGGAGTACGACCCGATGTTCCCGATGACGACCGGGGTGCCCGAGGCAGGTCCGCCCGCGGCCCCCGCTGTCGCGTCCCCAGCCTCGGGCGCCACGGCGGCGGCGCCGCCCTGCGACGGGTCGCCTGCAGCGGTGCCACCTACACCGACGCCTTCTGCGGTGCCGTCGGCTCCACCCACCGCTATGCCGGAGCCACCGCCGGTCGCCGACCGCCCGCCGATGGCGGATGCGCCGCCGGCGGCGTCGGGGGAACCGCTGACGGACTCGATCGGCACGCCGCCGGAGGCGGCCACGATGCGGTCGTGGTCCACCTGGGTGCCACAGGACCCGAGGACGAGCGACGCCAGCGCGAGGAGTGCGACGCGCGTGGGCCGCGCTCGAAGGATCACCGTCTCCACTCGTCGAGAACGGTCGAACGGCTCGAATCTGGCGGATGCCTTCTTCGGCATGATCACGACGAAACCCCCCTCCTTGTCGAAGCTCATTAAATGTGCTTAAGGTAGGGCTGTCAACGGCAGCCGCCGAGCGAGGAGCATTCATGGTCGTCGAGGTCTTCCACGTCGAAGATGCGCCGCTGGAGTCTGATCGGACGGAGGGATGGAGCTACGTGCGCGCCGCGGGCGACGTCATCCGCCAGCGCGACGGGAGCTGGTTGCTGACCAGCGCCGAGGCGGTGCGCTTCGGCCACCGGCACCCGGAGATCTTCTCCTCGGCCCGGGCCTTTGACCGTCTCGGCAGCCCCGTGCCCCTGATCCCGATCGCCAGCGACCCACCGGACCACCGCAGGTACCGCAAGGTGCTCGATCCCATGCTCGCACCGCGGGTCATCAACGCGCTCGAGGACGATCTGCGCGCCCAGGTGCGCTCGCTGATCGCTGCGTTCGCCGATCGCGGATCCTGCGACGCCGTCGCCGACCTCGGACGCCTCTATCCGACGCAGGTGTTCCTCACCCTGTTCGGCCTCCCCCTCGACCACCGCGACCAGTTCATCGAGTGGTCGGAGACGATCATCGAGGCGTCGTCGCCTTCGAGCGACGGCATGTCGGCCGAGACGGTGGAGACGGCACTCGCCCTGTTCACCTACCTCCAGGAGTGCGTCGCGCGGAAGCGGGAGGACCCGGGCGAGGACATGTTGGGACGGGTGCTCTCGCTCGAGGGGGACGACGCCTTCTCCGACGACGAGGTCCTCGGGCTGTGCTTCCTGTTCATCCTCGCCGGGCTCGACACCGTGACGGCGATGATCGGCTTCACCCTGCTCCACCTGGCCGAGCGGCCGGCGCTGCGTCGCCAGCTCCGGGACGACCCTTCGCTCATCGTCCCGGTGATCGAGGAGGTCCTGCGGCTCGAGCAGCCGGCGGCGATGACCCCCCGGGTCACGACCCGGGACGTCGAGGTGCTCGGACACCTCATCCCGGAGGGCTCCCACGTGTTCCTGTGCCTCGGCACGGCCAACCGCGACGCGGAGAAGTTCCCCGTCCCGGACGACATCGATCCCGCGCAGGCGGACAACGGCCACTGGGCCTTCGGCGGTGGCATCCACCGCTGTCTCGGCTCACACCTGGCCCGGCGCGAGCTGCGGCTCGTCGTCGAGGAGTTCCTGGCTGCCATCCCGGACTTCGAGCTCGAGTTCGGCCCTCGACCCACGGTCGTGTGGCCCTCCGGCACGTTGCACCTCGAGACGCTGCCGCTCGTCTTCCCCGCCGGAGGACGGACGTGAGGGTGGCGATCGACCGCGAGCGGTGCAGCGGCCACGGCCGCTGCTACGCCATGGCCCCAGAGCTGTTCGTCGACGACGAAGCGGGCTACGGCCACGTCGTCGACGACGGCGCGGTACCACTGGGCTCCGAGGAGGAGGCGCGTCGCGCCGCGGTGTCGTGTCCGGAGCAGGCGGTGCGCATCGATCAGTAGACCTCGGCCCCGAAGCCGTGCTCGACGACGGGTGCCGTAGCGGCCTGTCACGCGAGCGCGCCGATCAAGGCGGATGGGAAATCGCTCGGGGATTGAACTGCTGCAGAGCTCAGTGGTCAGGCAGCAGAGCGCGCCGGTCCCTGCGGCACAGGCAGGTCTGAGAGCCGGTTGCCAACAGGGCGCCGTCCTCGGCGTACAGATCCACGCGCCCGTAGGCGTAGCCGTCGGCTGCGCCCTCGGCGACCACGTCGAGGAGGACCCACTCCGACTGGGCGTCGGCAGCGACCCGGATGGTGTTGTCGAGGCTGGTCGCACGGCTGAGCTTCCCGATCGCCTGTGCGACGCCGGTGACGACGGAATCGGCGAGCCAGGCCAACCCCGCTGGGCTCGACGTCGCGGTGTCGGCGATGCGGGCCCACATGGCGACCCGACCGGTGCCCGAGACGTCGGGATCGGTCCACGGGTGGGGGCCGAGGGCGAGCCGTCGCTCAACCCTCGCCACTGCGTAGCCCTCGCCGCCGGCGCCGAACCGGATCGGTCGGCAGTCGAGCGGCGCAGGGACGTGCGGCGCCGTCGACCACTGACCCTCGACGGCGCTCGACGTGGAGTCGCGTGAGCCAGTGACGAGCCTGGTGTCGAAGTAGGTCACACCTCGCCCGGAAGCGGTGACGGTCGAGTGGGTGGTCCTTCGCCCTGCTGCGTCGACGGACAGCGTGAGGGTGATCCGCTCGCCGACTGGGGGTGGCGCCAGGAAGCGCGTGCTGGCCCAGCGGACGGCGGTGCCGGTCTCTGCAGCTGCGACCTGGATCGAAGCGCCGAGGGCGGCGCCTCCGAAGAGGACGTCCATCGGGCTGGAGTTCGCCGGCACCACGTCGAGGGCCCACTCGCCGCCGTCGTACCGCAGGCCGGTCAGGTCCCATTCGGATCGCGAGAGCACGTTGGGTCGTCCGATCTGCGCGTCGCCCTATCGGGCGTGGGTCGCGACGCGAGGCGAGGTATTCACCGAGGGATCCCGGTGCCCGTCGTCTGCTGCGGTGAGGTCGCACGGTCGTCGTGGAAGCGGGCGGTGCCGAGGTACGCGTCGATCACCGCGTCGTCGTGCCGGATCTCCTCGGGTGTGCCGTGACCGATGAGCTTGCCGAAGTCGAGAACGTAGATGCGATCGCAGGTCCGCAGGACGAAGTCGATGTTGTGCTCGACCACCAGCACCGCCATCCCGCGCTCGTCAGCCAACCGTCGGACGGTCTTTCCCAGACGACGGGTCTGGTTGTCGTCAAGGCCGGATGCCGGCTCGTCGAGGAGCAGCACGGAGGCTCCCGCAGCGACCGCACGTGCGACGGCGAGCATTCGGCGCTCGGCGTAGCTGAGGTTCTCCGTCCGCACCTGGAGCAATCCGGCGAGTCCGAAGTCGTCGACGGCGTGGCGCGCGAGCGCAGTGAGGGGCCGGTGCCCAGGTCGGACGAGGTCGGTCGCGTAGGCCGCCAGGTCCCTCTCGTCGCAGGCGGCCTGCAGGTTCTCGAGCACGGTCAGGTCATCGAACAGCTCGAGCGACTGGAACGATCGGGAGAGGCCGGCGCGTGCGCGCTGCTGGCGGTTCCAGCCGCTGACGTGCTGGTCGTCGAGTTGCACGTGACCCTTCCACGGCTCGACGAAACCGGTGATGGCCTCGATTGCGGTGCTCTTGCCGGCACCGTTCGGACCGATCAGGCCGATGACCTCACCGGGACCGACCTCGAGGTCGAGGCCGCTGAGCGCGACGATCCCACCGAACCGGACGCCGAGGTCGACGGTGCGCAGCGTCAGGGGCGGCACGCGATCGTGCCGAGCCCCTGTGTTGACCGGTTCCCGCTCCCGTTCTCTCGACGGGGTGCGTCGATCCGGCAGGACGGCCCGCAGTCTCGCCAACCACCACTCGTTCTGCCGACGGGTGAGCTCGGCGAGGCCGTCCGGCGCGAACGAGAGCAGGACGAGCAGACCGACGCCGCCGATGATCGTGAGCACCAGTGCAGGGTCCCCGGGGAGGAACTCGATGGCCTGCTGGCCGACGGTGCCGGGTTGGAAGCCACTTCCGGCGAGTGGACCACCCAGGACGCCGACCCCCCCGATCACGGCGTTCTGCAGCACGAAGAGGGAGACCACACCGCCGAACTGCTCGAAGGCGAGGACCGGTCGGCTGTAGGCGACCATGATGCCGCCGACGGCAGTGATCATCCCTGCGAGCACGAAGGCGTAGAGCTTCGCCCCGGCAACGGAAACGCCGAGCGCGGCGGCCGCCCGCTCGTTGGTGCGGACCGCGATCAGACGGCGTCCCGCTCGACCGCGCCGGAGGTTCGCGACACCCAGACCGAGCACGATCAGGACCACGAGGGAGAAGGTGCCGTAGCGCTCGGGCGATCCGACGGGATCGAGGTCGACGCCGAGGAACCGGACCTCGCCGGGCGTGTAACCGCCGCCCGAGCCGCCCGTGAAGTCCGGGTTGGAGAACACCGCCGGACCGACGGCGATGGCGAACCCCAGCGTCACGACGGCGAGGTTGACGCCGCGTGTCCTCACCCCCGCCAGTCCGAGCACCATCGCGATCGGCACCGTGCCTGCGATCCCTGCGAGCGCCGCGAGCTCGAGCGGCCAGCCCTGCGACACGTCCAACCACCCGCACAGCAAGGCCCCGATGCCGGCGAGCGCACCCTGAGCCAAGGAGACCTGCCCTGCATAGCCCGTGACCACCACGAAGGAGAGCAACACGATTGCGACGAGCAGCTGGATCTGGAACGCGATCACCCAGTCGTGTGGGAACACCACCCACAGGCAGACGAGTGCCGCCGCGGCCCCGGTCGCGATGAGTCCCGGGGCGGGGCGGCCGGTACCGATCGCGGGCATCCGACCGATGAGCTCGTCGCGAGCGATCACCGAACGCCCGCGTGCGATGAGCACGACGGTCACGAGCACGAACGGGATCGCAGTCGGGAGCCCCGGCTGGCTCCAGTGGTCGACCACCAGCTTCGGCGAGGTGACCAGGGACTGGGCGACGCCGATGAGGATGCCGGCCACCAGGGTCACCGGGAACGAGGAGAAGCGCCCGACGACCGCCGCGGCGAGCACCGGGATGACCAGGAAGGTCGCGCTGGTGGGATCCAGACCGGTGATCGGCACGAGGAGGATCGACGCCAGAGCGCTGAGCGCCGACCCGATCGCCCAGTTGCCGCCGGCGACAGCGCCCGGGGACACGCCGAGCGCAGCTGCGGCCCGTTGGTTCTCCGCGACCCCCGAGGTGGCGACGCCGAACAACGTGAAGCGGTAGACCGCCCACAGCGCAGCGGTGAGGGCGACCGCGATGACCAGGATGGCGAGACGGTCTTCGCCCACTGACGTGCCGAAGATCTCGATGCCACCGTTCGGCAGGATCGACGGGACGCGTCGGGGGAGGTTCCCGTACCGGAGGAACGCCATGCTCTGGAGCGCGACGAGCAGCGCGATCGTCGCGACGATGCGGGCGAGCGCCGACGCATCGCGCAGTCGCCGCATCACGGTGAGGTGGAACGCGAGGCCGACCGACGCCGATCCAGCGAATCCGAGCACCATCGCGAGGGGCCACGCCCACCCCTGCACCACGTGCGCCTCGTAGTACACGTACGCGCCGACCATGCCGATCGCACCCTGGGCGAAGTTCACGACGCGCGAGGTTCGGTACACGAGGACGAGCCCGATCGCAGCCAGTGCATACAGGCCGCCAGCCCCGACGCCGAGCGCGGCGAACCGGATCAGTTCATCGACCATGGCGCGACCTTCCTCTGGTCAGCCCATGCGAGCTGCGGAGAGGACAGGCTCGAGGGAGAACCAGTCCTCGCTGATCCGTTCGGCCCGTCCGTCGGTGACTCGGTACAGCAGCGCCCAGGGGTTGTAGAAGTTGGCGAACAGCGGGTTGTCGATGCCCGTGGTGAGGTCGACGGGATGGAGCACGCCGCCCGCCGGAGCATCGTCCAGCGAGCGCAACCCCTCGGTCAGGCTCTCCGCCGTCACCTCGCCGTCGATCTGGGGCAGCGCGTCGAGGATCAGCTGGGCCGAGGCCCAGCTGAGGAGCCCCACGGTGGTGAGCGACGCGTCCGGGTCGACCGACGCGAGGTCGGCGCGCGCCCGTTCGACCGCCGGATCGTCGTCGTTGGCGTTCAGGGACACCGAGGACACGATCACGCCCTCGGCCAGGTCGCCGAGCTCATCGATCACGTCCTGTGGGAACACGGCGTCAGCCGCGATGAGCTGGGCATCGCTGCCCGATTGGTCGAGCGCGGTCATCGCCTGCACCACCTGGGTCGGGGTGACGCTGAGCACGATGCAGTCCGCATCGCTCCCCGTCAGGGCCGCGACCTGCGGGGCGATGTCCGGCGTGTTCTGTGGGATGCCCGATCGGGCGACTTCCTCCGCGCCCTGGAGCTCGACGCCGGTGCGGACCATGTCTGCGAGGAACTCGGCGCCGTCGAGGTACAGCGTGGCGACCTGCTGGCAGCCGGCTTCGCCTGCCGCCGCGCCGAGCGCGGCATAGGCGCCGAGACCTGAGCTGGTCGAGAACGAGCTCGCTGCATTCGCCGGTCCGCCCCCGAGCATCGGGATGCCCGACGCAGTGAGGGTGGCTGCGTCTTGGCCGACCCGACCGAAGGACACGATGACGATGTCCACGCCGGCATCGACGGCCTGGCGCTGGCAGTCCTCGGCGGCGTTCGCGTCACCAGCGCTGTCACAGCTCAGGACCTCGACGTTCGGCAGGCCGGTGAGGGCGCCTTGGACCGCCGGGACGGCCTCGGGCACCGCAAACGAGATCGTGCTCGTCTCGTCACCGATCACCATCACCGTGAACTCTCGGTCGTCGATGACCTCGGCGGGCTCGGCACCGGGGTTCGACGTTCCGGTCCCCTCCGTGTCGGGTTCGGCGGACGGACCAGCGTCGTCGTCGTCGGATGAGCAGCCGAGTGAGAGGAGCACTCCGACCGCGAGCAATGCCCCGAACTTGTGCACTCCCATTTGACGATACCCCCGTGCTCGCCCGCTGTTCGACGGCGGTCTACAGCACCTTCTGACATGATGTCAACGCGGTTGAAGTAGGAGCGATTTCGAGGGTCCACCAACGTGAGGAGACGGAAAATGGACGATTCCGACACATCGGGCGGCGTTCGGGACGTGGTCCTCGAGGCCCGCGGGGTGACCGTCGGCTACGGCTCCATCCCCGTGGTGCAGGCCCTCGATCTGCAGGTCCGCCGGGGGGAGGTGGTTGCGCTGCTCGGCATCAATGGCGCCGGCAAGTCGACCACGGTGCGCGCCCTGGCAGGTGAGCTCCCGCTCCAGAGCGGTGAGGTCTGGTTCAAGGGCGAGCCCACCACCGCGCCGCTGCACCGACGGGCCCGGGCCGGGCTGCGGCTCATCACCGAGGAACGATCCACCTTCATGGGACTGTCCACCGCCGACAACCTGCGTCTCGGGGGGCAGGCTCGCTCCCGCTGCCTCGAGCTGTTCCCAGAGCTCGAACCCCTGCTCTCGAGACGGGCCGGGCTGCTGTCAGGCGGGGAGCAGCAGATGTTGACGTTGGCGCGGGCGCTTGCCGCCGATCCGATCGTGCTGCTCGCCGACGAGCTGTCGCTGGGACTCGCACCCCTCATCGTCGAGCGCCTGCTCGAAGCCGTGCGCGCCGCCGCCGACGCTGGGACCGGTGTCCTCCTGGTCGAGCAGCAGGTGCGCAACGCGCTCGAAGTCGCCGATCGGGCCTACATCCTCAGCGGAGGGACGATCGCCCTCGAGGGCGAGGCGGCCGATCTGCGCGGTCGGATCGGGGAGATCGAGCGTACGTACCTGGCGGTCGCCGAGATCGCCGAAGGACATCCCGCCTGAGCGATCGCGAGCCGGCGATGGCGGTCATCGCTTCGGCTGTGCGGGGTGCTGCTGGGCAAGCGCTCCCATGACCACCGAGCCGATGCGGCCAGAGGAGTCGTAGAGGAAGCAGTTGCCCACCGCCACACCGTCGGTCGCACCGGCTGACGCGACCTCGAACCCGATCCAGTCACCGGCCGGCAGGCGGTGGATGTTCAACGTGATGTCGCTGTTGATGTAGAACAGCCCGACGTCGCTGTGGAGCGCGAACGGACTGGCGAAGTCCGACGACAACGCGACGCGGACGAACGGGGTGTTCTCGACGCTGCGCACGAGCTGCGCGTCCCGGCAGAACCAGGCGCGCCGCTGGTCCAGCGTGTCCATCCGACCGTCGATGGGCCGGATCCAGTCGGGCCCATCGGCGGTTGGGGCGATGGTCTCGGGCGCGGCGACGTTCCAGTCCTCCGGAGACCAGAACGACCCCGGCGGCTCGTCGCCTCGACGGAGCAGGACGCAAGACGCTCGGGCACAACTGGCACCGTCGGCGACGAGATCTGCGTCGACGGTCCGGAGGCGTCGGCCATCACGGACCACCCGGGTCTCGATCTCGACGGTGGTGACCGGCGTCGGGCGGTAGAGGTCGATCGTGAGCCGGCTGGGCTGCAGCACGGGATCGCCGTGGCACCGCTCGACCTCGCGGGCGAGGATGCCGCAGATCGCCATCCCGCTGAGGAAGTCACCCCACGGACCTCGCGCCGCGTCGGTCGGGCGGAATCGGCCCCCGACCGCGTCTTCGTGCACGGCCTCGAAGAGAGGGTCGGCGAGGTCGTTGGTCTCGGGCATCGCACCGGTCTAACGCCCAGCGACCGTCCTGCGAGACGTTCGATGCGTTGAACGGCTCGTCGCGATATCGAGCACCCCTGGCGCTTTGGCCGAGTGCGCGTTACATTCTCGGCGAAGACCTATACAGCGTACAGCGCGGAAATGGCGGGTCTCAGGGGGAGTCTGTTCGAACCGTCCGATAAGGGCCGAATCGGCATTCTCGCCCTGCGACCCGCAGCCATCCTCGCTCGACCCGACTGCTGCGTTATGCCCGAGGCCGCCGTTGGGGTGGGCTCACACGAACCAAGGGGAGATCATTGTCGAAGTCCTTGCATATCCGTAGTGCCCTCGTGGCCATGCTCGCAGTCCTCGCGCTGCTGGCGGCCGCGTGCGGCGACGACGATGCGGAGACGTCGAACGACGGCTCGGCCGAGAGTCCGAGCGAAACCGACAACACGACGGACGCGCCGACCGACGACGACGGTGGCGGCGCCGCACAACTCGGTGATCCCAACCCGGCCACCGGCGACCCGGTCACCGTCGGGTTCATCGGCGAAGGCCAGACCGACGCCGTCGACAACCGCGGGGAGATGGTGGCCGCTGAGGCGGCGGTGGAGTACGCCAACGAGTACCTCAACGGCGCCGCGGGGCACGTCATCGAGCTCGAGACGTGCGAGACCGGTGGCACCCCGGCGGGGGCCCAGGACTGCGTCGCCGAGATGGCCTCGGCTGGCGCGGTGGTCATCCTCAACGGCGTGTCCGGCCAGGCCGGAACGATCTCGACGGAAGCCGAAGCCGCCGGCATCCCCTTCATCCAGTACGCAGGCGTGGACCGTGCGACCACGCAGAGCGAGAACGCCGCCGTCATCACCAACGGCCTATCGGCGCTCGCCGGTCCGGCCAAGATCGCTCAGGACCAGGGCGACCAGAAGGTCGCCTTCATGGTGATCGACGTGCCCGCGGTTGCGGACCCCTTGAAGGCCGCCGGCCCGATCTTCTTCGGAAACGCAGGTGTCGAGGTGGAGGTGGTCACCATCCCGCCGGGCACGGCGGATGCCACGCCGCAGGTGCAGGCCGCCATCGGCAACGGCGCCGACCACATCTCGATGATCGGTGACGTCACGTTCTGCACGTCGGTCCTCCAGGCCATCGAGACGCTCGGCTTCGACGGCACCGTCACGGTCATCCCGCAGTGCTTCGACGAGGACTCGTCCGGCATTGTCGACACCGAAGGGCTGATCATGGCCACGACTCGCACCAGCAACCCGGAGGATGCCGAGTATGCCTTGTTCCTCGCGGTCATGGAGACCTTCGCCGAGGGGGGGTCGATCGACGACATCGCGGGCGGCGGATACGCCGCCGTCGTCTCCTTCGTCCGGGCCATGTCCGATCACCCCGACGGGGAGATGACCAGCGAATCAGTGAAGGCCGCACTCCTCGCGATGTCGCCTCAGCAGATCCCCCTCGGACTCGACGGGTCCATGTTCCAGTGCGACCGCCAGCAGATCGCGATAACGCCGGCGCTCTGCAGCACAGATGCTGTCGTGACGGTGCTCGACGCCGAGGGCCAGCCTTCCGAGTACGAGACGCTCGACCTCGCGGAACTGCTCGTCATCGGCTGAGCGACCGAGTCGAGTTGAAGGGCCGCCGGGAACCTCCCGGCGGCCCTTCGTCGCCTGCACGCCGTCAACCTCAGCCGACCCAAGGAGACCGAGGCCAACCGTGGATCATGTCGTCTTCCTCTTGCTCGGTCTCGCCAACGGGGCCGTGTTCGCATCTCTGGCTTTGGCACTCGTGGTCACCTACCGGAGCTCGGGTGTCATCAACTTCGGTACGAGCGCGATCGCGCTCTACACCTCGTACCAGTACGCGTTCCTCCGCGACGGCGAGCTGCTGGTGCTGCTCCCGGGCCTCCCGAACACGGTCGACCTGGGTGGGCCGGTCGCCTTCGTGCCAGCGGTGCTCATCGCCCTGGCGATGTCTGCGCTGCTCGGACTGCTCCTGTACCTACTGATCTTCCGAGCGCTCCGCACAGCGCCGGCCGTCGCGAAGGCGGTCGCGTCGCTCGGCATCCTGGTCGTGATCACCGGGCTGATGGTCATCCGCCTCGGCACCCGGCCGGTCAACGTCGCCGACATCCTGCCGAGCGACGTCTGGAGCATCGGCGACGTCCGGGTGTCGGCGGACCGGGTGTACTTCTCCTTCACTGTCGTCCTGGTGGCCGCCCTCCTCTGGGCGTTCTTCAAGTTCACGAACTTCGGTCTCGCCACACGCGCCGCCGCCGAGACCGAGAAGGGCGCCTACCTCTCGGGGCTGTCGCCCGACCGGTTGGCCGCCGTCAACTGGATGATCAGCGCGGCCGTCGCCGGCGGCGCCGGCATCCTCATCGCGCCGATCGTGCCCCTCGTCCCCATCGCCTACACGCTGTTCATCATCCCAGCATTGGCCGCGGCGATCATGGGGCGGTTCCAGCACATCCTGCCCGCCGTCGCCGGCGGCCTGGCGATCGGGATGTTGCAGTCGGAGTTCCAGTACCTCGTCACCCAGTACGACTGGTTGCCGAGCTCGGGGATGCCCGAGCTCGTGCCGCTCCTGCTCATCCTGCTCGTGCTCGTCGTGCGGGCCACCCCGCTGCCCTCCCGCGGTGCCGTCATCCAGAGGAACCTCGGCAAGGCGCCCCGGCCGCGCTCGATCGGGGTGCCGGCCGCCACCGGGCTGGTGGTGGGCGCGATCAGCGTCGTCGTGCTGGACGGGCCGTGGCGTGCGGCGCTGATCACCAGCTTCATCTTCGGGATCATCTCCCTCTCGTACGTGGTCGTCACCGGCTACGCCGGACAGGTCTCGCTCGCGCAGCTCACCCTCGCCGGCGCGGCTGGCTTCCTGCTCGGACCGATCACGACCTCGTGGGACGTGCCGTTCCCGTTCGCACCCGTGCTCGCCGCACTCGGCGCGATGGCGATCGGCGTCGTCGTCGGGCTCCCCGCGCTGCGGGTGCGGGGGCTCCCTGTCGCGGTCGTCACGCTGGCCTTGGCGCTGGTCCTCGAGGCGATGTGGTTCCGCAACCTCGACTTCGTCAACTCGGGAGGGTCGGTCAACGACCCACCGTCGATCTTCGGCATCGACCTGTCCGTCGGCTCGGGGGCCGAGTTCCCCAGAGTCGCGTTCGGGCTCACCGCGCTGGTGATGCTCGTGCTCGTGGCGATGGGTGTCGCGTGGCTGCGCATCAGCAGCTTCGGCTCCGAGATGCTGGCGGTGCGGGCGAACGAGCGCTCGGCGGCGGCCGCAGGCGTCAGCGTCGTCCGCGTCAAGATCATCGCCTTCGCACTCGGCAGCTTCATCGCCGGGATCGGCGGCTCGATGCTCGGGTACCGGCTCGGCACCGTGACGTTCGAGTCCTTCTTCATCCTGCTGGGCCTGTCCGTGCTGGCGACCTCGTACCTGGCCGGCATCACCTCGGTGTCCGGCGGCGTGCTTGCCGGCATCCTCGCCTTCGGCGGCATCGTGACCGAGATCTCCGACGAGCTGTTCGGCAGTGCCGACTACTACAACGTCATCACCGGCGTCCTCCTCGTGGTCACCGTCATCGTCAACCCAGAGGGCATCGTGGGGCCGGCGCACGAGCTCATCCACGCGCGCCGACTGGGACCGGTCGGCGACATCGGACCGGCGATGAACCGCGAGAGCGACTCGCAGATCAAGCGCAGCGACGTCCGGCGCAATTCCCGCCCGCTGCGCATCGAGGGTGTGACGGTCCGCTACGGCGGCGTCGTCGCTACGGAGAACGTGACGCTCGAGGTCGCTCCGGGAGCGATCGTCGGGCTCATCGGTCCCAACGGCGCAGGGAAGACCTCGCTCATCGACGCCATCACCGGGTTCACGCCCGCCGACGGCACGATCTGCCTGGGCGACGAGCGGCTCGAAGGGCGCCCGCCCCACCACCGGATCCGGGCCGGCCTCGGGCGGACGTTCCAGGCGATCGAGCTCTACGACGACCTGAGCGTGACGGAGAACGTCGTGGTCGGCCAGGCGGCACAACGGGGCCGACCATCGAGCGCCACCGCCGATCTGGACCGGACGTTCGATCTCCTGCGGCTCACCGACCTCCGGGATCGTCCGGCCGCCGAGCTGTCGCAGGGGCAGCGTCAGCTCGTGTCCATCGCCCGCGCCCTGGTCGGCGATCCCGAGGTGCTCCTCCTGGACGAGCCAGCAGGTGGTCTCGACTCCCACGAGAGCCAGTGGCTCGGCGACCGGATCCGTGAGATCGCCGCATCCGGAGTCGGGGTCCTCCTGGTCGACCACGACATGCACCTGGTGTTGGGCCTGTGCGACGACATCGAGGTCCTCGACTTCGGGAGGCAGATCGCCTCTGGAACCCCGGCCCAGATCAGGGTCGATCCGGTCGTCACCAAGGCCTATCTGGGCAGCACGCACACGGGCGAGGACGTGGAGGTCGGATCGTGACCGGTCTCGAGTGTCGCCAGCTCTCGGCTGGCTACGGGTCGGTCGAGATCGTCCGTCCCCTCGACCTGGCGGTCGACGAAGGTGAGGTCCTCGCCATCCTCGGACCCAATGGTGCCGGCAAGTCGACGCTGATGAACACCCTCGCTGGTCTGCTCCCGAGGCTCGGCGGCGAGGTCGTGGTGCACGGCGAGCCGGTCCCGTCCGGACGGCCCGGCGCGGCGGCCAGCGCCGGCATCGTGCTCGTGCCGGACGACCGGTCGCTGTTCAAGACCCTGACCGTCGCGGAGAACATCAAGGTCGCGGCCGGGAAGGCCGACCCCCGGTCGGTCCTGGATGTCTTCCCGGCCCTCGAGAAGCGTTGGAAGGTCGCCGCCGGCTCAACGTCAGGCGGAGAGCAGCAGATGATCGCGGTGGCGCGCGGTCTCATCCAGCGACCGAAGGTGCTCCTGATCGACGAGATGAGCATGGGCCTCGCCCCCGTCATCGTCGAGGAGCTGCTGCCAATCGTGCGACGGATCGCCGACGACACCGATGCGGTCGTGGTTCTAGTTGAGCAGCACGTGAAGCTCGCGCTCGAGGTTGCGGACCACGCGCTCGTGTTCATCCACGGCGAGGTTCGCATGACGGGGACCGCCGACGAGCTCGCCGCGAACCCGAAGCGGCTCGAAGCGGCCTACTTGGGCGAGTAGTCGGTCGCCTCCAGGGATTCGGGCGGTTCGGCTGTACTGTGTACGATCGTCGAAGGTGACCGATCAGATGACGGACGTGGGATCTCTTCCCGCCACCGTCCACCACCCCGAGGAACCGCCGTCATGACCGAGCAGATCCCCCTCGTCGACTACCTCCGCCTCGACGGCGAACCGCGGCTCGTCGCCAACGAGTGCACCGCTTGCGGCGCGCGCTACTTCGAGCGGCGCAATGCGTGCGCTTCCTGCTTCGGCACCGAGTTCCGCCCGGCAGATGTCGCCCGCGAAGGCGAGCTGCGGACGTTCACCATCGTGGCCTTCGCGGCCCCGGGCATCGACGTGCCGTACGTCGCCGGCGTCGTCGACTGCGACGGCACGAGCGTGAGCGCCAACCTCATCAACGTCGAACCGTCCCCGGATCACATCCACACCGGGATGAAGGTCCGTCTCGCGACCTACTCCCTCGGCGCGGACGCCAACGGAGTCGAAGCCATCGGCTTCGGTTTCGAACCGTGCTGACGGCAGGAACGCCGAGCAACCACCGATCGAACCCAGGAGAACCCACATGAGCGAAGACGTCTGGATCCTCGGGATCACCATGACGAAGTTCGGGAAGCACCCGGACAAGGACATCGTCGACCTGGGCGCCGAGGCTGCGATGGGCGCGCTGTCCGACGCCGGCGTGACCATGGCGGACATGGGCATCCTCGCCTACGGCAACCTCGTGGGACAGTCGTTCGGTCAGCAGCTCCAGAAGCAGATCGGCCAGACCGGCATCCCCGTGTACAACGTGCAGAACGCCTGCGCCACGGGCGCGACGGCGTTGCGCACGGCGATCATGGCCATCCGGGCCGGTGAGTGCGACATGGGACTGGCCGTCGGGGTCGAGAAGCTCGCCGGTGCAGGTCTGCTGGCGGGTGGCTCCCGCGACGCCGACGACGGAACCTGGACACCGCGGGGACGGCAGGGTGCCGTGACCGCCGTCGACGGCCGCATCAACACCGCCACCATGCCTGGCGTGTTCGCACAGATCGGCATGGAATACGGCCACAAGTACGGCGGCGCCGACTTCGAGCTCTTCGCGCGGATCTCCCAGAAGAACCACTCGCACTCCACGCTGAACCCGCTCGCCGCCTACACCAAGGAGATGTCGCTCGAGCACATCATGGGCGACATCATGATCTCGTACCCCAACACCCGGCCGATGTGCTCGGCCAACTGCGACGGCGCGGCGGCCGCCGTGGTCGTGAGCGACTCCAAGCTCGAGACGTTGTCGAAGGAGCAGCAACGCCGAGCCGTCAAGGTGTCGGCCTCCGTGCTCACCTCCGACCCATGGCAGGAGGCCTGCCAGGTCCTGCCGGACGTGAACACGCTCACCCGGAACGCCGCAGCTCAGGCCTACGAGCAGGCCGGCGTCGGCCCCGAGGACCTCGACCTGGTCGAGCTCCACGACTGCTTCGCGACCGCCGAGCTCGTGCACTACGACAACCTGATGCTCTGCGAGCCCGGCGGCGCGGTCGACTTCTTCGAGTCCGGGGCCCCGTGGCGCGACGGTGCGATGCCGGTGAACGTGTCCGGCGGCCTGCAGTCGAAGGGCCACCCGATCTCGGCCACGGGCATCGCCAACATCTGGGAGATCTGCCACCACCTGCGCGGTGAGGCGGGCGACCGCCAGATTGAGGGTGCCCGGGTCGGTCTCGCCCACGTGATCGGGCTGGGCTCGGCGTGCGGCGTGCACATCCTGGAGAAGCGCGCCGCCTGAACGCCTCAGGCCCGGTGCTCCTCGAGCTTGTCCATGAGCTCGGCGACATCGGCCTGGCCGGCACCGCCGGCGGCGCGGATCACGAGGTCCTGGACATCGATCGTCGGTGACCGCGCCGCCAGATCCAAGGTCTGCGCGATGGCGTTTCCGAGCTGGATCACGTCGATGAACTGATCGGGGATCCGCCCCTGCGCGATCCAGCGCGGCAGCAACGACGCTGCGATCTCGGGGTCGAAGCCGCGGGCGAACTCGGTCCCGTCGGTGGCGCCGACCCGCAGCGCACAGAACCGCAGCTCGGGGTGCTCCTCGCGCCACCCACGGACCAGCTCCTCGAGCGCAGCCTTCGAGACGGCGTAGGGCGTGAGGCCGGCGTAGGGGTTTCCGACGATCTCGGACGAGATGAGCGCACACACCGCGTTCCGCGCCAGGTGGGGGAGCGCCGCGCGCAGCATGAGCGCAGGGGCGACGACGTTGAGCTGCAAGATCGCGTGCCATGCCTCGGCATCGGTGTCCTCGAGTAGCGAGAGCCCCGAGGAGCTGGCGGCGTGCACGATGAGGTCGAACCCTCCGAGCTGCTCGGCGGCTTGGCCCACGAGCTGGCGGCACTGCTCGCTGTCGGCGAGGTCGGCGACTATCGGGCGCGCCCCGGTCCGGTGTTGGAGCTCGTCGAGCCGCTCCGACCGACGTCCGACGGCGGCGACGTCGAAGCCGAGCTCGCAGAGGCGGACTGCGGTGGCCCGCCCGATCCCTGCCGAGGCGCCGATCACCAGCGCTCGCGGTCGCGGCCCGTCCTCATCGGGACGCACGCGGTTCCTCTCCGTCGGTGCGGGCGTGGGTGATCGCGAGGCCCTCGAGCAGCGCCCGGAGGCCGACCCGCAACATCAACGCAGGGTCGCCGGTCGAGATGTGGGTCACGGCGGCTGCGAGCTCGGGGTAGCCACCGGCCCGCGCCGCTTCGGCCGATGGGGCCTGATAGGCCATCCATCCGGCGACGTGTGCGGTCAGCGCCGCGAGCGCGTTCGCCGCCTCGGTGGCGGAGAAGGCGGCTTCGTCGGTCAGGATGGTCAGCACGGCCTGCGCCTGGTCGGTGTACGCAGGCTGGTCCCGTCCTGCGGTGATGATGTGCGCCAGGACCCCGGGGTAGCCCTGCTCGATCGACACCACGGCCAGGACCAGTCGCTCGAGCCGGTCGATCCAGGTGTCACCGGGCCGGGATTCGTCGACGGTGGCGTTGAGCGCCGCAGCGCGCTCGACGACCAGGTCGACCAGGGCGTCCTTCCCCCCAGGCACGTGGTAGTAGAGCGCGGGGCCGGTCACGCCGAGCTCGTCGGCCACCGCCCGCACGGTCAGCGCGCCCAGCCCGTGTCGTCGCACGATCCCGAGGCCGGCTTCGACGACCTGGTCGAGGCTGAGGGCGTTGGCCTGCACACCCCCGGCTCGGCGCATCGCCTGCTCCGCGATCGGGGCCATGCGTGAATCGTAATCGGCGGGGGCGCAACGCATTGAACGATGTTAAAGCGCCGTCTCAGGCGTCGGCGTCGGTGCTCAGCGGTCGCGGAGGAGGATCTCCTGGCTGACGAGCGCGCCAAGCCGGCCGTGGCGGTCGCGCATGCTGCCGTTGTAGAGGCCCCGCGACCCACCAGCCTTCGCGGGCTGCATCTCGAAGGCGACCCAGTCGTCCGCTGCGATCGGTTGGTGGAACCACATGGTGTGGTCGATGCTCGGTCCGCCCTGCGCGAGACCGTCGATGCTGATCTGACCGAAGCCGGAGCCGAAGTCGGACAGGTACGTCAACCCGCAGGCCTGGGTCAGCCGGTCGTCGGGGAGTGGTGTCGCGGCTCGGAGCCACAGGAAGTCGGGGTGGCGGCCGGTGGCCTCGTCGGTCGTCGTGATCTCCCGAGTCTCGACGAGGGCGTCCCAGCTCGCCGCCGGCTCGATCTCCTCGGGCGGAGGTGGGGTCCGTTCGTCGTCGCGCTCGAAGTGGCCGCTCGGCTCGTCGCCGTGGAACGACGCCAGCATGGAGAAGATGACCTCGCCGCGCTGGATCGCACGCACGTGCCGCGCCGAGAAGGAGCCGCCGTCGCGGTCGCGCTCGACGCGGTAGATCACCGGGATCTCGGTCCGACCGCGGCGGAGGAAGTAGCCGTGCAGCGAGTGGGGATGGCGATCCCCCTCCACCGTGTGGCCCGCTGCTCGAAGTGCCTGCGCCGCCACCTGGCCGCCGAAGAGCGCATGGCGCTCGGCGGGACCGTGGTCGGCGTTCCGGCCCCGGAACAGGTCGCGATCGAGCACCTCGAGGTCGAGGACGGACGTGAGATCCCCGACGTCGGAGAGGTCGATGAGACCCTGGCCGGGCATCGGGACCGCCGTCAGTCCGACGACGGAAGGGGCTTGGCCGACTTGAGCTCGAGGGCGTCGTCGCCGATGGTCAACGTTCCGGCGCCCGGCTTCGTGCACAGCACCTCGACCGATTCGTTGCTGTTGACGTAGCGCTTCCCCACCTGTGTGCCACCGTCCAGCCCGGCCGCCGGCGTCGCGCCTGCATCCCTGGTCGCGTCGAGCGCGATCATCGGCGAGCCGCCGCAGTGCAGGTCGACGGACGGTGCTTCGCACTTCACGACGGCCACCTGCGTGTCGCAGACGGCGGACTGGAGCCGGGTACCCGGCTTGACCTCGACGCTCATCGGATTCCCCTCTTGGTGTGGATGGATCTCTCTATCGATCTGGACACGGGATGGACCACTCAGCTCCCCGGCGCCTGGGGCTCCTTGGGCAGGCCCAGCACCCGCTCACCGATCAGGTTCTTCAGCACCTCGGTCGTGCCGCCCGCGATGCCGGTGGCCGGGCTGCGGAGGAAGTCGCGGGTGGCGCCCGGTCCGTCGTGGAGCTGCCCAGACGGGCCGGCGGTGTCGACGGCGAGCGCAGCGACATCCTTCATGAGCGCCGCGAACTCCTGCTTGATCAGCGTGGAGAGCGGACCCGGTACGTCTCCCTCGCTGGCGAGCGAGCGCTGTCCGGTGATGCGCAGCAGCCGCGCCCGGCTGTAGACCGCCATCGCGCGCTGGAGGATCGGCCCGTGCAGGCCTCGCCCTCGGCCGAGCTCCGCGATGAGGTGCTCGGCGTCGGATGCGATCGAGCCGGCCATCGACAGGATCCCGGATCGCTCGTACCCGAGTGTCGTCATCGTCACCCGCCAGCCCTCGTTCTCCGGCCCCAACAGGGCCGTCGTCGGTACGCGCACGTCGGTGAAGAACAGCTCGGCGAACTCCTTCTCGCCGGTGATCTGGACGATCGCACGGCGTTCGATGCCGGGAAGGTCCAGCGGGACGAGCAGCGCGGAGATCCCTTTGTGCTTGGGGGCGCCCGGGTCGGTGCGGACCAGGAGCATGCAGTGGGTGGCACCCAGGCCGATCGAGGTCCAGATCTTCTGGCCGTTGACCACGAACTCGTCACCGTCTCGCTCGGCGCGACACTGGAGTCCGGCCAGATCGCTCCCGTGATCCGGTTCGCTGAAGCCCTGGCACCACAGCTCGTCGACCTCGACGATGGCGCGAAGGTGCTCCTTCTGCTCCGGGGTGCCCACCGCCGCGATCGTCGGGCCGACGTTGTTCACCCCGTACACCGCGACGCGGGTCGGCGCGCTGAGCTCGTGGAACACCGACTCACAGGCCACGAGCTCCTCCACGTCGAGCCCCCGGCCGCCGATCTCGATCGGCCAGGCGGGCGCGGTCCACCCGTGCTTGCCGAGCTGGCGCTGGAAGTCCACCAGTGCCTCCCACTCGTGCGAGTCTCCCCACCGGTCCCGGTGCGTCGGCATGATCTCGTCGGCGAGGAGCGAGCGGAGCTCCTCGTGTGGGCGACCTGTCCCGATGGCCATGGCCCCGATCGTACGCTGTACGACCACGGGCGGGAAATGTCGATGGGTCAGGCCAGTTCCGGGAGCAGGGCGGCGTACGCGTCGAGGAACGGGTAGGTGCTCGACGGGTCGTCCCATCGTGAGCGGCTCGCACCGATGACCGCTCGTTCGATGCCGAGGTCCCGGTACTGGCGGAGGGCGTCGGGTTCGGGGTCACCGAAGGTGACGACGGTGATCGGAAGGTCGTGCCGGCCTGCCGCGGCCACCCTCTCGCGGAACCGGCCGACCCGCTTGGCGACGTCGCCGAGCGCGATGTCCATCGGTGCCCAGCCGTCCGCCCAGTCGATGGCCTGAGCGGTGCCCAGGCGGCCGGCCGCGCCGCAGTACACCGGCGGGTGCGGGCGCTGCAATGGCTTGGGAAACGCCAGCGCGCGCCCGAAGTCGAACCACCGGCCGTGGAAGGAGGCCTCCTCGTCCGTCCACAGGGCGCGCAGTGCGGCCACTGCCTCGTCGAGGGCGCGGTAGCGGAGGCGCCAGGGGATGTCGGGACGGTGGTCGGCGAGCTCCTCCTCGTTCCATCCCACGCCGACACCGAAGATGACGCGACCACCGGACAGGTGGTCGAGGGTGGCCACCGTCTTGGCCAGTGCGAACACGTCGTGCTCCAGCGGCAGGGCGACGCCGGTGGCCACGAGCAGGGTCTGGGTGGCCGCGGCAGCGGCAGCGAGGCTGAGGAACGGGTCCATCATCCTCGTGTACTGGTCGGGCATCGGGCCACCGGAGGGATACGGCGTGGTGCGGGAGGCGGGGATGTGGGAGTGCTCGCCGATCCAAAGCGAGTCGAACCCGCGATCCTCGAGGGCTCTCGCCAGCTCCCCGGGAGGGACATCCTCGGGGTTGTTCATGGTCGTGAAACCGAGCTGCACCGTGGCGCTCCTCCGCAGGCCGGTGGGGAACTTGACGAAAGTGTCGAGTATGGTGAACCGTACCCCGGGGGGCCGCACCGAGAGCAGAGTCGGAGACGCGTCGTGAAGTTCCTGTACCAGTACCCCGACATGCACGGCATCGATGGCGACCTGCTCGATGCGGGACCGGTCGCCGATGTGGCCAGAGTGGCGGAGGAGGCGGGGTGGTCGGGTCTGTCGTTCACCGAACATCCGGCGCCCGGGCGGAAGTGGCTCGAAGCCGGCGGCCACCAGACACTCGATCCCTTCGTCGCGCTCGCCCATGCCGCAGCGGTCACCGAACGCATCAAGCTGCTGACCTACCTGGCGGTGCTGCCCTACCGGAACCCGCTCGTCACGGCGAAGGCGGCGGCGACGGTCGACAAGCTCAGCGGGGGACGGATGATCCTCGGCGTGGGAACCGGGTACCAGAAGTCGGAGTTCCACGCCCTCGGGGTCGACTTCGACGAGCGCAACACGCTCTTCGACGAAGCACTCGACGTCATGCCGATGCACTGGAGCGGAGAGCCCTTCAGCTACGAGGGAAGCCACTTCGCTGCTCGCGACGTCATTGCCCGCCCGCGTCCGGTGCAGGAACCGATCCCGATCTGGATAGGGGGCAACGCCAAGGTCACCCGTCGCCGGGTCGCCGAGCGAGCGCAGGGCTGGATGCCCCTCACCGGGCCGCCGCTGATGGCTTCGACCGTGCGTACGCCGATGCTCGACGGGGTCGTCGACCTCGCGGAGAAGATCGCGGAGGTGAAGGAGCTGGCCGGTGATCGGGCAGCCGACCTCGACTTCGCGGTGGCGTACGTCGACCTCGATCCGACCGCTCCAGCCACCGACGCGACCAAGCACGCAGGTGCGTTCGCCGAGCTCGAGGCTGCGGGCGCGACGTGGATCATCGTGCCCGGCGCCACGTCGGCCCCACCGGACACGTACCGGTTCCTCGAATCCTTCGCATCGGAGTACTGCGGTTCATGACCGACCAGATCGCGCTCGGCTTCGACTCGCTCGCGGACTACACCACGGCGCTCGACGACTTCCTGGGAACGGACCCCTCCCTCGATCCCTTCCGCGGCTACCGGCCGCCCGATCTCGAGGCCGGGGCGTCGCACCTCAACGCCCTGCAGCGGTTGTTGTTCGACGAGGGTTGGTCGCGGGTCGGCTGGCCCGAGCGCTGTGGCGGCCTGGGGGGCGACCCCCGGTGCCGCGCTGCGCTCTTCCAGACGATGTGGGACCACGACATTCTCATCCCCGAGGCGTACACGACGCTCGAGATCCTCGTGCCGGTGCTGCTCGTCTACGCGCCCCACCTCGCCGACGAGCTGCTGCCGAGCCTGCTGCGCGGTGACGAGGCCTGGGCCCAGGCGTTCTCGGAGCCCGACGCCGGTTCCGACCTGGCGGCGCTGCGGACGCGCATGGAACCGGACGGCGACGGCTACCGCCTCACCGGACAGAAGGTGTGGTCGACCTACGCCCACCTCGCCCAACGCTCCGTGCTGCTCGCCCGGTCGGGCGAACCCGGCCACCGGGGCCTGACCATGGTCCTCATCGACCTCGACCAGGCCGGGGTCGATGTTCGACCGATCCGGGCCGAGGACGGCGACAACCACTTCGGTGAGATCTTCCTCGACGACGCCTACGTCCCGAAGAAGCGGGTCATCGGTGAGCTCGGGCAGGGCTGGGCGGTGGCGATGTACATGCTGCAGTGGGAGCGGGGCGCATGGGGGTGGCTGCAGCAGGGTCGGTTCCACAACCGCCTGCAGCACGCGATCCGCCTCGGCGTCCCGTCCGAGACCTCGAGCGCATCGCTGGGCCGGGCCTATGCCAACACTGCCGCGCTCCGGCTGCAGACCAAGCACACGGTCGAACGCCTCGCCCGCGAGGAGCAGCTCGGGCCCGAGGTCTCGGTCGACAAGCTGCTCCTGGTCGACGCCGAGCTCGAGACCTGGAACGCGATCCGGGAGCACCTGGGACCGCGCTTCGATCTGGACGATGACCTGCACTGGCTGCGGGGTGAGTACTTCTTCAGTCGCGCCGCCCCGATCTACGGCGGATCCCAGGAGATCCAGCGGTCGCTCGTCGCCCAGCGCGTGCTCGGAATGCCGCGGGAGGCGTGAGGTGACGATGGACCTCGACACCCAGGAGATGCTGCGCGCGAGCCTTCGCCCACTGCTCTCCGACCGCGACGACGACCGCCTGCTTGCGGCGCGTCTCGCAGAGCTGGGTTGGGACGACGTGCTTGCGGAAGACGCGACGACCGCGCACCGGATCCTCTTCGCCGTGCGCGGTGAGGTCCTCGCCGATGCCGACGCCCTCGGACCCCTCCTCTCGGCCACCGTCGCCGAGGTCGCCGACATGCCCGACGCCGCCCGAGCCGTCGTGGTCCTTCCCCCCACGCTGGACGTGAGCCGTCCCTCCGGCCACGTCCAAGGGTCGGAGCTGCTCGTCGACGGGCTCGCCCTGTCGACCCCATCTGCAGGTGCTCACCTGCTCGTACCGGCGGTGGTCGACGACGGGTTCCGGCTGGCGATCACGCCCTGCCCCGCCCAGGTCACCGCGGTGAGCGGTGTCGATCCGGATCTCGGCCTCACGCAGATCGCCGGGACCGTTGACGCTGCGGAGGTCGACTGGATCAGCGGGACGACCGCGGTCGAGGCGTGCGATGCTGCGGTCGCCGCGGGTCGGTGGGCGCTCGCCGCGGAGCTCTGCGCGATCGGAGCGAGGGTCGTCTCCGAGGCCGTCGAGTACACGAAGGAGCGCAGGCAGTACGGGCGTCCAATCGGGTCCTTCCAGGCTCTCCAGCACCGACTGGCCTCGGCCCATGCATCCGTCGTCGGCGCCACGCATGTCGTGGACGAGGCTGCGCGTTCGGGATCCGGCTGGGACGCGCTGGTCGCGAAGTACCTGGCGGGCAGGGCCGCCGAGTTCGCGTGCACCCAGGCCCAGCAGAGCTACGGGGCGATCGGCTTCACCTGGGAGCACGACTTCCATCGGTCGCTCCGCCGCACGTACTCACTCGATCGCATCCTCGGTGGGTGGCGCGAGCTCGAATCGGAGATCGGCCGGACCCTGCAGCGGACAGGCGTGGTGCCCAAGATCGGCGCGCTGTGATGGACATGCGGTTCCCCGCCGAGGCGGAGCGGTTCCGGGCCGAGGTCCGGTCGTTCCTCGACGAGGCGCTCCCCGATGACTGGGCCGGCGTCGGGGTCATGGATCGCGATGAAGCCCGCGAGTTCGCGGTGAAGTGGCGCGAGGTGCTGTACGAGAACGGGTACCTCGGGCTGACCTGGCCTGAGGAGTACGGCGGCGGCGGGCGATCGAAGATCGATCAGATCGTGCTCGCCGAGGAGCTCGCGCGCGCCCGTGTGCCCTTCGGGGTGCTGACCGACACCACCAGCGTGAAGATGATGGGTAACACCCTCGTCCACTTCGGCACCGAGGAGCAGAAGCGCACCCACCTCCCCAGGATCATGTCCGGAGAGGAGGTGTGGGTCCAGGGCTACTCCGAGCCCGGCTCCGGCTCGGATCTGGCATCGCTGTCGCTGCGGGCGGAGCGCGACGGCGACGAGTGGGTGCTCAACGGTCAGAAGATCTGGACGTCGGGAGCAACCGACGGCACCCACATCTTCCTGCTCGCCCGAACCGACCCGACGGCGCCGAAGAACCACGGCATCAGCTTCCTGCTGTGTCCCCTCGATGCTCGGGGGGTCGAGGTCCGACCGATCATGACCCTCACGCACGTCGAGGAGTTCTGCGAGGTGTTCTTCACCGACGTGCGCATCCCGGTCGACCACGTGGTCGGCGCGGTGAACGATGGGTGGACCGTCGCCACCGGCCTGCTCGGCTTCGAGCGAGGCGAGGAGGCGGCCACCAACCCCATCTGGTTCCGAGCCGAGCTCGATCGCATCATCGACATGGCTCGGGAGCGGGGAGTGATCGAAGACCCCCTCGTGCGCGACCGGCTGGCCTGGTGCCACACCAAGGTCGAGATCATGCGCTTCCTCGGCTATCGCATCCTCACCCAGTACCTCCGTGACGGCAGGCTGGGCCCCGAGGCGTCGATCTCGAAGCTGTACTGGAGCGAGTACCACCAGGAGGCGGTCGATCTGGCGATGTCGATCCTCGGCGCCGACGCCCTGGTGCGGACGGGCCGCCGGCCGGTGCGGTTCTTCCGAACCGACGAACCAGGGGCGCCCAACACGTCGAACTCGTGGATCGACGTCTTCCTCCTGAACGCCCGGGCCGGCACGGTCTACGCCGGGACCTCCCAGGTGCAGCGGAACATCCTCGGTGAGGGGATGCTGGGGCTGCCGCGGGAACCCCGGCCGGCCTGAGGCGAAGCAGTCAGCGTCACCACGCCACGTCTCCGGCAGGTGTGTCACACTCGCCCGGCCTGTCATTAACGAGGCATCAACACGCCGATCGTTCGAGGGGAAGTCATGCCACAGGGGTTCACGCCAGAGGTTCGGATGCTCATCGACGGCGAGCTCGTCGAGGCGGCATCGGGGAAGCGGTTCGAGAACGTCAACCCGGCCACCGAGGAGGTGCTGGGGGAGGTGGCAGACGCGTCGGCTGACGAGATGCGGCGTGCGATCGCGGCGGCGCGACGGGCCTTCGACGAGAGCGGCTGGGCGACGGACCGGGGGTTGCGCCGGCGGTGCCTCGAGCAGCTGCACGACGCCATCGACGCGGAGCGCGAGGAGCTCCGCGAGGAGCTGATCGCCGAGGCCGGCGCACCACGAGCGCTGACGTACGGGCCGCAGCTCGACATGGCGCTCGAGGACGGCCTGCGGTGGCCGGCGAAGATGATCGACGAGTTCCAGTGGGAGCGCTCGCTTGCCGAGGGCGAGATGATGGGCGCAAAGAGCGAGCGCGCCGTCTGGAAGGAACCGGTCGGCGTGGTCGGTTCGATCGTTCCGTGGAACTACCCGTTCGAGGTCACCATCAACAAGGTGGGCCAGGTGCTCGCGACCGGGAACACCACCATCCTCAAGCCGGCACCCGACACCCCCTGGAACGCCACCCGTCTCGGTCGCCTGGTCGCCGAGAAGACCGAGATCCCGCCCGGCGTCTTCAACGTGGTCACCTCGTCCGACCACCTGGTGGGGGAGGAGCTGACCCTGTCCCCCGACGTCGACCTGATCTCGTTCACGGGCTCGACAGCGGTTGGCAAGCGGATCATGCAGAAGGGCGCGGAGACGCTCAAGCGGGTCTTCCTCGAGCTCGGCGGCAAGTCGGCGATGATCGTCTGCGACGACGCCGACTTCGAGAGCATCGTCCCGGCGGCGTCGATGGTGTGCATGCACGCCGGCCAGGGTTGCGCCATGCAGACGCGGTTGCTGCTGCCGCGCTCCCGCTACGAGGAGGGCGTCGAGCTGATCACCGCCGGCATGTCCGGCGTCCCGTACGGCGACCCCTCCAGCATGGATGTCTTCATGGGCCCGTTGATCTCGGAGAAGCAGCGTGCCCGCGTCCTCAGCTACATCCAGACCGGCATCGACGAGGGCGCGAAGCTCGTGCTCGGCGGGCGGGTGCCGGAGCACCTCCCCAAGGGCTGGTTCGTGGAACCCACCCTGTTCGTCGATGTCGACAACTCGATGACCATCGCGCAGGAGGAGATCTTTGGACCGGTGCTGTCCGTGATCCCATACGAGGACGACGACGACGCCGTCCGGATCGCCAACGACAACGACTACGGCCTGTCCGGCAGCGTGTTCTCAGGGGACGAGGAGCGGGCCACGTCGATCGCTCGCCGGATTCGCACGGGCTCGATGGGCATCAACGGCGGCTCGTGGTACGGCGCCGACTCCCCGTACGGCGGGTACAAGACCAGCGGCATCGGGCGGCAGAACGGCATCGAGGGGTTCGAGCAGTACCTCGAGACGAAGGCCGTCGCCTGGGGTCGCTGAGCCGTTCGTTGTACGATGTACGACACGTGAAGGGCCTATCGGCCCTCCCCATCCGAAGGGAACAGGCGATGAGCGAAGCGTGGATCATCGACGGCGTGCGCTCCCCGCGCGGCAGGGGCAAGGCCAACGGAGCGCTGCACCACATCCACCCTCAGGAGCTTCTCGGCCAGGTGCTGAACGGCCTCCGTGACCGCGTCGGCTTCGACGCGTCCGAGGTCGACGACGTCATCGTCGGCAACGGCAACCCGGCCGGTGATCACGGTGCGTGCATCGGCCGCATGGCGGTGTTGGCCGCGGGCTGGCCCGTGGAGGCGCCCGGCGTCACGCTCAACCGCTTCTGCGGTTCCGGCCAGCAGGCCGTGACCTTCGCGGCCATGGGCGTGCAGGCAGGTCACCAGGACCTCGTCGTGGGTGGCGGCATCGAGTCGATGTCCCGTTGGCCGGTCGACGATGCACCGCCTGACTTCGCGTCGGGCAACGCGACTCTTCGCGGAGCCTTCCCCTTCGTGCCCCAGGGCATCTCGGCTGATCTCATCGCCACGATCGAGGGCTTCTCCCGCGAAGACGTCGATGCGTTCGCCCTCGAGAGCCAGAGGCGGGCGGCGTCGGCGATCAGCGAAGGCCGGTTCGACCGCAGCCTCGTCGCCATCAAGAACCCCGACGGCTCGGTCGCCCTCGACCACGAGGAGTTCCCGCGGCCGTCGACGACCGCGGAGGGCCTAGCCAAGCTGGAGCCCTCCTTCGGCAAGATGGGCGCCCACGTGTTCGACGGCTTCGACGCCTCCTTCGACGAGATGTGCCGACGGGTGTACCCCCAGGTCGACGCGGTCGATCACGTGCACCATGCCGGGAACTCCTCGGGTGTCGTCGACGGCGCCTCGGCGGTCCTGGTGGCGTCGCCCGACTACGCACGGGCTCACGGCCTCACGCCGCGTGCTCGCATCGTGATGAGCGCCGTCGCGGGTGCCGAGCCGGTCATCATGCTCACCGCCCCGGGGCCTGCGTCGCAGAAGTGCCTTGACCGCGCCGGCATGACCGTCGACGACATCGACCTCTGGGAGATCAACGAGGCGTTCGCTGCCATCCCGATGAAGGCGATGCGCGACCTCGGCGTCGACCACGACAGGGTGAACGTCAACGGCGGCGCCATCGCACTGGGCCATCCCATCGGCGCCACCGGCGGGATCCTCATCCAGACCGTGCTCGACGAGCTCGAGCGCCAGGACAAGACCACCGGGCTCGTCACCATGTGCACCGGCGGCGGCATGGGTACCGCCACCATCATCGAACGGATCTGAGCTCCGTGGTCGCCGGCGAACTCCTGGAGGACCTCGGCGGCGATGGCGTCCTCGTCCTGACGTTCAACCGCCCGGATCGCAACAACGCCTGGACCCACGACCTCGAGGATCGGTACTTCGCCGCCCTGGAGCGAGCCGCCGCAGATCCTGCGGTCCGCGTGATCGTCGTGACCGGCGCCGGCCGGTCGTTCTGCCCGGGCATGGACATGGAGGTGCTCGCCGAGCTGTCCACCGCGGGCCCCATCGTCAGACCCCGGGCCCCGATGACGTTCGCCCTCCAGATCCCGAAGCCCGTGATCGCCGCCGTGAACGGTGCCGCCGCCGGCGTCGGCCTGGTGCACGTGTGCGCAGCCGACCTTCGGTTCGCCGCCGCGTCGGCGAAGTTCACCACGTCGTTCGCCCGGCGGGGGCTTCCGGCCGAGCACGGGGTCGCGTCACTGCTCACGCGCCTCGTGGGAACGGGAGCTGCTACGGACCTGCTGCTCTCGGCCCGGGTGGTGCTGGCCGAGGAAGCCCTCGCCATGGGCCTCGTCGACCGGGTGGTCCCCTCGCAGTCGCTGCTCGACGAGACGTTGGCGTACGCCCGGGACCTGGCGCTCAACTGCTCCCCGTCGGCCATGGCGACGATCAAGGGTCAGATCGTCGACGACTGGTTGGCGGACCACGACGCCGCACGCCGCCGCAGCCTCGACCACGCCGCCCGCATGCGGGAGCATCCGGACTTCGCGGAGGGGGTGGCGAGCTACCGCGAGCGCCGCCCACCCGCGTTCGCCGGTCTCGCGCAACCGGTGGGGGCCGTCCGCGAGACCCCACCATGAGATCCGACGTTCCGTTTCTCGTTGCCGCGTGCCATACTTGACATAATCGTCAACTCCCAGGAGGCACCGCCGTGACCGTCGTCGAGAACCCAGCTGTCGACATCGAGCTCGGATACGGCATCTACGACGCCGACGAGCACTACTACGAGGCCGAGGACGCGCTCACCCGCCACCTGCCGCGTACCCACCGCAACCTCGTCAAGTGGGTGGACATCGAGGGTCGCCGGACCTTGGCGATCGACAACAAGCTCGTCACCGTCGTCCCGAACCCCACCTACGACCCGGTCGGCGTGCCCGGGTCGCTCGAGGTGTACTTCCGGTCCCAGAACCAGTCGGGGACGCCGATCCGAGACATCATCTCGATGCAGGAGATCCAGCCGGAGTACCGCGACCGCGGGGTCCGGCTGTCGGTCATGGACCGCCAGGGAGTCGACCTCGCCTGGCTCCTTCCCAGCCTGGGCCTCGGCCTCGAGGAGATGCTCTACGCGTCCCCCGATGCCCTCTACGCGGTCTTCCGTGCCTACAACGAGTGGCTGGACGAGGATTGGGGCTACGACCGCGACGGTCGGATCCAGACGGGGCCCATGATCTCCCTCGTCGAACCGGCCGAAGCGGAGAAGGACGTCGCCCTCGCCATCGAGAAGGGCGCCCGGTTCGTGACCCTCCGGCCGGCACCGGTGATGACCGATGGCCGCTGGCGATCGCTCGGCGACCCGGTCCACGACCGGGTCTGGTCCATGCTCGCCGAGGCGAGCGTCAACGTTGCCTTCCACGCCGCGGACTCCGGCTACAGCCGCCTGCTGCGTGACTTCGGCGAGTCGGGCAAGTACACCGGCCTCAAGACGTCGCCGCTCGAGGAGGTCCTCCAGATCCACATCGAGCGTCCCGTCTCCGACGCCATGGCGATGCTCGTGTGCCACGGCGTCTTCGATCGCCATCCAGGCCTCCGGGTCGTGAGCCTCGAGCTCGGCGGGGCGTGGGTCAACGACCTGCTCCGCCGGCTCCGTCAGGCCTATGGGAAGACCCCGCAGCTGTTCGCGAGCGACCCGGTCGAGGCCTTCCGCGAGCACGTCTGGGTGGCCCCCTTCTACGAGGACTCGATCACCGCCCTCCGCGACCTCATCGGTGCCGACCGAGTGCTGCTCGGGTCCGATTGGCCACATCCCGAGGGTCTGAGCGAGCCGAAGGCGTGGGTGCCCGACTTCGCCGAGTTCTCCGACGAGGAGCGCCGCCTCGCGCTGCGCGACAACCTCAAGTTCCTGTCCGGCCGCTGATGGTGGGCGCGCTCGACGGCCGGGTCGTGCTGGTCACCGGAGGAGGGCGTGGGCTGGGCCGTGCCCATTGCCTCGAGCTCGCGGCGCACGGTGCGACGGTGATCGTCAACGACCTGGGCGTGAGCCTCCACGGTGACGCGGAGGACGAGCCGTCCCCGGCCGGGGCCGTGGTGGCCGAGATCGAGGCTGCCGGGGGTCGGGCGATCCCCGATGGGACGTCGGTGACCGACTTCGACGGGATGGCCGAGCTCGTCTCGAACGTGGTCGAGCGCTTCGGTGCCCTGCACGCCGTGGTCAACAACGCCGGCTTCCTGCGGGACCGCATGATCACGTCGATGTCCGAAGCGGAGTTCGATGCGGTCGTCGCGGTGCACCTCAAGGGCACCTGGACCGTCACCCGGCACGCCTGCGGGTACTGGCGGGAGCAGGCCAAGGCCGGAAGCCCGATCAGCGGCCGCGTGGTGACGACGACCTCGGGCGCAGGCTTGTGGGGCAACGTCGGACAGAGCAACTACGGCCCGGCCAAGGCGGGGATCGCCAACCTGACCCAGATCGTCGCACTGGAGATGCAGCGCTACGGGGTCACCGCGAACTGCATCTCGCCCATCGCCGCCACCCGGATGCTGGCCAGCATCGGTCGCACCGTCGAGGACTCGGGCGCGTGGGACCCGCTCGATCCGGCCAACGCATCGCCGGTCGTCGCGTGGCTCTGCACGGAGGAGTCCGGATGGCTCAGCGGCTCGATCCTCCGCGTCGACGGCAACACCGTCTCGCCGCTCGGCGGGTACACGGTGGGCAATGGGTATCGCTCATCCACGGGTGAGGCGCTCGCGTTCGACGAGCTGTCCTTGGGTCTCCGCAAGGCCTTCGGCGCCGCGCCCCGCGGCCTCGGCGGTTGACGTCCGCACGCGCCGGGACCGACGACGCTTGACACCATCGTCAAGTTCTGGTCGGCTGCCGGCATGACCTATGACCGGCAGGAGCTCGAGGACGCATTCCGCCACTACTTTCACGTCGGGCCCGTGATGGAGGACTGGATCGGCTGGTCCCACCTGTTCACGGATGACGCCGTCTACTTCGATCACTTCTACGGGCGCTTCCGGGGACCGCGGGAGATCCAGTCGTTCCTCGAGTCCACGATGATGTTCGGCAAGCACTGCTACACCGCACTCGAGTGGTACAACATCGACGAGAGCGGTCGCATCGTGTGGAAGGGCCTCAACCTCGCCGACCACCCCGACCCCAGCCAGCCGCCGTTCTCGTTCCCGTCCCTGCAGATCATCCAGTACGCCGGCGACGGCACGTGGTCGTCGGAGGAGGACTGGTGGATCCCCTCGGAGATGGTCGCGTATGCGAAGGGCTACTGGAAGGCGTGCCAGGCGATCGATCCGGACCACCCCGACCGGCTGAGCCGGCGGCATTGGGGTGACATCGCCTGGGCCCGTCCGCCCGCGGGGCACGAGGCCGCGCCGTCCTGGCTCGGACGGGAGCACGAGGTCCCCGTGGTCCGACGCCTGGAGGACATGGACTTCGGCGAGCGTGTGTAGTCCGCGCTCAGCCGGGCGGAACGACGGGCTCCTTGGGCAGCCCGAGCACCCGCTCGCCGAGGATGTTGCGCTGGACCTCTGAGCTCCCGGCGTAGATCGTGTGGGCTCGGGAGAAGAGGAACGCGTGCTGGATGTCGTGGATGTCGCTCCCCGCGGGGTGCTCGACCAGCCCATCCGGCCCGAGGATCTCCGTTGCGAGGATTCCCAGCTCCTGGTGCCAGCGCGACCACTGCAGCTTGCCGATGGATGCCTCCGGGCCCGGGCGCCCGTCGCGCAGCACGGAAGTGACGGTGCGGTACCCGCCGAAGCGCATGAGCTGGAGGCCGATGTACGACCCTGCGAGGCGCTGGCGGAGCTGCGCGGAGTCGGTTCGTCCCCGGGCGCGCGCGAGGTGCAGCAGACGGTCGTACTCCCGTGCGTAGGTCTTCAGCTGCCCCATGAACGCCGTCCCGCGCTCGAAGCCGAGCGTGGCCATCGACAGCCCCCACCCGGCGCCGGGTTCGCCGACGATGAGGTCGGCGTCGGTGACCGCTCCATCGAAGAACACCTCGCAGAAGTGATCGCGGCCGGTCAGGTCCTGCATGGGGCGGACCTCGATGCCGGGCTGGTCGAGCGGGACGAGGAGGAACGAGATCGACTTGTGCTTCGGAGCCCCGGCCGCCGCCAGCTCGACGTCGCGTGCGAGCACGAAGATCCAGTCCGAGAGGTGGGCCTGGCTGGTCCACACCTTCTGCCCGTCGATGACCCATCGCGAACCGTCCTCGGACCGCTTCGCCCTGGTCGAGAGGCCGGCCAGGTCCGAACCAGCGCCGGGCTCGCTGAACCCCTGGCACCAGAAGGTCTCGCCGGCCAGGATCTCGGGGAGGAAGCGCGCCTTCTGGGCGTCCGTGCCGAAGTGGATCAACGTCGGTCCGAGCATCCCTGCGCCGAACGTTCCGGCCCGGGTCGGTCCGCCCGCCCTGGCGTACTCCTCGGCGAAGACGAGCTCCTCCATCACCGTCGCCGCCCGACCGCCGTACTCCTCGGGCCACGCGAGCCCGATCCAACCCCCCGCACCCATCTCCCGCTCCCATCGGCAGCGGAGATCCCAGTCGTGCTGGTGGAACTCGGTGCCGGTCCCCAGGGCCCGGAACTCATCGGTCAGGTGCTCGTCGAGCCACGTGCGCACCTCGGTGCGGAATCGTTCGGCCTCGACGCCGTAGGTGAAGTCCATGGTCCCTCAGTGCGGATCGGGTGTGTTGCCGTCGTCGGGCCGTGAGTATACGTTGTACGAATGGCTGACAAACTCTGTGAAGGAAGGGTCTGCGTCGTCACCGGCGCCGGCCGGGGGATCGGGCGCGAGTACTCGCTGATGCTCGCCCAGCATGGTGCCAAGGTCGTGGTCAACGACGTCGGCGGAGCCCGCGACGGTTCCGGCTCCGACGCCGGTCCCGCGCAACAGGTCGTCGACGAGATCGTCGCGATGGGCGGTGAGGCCGTCGCCAACACCAACGACATCTCCACCTTCGACGGCGGCCGCGAGATCGTCGAGCAGGCCGTCGAGACCTTCGGTGGGCTCGACGTGCTCATCAACAACGCCGGCATCCTGCGTGACCGCATGCTCTTCTCGATGAGCGAAGAGGAGTGGGACTCGGTGATCCGGGTGCACCTCAAGGGCACCTTCGCCACGTCGCGGTTCGCCGCCGAGTACTGGCGGAGCCGGGCCAAGGAGGGCAAGACCAACGACGCCCGTCTGATCAACACGACCTCCGTCGCAGGGATCTTCGCCAACCCTGGCCAGACCAACTACGCAGCTGCAAAGGCCGGCATCGCCGCGTTCACGCAGGTGGCCGCCCAGGAGCTGGCTCCGTACAGCGTGACGGCGAACGCCATCGCACCTGGTGCCTTGACGCGCCTCACCGAGGACCTCGGCCTGCCCGATGCGATGGTGGAGAAGTTCGACCCGCGATGGGTCGCGCCCGTCGTGACCTGGCTGGCATCGAGCGAGTCGGCCGACATCACCGGCCAGGTCATCGAGGCGTGTGGACTCAACGTGTCGATCGCCGAGGGTTGGACCCGGGGTCCGACCGTCACGGACATCCCCGAGGAACCGAGTGACGTGGAGGTCGTGCTGCGCAAGCTGCTGGCCGACGCCCGGCCGCGCACCACGATGGCGGACGTCCAGCCCGACCCCAGCCAGTTCTGACCCGAGCGACCCTGCGGGCCCTTTAGGGCTCGCTCCGTGCGCGACCGGCGGCGG
>Ga0208490_100051_pt1 | contig 100205 bp, 107 predicted proteins | sample SubbioAug_CSWold_FD_184818 | JGI IMG/M metagenome (GOLD analysis project Ga0208490, IMG submission 184818) | Serpentinite rock and fluid subsurface biosphere microbial communities from McLaughlin Reserve, California, USA - CR11Aug_CSWold (SPAdes) | ecosystem: Environmental > Terrestrial > Deep...
ATGTTATCACAATTCAAATGCGATTAAAACAGTACATCTTCATCTAGAATTAAAAAACGACTATTTGGACGACGCAGAGAAAGCAATTCTGGGTAAATACGGGAAATCATCAACAGGAGACTCGATCAGTAGAAATATTATAATTCCATCAGATATGCCCCTTCATAATTTGCACTATGCTATACAAAGATTATTTGGATGGCAGAATTCTCATTTGCGCAGATTTGTTCTGCCTGGGGAAATCTATAACAGGCTAACAGGTGGAACTGTAAAAGGGTGGGCTGATTTAGTAGGTATACTTTTTCAGCCTCCTGGTGAGTGTGAGCATGATATCTTTTGGGATGATGACTACCAAAGTGGGAGTATAAAAACATGGCTTAAGAAAAAGTATACAGGACCATATTTCTTCCATGGCATTACGGAAGATTTTGAATGGGCTCAAAATGACATTAAACAATTAATTGAGCGTTTTCCAATTGTTGAGGTTAAGGAATCTTTTATTGATTATATGAATAGGAGCAAGGGTACGAATAAAGCAAAACCACGAATTATAAAAAAAGCGCCACTTATTGAATTAACTCTGGAAGAAATGAACAGTTCCATTTTTATGGAGGATGGAACAGAGAGCTTGCTTGAACGACTTGAAGTAGCAACGGTTCTAGCTTTCAAGGATGATGTTTGCAGTGATAATGGTATCTTTCCAGTTACACATCAATTAATCTACAATTATGATTTTGGAGATGATTGGACAATTACCATTACTAAGGAAAAGGATTGTAAGGAATTACTTCAAAAGGGCTATATTTCAAAGGATGAACTATTAGATGCAGAAGCGACAGTATTGTCAAAACATAAACCCGTATGCATTCATAAGGATGGAGTATTTGTTTTTGATGATGTAGGAGGGTTGCATGGTTTTATAAGTTTCCTGAGGGATATTTATGAAGGTCAAGACAAAGAAGAACGAAGTAATTATAAGGCATGGGCAAAAAGCCTAGGATGGAGCGAGAGAAAAATATCAAACAAACAGATTTTGTAAAAGGAGTGTAATATAGAATTATAAACCCAGCTAGATGGTGTCAATCGAATCCTGACCAAAAAATATTTTTTTAGGTCAGGCACACATTCCCACCCTTCACCATATAAATGTAAAATCAATTACTTTGAGTGGAGGTGACAAAATGATTCCTGAGCTATTGGCAGTAGCCGCAATAGTTGTTAAGGGCATCATGCTGCTGGTGTCCTATATCAGCAACAACGCTTTTCCCCAGCCCTTGTCTGAGGATGAAGAGGCTATCTACATTCAGGAGTTATTAAAGGGTAATGAAGAGGCTAGAAACGTACTGGTGGAGCATAACTTACGCCTGGTAGCCCACATTATCAAAAAGTTTGAGGGAACTGGGGAAGACATGGATGATTTAATCTCCATCGGTACCATAGGATTGATAAAAGCTATTAATACTTTCGACCCCACTAAAGGAGCCAAGCTGGCTACCTATGCCGCCAGATGCATCGAAAATGAGATTCTCATGCACCTGAGGTCACTAAAGAAGATTAAGGGAGAGGTTTCCCTTTATGACCCCATCGGCACTGACAAAGAAGGGAATGAATACACATCAAGATGTTATCTGTTTGAATATAGTAGTTATTAGCCAGCAGGGTAATTAAAATGAGTATGTTTCCCAGGGTCTGATATTATAGATAATTTTCTTTTATATATATATTTGCAGGAATTACCATAAAATATGGCGTATCTTGAATTATATGTTGAATTGCAAGCTTGCCCTAAATAATGTAGAATATAACCATAGGTAAATACCAAAAAGTGGTAAAGAGAAGAGGTGGGATATAATGTTAGATCTGGCTGAGAAGTTTCAGCTTAGTTTGCTTGTTTTAATAGGTAGCTATGATACCAGTGAATTTAGGTCGGGAGAAAGTGACATAGATATTGCATTTATAAGTGACGACACAAAATATGCGAGTCGACAATTGGAATTAGCAAATGATTTATGCCGAATTTTTAAGTATAGTAAAATAGACTTAATTGACCTGCAAAAAGCCTCTGGATTATTAAAGTATGAAGTTGCCACTAAGGGAAGGCTCCTTTATGAACAATCGGAAGGGTTTTTCGAGCGATATAAACTGTATTGTTATCGTTATTATTATGATACATATAAGTTTCGTCAGGGAAGAAAGGAATATTTCCAAGAACAGTTAGGAGTGTTGTTGGATGGGTAAAGTAGAACTAGACATTATTCTGGAGAAACTGGCTGCCTTGCAAGGATACTATAAAGAACTAAAAGAATTAGAGCATATTTCTTTTGAAGAGTATGCCCGGAATAGTCTTTATAAGCGAACTGTAGAGCGACTAATTCAACTTATTGTGGAAGCGGGTACAGATATCAATAATATGCTGTTAAAAAGCTTACATAAAGGCCCAACTGCTGATTATTATTCTTCATTTATTGAATTAGCGGAAGCTGGTGTGCTACCAATGGAATTCGCTTTGAATATCGCGCCTTCCACCGGGCTAAGAAATGTAATTATTCATGAATATCAAAAGATAGATGACAGAAAAGTATACGATTCTATTAAGAATACTCTAAAATACTACTTACAATATATGAAACTAATAAATGACTACCTTAATCAACTATAGAAGTTGGTGGACACCGGTTAAATGTGTCTTTTTAAAAAACATTACAACTCATGAACTAGGGCTAGAGTATGAATATTTTAGAGAAGGACAAATTTTACATACTTGCACTCTATTTTCACGGCAACCTAGGATACAGCACCAACTGAAAATCATCATCCTTTTGCCATTTTTCCTTGTTATAGATAGCTTTCTCTAAGACAGACTTCATGAGGCTATTTTTTTTGGCTACATCACCAGTGCGATGGTAGAGTTCCAGCACAGTTTCCACTGTGGGGATAATTTCTTGTTGGTCTTTGATGCGGGTAAGTTCCAGGATTAGTTCTTTTTTTGTATTAGCCAGTAGCAGTCTTGTTTCATCAATCCGTACAGCCAGTAACTGTGAGCGCTCTAAATAAGTTTCCTCATTGTAAATGCCACGCTCTAGAAAATCATGGAGCTTGTCTTTTTGCTTTTCCAGTTCCTCTAGTTCCCGCTCCAGGTTTTTTATAGCTGCCTGCTTAATATCTGTCATACTATGATTTTTTTCAGGTTTTTTCCATTTGGTCCAGGTGGCTCTATATTGCTCTAACCAGTCTTTAAGGCCATCAATCATTTTTTCTTCCACATACTGAAAGCGACTGCTCTTATTGTTGCAGAATTTGTTATAGCATAAAAGGTGAGGATATTTTTGATGAATGTAGGGCCTGTAGATCATGGAGGCACCGCATTTTTCGCATTTTATCAGGCCGGCCAGGGGGTTAGTGATACCGTTTTTCAGTTGATAGGGGACATGATATTTAGTATGGAGGATGTTTTGAGCTTTTTTATATATTTCAATAGTAATGAGTGGTTCATGTTTACCAGGTACATCAATCCATTCTTCTTTAGGTCTAGTCCGAATATTTTCTTTTTTATCTGGCACAGTTGACTTTTTTACTTCTTTCTTCTTCCACTGGATGCGTCCGGCATAGACTGCATTTTTTAGGATAGCCAGTACTGAGGAGCCCTTCCATTGGATGCCCGAGTATGACTTGTATCCTAATCTATTTAGTTCATTGGCAATTTTATTGGCCCCCATGCGCTGCTCTGGTTCGTTGTGGGTATACCAGTGGAAAATCATCTTTACAATAGGGGCCTGTTCTGGATCGGGCTCCAGGGTGCGCCCGTTGTCTAATTTTTTTATATTATAGCCGTAGGGGGGTCGAGCACCGATATAGTTGCCATCTTCTACAGAGCGGATGCGACCGCCCTGCAGCCTGCGGGTAATAACCTTTAATTCTTTTCGGGCCATAAAGGCTTCAAACTCACTGTATTCCTCATCAAATTCGTCCCTCAGGTCATAGGTTTTTCGGGGAGTAATAATTTTTGTATTAGATTTGCGGAAGGTTTCTAATATTAGCCCTTGCTCCTGCATGTTGCCCCGGCCTAGCCGATCCACGTCCATAACCAAGACCGCATCGTATTCACTGTTTTCAACTGCTCTAAGAAGCTCTAGCATTTGGGGCCTGTGCATTAGACTTTCTCCTGATACAATTTCTGCCCGAATATTTATTAAATTTAAGCCTAGCTTTTTAGCTGTATTAAGCAGTGTCTTCTTGTGCTTGGCTAAGGTTTCCCCTTCACCCCTAGCTTCGGCTTCAAGATCAGCTCTGGATTTTCTGAGATACATGCAAACCCGCTCCATACTAATCCTCCTTGTCCGTAAAAAATATACCTGGAAACTGTTTTATAAAAATAGTCGGCTGCTTTTTGAGGTAGGTCATTAATGATATGTTAAATTTCATGTCAAAATACTATATTTGCAATGGAATATATTGTTAAATATTTGCGAGGTAGTCCCACTGCAATGGCTGCATAAGCATATACAGAGGTGAAGCTCATGAAAGAAGAGGGAAAGTATGATGCCACCTATAAGTTTGGTAATACCATAGTACACGTGGTATCTCCCCAAGATATGACTCCTGAAGAAATAGAACAGGTGTTAAATGAATTTCACCGTGCTGGCTGGGCTATTATTGAAGAACTTGTAGAAAAGGGGGAGGCAGTTTAATTAGATTTCTTCTTTTTTTGCTTTTAAAGTACAAGCCTCATTTATATATAACCTATTTATGTCTATGAGATTACACTAATTGATGTGTTGGGAACGGATGCTGACACAGTGGCTGAAGAGGTTGAAAGCACTTCTGAGCAGAGGCGACTGCTTGACCGCTTACAAATATTAAGTAAACGGGAAAGAAAGGTGTTGGAGCTCCGTTATGGCCTGATGAATGGCTTGCGTAAGACCCAGCGGGATATCGCCAAAAAATTAGGTATTTCCAGGTCATATGTGTCCAGGATAGAAAAGAAGGCGATTCAGAAACTGATGAAGGAAATGAATAATTGAAAAGGTGCCGACTGAAGGTGTCTTTTTTTTTGTTTTTCTTTGCAGGTATTTGCAACATTGATGTAAAATAAGTGTCATACAAGACTTTGCTGAATAGAGGTGGTATCTTAATATGGACAACATATTCAAAAGAGATGACGCAGGTCGCAATGACCCCTGTCCCTGTGGCAGCGGGAAAAAATATAAGCACTGCTGTCAGAAAAACAATGTAATCCCCTTTCCCCAACCTAACCCTGAACAACAAAAAGAGGTATTCTTTCGGGACTTTTTTGAATACCTTTTCAAAAAACATGCTGACCAATTGTTGCAGATATGGCATGATTTTGAATTTGAAGATACTGATGACCTGGAGGAATTATTAGAGGACGACGATTTCCAACTGTTAATCCAAGCTTATGGTTTTCAACGGGGGAGTGGGGGAACTGAAGGACATTTGAGTCGGTTCGTGAGTCAACGGAGGAAGAATTATTCTCTTCAGATGGTAAATGTAGCCCTGACTTATCAAGACACCTATTACTCTTGCTATAAATTGGCTCAAACCAAGGAGGGGATATACCTATTTCATGATCTGATGGTGGAAGGAGAGATTTATCCGGTAAAATTCGACATAGCTATTGATGAATCTGTCCATGGAGAAATAGTTTTTTGCCGGCTCGTGCAGGAAGGAGATTATTGGCAGGTGCTTTCCATGGATGAATTAACCATGGATGAAAGCAGAGAATTTTTGGCACGATGGACAGATTTGTTAGCTCCGTTGTCCCCGGTAGAGCAGAAGACCTATTTAATAGACAATTCACTCCAGGTATTTATTGATTTCATGGATTATTTAGGGGAAATCAGTATAGACGACTGTTTGGATGAAGATGATTATTTGGACGATGACATCTATCTACTGGCCTTAGCCTGGCTGCGGGAATTTCACCAGAAGCTGGGCTGCACCCCCCTTGAGGCCTTTCATCACTGGCAGAAAAGCACTAAATTAAAGGAACTGCTGCAAAATTTTCATAAATTGGACTTGCCTGACGAAGAAAGGGATGTGAGAGAACTGCTCCTGCCTGTGATCATGGAACAGCTAGGACTGGGGGAGACGGAGATTAATGCCCCTAGCGACTGGTCCTGGGCAAAAGAATCCTATGAGATGGTGGCTCAGTTTTTAGTTCAGGAAAATAAAAATTTTCACCCACCATTAGAGCTCTACAGAGCCATTGCCCTTTGGCACGATTATACCGAGACGGAGCGCCCCCAGTTTAAGAAACCATGGATTTGGGTGGCTGCACTGGATTATGTCCTGCAAGAGAGGCAACTGTTGAAACCAACTTTCACCCAATTGGCGGCAGAATACCAGGTAACAGCCCAATCCATCAGCAAATCTTATAAATCCTTGGAGGAGGCAGTTGACCTGGATAAATGGGTGCCGATGCTGGGCGACCAAGATTTTTGACGTAGATGGTATTTGATCTAAACATAATAAAACTTGGAGGATTAAGACATATGATGAATATACCCCAGGAAGAACTTTACCGGCGAGTAACATGCTTGCAGCAAAAAATGGTGCAAAAACAAATAGAGGCAGTCTTGATTATGGACAATACGGATCTCTATTATTTTGCCGGAACAGCCCAGAAAGCTTTTCTATTTTTGCCTGCCGGTGGAGAACCGCTGCTGATGGTAAAAAAAGATTATGAGCGTGCCGTCAAGGAATCGAATTTAAAGCAGATTGTACCTGTAAGCAGTATGAAACAGCTAACTGCCATGATCAGAGAGCAAGGCTACAATCTTCCCAAATTCATTGGGATGGAGTTGGATGTAATTCCTGCGGCTGACTACTTTTTTTATCAAAAGATATTCGGCGATAGTAAAATTATTGATTGTTCTTCCCTAATTAAGCAGGTTCGCATGGTCAAATCACCCTATGAGCTGGAACTGTTGGGTCAAACAGCAAAACTGCACCAGAAGATTTTTTATCGAGTGGCTGAAGTATTGCGGGAGGGCATCAAAGATATAGAGATTGCTGCAGAAATAGAATATCTTTCCCGCAACCAAAACCATATGGGCAATATACGTTTCCGGGGCTTTAACGGGGAGATGTTTTTTGCCACGGTTTTAGTGGGAGCGGATGCTGCTGTGCCCAGTGGTTATGATACGCCTTTGGCAGGACAAGCCCTATCACCGGCTTTTCCCATGGGTTGTTCCGGCAAGGCAGTCAAGCGGGGTGAATCAGTGGTGGTGGATTGCGGCGGGAACTATACCGGCTATATAATCGATCAAACCCGGGTCTACGTTGTGGGAGCATTGCCACCTGAGTTAGACCGGGCGCATGGGATATCTATTGAAATTTTAGAGGGAATCAAGCAGCGGGCCAAGGCTGGAACCGGTGTGGCTGAAGTATATCACTGGGCTTGGGAAGAAGCAAAAAAATATGGACTTGAAGAAAACTTTATGGGTTATGGTGTCAACAGAGTCTCCTTTATTGGACACGGTGTGGGCCTTGAGCTAAACGAACTGCCTGTTTTAGTGGGCAATATGGAACTGGTACTGGAACAAGGGATGGTGATGGCAGTGGAGCCAAAATTTGTCTTCCCGGGGATAGGCAGTGTGGGTGTGGAGGATACCCTAGTAGTGACCCATGGGGGAATGGAACCACTGGCTGATTATTATCCCCTTGATTTGACGGTTGTATAATAGAAACTTGGAGAGGTGTTTATATACATTTTCTCTTTATCCGGGGCTTATATTTTTTGAATTTTAAAAAAAAGTGAGAAATATGAAAAAATAACCAAGCTCCGGAAGGATTTAACCAATTTTTGTCGAAAATACCTATAGACATTATTTGATTTTATCATAAAAAGGGGATATAAATATGCAAATTTCGTTCTTGCATTGGGTATTTCAAACAATACCGGAGTGCTTGGCTTTGGTTAGTTTGGCACTAGTACTGGCGGAGCGCAAGCTTGAAATAAAAAAAGTTCTTTTTGTCGGTATGGCTCTAGCGGTAATAGTTTTTGGGGTACGCCTGTTGCCCCTTACGTTTGGTGTACATACCATCATCTTTATTATTGCTCTTGCGGCTTTACTCAATATGGCTACGAAAGCAAACTTAAGTAAATGTTTACTATTTGCCTTGATTGCTGAAATAGCTTTAATCATAACTGAGATGGCCGTAGTGGGAGTAATTTTATATTTTATAGGTCTTGACTTTGACTATATATTGTCCAATTCATTTTTAAGAATCATTGTTGGATGGCCCCAAATAATTATTGTCTTGCTTATTGCTTTGGGAATAAATAAACGACTGAATAAAACAAATTCGTTAAGTGAATTATCATGAAACGTTATCTTGGGCAAGGGATGGCAGAAAAATTGGGAAATGTGGTTGGATTATCCCAGGAGGATGTGGAAGTAATAGCCTATGGACTGGAACAATTGCTTACTAATCTAACCACCGTATTCATTGCCCTGATCACAGCCTTTATGTTTGGGCTTGTGCCGGAAACCTTGATGGTTATTTTTTGCTTGGCTCTGATGCGCCGCTTAGTGGGTGGAGCCCATTGCACCACTCCTTGGCGCTGTACCATTGCAAGTTTGCTAATGATATTAACGGTTGTGATAGCCTCCCGGGCTATTATTATTATCGTACCGGTAATAGTCTGGGTTAATGTTGGGATCTGCTGGGCCCTGCTAAGCACCGGAATTTGGGCCCCGAATGACAGTGAGAAAAAACCAATTACTGACCCGGGAAAGCGCAGGGTGCTACGCCGGCGGGCCTTGGCAACTGAATTAGGACTAGCTATGGTATTAATGGGTTTGGCCGGTAGTAACAATTATCATTATCACGCTTTAGCAGCTGCCGGAACTGGAGGGATAGCCGCCAAGGCATTTATGGTGACCCCCTTGGGTCATCAAATGATGCGAAAATTTGATTATTTCTTAGGTGTTTTATCAAACTCTCTCACTAAAGGAGGTGAAAAAATTTGAAGCGATTATTTGTTTATATGGCGGGAATTGCCGTAGGCATTTTAACCTTGGTGGCTAATGCTGGAGCAGCATCCGCCAGTAACTGGATGTTTTATGAGTCTGAAGTGCCGACAAAATTGCGAAGCAAGTAAGAAGGAGCAGGATTATGCAAGTCTGGCAGAAGGAAAGAAAAGAAAAACTAACGGAACTGGCTTTAGTGACTCATATTGTCGCATATCTGATTACTATCGGTGTATTAGTGATGTATGAGTCAAATCCTTTTTCCTTTATGAATGCTTGGATTGGATTAAGCTTTTTTACCGTTGCGGCAATCTTTATAATTCTGGACAACTTTTTTTTGCAAAGGGTCGATGGCAAGCACACCCTGTTATATTGGAATATTATTAAACATACAGGACTATTTATAATAATTACTTTAGTTTTTTCCAGGCACCAGGGGAAATACATAGACTTAATAGGTGTGCTTTACCTTCTGCCGGTGGTACTTGCATGTATTACATTGGGGCGATTATGGGGTATAGCGTTTGCCGGTATTTCGGCAAGCGCTATACTGACCCTAAATACGACGTTTAATAAATTTATGTCAAATCAGCATTTTGAGGTGTTATTAGCATTAAGTGGTATTTTGTGCTTAGTCGCCTGGTTTTTAGGCGGCATTATTGACATAGAAAAAAGAACAACTATTCAATTAGCCAAAATGGCCAACCAAGACGAATTGACGGGATTGGCTAATCATCGTTATTTTCAAGAGATGTTAATCTGGTCGGTGGAGGAGGCTCGAAGGCTCAACCACCCCCTTTCATTAATATTTTTTGATATTGATTTCTTTAAAAGATATAATAATACTTACGGACATACCCAGGGCGACTTATTATTGCATGATATAGGAAAGCTCTTGGAGAAAAGTTTGCCTCCCTCAGCATTTTTAGCCCGTTACGGTGGCGAAGAATTTGCAGTTATTCTCCCAAAAGCGAAAGTAAACGAAGCCAATACCTTGGCAAATGAGCTTCGTGAGGCTGTTTTAAATCATAAGTTTAGCGGCGATGTAAGTCAACCTTATCAAAAAGTTACTGTTTCTGCCGGTGTAGCCAATCTTCCCTATCATGCTAAAAACAAGCAAGAATTGCTGGAGGCTGCCGATGAGGCTCTTTATAGCAGTAAGTTTACTGGACGCAATAGGGTGCGGACGTATTTGGCTGTGCTGGATCGGTTAAGCCAAACAGTTGATGACAGCGACAAGGATTTAATTAACTCTTTTAAAACCTTAATGACAGTAATTAATGTTAAAGACAGGTATACCTACGGTCATTCTGAAAGGGTGTCCCATTATGCCAAGTTAGTTGGCCGGCTGATGGGTATGGATGAGAAGAACCTGCGTTTACTGGAGTATGGTGCTTTTTTGCATGATGTGGGCAAGATTGAAGTACCAAGGGAACTGCTGAATAAAAACGGCTCTCTTACCCAAGAAGAGTGGAATATTATGCGACAACATCCAAGCTGGGGAGCTGAGATTTTAAAACCTTCCCAGGCTCTTTTGCCTATAATACCAATGGTTCTGCATCATCATGAAAATTATGATGGCTCCGGTTATCCACACGGCTTAAAGGGAAAGGATATTCCTTTATTTGCCGGGATTTTGCGTGTTGTTGACAGCTTTGATGCAATTACTACTTATAGACCCTATCGTGCTCCATTAACCCTAGATGAAGCATTAAAAGATATTTCCCAGAATAGTGGCTGGTTTTATGACCCTGAAGTGGTGGACGCTTTTTTGGATGTGATGAAGCGAATGGGAAAAGATAAAGTATATATGCAGGTATAATAAGAAGAACGATTTTTAAGAAGAACGATTTTTTTTGAGGAGGATTAGTTTGAAAGCAACAGAAGGCCGGTTCGGCAGAGTTTATGTGTTACGGCTGGAAGATGATGATATGATACCTTAAGTTAAGCCACCTGGATATAAAATGCCAGGTGGTTTAACTGTTTATCTCTGAAAGTGGGCTTTATCTTAAAGTTTTATTGGGACTATTGATGAGCGTTATATTGGGAATCATTATTGGAGCTATTTTAAATTGGTGTTAGGCATAGGCTGAATATTCGAAACTATTTCTTGCGTATCATATTCAAAGGTGCTACGATTAATGTAAGGACAATGGACAAGAGTTAGTTGCAGTGTTGATCAAATCCGTCAATGGGGGAGAGAGATTTGTCGGTGCTAAAGGGGATCAAGAGCTTTGTTCAGCAGGTAGCAGAAGCCATTGCTGCAGTTATTGATTTTGAAGTTGCCATCATAGATAGGAACCTGGAAGTAGTAGCAGGTACAGGCAACTATAAAGAAGAAGTGGGCAATGTGTATGGAGAAAATTCTATTACAGGCCAATATTGTAAAGGCACATTAAAAATAACATTGATAAATAATCCAGCCAAAGAGGAAGCATGTAGTAAATGTGATCGGAAAAACATCTGTAATTTTGAGGGAGGACTTGTTTGCCCAATTATTGCCAACGGTGAAGTCATAGGATCGTTGTGTATTTTTGCATATAATGATCGGCAAAAGGAAAATTTACAAAAAAACCAGCTCCAGCTAGAAATGTTTGTCACAAAGGTGGCTACATTAATCAGCCATACGGTGACGGAAAAAGAGATGAATGAAAAAATCAGCTTCATGGCTAAGCAGTTTTCCGTTGTCATGAACTCGGTTCATGAAGGAATGATAGCGTTAGATATCCAAGGTAATATCACTCATTTTAATCATTCAGCAGAAATACTGCTAAAGTGTAAAGCCAAGAATTTAGTTGGGGAGTCAATTCTGCAAATATTCCCCCATTTTAACTTTGTCAGCTATCTCACCGGGGACGAGAAAAAAATTGATAAGGAATTAGTATGTCAGATAGAAAATCAAAATTTAAAATTTGTTGCCTCCATTACTTCCATTAGGAATAAAGATGGCACTGCTGGAGCGGTTATTTCATTTCGCAGTAAAGAGGAGATTTATGCCCTGGCTAATAAATTTATTGAAGAAGAGCGGTTTACCTTTAGCCATATTCAGGGTGTAGATCCCCAGATCATAGATATCAAGGAAAAAATGAAGCGGGTATCCCCCACGGATTCCACCATCTTAATAAGGGGTGAAAGTGGTACAGGCAAAGAGCTGTTTGCCAGGGCGATTCACAATGCCAGCCTCAGAAGAAACAGACCCTTTGTGGCAATTAATTGCGGGGCTATCCCTGAAAACTTACTGGAAAGTGAATTATTTGGCTATGAAGAAGGTGCTTTTACCGGTGCTAAGAAGGGTGGCAAAATCGGCAAGTTTGAATCTGCCAATAAGGGGACTATACTGTTAGATGAAATAGGGGATATGCCCCACCACTTGCAAGTAAAGCTGCTGCGGGTTATTGAGGAACGGCGGATTGAGCGGGTTGGGGGAGTTGAAGCGATCCCTGTGGATGTGCGGATTATTGCCGCAACACATCAAAATTTAGAGGAAATGATTAGCAAAGGAAAGTTCAGAAGTGACCTCTTTTACCGCCTGAATGTAATTCCCTTTCATATTCCGCCCATGCGGGAGCGGAAAGAAGACATTAACCTTTTTGCAAGATTTTTCATGGAGAAATTTGCGAAAAAACTGGGCAAAAATCTCATAGGCTGTACTAAGCAAGCAGAGGAAATATTGCTAAATTACCCTTGGCCGGGGAATGTGCGGGAATTGGAAAATGCCATTGAATATGCCGTTAATCTTGAAACCTCTAATTTGATAGATTATAAGAATCTTCCCAGCCGGATTTTTGAAAACAGGGACCAGGTAGTGGAGGACGATGAACATCCAACTATTAGTGAGCTGGAAAAACGGGCGATCGTTAAAGCTATTAAAAAATTCGGCAATACTACTGAAGGTAAAGAACAGGCTGCTAAAACCCTAGGGATCAGCTTGACTACGGTTTACCGGAGATTAAAGGAGTTAAAAACAGAGGATTTGGCCTAGCAGTGACAGGGGTTTTTCAATTTGGAAAAGTTTTTTTCAAATTGAAAAACCCCTTTTTTGTTTTTTAATGGTTGTTTTATTAAGGGAATAACAGAATTGCTGAGCAAAATAAACTCAAGCAAACCCTTGGAATTGTCAAAATGAAAATTAATAGATATTATTCGACAGATAATTAAAACAAAAGAACACTGCCTGCATTTTCCGAGAGTATGCCTAAGGCTTGTAAACAAAAGGAAAACAGCAGTCAATTAAATAAATACTCAACTTCCACAATTGCTGGCATCAAAATTGCATTAATTAAGCTTGGTTAAAATTGAACTTCAAGATAACTATTGTCGCAAAGGAGGGAAGCCTGGTTTTAGCTATTAGCAAGGTCTTTGGCATTATTCCATAGAAAAAATAAGGAGGAAATAACAAATGGCAAGTTATGAATCACTAAACAGTGGGGTTATCTCAGGGAATATTAGTGCAGTTTTGGAGGGGACAAAAGCTCTGATAGACAGTGGAGCAGACCCCATTGAAATTATCAATAAAGGTTTAATTGCGGGAATGAGTGTGGTGGGCAAGAGATTTAAAGCGGGAGATATGTATGTTCCCGAGGTTTTAATGGCTGCTAAAGCTATGGCTGCGGGGGTTGACTTGGTAAGGCCGCTGATTGATGAGGGAGAAATTCCTTCTGCGGGCAAGGTGGTTATCGGTACAGTTAAAGGAGATCTGCATGATATTGGCAAGAATCTGGTGGGAATGATGATGGAAAGCAGCGGTTTCCAAGTAATTAATTTAGGTGTAGATGTATCCCCGGAAAAATTTGCTCAAGCCATTAAAGAGCACCAGCCTCAAGTGGTGGGGATGTCAGCTTTATTGACCACCACTATGCTGGCAATGAAGGACACAATTGAAGTGTTAAAGGAAGAAGGCTTAAGAGATTCAGTGAAGGTAATCATTGGTGGAGCTCCGGTTACAGCTGACTTTGCCAACGAAATTGGTGCAGATGGCTTTGCTCCCGATGCGGCCTCTGCCACAGAACTTGCTGGAAAATTAATTGGTGCTAACTAATATCTAGTCTACTCGGGAAAGGAGAGGTAGTATGAAAAGCTTATATGTAAACAGTCATTATGCAGTTAATCAAACGGTGCATGCCAGTGTATTATCTGACGACCAGTGCCGAGAAATTGTCTCTTCTGCCATCGAAGTGTTGGAGCGAACCGGTGCAGATGTATTTGATGAAAAAGCCTTAAAATTATTTGCAGACAACGGCTGCTGGGTTGAGGGCAACAGAGTAAGAATACCTTCCGGATTAACTGAATGGGCCATTAATACAGCCCCATCAAGAGTGGTATTGGCTGATCGAGATGGCAAGCGAAAATTATTCTTGGAGGGAAGCAACAGCTATTATGGCCCTGGCCCAACAAATACCTATTTTATTGACCCCTTTACCAGTGAAAGAAGAAAACCGTTAAAGGAAGACAAAGTTAATGTGGCAAAAGTTTGCGATGCCCTGCCAAACATTGATTATGTGATGGATTTAGGTACTGCCAGTAATGTAACTGCTAACCTGGCAGATGTCCACGCTTTTCAGGCTATGTTATTAAACACCACTAAACCCATTGTACACTGGGGCTTTGGCATAGAACAATATGAGGATATCGTGAATATGTGTATTGCCATTGCCGGCAGCTTAGAAAAGCTGCAGCAGGCACCCTTTATTGCCCTGTATTCCGAATCAAGCCCTCCCGGATTACATTCTTCCGAGGGAATAGGCAAGGCCATGTGGGTTGCTGAAAAGGGACTTCCACTAGTTTATACCCCTTGTGTGATGGCAGGGGCCACCGCTCCGGCCACCATGGCTGGCACCTTAGTGCAGTCTCTGGCTGAAAGCTTTATTGGCTTAGTTGCTTCCCAGTTGATTAGGAAGGGAACTCCCTTTATCTTAGGCGGCGTTATCGCCATTATGGACATGAAGAGCACCATCCTAAGCTATGGTTCGGCAGAGTTCCACTTATTACAGGGAGCGATGGCTAATCTTGGTCAGTACATGAAGATTCCTGTATTCGGCACTGCCGGCTGTACTGACGCTAAAACCCTAGACGGTCAGGCCGCTATTGAATCATCCTTGTCAATTATGATGGCAGCTTCCATGGGAGCAAACCTGGTGCATGACGTGGGTTATACTGAGTATGGGGCCACCGGTTCATTATTTCAGGTGGTATTAGGTGATGAAATTATCGGTTACGTCAAGAGAATTATGAGGGGCATCGAGGTAACCGATGAAACTCTAGCCCTTGATATAATTGACAATGTGGGTCCTGGAGGACATTTCTTAGGAGAAATGCATACCATGCAAAACTTTAAGAAGGAAACCTGGTTCCCCACCTTAATTGATAGAACTAGGTATGATGAGTGGAAAATGAAGGGTGGCTTAAGCATGGGTGACCGGATTAAAGCCAAAACCCAGGATATTATCAACCAGCACCAACCGAAGCAGTTATGCGCTGACGTGGTGGAAAAAATCAATCAAATTGTGGCCGGTGCCGAAGCAAGGGAAGCCGCCAAAGCTAAGAAATAAGGTTAGGAGGGGGAAAAATGGCTAATCCCGTTACTGCAGACTTTGCCAATGAAATTGATGCAGATGGATTTGCACCGGATGCAGCTTCCGCAACTGAATTGGCTGAAAAATTACTGGGTAAAAAATAAAATTTGGTCGGGAAAGGAGAGGTAGACATGAAAAGCAATATTACAGCAAATAACTCCTTGCGTTTGCAAGTGTTATCAAAAAGCCAGTTGGATAAAATCTTCGCAGCATCGTTGGAAGTGCTGGAAAGAACAGGTGTAACCTTCCATGACGATGAAGCCATTGAGACAATGAGAAAAGCGGGCTGTTATGTGGATGGCATTAGAGTCAGAATACCTTCCCACTTGGTTGAGAAGGCATTGTTATCCGTACCCCACCGGGTTACTCTTTGCAACAGCAGAACAGGTGAGAGGACAATGCACTTAGAGGGCTACAACGCCTATTATGGGACTGGCTCAGACACACCTTTCTACATTGACCCCTTTACTCAGGAAAGAAAAAAATCCTCTAAGCAAAGTGTGGCTAACTCTTGTAAAGTAATTGATGCCCTGCCCAATTTGGACTTTGTCATGTCCTTTGGGATTGTTCAGGATGTACCTCAGTTAATATACGACCGGCATCAGTTTGAAGCTCAGATACTGAATACTTCAAAGCCCATTGTCACTACAGCCACTGACTTAAAGGGATATGCAGATATTATTGAAATGTGTGAAATAGTGGCAGGTGGAGAAGAAGAACTGCGCAGGAATCCCATCATGACTCTTTACGCAGAACCCATTTCACCCCTGCAGCACTCCTGGGAAGCTGCCACCAAGTTAATTCTAGCAGCTAAAAAGCAGTTGCCTGTTGTTTACACCCCATGTGTTATGGCCGGTGGTACTGTGCCTGCAACTATGGCGGGGGTCTTAGCCAACGGTCTGGCTGAGAGCTTAAGTGGCCTGGTATTACACCAGCAGACCAAAGAAGGCGCTCCCTTTATTATGGGTGGAGTATTCACCATCATGGATATGAATTCCACCATATTTGCCTATGGGTCCCCTGAGTTTAACCTGTTAATGTCTGCCCTGGCTGACATTGCCCATTATTTAAGACTGCCTATGTTTGGTACCTGTGGCTGTACAGACTCCAAAATTGTGGATGAGCAAGCGGGAATTGAAACAGCCATCTCCATCCTAATGACCCAGCTATCCGGTCCCAATTTGAACCACGATGTGGGATACATTGAATACGGTTCCACGGCCTCCCTGGAAAACCTGATTATCTGCGATGACATCATTGGGATGGTTAGAAGAATAGCTAAAGGCGTCAACGTTAATGAAGAAACATTAGCAGTTGATGTAATTGATCAGATAGGTCCTGGTGGGCACTTCTTGGCCCATGAACATACTATGAAGTGGTTTAAGAAGGAAACTTACTTTAACACTCTCTTAGACAGACAGAGATTTGAAACATGGGTGGAAGGTGGCAGCAAGACCTTATTCCAGCGAGCAAATGACAAGGCGAAGGATATTATCGAAAACTATGAAGCAGATCCCCTGCCAAAGGATATCCAAAACAAGCTGAGGGCAGTGGTGGAAAGAGCGGAAGGAACCTTAAAGGGTTAAGGGAGAAGCTTATAGAAATAATATGGCATATTTCTATCAAGTTTCGAGGAGGAATTTTTATGTCTATTGCATTAGGAATCGATACCGGCGGAACTTTTACCGACGGAGCTGTCATTGATCTAGAGTCAAAGGTGATTAAAGCCAAAGCCAAGGCTTTAACTACCAGGCAGAACTTGGCTATAGGTATCACTGAATGCATGGACAGCCTGACAGGAATTGAGCTTACTGATATCAAGCTAGTTGCTCTGTCCACTACCCTGGCGACAAATGCTATTGTGGAGGGGCAAGGCTGTGAAGTAGGGCTCATTCTAATCGGTTCCGAGCCACTAAAAAAACTGCCCACTAAAAATGTAGTGGTTGTAAAAGGTGGACACAACATTAAAGGAAAAGTCAGAGAAGAACTGGATATGGAAGAAATTTTGACTGCCATTGAAGTACTGAAACCAAAGGTTGATGCTTTTGCTGTTTCCGGCTACCTTAGCGTTAGAAATCCCGAGCATGAGTTAACCGTTAAAAAGTTAATCCACGACCAAACAGATTATCAAGTTGTCTGTGCCCATGAATTGACTACAACTTTAGGATTCTATGAAAGGACTGTTACTGCTACCCTTAATGCCCGCTTGTTGCCCATAATAGCCGATCTGGTTTTAGCAATGAAAAACGCCATGGCAGAGAAAGGTATCCACGCTCCTTTGATGATAGTCAAAGGAGATGGAACCTTAATCAGTGAAACTGTTGCCAAAGACAAGCCCATCGAAACACTGCTTTCAGGTCCGGCAGCTAGTATTGTGGGAGCTCAGTACCTGACCAACATTACCAATGGCATAGTGGCAGATATGGGGGGAACAACCACTGATATTGCAGTAATAACTGACGGCAAGCCGTCCCTTAATGTTGAAGGTGCTACGGTGGGAGGCTGGCTGACTAGAGTTCATGCAGCCAGTATTTCAACGGTGGGTATTGGTGGCGACAGTTATATTAGGGTTACCAAAGAGGGGAAAGTAACAGTAGGGCCGCAAAAAGTGTTTCCATTAGCATGGATTACCCATGCTTATCCTCATTTAATCAATGAATTGGATGAAATTACCAATAGCAACTATTACCCATTATTTGCTCAAGCTCCTGACACCCTGGTTTTTATTAAAGAACCTTTGCATACCAAACTGTCTCAGGTAGAGCAGGACATCCTTGATCTTATTCGGATTAGACCCCATACTCTTTTTAGTATTGGAAAAATTCTGGATAAAGATCCAAACATTCTTCCCTGGGAGCGGTTGGTTGACACCGGGGTAGTCCACCGGGCTTCATTAACTCCCACTGACCTCCTTCATTTCCAAGGACAATTATCCTTGTGGAATAGAGAAGCAGCTGTAAAAGCTATCCAAATCCAAGCTGAAAAGGCTGGAGTGGGTGGGGATGAATTTAGTCAACTGGCCCAGGAAGAGATGGCCAATAAGGTCGCAGTTACAATTTTGGAAAAACTGGTGAGGGAAGAGGAAGGCAGATTTAATTTAAGTGACTGCAATAATTGTGCAGCTTTTGTGAAAAAAATGATGACATTAAAAGAAAATAAGCTAATAAATATTCGCCTTGAAACCAGTTATCCAATTATTGCCATTGGGGCCCCGGTGGCTGCATATTTTCCTTTAATCTGCGAAAAGCTGGGAGCTAGCCTGGAAATTCCTGAACATGCTGAAGTTGCCAATGCAGTGGGTGCTGCAGTGGGCAATGTGGTTGAGAAACTAGACATTGTAGTTCAGCCAGGACCTGATGGTGGTTACTTAGCGTATACACCTTGGGGGAGAAAATGGTTTAGGGAATTGCCGGAAGCTACGGAGCATTGCTTAGAAAAAGGGAAAGTTTTTGTAGCCGCCCAGGCAGAAAGATCAGGGATAGGTCAGTACAAACTGGACGTTGAACACAAGGATGTGTACAGTTCTTTATCCCGAGTTTGGGGTGATGAGGATAATGCCTTGTATGTGGAAAGCCGGATTAAAATTACTGCTATCGGCAAGCCCAGGTGGTCCTAATGGCAGACAGAAAGATAAAGATAATTGCCTGTAAGACTGTCATGGACGAAATTGAAGCCATCAAACCCCCGGGTATATTGAGTGACTATGTTGACTACGCCCTGCACCGACATCCCGATAAACTCAGGCAAGAGCTGCAGCAGCGGATTGACAATGAAACAGAAGCAGAGGTGCTTGTTTTTGGCTATGGACTGTGTTCCAACGGCTTAGCGGGCTTACATGCCAGGGACAAAACCTTAGTCATTCCCAGAGTGCACGACTGCATCAGTTTGTTGCTTGGCTCAAGGCGGGAATATGACCGGCAATTTGAGGAAAAACCGGGCACTTATTACCTCAGCAAGGGCTGGATTGACCAAAAGGGAGATCCTTATAAAGAATATTTGTCCTACGTGGAAAAGTATGGTGAGGAGACAGCCAAGTGGGTAATGGAGGAGCAATACCGGCATTATCAGAGATTGGTATTTATTGAAACAAACGTAGCTGACTTAAGTAAATATGAGGAATATGCGGCCCAAGTAGCTAGCTTTTTAAAGACAAAGTTTGAAGTAGTCAAGGGTGAGCAAAGCTTTTTTGACCAACTTGTTAACTGCAAATGGCAGGATAACTTTTTAATCATTACACCGGGACAAACTGCAAGGTACCAAGACTTTAGATAAATAAGGAGGACTGAAATGATCATAATTGGTGAACTCATCAACACAAGTCGCAAGGCCATCGCTCCTGCGGTGGAAAATCGTGATGCAGCATTTATTCAGGATATTGCCAAAAAGCAGGTTGCAGCAGGGGCGACTTATGTGGATGTAAATGCAGGGACTAGGGTTTATGATGAGCCGGAAGCTCTTACCTGGTTAGTGGAAACTGTGCAGGCTGCAGTAGATGCCCCCTTGTGCATTGACAGTCCAAATCCCAAAGCAATTAAGGCTGCTTTGGCCGCCCATAAAGGGCAGGCAATGATTAACTCAATTACTGCTGAGAAGGAAAGATATGATGAAATTCTTCCCTTTGTGGTGGAACACAAGGCTAGGATATTAGCACTGTGTATGGATGATACGGGTATGCCAGAAACGGCTGAGCAGCGCTTGGCCATCGTGGAAGTTCTGTATCAAGGACTAACGGGTGCAGGGGTGAAGGCGGAGGATATCTTCTTTGATCCACTGGTGAAACCAATCAGTGTCGATGTTAATTTTGGCAATGAAGTATTAGAAACCATTCGCCAGATTCATCAGAGATATCCCGGAGTTCATACAACCTGTGGATTGAGTAATGTTTCCTTTGGCTTACCCAATAGGAAACTGTTAAATCAGGCTTTTTTGGTAATGTGTATGGCTAATGGCATGAACTCAGTAATTCTTGATCCACTTGACCAAAATATCATGTCTTTGCTGATTGCCTCTAAGGCACTTCTTGGCAGAGACGAATACTGCATGGGTTACTTGACAGCACAGCGAGAAGGTAGATTAGGCTAAATTATTTCTACGCTGCAACAGGTACTGAAGCAAATGACACTCAAAAAAACAAAAAGAAAAGAGGGATTTGATGAGTAACAAGAAGCTTTTTAATGTTATCGATCCAATTGTTTTCTGGGTATCAGCCATCATTGCCATTGCTTTCATAGTTTGGGGCTGGGCTGCTCCAGACTCCATGAATTCAGCTGTTAACTCTATCCAAGGGTTCTTATTGTCAAACTTTGGTTGGTCCTATCTGCTAGGCGCTTCCTTTTTCCTGGTTTTTGTTATTGTAGTCGCCTTCAGCAAATACGGTGACATCAAACTGGGAAAAGACGGTGAAAAGCCTGAATTTACTACTCTTACTTGGTTTGCCATGCTGTTTAGTGCTGGGATGGGCATTGGCCTCGTGTTCTGGAGTATTGCTGAGCCAATGTGGCATTATGTTGATCCGCCCATGGGATTAGAGCCTGGAGTAATGCTGTCCATGCGGACTACCTTTTTCCACTGGGGCCTTCATCCTTGGGCTATTTTCGTGGTAGTTGGGTTGGCATTAGCTTATTTCCAATTCCGCAAAGGATTACCCGCTCTGATTAGTTCAACACTGCAACCTATCCTAGGTGACAAAGGCTTAAACGGTCCAATTGCTAAGGGGGTAGATATTCTGGCGGTATTTGCCACCCTGTTTGGGGTAGCTACTTCATTGGGATTAGGCGCTACTCAAATTACCCAGGGGTTGAGCTATGTTTATGGAATTCCCGACGGCATAACGACAATTCTAGTAGTTATTGCTGTAATCACAGTTTTATTTACAGTTTCAGCTGTAACCGGTATTCACCGGGGGATTAGGTATTTAAGCAACATTAACATTACTTTGGCTGTCTTATTCATCTTATTCTTTCTGGTTATTGGACCTACCAAGTTTATCCTCAACCTATTTACTGAGTCTATCGGTGTTTATTTCCAAAATATATTGCATATGAGTTTTTGGTCTGATACAGTAGACCAAACCGGATGGCTTGGTGGGTGGACAGTGTTCTACTGGGCTTGGTGGATTGCCTGGGCACCTTTTGTCGGCGGTTTCATTGCCAGGATTTCCAGGGGCAGAACCATTAGAGAGTTCTTGATGGGTGTATTATTTGCGCCAGTGTTAATGAGTTTCTTCTGGCTTTCCTCCTTTGGTGGAGCAGCCTTTTATGCAGAGCTGTTCGGGTCTGGAGGTATTGCTGAATCTGCCACAGGTAATGCGGCCACTGCCTTATTTGTAACTTTAAGCCACTATCCCATGGCAGCCCTGATGTCTACTCTAGCTACCATCATGATTGCCACCTTCTTTATTACATCTGCCGACTCAGCTACCTATGTGTTAGGCATGCTGACTTCTAAAGGTGATCTGGAGCCAATTGCATCATTAAGGATATTCTGGGGAACAGTAAACGGAGCCATTGCGGCAGTATTATTGGTTATCGGTGGGCTGGGAGCGTTGCAAACTGCTTCCATTGCCTCAGCGTTTCCCTTTATGATTGTAATGTTCTTTATGTCTTACGCTCTGGTTAAGGCTTTAAGACAGGAGTTTGAAGGAAACGTATATGTTGGCAGTAAAGCTAATGTATATGCAGGTGGAAAAGCTGTTAAATAACTGGTTATTATTCAGCATGAAGCAAAGTCAGAAAAATTATCCACTCACTAGAGTCTCCGGCTTTTAAATTACTAAGCTTGTTTCCCGAAGCTCCAAAACTCGCTTCGCTCAAACAATGGAGCTTTTATAGCTGAATAATTACATTAATTGCTTTTTAAGAAAAAGGGGAGAGTTTCTCTCCCCTTTAAATTTTGTTATCACTAATTGTTTTATGTTGTGCAAAATAGGGATTTCCCTACATGGGGTAACCATTGGGGGCTTAATTTTGACCGCTGGATGAGTATATTAACCGTTGACAGAAAAATTGTACAATAGTATAATAAGACGAGCAATTTGTACTTTTTGATGGACTTATTTTTAACTTTATAAGTATAAGCGGGGAGGAACTGGGAATGGAAAATCGCTTTAAAGATTCTTTATTAGACAAGAATACCTTGTCGATCACCTGGGAACTGGTGCCGGGAAGAGGAGCCAGGGAAAAAGCCCAGGAAACTGCTTTAACTGCAGCTGAGCAAGCAGCTAAAGGAGGTAAGGTACATGCTTTGACTATTACAGATATGCCGGGTGGCAACCCTGCCATTACCGCAGATTACCTGGGCATGGAAATATTCAAGCTGGGCATTGAGCCTTTGGTTCATTTTACCTGTAAGGACAAGAACCGTAACCAAATGGAAGGTCAATTATACGCCCTAGACCGGGCCGGTATTCGCAATCTGCTGGTGATGACCGGTGACTATGTGGTATCAGGCTACAAAGGTCGTCCTAAACCGGTTTTTGACCTGGATCCAGCCCACACCTTGGAATTAATTAGAGATATGAACAACGGCTTGGAGATTCAAGGGATGAAAGGTCCAATTTACCACCAGCCCAGTGAATTTTTTGCCGGTGCTGCTGTTTCACCCTTTAAAGGTACTGAGGCAGAGCAAGTAGCCCAGTATTATAAATTGAAAAAGAAAGTTGATGCAGGAGCTTCTTTTATCGCTACCCAATTAGGCTATGATATGCGGAAGTTCCATGAAGCGTTAACCTTTAAGAAGATAGCTGGCCTTGATGTTCCTATTATGGGGAATATTTATATTCTGCCTTTCCCTGCCGCAAGGATTATGAATCAGAATAAGCTGCCTGGCTGTGTGGTCACAGATAAGCTGTTGGCAGAATTAGAGCGGGAGAAGGATGCAGAGGATAAGGGTGTGGGAGCTAGGTTGTTAAGAGCTGCCAAGATGTATGCCATCATGAAGGGGATGGGCTTTGACGGGGTTCATATCGGCGGTCATAACATCAAATATGAACAAGTGGAATACATCCTTGAAAAGGGTGATGAGTTAACTGCAAACTGGATGGATCTGGTCCATGAATTTGACTACTCCATGCCAAACGGTTTTTACTACTTTGAAAAAGATAAAGAAACGGGTCTCAATAAAGAGACACCGGTTAATCGCAAGGGACTGCCTCTGGATGCACCTGTGGGCTTAGGGTATAGCTTTATGCGCACTGTGCACAGCTTGGCTTTTGAGCCTGGCAAACCACTCTTTGGCATGATGCGGGGAATTACCGGAGCTGTTGAAGGTACTTCCATGGAGAAGGTATTCCATGGTCTAGAACACGTGGCCAAGGTTATTTCCAATGATTGCAAAGACTGTGGCGACTGTGCCCTGGCTGACTTGGCCTATGTATGTCCCATGTCCCAGTGTCCTAAGAGCCAGCGAAACGGCGCCTGTGGGGGCAGCTATAAGGGCTGGTGCGAAGTTTATCCAAACGAAAGACAATGTGTATTTGTCAGGGCATATGCTCGGTTAAAGAAATACGGTGAAGAAGAACAATTGAATTCCTACCGTGTGCCACCTTGCAATTGGGATTTATACCAAAAATCCTCCTGGACTAACTTCTTCCAGGGCAAGGACCATTCAGCGGAACGCCTGGGAATAACTAAACCGGAAAAAAAGAAGCCAGATAGCAAACCGGGAGCATCAGCATAAGCTGATGCTTCTTTACTTTTCACTATGTTGACTTTAATGTTGTTATATTGGTACAATTAAAAAAGAAAATTGCTTGAGAGGATGGAACAGATGCTGGCATTGTTGCAGCCGAATTTGGCTGTTGATTCAATTTTTCATATTGATCTAGCTGTTTTGCGAAAAAAAGGAATTAAATATTTGCTCATTGACATGGACAATACCATAACAGAGTGGAATAATCATTGCTTGCCTGACAAGGCAATAGAGTGGTTTCAGCGTCTGGATGACTTTGGGATTAAGGCTTGTCTTGTATCCAATAACACAGAGAGTAAGGTGAATCAGGTAGCCAAGGCTCTGGGCGTTCCATCGGTGGGAAAAGCCCAGAAGCCTAGGAAAAAGGCTTTCAGAAAGGCGATGGAGCTCTTAGGCGCCAGAAGAGAAAATACGGCCATGGTGGGCGATCAAATATTTACCGATGTTTTAGGAGGAAACAGGTTAGATCTGTTTACGATTCTAGTCATACCCGTCAGTACAAAAGAATTTTTCGGCACCAAGTTTGTTCGGCTGCTGGAAAGGATTATTTTGAATCTGGGGAGGCAATGATGGATGTCAATTAACGGTTATACCGCAACCTGTATCATCATCGGCAACCCGGTGGGTCATTCCATGTCCCCTGCTATTCATAACCGGGCTTTCCTAGAAACAGGACTAAACTGGGCCTATTTTCCATGCCAGGTAGAAGAAGTTCGCTTAGGTGACGCAATAGCCGGGATCAGGGGACTAAATATTAAAGGGGCTAATGTGACTATTCCTTATAAAGAAAAGGTGATTGCCTATTTAGACTGGGTTTCTCCGGAAGCAGCCCTCATGGGAGCGGTGAACACCATTGTCAACAATCAAGGTCGGTTGGAGGGTTATAACACTGACGGGCCTGGGTTTATTCGCTCATTACTAGAAACAGGGTTTGAGCCCCCAGGAAAGAAGCTGGTTGTGTTGGGAACGGGGGGAGCGGCTAAAGGGGTGGCTGTTGCCTTGGCACAGCTTAAACCGGCAGAAATAGTGTTTTTATATCGCAGCCGTGATAAGGCAGCTGAAATTAACAACATCTTAACAGGATTTTACCAGGGGAGCGTTTCCCTGATCCCTGTCAATGATTATGAGCAGGTGGATCAGGTGCTGCAGACAGCCCAGCTGATAATCAATACTACCCCTATGGGGATGTGGCCAAACGTTGATGAAATGCCACCCCTTAGTTTAACCAATAAACATAGCCACTTGCTGGCGGCGGATTTAATCTACAATCCCTTGGAGACAAAATTGCTTAGAGCAGCCAGGAAACTAGGCTGCCGAACCCTATCGGGACTGGGGATGTTTGTCTACCAGGCGGCCCTGGCCTTTGAGCTTTGGACGGGAAGACCTGCTCCCATTGCTATTATGAACGACACTGTTGAAAAAAACTTACATAAATAGCAACTAGTCAGGAGTCATTACTTAACCCCTTTCAACTTTTCTACCTTCCGCTTTTCCAACTAAAAAGTCGACAGGAAGCAACAAGCAAATGCTAATCTGTCGACTTTTTGTATTTATTGTAACAAAATTTTCTAAAGAAATAAAAGGTATTTATCTAATAGTCTTGGAATATAATATTAATTTAGAGATGGGGAGGAAAAATAGATGACAGAAAAGATATCTTTGGAGCAATTAGCAACTATTTTACAGGTAGATGTAAAGCTATTGCGGGTTTGGGAGCATGAATTCAGTGACTTTATCAGAACTAATAAAGATAAAGTATCCCGGAAATATGATGAGAACCAAGTGGAAACCTTTATGAAAATTAAAGAACTGTTGCATGCAGAATTATATACCCTCAATGGCGCTAAGCGGCGCTTAGAGCTTGATCGATCTCTCTCCAGTGCCCTGGGGATTGACCATAATTTCAAAACAACGGTTTTTTTCATGTTTTCTGCAATTATGGAGGAGCTGCAAAATGCCAGGGAGGAAAGCCGTAACCTAGCTAAGCAATTGGAATTACTGCGGAAGCAAAAGCTCTCCATCGAGGAGCAGCTTTTTGAAGAACAAAATAAAGGACTGCTGGAATTTTTCCGTGGCAAAATGAAAAAAAATCAAGAGCACGAAAAAATTTCTTAAGTTTTGCTAAATCTCCACTAAACAGGAAGGATATTAGTAATTTCTGTCGAAATATAAAGGTTAGGCAAGAATATAACAGAGTATTTTAACAAACTTAAAAATTGACTAATAAATTTCATAACAATTGGGGTGCTGTGATTTCCAGCAAGATATTTGGTCACTTGAGCTGGAGGGAGCTAGTAGTGAAACCGGCCCATTGTCATTTTCTGGCATTCAGCTGGTTTTTTTTATTAAGAAGTGTCCACTTTTGGTGTTGTATTTTGAAGTAGTGGCGGAGGTGTTGAAGCTTGGCTAAACCGGAGAAAAAACGGTTGGGTGACATTCTGGTGGAGTTTAATGTCATCACTGAAGCCCAATTGCAGGATGCCCTGAAGGTACAAAAAGAAACCGGAGTGCGGTTAGGTCAAGCTCTGATTCAACTGGGGATTGTCACTGAGCAGAGAATGAACGAAGTGCTGGAATTCCAGCTGGGGATTCCCCAGGTGGCATTACATAAATATAGGCTTGACCCTAAGGTGGTAAAACTGATTTCCGGAGAATTGGCCAGAAGGCACAAAATAATTCCCATAGAGCGGAAAGCCAATAAAATAAGATTGGCTATGATGGATCCATTAAATTTAGTGGCTATCGACGATGTTCAATTGCAAACCGGACTGGAAGTTGAACCGGTTATCGCCACTGAAAGAGAAATAGACCAGGTCATTTCCCGTTATTTTGGCTTGACAGATTCAGTGAAACAAGCTTTCGGCAATCAACTGCATCAAATGGAAAAAGAGGCTGCTGCAGTTACTGAACTGGTTGACTTGGCTGAATTAGCCAATGCCGGTGATGATGCGCCCATCGTCAAAGCAGTTAATGCTTTTATCCAGCAATCGGTCAAAGAAAAAGCATCGGACATCCATATTGAACCTGGAGAACGGCATGTACGGGTGCGTTACCGAATTGACGGCATCTTGCAGGAAATGATGACCCTGCCTAAACAGACCCATGCTCCATTAGTTTCACGCATTAAGATCATGGCGGATATGGATATAGCTGAAAAGCGGGTGCCTCAGGATGGCCGTATTCAGATAAAAATGGATATCCACAATATTGATCTGCGGGTATCAACACTACCTACTATTTACGGTGAGAAAGTGGTTATCCGCCTCTTAGATAAAACTAATGCTCTATTTACAATAAATGAGTTAGGTATGCAGCCTGAAGTGCTGGATGTGTTTAAAAAAATGCTTAAGCAAACTTACGGAGTGATTTTGATTACCGGACCAACGGGTAGCGGTAAAACCACCACTGTTTATGCCGGCTTGAATCAATTAAATGATCAGGAAAAAAATATTATTACAGTGGAAGACCCTGTGGAATATGTTTTGCCCGGAATTAATCAGGTACAGGTGAACACTAAAGCCGGAATTACTTTTGCAGCCGGTCTGCGGTCGATTCTGAGACAAGATCCGGATATTATCATGGTGGGTGAAATAAGAGACGGTGAGACTGCTGAAATTGCTGTTCGAGCTGCTACCACCGGTCACTTGGTGTTAAGCACCCTCCATACCAACGATGCGGCAGGAACTGTTACCCGTTTGATGAACATGGGGGTAGAGCCATTTATGGTAGCTTCATCCATGGTAGGGATATTAGCTCAGAGACTGGTGCGTATAATTTGCCCTGAATGCAAGCAGAGCTATCAATTGCCGTCAAATGACCTGATGCGCTTCTTTTTAGGTGTTGGCGAAACTGAACCGGTAACCCTTTATAAAGGGACCGGCTGCAGTTTATGCAACAATACCGGCTATAAAGGGAGGATAGCCATCCAGGAAGTAATGAGCATTTCCAAGGAAATAAGGCGGCTAATCATGCAAAAGACAGCCGCAGACTTGATCAAGGAGCAAGCCATTAGAGAAGGGATGCTAACCCTGAAAGAAGACGGGATGAAGAAAGCCTTGGCTGGTATAACCACGATTAATGAAGTGATTCGGGTAGCCTACAGCGATGTGAATTAATCGACAGCAAATAATTGACTATGGGGCAGAGAATTTTTAGGAGGTGCCGATTTGAACATTAGGGAGATTTTGCTTACTGCTGTACAAAGTAAAGCCTCAGATATTCACCTGACGGTCGATGCTTATCCTCTTTATCGCATCAATGGCGAACTCCAGTCGGCAGGCAAGCTGAACCCGGCTTTCGATACCAAACTTGCTGCCGCAGATACAAAGGACTTGACCCAGCAAATAACCACCGTTGACCAAAGAAACATGCTGCAGCAAAAAGGAGAAATAGACTTTTCCTTTGCCTTGCCTGAGATAGCCCGTTTTCGAGTCAACATTTTCAGGCAGCAAGGAAATTATGCCCTGGTGCTGCGAATCATCCCTGCTAATATTCTCACTATTGAAGAATTAAATATGCCTTCGGTAATTCAAGAATTGGCCCAGAAAAAAAACGGACTGGTCCTGGTAACAGGGCCTACCGGCAGCGGCAAGTCCACCACGCTGACTGCCATGATTGACTTCATCAATAGACAGAAAAAAGAACATATCATTACCCTGGAAGACCCCATTGAGTTTGTGCACCGGCATCAGAACAGCATAGTCAATCAACGGGAAATCCATCAAGATACCCATTCTTTTGCCAGTGCCCTGCGGGCCGCCATGCGTCAAGATCCGGACGTAATCTTAGTGGGGGAAATGAGAGATTTAGAGACAATAAGCATTGCCATCACCGCAGCGGAAACAGGACACCTGGTTTTTGGCACCCTGCATACATCTTCAGCAGCTTCTACAGTAGACCGGATTATCGATGTCTTTCCCCCGCATCAGCAGCAGCAAATCAGAGTGCAATTTGCTGCTGCTATCCAGGGGATTATTGCTCAGCAGTTGGTTCCAAGGATAGACAAGCCTGGCAGGGTGGCAGCTTTGGAGATATTAGTAGCAACTCCCGCCATCCGCAACTTAATCCGGGAAGGCAAAACTCATCAAATACCGTCAGCTATCCAGACAGGAGGCAAATTTGGCATGCAGAGCTTAGACAGCTGTTTAAGGGGATTAGTTAAAAAAGGGATGATTAGTCAGGAGGAGGCAACAAAACGCTCACTGGATAAAGACAGCATGAGAGATTTGGCTGCAGGACAAATGTGGTAACAAAAGGAGAGGAAAAGATGGCGCCAAGTTATGCTTACCGGGCCAGGGACAGAGCCGGCAGGTTAGTGGAAGGATTGATGGAAGCTGACAGCAACCAACTGGTTTTAAACCAGCTGCGAGAGCAAAACTTGCTGGTTTTAAAAGTTGAGGAGAAAAAAAAGCTTTTTCCAGAGCTTGCTGGGTTTTCATTGATGAGCCAAAAAGTTAAAACTAAAGACCTGGCTGTTTTTAGCCGCCAGTTTGCTACCATGATTAGCGCCGGCGTCCCATTACTGCGGTGCTTGAACATTTTGCAGCAGCAAGGAGGCAGCAAGAAGCTGCAGCATGCCTTAGCGGAAGTAAGCCGGGATTTGGAACGGGGGATGACCTTGTCTGAAGCCATGGGCAAGCAGCCAAATGTATTTCCGGTGATGTATATCAACATGGTAGAGGCCGGTGAGGTTGGCGGCGTATTGGAAGAAGTATTGGAGCGAATGGCCAACCATTTTGAAAGAGAAGATGAAATCAGGGAAAAAGTAAAGTCGGCCTTAACTTATCCTGGAATGATCTTAGGGATAGCGGTACTGGCTGTCATCTTTATGCTTACCTTTGTGTTACCAACATTTGCAGAATTGCTGTTGAGTTTGGAAGTTGAACTGCCGGCCATTACCAAATTTATCATGAACTTGAGCAATTCAATGATCACTTATTGGTACTTGTACCTTGCTTTTGCTACCGCCATGATAGCTGGTGCAAGCTACATTTTAAAGACGCCCCAAGGCAGGTATTTTTGGGATTACTATTCACTGAAACTGCCTATATATGGGAAGATGCAGTGCAAGGTAATAGTGTCAAGGTTTAGCCGCACCTTGGCCACTTTGCTCCGCAGCGGCGTGCCGATTATCGCTTCCTTGGAGGTAGTAAAAAAGACCAGCAACAATATGGTGATGGCTAACAGTGTTGAGCTGGCAAAAGAGAACATCAGGGAAGGACAAAGCATTGCAGAGCCGTTAAAGGTATCAGGAATCTTACCCCCCATGGCTATTCAGATGATTTCCATCGGTGAAGAAACAGGGGAATTAGACAGTATGCTGGAGAAGATAAGCTTTTTCTACGACCGGGAGATCGAAAGCACCATTGCTCGGCTGTCTACCACTTTAGAACCTATATTATTAGTTGGTATCGGCATTATTATCGGGGGCATGGTTCTTTCCTTTATGCTGCCAATGGTTCAAATATACAATTCAATTTAATAGATTGGTAGAGGATCTGGTGAATGAAAAAATTAAACTTATTGCCGCCTGAGCTGCAAAAACAACACGAAGTTGATATAAAGCTGCTGCTAACCAAAGCTTTGGTGTTGTTAGGGTTGGTGCTTACTTTAAGTTTGCTTGGTTTCGGACAATATAAGTTATTAGATTTGGAAAAGCAGACAGCCAATTTAGAAATGCAGCGCCAGGAGCTGCTGCCTTATCAGCAGACCGCCCAGCAACTTGAAAAAAGGCAATCAGAGGTGAAAAACAAGCTGGCAGAGATTGCCAGTGTAGTGCCGCCGATAGTGAAATCCTCACATCTGTTAAAGCAAATTGATGAAGTTATGCCGACAGGAGTTTGGTTGACCAGAGTGGAATTAACTGTAAGTGATGAAACAGGAGGCCAGCAATTAAGCTTGAATTTAATTGGATACAGCGTGTCTGTCAATTCAGTTGCTTTATTCTCCTATCATTTGGGGCGGTTAACTGACTTTAAACAGATTGCCGTGGAATATGCATCATTTGTAGAAATAAGCGGCATGGATTTAGTGGAATTTCGTCTTACATCTACTCTATTTCCGTAGAAAGCAGGTAAACAAATGCTCTCCAGGATAAGTAGCAAGCTTTCAGCCAGAAATAAGAACATTATAGTAGGCTTGGTACTTGTTGGTGCCATTGCCCTGTTTTACTTTACGGTTACCTACTCTTACTTGCCCCGGTATCAAGAATCAAAAGGCAGAGTTAACCAGTTGGCACTGGAAGTAGCTCGGTTAGGTGATACCAAGGCGGCAGTACTCCGGCTGGAAGCAGAGGTAAAAAAAAATACCCAACAGCTAGACCGGGAAATGGAGAGGTTGAACTGGGATGTGCTTTTAGGAGAACCTAGCTTGATAATAGGCACCACTGATGGTGCGGAAAAAGTAAGGCTCACTGACTTAAGATTTAGTCCTAATGCTGCCAAAGGTCCCATTTGGGAACAACCAATCTCAGTAACTGCTACGGGAGAATACCAGGATGTTTTAAATTATCTCAAGTCTCTCGACAGCCAGGAAAAAGCTTTGCAGCTTAACAAGATGATTATCGAGATTCCCTATAATGCCTGGATAGCTTCCAAGGATGAAGTTATCTTAGAGTTAGAATTGCTGGCGTTGGGAGCAATTGATTACCAGCCAAAAGCCAGCTCGGTAACCTCAGTAATTACTCTGCGGGAAAATATTTTTCAACCTGATATCAGGCTAACCCCTGTTAGACCAAATCAGCCTAGTTCGTCACCAAGCATCCCTAGGCCTTCTAACCAATACCAGTTTAATGACGGCAATGGAACTTTGCCCGACTTAGGTCCTGGGTCTGTCCCGCGTTATGATTTTCCTGATGAAACAGATCTAAAAAATTAGAAACGGAAAATATTTCGATGGAATTTTATTCTATTTTATTATTCTTTAACATATTTGTTATAGGAGCTGTTATGGGCAGCTTCCTCAACGTTGTCATTTACCGCTTGCCCAGGGGCTTATCTGTTGTTAGCCCGCCCAGCAGTTGTCCCAACTGCGGGCTAAGGCTGAGATGGTGGCAGCTGATACCCGTGTTCAGTTACCTCTTCCAGCACGGGAAATGCAGCTTTTGTCATAGCGGCATTTCCCTTCGGTATCCACTGGTAGAACTGGTGACCGGTGGTTTGTTTTTAGGAATATATTTAATCTTTGGTTTTGACTGGGTAACTCTGATCTACTGGATCCTGATTGCCAGCTTAATTTCCGTCACTTTAATCGACTGGGAGCACATGATTATTCCTGATGAGCTTAACCTGGTGATTTTTGTTACCGGATTAGCCGCCAGTATTCTTCAGCTGACAATTCCCATTAGTCAGGCTTTAATCGGCAGTCTGCTGGGGGGATGCTTATTATTTATGCTGGCTGTCCTATCCCGGGGTGGCATGGGCGGCGGAGATATCAAACTGGCATTTGCCCTCGGGGTATTTACCGGCTGGCAATTAATGCTCTTTTTGTTATTTTTAGCATCACTTTTGGGCACTGTCTATGGATTAGGCCAAATTGCTTTCCAGGGGACCGAGAAGGGCAGGAAAATTCCCTTTGGGCCATTTATCTCTATTGCCGGGATAATTGCCCTTTTTGGGGGTCAGCAAATTATTCAATATTATTTAGCCATATTCTAACTGGGGCGGATGATGTGATGGAAACTAACATACCGAGAAAAAAATTTTTAGAAAAGCTGCTTAGGCCAAAAATTCAATATATAGGTCTAGACCTAGGGGTACAGTCTGTTAAACTGGTTCAGCTGGACGCAGGAGAAACTGATAATCAGTATCCTCCGGTGCTTAAATACGGAATGAGTGCTTTGCCTCCGGGAGTTTTTAATGACGGCATAATTCATAAGCCAGAAGCTGTGGTAAATTCATTAAAAAGACTTGCTGAAGAGACTGACTGGCCTGAGAAAGCAACTGTCACCCTGGGCATTAGCGGCAAACAAGTGATCACCCGCCAGCTTAAATTGCCCCAGATGCCTTTAAAAGAATTGGAACAAGCAGTTCGTTTTGAAGCGGAAAAATATATCACAATTCCCTTGAATCAACTTTTTATGGATTTTACCGTCATGGAAGAAATAAATTTGGAAGAAGCCCCAGGCTATAGTATTTTGGTGGCCGCCGCTCCTCAAAATATGGTCTATAATCTGTGCCAGGTAATGCAAAAAGCCGGACTTAACCCGCTGGCGGTTGATGTAGAGCCGCTGGCTCTGTACCGCTTGTGGCGGGCATTTTATTTTGATGAGCAGTTAACTAACCAGGCCATAATCAATATTGGCCACAGCAATAGTCATCTGGTAATTTTTAAAGGCGACAGCGTTCAGTTTTCAAGGGTCATTCCCTTGGCGGGGAATCAGTTGACTGAAGCCGTCATCCAAGTAATTGGCAAGGAGGTAGCTGCAGCAGAGGAAAAAAAACGCAGCCAGAAAATCGTTCATCTTAACGACTACCGCAGTGAATCATACGATACTCACCAAGCAGAAGGAAACTTAAATCAAGCCATCACCGAGGTAGTATCCGGTTTAGCCAGCGAAATCCAGCGCTCAATCGACTTTTACCAGATGCAGGCAAAAGTGCGCCTGGACAGGCTGATAATCACCGGTGGCACAGCTAACCTGCAAGGGTTGGATACATACCTTGAGACCGAAATAGGCTTACCTGTACTGGTAGGGGGTTATGGCGAACTGAACCCGGCTTATAGCCTGGCCAGCGGCTTAGCTCTCAGGGAATTCATGAAGATTTAAAGCTTAATTTCCTTTATTGAATATATTTGGTGAAAAAAAATTAAAGTCCTATTGGCAATTACGCTAAATTATGGGACAATCGAAGTAAATAGTTTTTTTGTTTAGTAAAACTATTAATATCAAAATTCAAGGAGGGGTTTGTTTGTTTAAAATGGTTCGGAAAAAAATAAAAGATCGAAAAGGTTTCACCCTGGTTGAGCTGCTCGTTGTCATTGCTATCATCGGCATCCTGGCTGCAGTTATTGCCCCAAACATTTTTGCTCAGATTGAAAAAGGAAGGGTATCTGCTGTTATATCTGAATTCCGTGCTGTTAAAACTGCGGCATTCTTACATACTACTGATGCTGGTACAACGAGTATTTCAACTAATAATTTGACATTATTAAATCCTTATTTGGAAAAGCCAATATCACGCACTCCGTTTGGTGAAAATTATACTGTAGCCGAAAGTAAATTTCTAGTTGTTCCAAATGTTCCTCTAAAAGCTGGAGAAAGCATTGGTCAGACTTTAATTGGTGCTGTTCCAGAGGCTCGAGCAAATGCTGCTGCTGTCCTACCTGGTGATCAAGTAATTTGGTTAGGTGCTGTCCCAGTTGCCGGTCAAACTGGAACATTATGGATTAGATTATTGCCGTGATAACATCACATTTTAAAAAATATTTTAAAAAATAAAAAATTTATTTTATGAAGTTCTAATGATAACCTGGTCAAGTTTAAATTTGGCCGGGTTTTTTTATCTGAGCCGCTGGAGGCAGGAATTGTTGAGGTAAATGGAGAATAGCCTAAGCAAGAATAGCAATCAGAGTAGAGTTTTTAACATCTGTTTGGAGGGTTATCTATGATGATCTCCTGCCTTAATCAGGATAAAGGATTCAGCTTGGTGGAAGTGATAGTCTCCATGCTGCTATTGGTTACTGTCGGGGGCGGATTGGCCGGGTTATACTTCACCTCGGTTAAAGCCCATGAAGTGCATAAGGAAAGGCAGCAGGCCTTGTTGCTAGCAGAAAATGAGCTGGAGCAAATAAGAGGGAATAAGTCAATAATTACCGACTTGTTTCCCGGGCATACGGTTGCCAGCAGAGTTGGCAATTCTGAAACCCATACGTTATCAGGGTATGAGCGGAGAATTGTTTTAGAGTTCTATGTTGAGCCTTATGCGCTTTTTGCCATCACGGTTAGGGTTGAGATGGCGAAGTCCCACCCCCTTAATGTTGGGACGAAGATGATTGTTGACTACTCTGATTGAGAAGGCGGTTACATTTATGAAATGGGTTAACCAAAATAATGGTGCAGCCTTGATATTTGCCATTTTTGTGATTTTGCTGTTGACCATCATCACAGGAATTTTAGCCGGTGCCCTGAATAACGAAGTAAAACTGCGCTTGACTACCGAGGAAAGGGCAGTGGCCAAATATTTAGCGGAGGCGGGCATCGAACACGGCATGTTTGCGATAGTGACTCATCCAAGCTATTTTACTGCTCCAAGCGCAATTAATGGGCTGACCAGGACATCCCAGGTTCACCATCATCAGACCGCCATCGGAACATATCAAGTGGAAATAACATTTGCAAACAATAAATTTTCCATCGTCTCCACGGGCACAACCATCCCCGGCCCGGGCATACGGGTCAAGGAAATGAAGGTCATGGCAGTTATGGATTACTCAGGTGCAATATTAGAGTGGAAAGAAATCTATGACTAACAGAAGTTTCAAGAAGGAGATTGCCGGATATGAATCATAACCAACATGCTAAAACCGACCTGTTAGCAAACAACAAAGGTTTTACACTAATAGAAATAATTGTTGGAATGATGATTCTTTCTGTTGTCATGATGAGCGCCTATACTATGTTTAGTTCCGGTTTGAGGATATCAGGCAAATTAACCGGAGATGTGGATGTGCGCAATGACATCCGTAAGGCCGGAAACCAAATCGTAAAGGATATTCAGCAATCAACGGGAGTGGCCAAACCCCAAGGAAACTTTGTTTTTTCACTGGCAGACGGCAGTACTGTTTCCTATTACTATGACCCAGCCAAGCAAGCGGTTATGCGGAGCGTAACCGGCAGTAGCGCTTCCGGCGAAATAACTTTTATCGACAGCTTGGACACCGGCGTTGCATTGCCCTTCAGCATCAGTCGGGACGACAGTAACGAAAACAAGTTTTTAATTGAAATTAGGGTTAAAAATAACAATAAAATGGCTGTAAACCCTGAAGGTGAACTGCATTCCTTTTTTGCCGTCCGCAGAGCTGGCGCCAGCGTCAACCCACCCCCTCCGCCGCCAGGTGGGAAACCGCCTCCGGCCATTACGGCCTTTGATTTGCTGACATCCAACAACCCAGGCTTGAATGTGAATGTATACGGCAACATTAACCAGCAAACCAAGGAAATTTTCATTTACTACCCATACGGGGTTATCCTGACTTCCCTGGTGCCCACAATCCAAATAACTGGGACTTACACTTCACTAAGTCCGCACCAAAGCGCGGCGCAGAATTTTTTTGCTTTATCTCCGGTGATTACCTATCGGGTGCATTATGGCAACAATGAGCATGTGGACTATTTAGTCTCGGTGCGGGTCGGACCGGACAATTTCAAGGAATTCTTCCAAGGAGTTTTTGTATTTGGGTCAGATTTAATCGTTGAAAACAATGCGAAGGTGTTTGGTCTTGATGGCTTTGTGTACGTAAGAGGTAGTACCAATACCACATCTAATAATATTAAGAATCATGCGGAAATTGTCGCCCAGAAAATATTTGTCCGCAGCCAAAAAGAAATTATAATCGAAAATAATGCAACAATTGGCTCAAATAATACGGAAACCTTTATCGACGGGCCGACTGATTTATTAAACGAAGCCGAAATTAATGGAACCACTCATATTAATGGCAACTTCAGGGTCGAAAGCAAGGGAGTCCACGGTACCGTCAATGTCAAAGGAAATGTGGAGTTATATGCAAATGCCCGTAACTCGCCAGGAACAATCAACTATACAGGAACCTTGACCAATAACAGCGGCCAGGGAACCCTTAAGACAAATAAAGTTAATAATGTTCCTAGCTTTCAAATTCCACCCTTCAGCGTTCCCAGCTTGCAGCCTGATTCTTGGTACGTTGCCAGGGGCTATACTTCAAGTCCAGTCATGCGAAACAACATGAAGTTTTTCGATGCAGATTTTAACAGCTCCGGGCATGGAACATTCAACAATGTCATTATTGTCAGCAAAAAGGATATTAAGGTCGGAAATCACTATGTAATCAATAACGCCATTTTCTTTGCGCCAAATGGGATTGTTGAAATTTCAAACGGTGTGAATTTCACGGGAATAATCATTGCCAAGGATATTCTCATTCGGAACCAAGCGGAGGTTACTTTTCAAACCGTGAATATATCTGACTTGCCGTTTTAAGTAAAGCAACTTATTTGAAGAAAGTATTGTTAATTGAGAGGATTTTTGGCTAAATATGGAGAATGATTGTACTTAAATGTGTTTACACATGGACAATGAACAGTAGTTGATGCTGAAGGGAGAAGTAATGTTGAAAAAGCTGATTTTTCTGGGAGTCATAGTGAGCATCATGTTTGCATTTGCCAGCCAAACTTCATCTTCTCCCAGGTGGGCAGTTAAAGACTTGAAGGCCTTTACCGGGGATATTAAAATTTTTCTTAACGGAAAAATCCTGCCCACCAGGGTAGAGCCTTTCATTTTGCAGGACAGCAGTGTCACCATGGTGCCTCTAAGAGATTTGGCTGAGGCCCTTGGTTTGACCGTGGTTTGGGATGAACAGACCAAAACCATCAATATCGGCGGGGTACCGCTTAATGTTAATGAGGGAAGTGTGCAAAACTGGGGGTCAAGGGCCAAGGTTAAAATCGAACATATCCCTGTAATTCGCAATATCGGCCCTTTCTATCAAAAAAAGGCAACGGGTTACAATATTGCCGGAAGGCCTTTTAATTCTGGGGTGGCGGTAAAGATAGATAATACCAATAATAATGCTGAAGTAGTTTTGGATTTAAACCAAAAATATACTACTATGGAAGGTTATTTTGGTATTGATGATGAAACAATGAACAGCAGAGGGGGTTACAGGCTTAGTGTTTTTGGGGATGGGAGAGAATTATTTACATCAGATATTATTAAGCCGTCAGAATATCCCAGTAACTTTGAGGCCGGTGAAATTAATCTGGAATATGTAAGCCGACTTACATTTAGAGTTCAGTGGGAAAGAGTAGGAATAGGAAATTTTGATCAGATTGTAGCTGCTCTGGCAAATTTTAACTTTTATTTAAAAGAAGTGGTAGCAAGCAGTTCCATCTCTACCTATCAAGAAGTCAATCCTACGCCGGGTACAGGATCTAATTATATAATTGTTCAACCTGGAGATACATTGTTTAGAATAGCCCAGAACCACAATACCACAGTAGAAAAGCTCTTATTGCTAAATCCAGGTCTGACTCCAGCTATTATTAAAGTTGGTCAATCGATAATATTGCCCTAGCGGACAGGGGGACAGGGACTTGTCTGGCGATTTCTTAGAAACCAGGGAAACAAGGAAACAAGGGAGGCGGTTCCTTAAATAATAGTTTTTTAATGATGTTAGATTGCCCCAAAGACAGAAAAATGCTAAAATGAAAATGTGGAAGGCAGGTGAGGCAATGCTGGAAAAGATGAGGCTAGACCCCAAGAATGACTTCATATTTCAGTTGCTGTTCGGCAAGCAGAACAACAAAGATATCCTCATAGACCTGCTCAACGCCGTTCTAATGAGAGAAGGACAAGACGGAATAACAGACATTGAGTCAGTAGAGAACAAAAAGCTGGACGCAGAAAGAATAATGGACAAAACCTGCGTACTGGATGTGAAAGCCAAGGGGAAAGACGGCAACATCTACAATATTGAAATGCAGCTCACCGACAAAAAGAACATGGGGCTTCGTACCGCTTACTACTGGGCAAAGATGTTTGTGGAACAGCTAAAGTCGGGTGACAAGTACCAAGATCTAAAGAAGACGATTATGATAAACATACTGAACTATGACATATTTCCGAAGGTGGAGAGGTTTCACACCACCTTTCATATTAAAGAAGACGATCTGGGATTCGTCCTAACTGATAGATTAGAAATACACTTCATTGAGCTTGGGAAATTCAGGGGCTTGAGAGACGGCAAGAAGATTGCGGATCCGTTGCACCAGTGGCTCATGTTCCTAGACGAAAGAGATGAAGAGATACTGGAGGTGTTGAAGATGAGTAATCCGGCGATAGACAGGGCTGAGAAGATACTGGAGTGGCTTTCTGCGGACGAAGATACTTTAGTCACATACAGGCTTAGGGAACAATCTTTGCACGAACAGGCATCCATGATTGCGGATGCCAAGGAAGAGGGGATTAAAGAGGGCATTAAAGAGGGGATTAAAGATGGTGAGACAAAAGGAAAGATTGAAACGGCAAAGGCGGCTCTGGTAGAAGGTTCTAGCGTAGAATTCGTTGCTAAGATAACCGGACTATCCATTGCAACAATCTTGCAATTAAAAGATGAATTAAACTGAAGACAGGGGAACAGACAGGGGGACAGGGACTTGTCTGGCGATTTCTTAGAAACCAGGGAAACAAGGGGGACACTGGAGGTGTTGAAGATGAGTAATCCGGCGATAGACAGGGCTGAGAAGATACTGGAGTGGCTTTCTGCGGATGAAGATACTTTAGTCACATACAGGCTTAGGGAACAATCTTTGCACGAGTAGGCATCTATGATTGCGGATGCCAAGGAAGAGGGGATTAAAGAGGGTGAGACAAAAGGAAAGATTGAAACGGCAAAGGCGGCTCTGATAGAAGGTTCTAGCGTAGAATTCGTTGCTAAGATAACCGGACTACCCATTGCAACAATCCTGCAATTGAAAGATGAATTAAACTAAAATACGAAGAATACGAAGAATACGAAGAATACGAAGAATACGAAAGATAGTTTTATTTAAATTCATAATTAAACAACTACACAATGGAAGGCTAAAGGAAGGTGTTACTAGATGGAATTAAAAAACTACATGGAAGTGCTGGTCTGGCAAACACTGGACGAGTTGTTGAAGAAACGGGCAGACATCTGTAATTGTCATAAATGCAGACTTGATATTGCGGCCAAGGCTTTAAACAGCTTGCCTCCCAAATACATAGTCAGCTATCATGGGGAGGTATACACCAAGGTTGCAGTTCTTCAGAATCAGAGTAATGCGGATGTAATCAGTGCCGTTACCCAGGCTATCATGCATGTGTCAAAAAATCCCCACCATTTGATTGATTGAATGAGTTAGGAAGTAACCAAAGCAGCTTTTAGCTTAATGCTAAAAGCTGCTTTTTTTGAAAAATACTGGATATGAAGGAGGAATTTGTTGAAAATTGAAGAATAAAGGCATTTATTCACATAAATATATCATTAAGGGGAACTGTTGGTGAAGTTTGAACCGGGATTATCAAAGCTATTGCCCATTGAGTTGATAAAAAAATATCAGGTTATTCCCTTGGCTGAAGAAGGGCAGGCTTTGATTATTGGTATGGAGGCTCCTTTTGATTTACAGGCAGTTGATGATTTATGCCTGTTGACAGGAAAAGTGGTAATCCCCAGGCAGATGACCAGGGAAGAAATTGCTGTGGCACTAAAACGCTTTATCTTGGATAGCCATAGTGTGATTGGGGAAACAGTGGGGGAAAAATACGATCCTATTCAATACGACCCCAATAACCAGGTAGGCAGGCTGATTGACACGATATTACTCAAAGCAGTTAGGGAAGGGGCCAGTGATGTTCATTTCGAGCCGGAGGAACAGGGCTGGCGGGTTAGGTTCAGGATTGATGGCATCTTAGTGGAATTGGTCAGACCCCAGTTGGAAAACTATGCAGGGATTATTTCCCGGCTGAAAATTTTAGCGGGGTTGGACATATCAAAGAAACGTGATCCTTTGGAAGGAAGGTTTCAACAAAATATCTCTGGAAAGAAATACGATTTTCGCCTGGTAACCATGCCTTCCCTTTATGGGGAAAAGGCGGTTTTGAGGGTGTTGTATAAAGAGACAGTAGGATTTACCCTTGACAAGCTAGGTTTTTCTGCAGATAATCTAGAAAAAGTAACTGGGTTGCTGGCTCATCCCCAGGGGTTAATATTAGTAACCGGTCCCACGGGAAGTGGGAAAACTACTACCCTTTATGCAATTTTACAAAAGCTGTTGACTCCGGAAAAAAGCATTACTACCCTGGAGGACCCCATAGAATATACTTTACCTGGGGTGACCCAGATAGCAATCAATCAGGATGAGGGCCTCAGCTATGTGGAATGCTTGAAATCATTACTCAGACAAGACCCGGATATTATCATGATTGGCGAAATTCGTGACAGGGAAACAGCTAGAATTGCTTTGCGGGCTGCTTTAACGGGACATACAGTGTTAGCTACCCTTCACACCACCAGTGCTCCCCAAGCTATCAGCAGGCTGCTTGATCTGGAGGTGGAGCCATTTCTGATCAAGAGTGGTTTGGTTGGGGTTGTCTCCCAGCGGCTGATTAGGGTCAAGTGCCACTGTAATCAAGGGTGTCCAAGTTGTAATTTTACTTCATATAGCGGCAGGACTTCTATCCAAGAGGCATTGGAAATAACTCCAGATCTGAAACGGCATATTAACAGTAATTTTGCGGAGCACAGCTTTATTCTTGCGGCTGAAAGGGCAGGTTATCAGTCTTTAATTGCCATGGGAAAGGGTTTATGCGATAAAGGTATAACCGATAGGGTGGAACTAGCCCGGGTAATCTACTGCCCATGAAAGGTAGTGTTTTTTTTGGCAGACAACCAGTATCAATTTAAGGTGATCGACATTACTGGCAAAATTGCCGTCGGGACTATGGAAGGAAAAAGCAAAGAAAGAGTTGCAGAATTATTAAAACAGCAAGGGTACTTTATAATTGCGCCAATCCACCCTGTAAAAAAGAGGGCCAGACTATTCACTAGGCCCGAAAAAAAACTAGACCAACTGACCTTAGCTATTTTTGCCAAAAAATTAAGTGATTTACTCCGGGGAGGAGTATCTTTAATGGCCGCCCTGAAGGTATTAGGGGTGGAAGGATCCAAGCAAGATTTAAGAACGGGAGTAAAGGATATTTTGGCCTGCTTAAATCGTGGGGAAACCTTTAGTAAATCCATCAAGGATACTTCTTTGTTTCCCCAGTTTTTTCTCCAGACGGTGGAAATTGGCGAAGTAAGTGGCAGCTTGCCTGAATCCCTGGCAATTCTGGCGAAATATTACCACGGCCAATATCGTATCCATCAGAAAATTAGAAAAGCATTAATTTACCCAACTTTTTTAATGGCTGGGATTATGTTGGTGCTACTTGCATTTTTCTTAGTTGTCTTACCGGAGACAAATAAATTTTTAATGGAACAGGGCAAGGAATTACCCCTGTTTACAAAGATTTTACTGACGGTTGCCAGTAAGGGGTTCCTATTGCTGATAGCTTTAACCTTGAGTTTCCTGTTATTAATTTTCCAAGGACTATCCCTCACCCCATGGGGAAAGTCCGTAATCAATCAGATGTACTGGAAAACTCCAATATTATTCCGTCTGTATCAGACGATCCAGTACCATAGCCTCTGTAAAGGCCTGGGCTTTATGCTGGAAAACGGAATTACCCTTACTGGCGCCCTGAATAATAGCCGACGGGTGATAACTGATCTGGCCCTAAGGGAGAGATTAAATCAGGTTGAAAGCATGGTCAGCCAAGGCTTTACCCTGGCGGAATCCTTGCATGGAGCAAAACTATTTGCCCTCACTGAGCGGGAATTAGTTCGAGTGGGGGAGGAATCGGGACAATTAGGTGAGATTTTTCATTACTTAGCCGGGTACTATGAGGAAAAGCTTGAAGATAACCTCGCCAAGCTGACTAGCTACATTGAACCGGTGTTGATTTTAGTAATGACTGTGGTAGTGGCCGTTGTGGCAGGGGGTATTTTACTGCCTTTATATGATTTAACAGGAATAAACCTTCAGTAAATCTACCCGGGAGGCAGAATTGGTTAGACAGTTGGAAAGCAGGAAAGGATTATGTGCAAGAGAAAGGGGAGTTTTTTAATGTTTAAAAAGAAAGAAACAGGCTTTACTTTGTTTGAAGTATTGGCGGTAGTGGCTATTATCGGTATTTTAGCATCATTTATTGTACCTAAGGTGGCGGAGAATGTGGCGGAAGCCCGGGATAACGCCTGTCTGGCAAACATCAAGTACTTGGAGGGAGTAATTGAGCGCTATCGCCTGGCCAAAGGAACCTTGCCTCAAACTTTAACTGAATTAAACGGGTGGTATCAAGGGGAGTATCCCGTCTGCCCCAAGCCTGCGGCACCTCTTGTAGGCAAAAAAACGGGCTATTTTTTTAATAAAGTTACCGGCAAGGTAACAACTTCAGGGGGATCTTTAATTGAAATAGAAAACCCATAACGATATGACCCAAGAACAAATGAAAATGAACAAAACGAACATATCTGGACAAAAGGGCTTTACCCTACTGGAAGTTTTAGCAGTAATCCTTATTATCGGCATTTTGGCTGGAATGGTTATCCCCAGATACCACCGCACCATAGCACACCAACGCTTGCGTGCCTACGGAGATGAGCTGAAAAATGATATCAGATTTGTCCAGCAGCAGGCCATGGCGGAGGGGGGATATTTTGACATCAGGTTTTATCCCTATGTGACTCCCCCAAGATATTTAATTTATAAAGGAACCCAGTTGGTGGAGAGAAAGGATGTGCCTGCCGGTGTTTCCATTGCGTCGGTGAACTTTCCCCGGGTGGGCCCGGCACCTGCCCTGCGCTTTACTTATACAGGAGTGCCTTCCTCCGGGGGTACAGTGGAGCTGATAAACAGCTATGGGGTGCGCCTATTGGTTGTGACCACTCCGGTAACAGCCAGGGTAAGAATTGAGGAACAGTAGCTGGTGGGGGTGAACTATGTGTTACAGACGTGAAAAGAAGAAATGGTGGCAGGGAACAGAAAACAAGGGGTTTACCCTATTGGAAGTGCTTGCTTCCATGCTAATCGTGATGATTTTAATTGTGCCCCTTTATTTTCAGCTGGGTCAGGGTCTGGTAAGCCAAGAGGCACAGGATGGCCAGTTCCGGTTAACCCTGCTGGCCAAAAGACATGTGGAACTGTTTAGAAATGAATATGAGGCAAATAATAGGCTCATTTCCCGGGAGACTATCCTTCAATCAGGTGAAGGCCAGACGGGAGAATTTCACTGGCAAGTTGAGTGGAATTTATTAACTGCCGGATCAAACAGGGGCCTGTATCAGGTGGTGGTGAGATATTATCAGCTGGGCCAACAGGATATGGCTGCCCAGGTTCAGCTAACCACCAGGCTGATGGGAGAATTGCCATGAGGGATAATGACAAAGGCTTTACCCTGCTGGAAGTGTTGGCGGCAGCGATGCTGTTGACTTTGATTTTTGCGCTGGTGCTTAGATTTAGCCACCAGGGGATGCTGGCATTTGCTGACGCAAAATCAAGGACAGATATCAGCCAAAATGTGCTGATTTCCTTTAGGGAGATGGAAAAACAAATTAGAGACAGCGAAGCTTTTCTGTTTCCGCCACCGGGGAGCAGCAGTAACCAGCTGTGGCTAAAACAGGGACCCACTGTACTGAAGATTTTACATATCCCCCCCAACCAGTTGAGGCTGGAGAAAAATCTTGGTCAAAATCCCATCGCCTACGGGATAAATCAAATTACTTTTACCGTCAGTGACAACGGTAAAACAGTGGAAATAGTGGTGGGAACCACTGAAACAGGCAGCGTTGAAAAGGTTTATCGTGGCGCTGTAACCTTGAGGAGATGAAGCAGGTTGAACGAAAAGGGCTCAAGCCTCCTGTTAGTTATGGCAGTAGGACTACTACTGACCCTGTCAGTCTTTTCCCTTAATCATTGGCTAAACCGGGATAGGTTGATAAAAGAGTTCTACGTTAATAACGAGAAGGCCTATTATCTGGCAGAGGCTGGAATTGAGCATGTACTTTGGAATTTAGCCAATGATTATTACTGGAATAATCAGGTAGTGACTATAAATATGACTGCCCATAGTTCCGTTACTGTTCAGGTGGTAAAAATGGAAAAACTCATCCCCCCACCCGTCCACTTGGAAGATCCCCTGGGTTTGATCAGAGTGGAGCTTAGCAGTGCAGGAGCTTATCTGACTAGCAAGGAAAGAATCTTGGCTAAAGTGGAGGTACATTATGCCCCTGGTGGGGAGGTTTTCTATAATACAATTTCCTGGGGAAAAATAGCTCCTTGACATGGGGGATTTGGTTATGCTGGAAAAAAGCTTAGTGGGTATCTATCTCTCGGATGAAGCTATCACGGGAGTTTTTGTGGAAAAAGACAAAAAGCAGGGCAAGTGGAGGTATAAAATGGATTTTCACCATCCGTTGCCACCTGGGTTAATAATCAATGGACAGACAGCAAGTCTGGAGGAGCTAGAGGCAACCGTTAAACCACTGGTTAACCAGCATAAGCTAGCGGGCAAAAGGGTAATTTTTTTAGCCGACGCAGTTTCTGTCATTAATAGATTGGTGACCATGCCAATAATCTCTAATCATGAACTTAGGGAAGCAGTTTACTGGGAGATAAAGCCATTTTGGACATTGGGTATGGAAGAGCTATTTTTTGATTATGTTGTGTTGCAGCAAGACAAAGGAGGGCAAACACAACAGGTATATATTGCCGCTTTGGCTAAAAAGCAAGCAATTGATTTCGTGCACTTTTTAAAAGGGGTTGGCCTGATACCTTGGCGGATTGAGAGCAAATGGATGGTATTGTTAAGGTTATGGGGATTAATGGCTGATGAGAGCTGGCGAAAGGATGAAAAAGTCGGCTTAACCTGCCTATTTCTGGCAGCTAAGGGTTCCGGGCAATTTGTGGTAAATGATTCTCAGCAAGGGTTTGTTGTGCGGCAGGTGCTTTTTCAGAATCAGGTGGAGGTGGAAAAACTCATCCAGGAGTATAGTCAGATTAGCTTTTACTTGCAGGGGAAATATCAAAAAAAATTAACGAGGATAAAAATAATCGGGAATATTGACCAATTATTCTTGAACCACTTAGCCAATGAGGGAATAGAAGCAACTGTTATTGATGGGTCGTCCTTACTTAATCATTCACTATTGGAATGGGAGAAGGGAGAATACATAACAAAACTTGATAAAGAATCCTCGGCGAATCTTGCTTTTGCCTTTGGTTTAATTCTGGGAGAGGTGAGCAATGAAGCATGAAGCAAATAAACCTAATTCCTGAAGAATGCAGATATTTCTTTCCTTTAAAGCCTGTTATCCTAGGAATAATCCTGGCCTTTTTGCTGGGAGCAAACTACTTGGTGATTAATAACCGACAGGAAGCAATAACGGTATTGCGAGATGCAGTTAGTGAAGAAGAAAGACACTTGGAGGAATTGATGCAATCATCCGCTGCCATAAATATGGAGGAATATTATCAAATAAATGAAAGAATGCACCTGATGAAGATAGCTAAAAACCACATAGCATCACTAACGAGGCCTTACTGGCAGGACCTGTTTGTCTTATCAATGCTGGCAAGAGAAACAGAATATCTCCTTTTACGCAAAATTGAGCTCAATCAAGGGAAGGATTACTTAATGATAGAAATAGTTGCTCCTTCTTTTGAGGCGGGAGCAGCTTATCTGGAACAGGTGAGAAACCAAGATGCTTTTAGCAATGTTAAGCTGGTAAAAGGGGAAGGAAAAGGAATAGGCGGAAAAACCATTCTTGAGGTACTGGTATTGTTGGAGGAATAGTATGATTAGCATAACCAAAAAGCAGGAGCAGTTGAGTGCAGCTATCCTAGGTTTCATTATTTTAATCTTGCTGGTGGGGGTTGGCTGGTACTACTTCAGGATAAGTTGGGAAATTAAACAGTTGGAAGACAGGATTGCCATAACTATGGAAAAAAGGGCACAAATTAAAGAAGAATACTTGGGGGAAGATTTATTAAGAGCAGAAGATGAATTGAACAGAGTATATCAAGAGCTCTCTTTTTTGGAGGATCCGGTAATCTTACTGAGGAGCTTAGAAAGGCTGACCCAAGAAACTAATGTTGAAATCGGCTTTTTTAGGCCTATGGAAAATAGCCCCGGGGAGTTTAAGCCAAATAATGGAGTAAATATGCCTTCAGCCCTTCTGGAAATAAATCTAAAGGGTCAGTGGATGGATGTGATTTTGTTTTATCAGTTGTTGGATCAGTTGTCTCCATATCTATTGACTGAAGAATTAAGATTAGTTGCTGAAGGAGGAGCAGCCGGTGGGATGATTAAGCTAAGGATTTTCCACCCGGCAGAAAACTGATAATATGACCTTAATAAAAGTCCCGGCTAAAGACAGCCGGGACGCGAATTTTTCCTAAAGAAGTTTTACTGTTTGAGCAAAGCGAGTTGTGAAGCTTCGGAAAACAAGCTTAGTAATTTAAAAGCCGGAGACTCTAGTGAGTGAATATTTTTCTGGCTTTGTTTATTACTGAATAATTAAGCTTACAAATTGGTGAAGTAGCGGACAATCCCATTAGCGATGCCCAGGGCATTTTCATGGCGGAAATTTGGATCTTTCAGTAGGCGCTCCTCTTCATGGTTGGAGATAAAAGCGGTTTCTACCAAAATAGAAGGAACAGTGCTGTTGAGTAGGACACTAAAGTTCGCTGTATCTATCCCGATATCTCGCCGTTGAGTTTTTTTCACCAATTCATTTTGGACTGCCAGTGCCAATAGGAGGCTGGAAGGGGCATTGGAGCCTCTATTATGATAGAAGGTCATGGTGCCGCTGATATTGCGGTTGACGTTGGCGTTAGCATGAATACTCACAAAAATATCCGCATTGTTATTTGTAGCAACTTCAGCCCTGCCGGCTAAGGTCAAGGTGGTTGAACCCTGGTGAGTTAAAATTACCTTTGCTCCCAGTTCTTCTAATATTTTAGCCAGCCTTTGGGAAATATCAAGGGCTGCTACCCGCTCATGTAAGCCGGTGGGTCCTACTGCTCCCGGATCTAACCATCCTCCAGGCTGCACAGCCCCATGACCTGGATCGATGACAATAGTTTTCCCAGTTAAAGCTTTACTAGGCTCCACTAGGTTAAAACTGAGTATTTTCCCATCTTGATCTGTCTGGGTGGAGTGGGTAACTATTTCTGATAAATCCAGTACAATCCTCACTGTTTCCGGAGTAAACTGACCAAGTCTAACTTGAATAAGGGGTCCGTTATTGACACTAATAATATTATCTTTACTTAGTAAGTCGGCTAGGACAGCATTATTAATGTCCACCACCAGCTTTCTCGGGGTATCGTTAAATAGTCTAAGCACGTTATAGGAAATTGGGCTTGTCCCTTCAATGGTTACTACCTGTTGGCCATTAATCTCATTAACAGCAATCCCGATAATCCCGTTTTTTTCGGGGTGAAAGGGATTTTCCGGCTGGGGAGAGCTATCGGGCAAAGCTGGATCTCTGTCTCTTGGTGTATTATCATCTCTGGAACCCACCAGCGGGACAGTTCGTACCGTTACCAAGCCTTCGCTAACCCATCCTTTTTGCCCGTTTGGCAGTAGCACTTGGTACCAGCCCTGGCTTTTACCAGTTATATCCAGTGAAGTTCCCGAGCTTACCCCGTCAATTATATTGAAGGTAGTCCCTGGGCCACTGCGAACGTTCACCAGTGAGCCCGGGTTTTGGGGAGTGATGATAGCTATTTGTCTGGAGTTTATCTCCTCTGGGATGTTTAGCTCAATGCTGATAAGGTACTGCTGAGCATCCCAGCTAACCTTATACCCCAAATTTTCACTAATAAATCTAAGGGGAACGATGGTACGGCCATCCTTCAGGACAGGTGCCGATTCCAACTGAACCTGGGTATTATCTATGGTAGCTGTATTTTTATTAATCCAAAGCTTGATCGTTCTGGGGCCCTGGATGACGGTAATTTCCTGATTGCTGCCATTCCAGGTAACTGTGCTTCCCAGTTCTTCCAGGACAAAGCGCAAGGGAACCATGGTGCGACCGTTTCCATCGATGTATGGTGGAACATCAAAAGAGACATTATTACCATTAACTTGAATACTAACCAATTTTTCTTGTGCCCATAGGGAACCGAAGCCAGTAAATACTGTGATGATAAAAGCAAGTAGCATAAGCAAACTGAAGCTGCGTTTTCTGTGTAAGCCAATACCCCCAAGGCTGATCATTATGTAATTAAATTCCTCCTTTTTTTGTATTTTGTTATAATTTTACTTATTATAACAATACATATCTCAGCTAAATTATTCGTAATTAGATGCTTCTTTCCGTAGGTAGAAACAAAATTAATGATGAATAGTTGATTGACAAAAGAAAGATTTCTTACCATAATAAAAGGAATAGATATATATTAGAGAAATCAGGATGTGATGAGATGAGATACTTAACGGCGGGTGAATCCCATGGACCTTGTTTGACAGCCATTATTGAAGGGTTCCCGGCTAAGGTACCGGTGTCCAGAGAGAATATCAACGGGGATTTAGCTCGAAGACAATGGGGCTATGGCCGGGGAGGCCGGATGAAGATAGAAAAAGACCAGGTGGAAATTTTGTCAGGCATCAGGCACGGACAAACCCTAGGCAGTCCCATTACCTTGCAAATAGCAAATAAAGACTGGAAAAATTGGCAGGAAATAATGAGCCCAGACAAAGAAGCTATCCCAGATGGAAAAAAGTTCACCCCAATAGTTAACTCAAAGAATGATCTGGCTGAAGACAGTGGAGAGCTGCCCAAGGAAATAAATAAAATAGTAACCAAAGCCAGGCCGGGCCATGCTGATTTAAGCGGAGCCTTTAAATACCGGCATCACGAAGATATGAGGAATGTACTGGAAAGAGCAAGTGCCCGGGAAACTGCTGCCAGAGTAGCGGTGGGAGCAGTAGCCAAAGCATTGCTAGAATCTATGGGAATAAATATCTTCAGCCAAGTTGTAAATATCGGCGGTGTTGACGCCCACTCCCTCCTCAATTACCATGGTCAATTAAAGGATTACCCTGCTGATAAAAAGGAAGAACTAGCCCATAAGATCAACAAATCACCGGTGTTTTGCCTGGATGAACAAAAGACAGCAGCCATGATGGCAGCCATCGACAGAGCAAAACAAGAGGGCGACTCCCTGGGGGGCATAGTGGAGGTGGTGGTGCTGAATGTACCCCCTGGTCTTGGGAGCTATGTTCACTGGGACAGAAAGCTAGATGCCAAAATTGCTTACGCCTTAGCCGGTATTCAAGGGGTGAAAGGGGTTGAGTTCGGGCTAGGCTTTAAAGGTGCCTCCTTGCCTGGTTCCCAAGTCCATGACCAAATTTATTATAGTAACTCAAAAGGATTTTTTCGAGAAACTAATGGCGCGGGAGGAATAGAAGGGGGCATGTCAAATGGGGAGCCGATTGTTGTTAGAGCAGTGATGAAGCCTATTCCCACCTTATATAAACCCCTGGCCAGTGTGGATATTAAATCTAAAGAACCTAGTCTTGCATCTGTGGAGCGTTCCGATATTTGTGCAGTGCCAGCCTGTTCTGTGGTGGCAGAAGCTGTGGTGGCCTGGGAAATAGCCCAGGCACTGGTGGAAAAATTTGGCGGAGATTCTCTGGCGGAAATCATTACTAATTTAACTAACTACCAGAATTGGTTAAAAGAGGTATAAGGGAATATGGCTGGTAACATAATTTTAGTTGGTTTTATGGGAGCCGGAAAAACTGTCATTGGGAAAAGGCTGGCCCTGCGCTTAGGCTTAAAGTTTGTAGACTTAGATCGGGAAATTGAGCGAATTGTTAAAATGTCCATTCCCTTGATTTTCAAAAGGCACGGTTTGATTAGATTCAGGTCAGAAGAAGAGCTGATGATAGCTAGAATTTGCCGATCCATAAATCAGGTGATTGCCACCGGGGGAGGAGCTATCCTGAAGGAAACTAACCGTCAGGTTTTAAAGGAAGGGGGAAAGGTAATCTGGTTAAAGGCTGACCCTGAGCAAATAGTAAAACGGGTGGGGCAAGGTAAAGGCAGACCTTTATTGAAAAGAGGGAATATCAAAGAAATCGTTGAAAAATTATTGACTGAACGACAAGTTTTATATCAAGAGGTCGCTCATCACAGCATAGATACGGATAATAAAAGCATTGAAGAGATAGTGGATGAACTATACAGAATGTTAAAGGATGAATATCATGGCAAACAAAATGACAGAAATTAAAGTTGAATTAGGGGAAAGGAGCTACCCTATTGTAACCGGGTGGAATATTTTAGCTGGTCTGGGTGAATATCTAGCTAATATGATGGGGAGAAAAAAAGTGCTTATAATTAGCAATCCCTTAGTTTTTGACTTGTATGGAGAGAGTTTGGTAGATTCCATGGAAACTGCCGGATTTACGGTAACTACCGCCTTAGTGCCCGATGGGGAAGAAGCAAAAAGCCTGGAAACTGTTGCAAAAGTGTATGGGGGATGCTGCCAGGCGGGCCTAGACCGAAGGAGTGTGGTGCTGGCATTAGGGGGAGGCGTGGTGGGGGACCTGGCAGGTTTTGTTGCAGCTACCTTTATGCGGGGGATTAATTTTGTCCAGGTGCCAACCACTTTACTTGCCCAGGTGGATAGTAGTATAGGGGGTAAGGTTGGCATAAACCTGCCCCAGGGGAAAAATCTGGTGGGAGCTTTTTACCAGCCCAAATTGGTTTATATGGATTTACAAACCCTAAAGACCCTGCCCCTCAGGGAACTCCGCACCGGAATTGCCGAAATAATTAAATATGGTGTGCTGGACAGTGAAGAATTTTTCTCCTATTTAGAGGACAATATGGAATTATTGTTAAAGGTAGATGGTGAAGCCTTGAGCTACACGGTGAATAAATCCTGCTCCATTAAAAGTGACATTGTCAGCCAGGATGAGCAGGAAGGTGGGGTAAGGGCTGTGTTAAACCTGGGACATACCATCGGTCATGCCATCGAAGCCCTATCGGGTTATCAACAGTTTCGGCATGGGGAAGCTGTGGCCATCGGTATGAAATATGCCGGGGGCATCGCCCTGAAGCTAAATTTGTGGTCAGCCCAAGATCAGGAAAGATTGGAGAATTTGATTGGTCGAGCAGGCTTGCCCCAGGAACTTCCTGGGTATAGCGGGGAAGAATTGTTAAGGGTTATGGCCTTGGACAAAAAAAATATTGACGGAAAGTTAACATTTGCTTTACCGGAAAAAATTGGGCAGGTAAAAATTGTTCCCGGAGTGGACCCATGCCTGGTGCAGCAAGTATTAGCTGCTAATGTATAGTTGCCGTGATTTTAATGTAAACTATGATGGAATGATGCATAGTAAAGCTATGGGGGTGTTGCCAGGTGCTAGATAATAAGCAATTGCAGGAAGTATTAGACATTGCCTTAGCAAAGGGCGGTGACTTTGCTGACATTTATCTTGAGGAAAAAGAGACCACCGGTATCAGCTGTGAAGCAAAAAAAATTGAACGGATTAACACAGGTCGGGATATTGGCGCAGGACTGCGGGTGATTTCCGGAGAAAACACTTCCTATGCCTATACAAATGATTTATCCATGGCTAGTCTGAAAAAATTGGCAGAAACTGTGGCTCAGGCAACTAAAGGGAATAGCAGTGTCACCATGGACTTGGTAAAGATAAATCCTAGTTTGGAGTTGAAAGTGGAAAAGTTTCCGGATCAAGTAGAAATTGATGATAAGGTTAACCTGGTTCAGCAGGCTAACAAAGCAGCCTGGAGCATGGATGAGAGAATTAAACAGGTATCCATTGGCTATGGAGATGTGGTCCAAAAAGTGACCATAGCTAATAGTAAGGGTGACCTGGCAGAGGATGAACGGGTGCGCACTCGCTTTATGGTAAACGCTGTGGCAGCTGATGGTGGTGTGATCCAAACCGGCTTTGATGCCATAGGCGGTTTCAGCGGATTTGAATTTTATGATGCGCATTGTCCGGAAGAAGTAGCGGAAAGGGCGGTAAAGAGAGCTATTACCATCCTGGAGGCTGATCCGGCACCAACAGGTAAAATGCCGGTGGTCATGTCTGGAGAAGCGGGGGGCACCATGGTGCACGAGGCTTGTGGCCATGGTCTGGAAGCAGATTTAGTTCAAAAAGGATTGTCTGTATATGCGGGCAAAGTAGGACAACAGGTAGCCTCACCACTGGTTACAGTGGTGGATGACGGTACAATTGCAGGAAAATATGGATCCTTCAGAATTGACGATGAAGCAGTGTTCAGCAACAAGACTGTGCTAATAGAAAATGGTGTCTTAAAAGATTACCTGTATGACAGGTTGAGTGCTGGAAAAGAAGGCCGGGAGTCAACGGGGAACGGTCGGCGGGAGTCATATCAACATAAGCCCCTTCCTAGGATGACTAATACATACATCGCTCCAGGACATACGGAACCGACTCAAATAATAAAAGATACAAAAAAAGGCCTCCTGGTGAAAAAAATGGGCGGAGGCCAGGTAAATACGGCTAACGGGGACTTTGTCTTTGATGTGGCTGAAGGCTACCTCATCGAAAGTGGAGAAGTAACCAAGGCTGTTCGAGGAGCTACTTTAACCGGAAATGGCCCAAAATCCCTTCAGGATGTGGATTTAGTTGGGAGAGACTTTGGCTACGCCATCGGCACTTGTGGCAAGGACGGTCAGGGTGCACCCGTTGCAGATGCCCAGCCAACCATGCGCATCACTCAATTAGTAGTTGGCGGAACAGTCCATGGTGAGGGGCCGGAACTTAGCAGGACTAACCTTGCCAACAGCCCCAAAAAAACAGCCAAAATCAGAAGGCTGTAATGGTTGAAAAAAACAGGGTTGCTTGATTTCTCAAGACCCTGTTTTTCTTGTTAAAAATCTTTTAATTTTTTTTACTGACTCCTGACTCCTGACTCCTGACTCCTGACTCCTAAGTAGTTGGGTTTATATTACTGAATTGGCTGATACTGGTGAGTTTCAATTTCTTTGGTTGCTTTCAGGACTTGATTATAATCCGTTTCCTTCAGAGCATTGTGAGCTATATTATACATTAAGTTGTAATACTCCTCCATCATCCTGCTGCTGGAAAATTTCCAGTGGGACATGGCTATACTCGCCCTCATCATAGTTTCCCACCGGTGCTTATCATTATAGTAAGTAGGAATTATCTCGTCTTTAAGAACTGTGTGTAAAGCTTTTAAGTCCCGTCGATCTTCATCCACTTCATCGGGCCATAGCTTGCAAACCTCATCTAACAACCAGCCGCTGATTTGGTGCTGAGGACCTTCAGCCACCCAGCCATCCACCACAGTCAAATTCAAGACCCCGTTTACCGCCGCCTTCATGCCGGAGGTACCGCTGGCTTCTAAGGGCCGCTGGGGATTATTTAACCATACATCACAGCCCTGGATAATTAGCTTAGCTACTTCTATATTGTAGTTTTCTAAAAAAACCACCTGATCGCCATAATTCCGATCCATCTCAACTAATCGGGCAATGATATCCTTACCAAAGGTATCATTGGGATGGGCTTTGCCTGAGAAGACCAATTGAATCTTGCGCTCACGCAATAACTGATCAATCATAGCCGTATCTCTAAATATCAAGTCGCTGCGCTTATAGGGTGCTGCCCGCCGGGCAAAACCGATGGTAAGAACATTGAGATCTAACCTTTGGCCAGACTTTTTGACAATGTAGTCAAGCATTCGCTGCTTTGCTTGTTGGTGGGGCTCCCACAGAGATTGATGGTCATCAAAACATCTATGTATCTCCTGATCCTGCCAGGAAGGTACATGTACTCCGTTAGTAATAGACATAATCGGGGCTGTGCCTCTGAAATCTCGCCACATATCCCTGGCTGTATTGCCATGGCACTGGGAAACACCATTGGCTAACTGACTCAGTCTTAGAGCCGCCACTGTCATATTAAATGGGTCACCACCCAATTGAACCATATTTTCCTGGGTAAGCCCGTTATATGCTTCCATATACTGAAGCAGACCGTGATCATGAAGCTCATTACCGGCCTCCACCGGTGTATGAGTGGTAAACACTATTTGGCGTTTTACCTTTTGCCAGGCATCATAAAAACTGAGCTGTTCTTGTTCCAGTGCTTCTCTAATTAGCTCCAGTCCCGCAAAAACAGCATGTCCTTCATTAAAATGATACAAGTCAACTTCAATTCCTAATGCTCGCAAGGCTCTTATGCCGCCAATTCCCAGGATGATTTCCTGGGCAATCCGATCCTGGGCCGCTCCCCCATAAAGCTTCTGGGTCATCCAGCTGTGTTCTGGAGAAACTGATGCGTCCAATAAGTATAAGGGAGCATTGCCGTATTGATCCATCATGTATACCCTGCAGAAAACATCTGCTCCTCGTACTCTAACTTTGATTGTTACCCCGGTATCTTTAGCCTGGGGAAAATCCAGGTCAGGATAGACATCGTATGGCTTGCCATCTTGGCCAATATATTGTTCTGTGTAATCTTGACGCCATAAAATACCGATGGCTACCAAAGGCACCTTTAAATCATGGGCAGCCTTTAGAAAATCTCCCGCTAGTACCCCTAAACCTCCGGCATAAACAGGAAGCCTATTATCTATACCATACTCCATACAAAAATAAGCAACCTTTGGTAATTTGGTTGTATTCTTTGTCATTGATTCACTGGTGAAAATACCAGTTTCCACCTCCTTGTATTTTAAAAAGATAAATAGCTTACCTTATTATGTGTTAACAAACATTTATTAATTCTAAAAAAAACAAAAAAACAGTCCATGCCTTGCCTGATGATGCAGTGAATGGTGTTTCCATTGGGGCTTTTTAAAGTTGGCAGCAGGAATATTCTGTATGACCTTGAATTATACTAACAAAAAGGTGTGGAGGTATATCAATGACTAATAATCACAATTACTTGAACACAGCTCAACAGCTGGTGGAGCAGGCTCAAAAGCTAGGAGCGCAACAAGCTGAAGTTTATATAAATTTAGCCAAAGAGCTGGAGATTGAAGTCAATAATCAGCAGGTGGAAACCATGAAGGTGGCTGAGGACAGGGGAGTTTGTATCCGGATAATAAAGGATGGCCGAATGGGCTTTGCCTACTCCTCGGACACCGGACAGGACAGACTGGCTGAGATGGTGAGGCAAGCAGTGGCAAATGGTGCAAAAACCACTGCTGACGAGTACAATCAAATTCCTGATACTCAAAGCTCTTTGCCCCTATTAGAATTAAATGATGAAGCTATTAACACCACTTCCGTTGAAGAAAAGATAGCCCTGGCCATGGAAATAGAAAAAGCTGCCCGATCCTATGACAAGAGGGTGAAAAACACTCGCACATCTAGCTACCAGGATGCCAGGTATGAGGTGTACCTGGCTAATTCGGCAGGATTTGCAGCGGCATATACTGGTTCATATTGTGGTGGATATGCTTACTTGGTGGCAGAGGAGAATGGTGATACCCAAACAGGATTTGGTGTAAAGTACAGCTTGAGGTATAGTGACCTGGACCCGGTGAAGATAGGATCTGATGCTGCCAAAAAAGCAGTGCAAATGCTAGGAGCCGAAACTGTTAACACTCAGAAGGCTGCTGTTGTGCTAGACCCATACATAGCAACAAATTTTCTTGGATTAATTGCCCCTGCAATCACCGGTGAAGCAGTTTTAAAAGGGAAGTCCTTATTTGCTGACAAGCGGGGAAAAGAAATAGCCGCATCCATAATTTCCATCGTCGACCATGGATCTAAGGCAGAGGGGATAATGTCAGCACCCTTTGATGGGGAAGGTGTGGCTACCTCGAAATCGGTTCTGGTCAAGGATGGTGTTTTACAGGGCTTTTTGCACAATACCTATACCGGCCTTAAAATGGGAGAGCAGTCCACGGGCAATGGGGTTAGAGGCAGCTTTAAAAGTACCCCGGAAGTGGGCACTACTAACTTTTATATTGCCGGGGGAGCTACCCCTAAGGAAAAGCTGATAGGTGAAATTGACAATGGATTTTACATTACAGAAGTGATGGGCATGCATACGGCCAATCCCATCTCCGGTGACTTCTCCTTAGGTGCAGCAGGCCTGTGGATAGAAAAAGGAAAATTGACAAAGCCTGTCCGAGGGGTGGCAATAGCGGGAAATATTTTAGAATTGCTGAAGGCCATTGACTGTGTAGGGGATGACTTAACCTTTTTTGTGGGAAAGGGAGCCCCCACCCTGCGTATTGCCCAAATGTCCATCAGCGGATAAATTATTTAACTTTGCAGTAGTCAGGAGTCAGTAATCAGTACTCAGAATAAAAAACTAATTTAGAGACTTGATGAGAAGACATACTTATATGTGCTTTTATATAATTTGAATTCTGACTCCTGAATTCTGAATACCTGACGGTAGAAACGGCTTAATAGTTGCTAAATTTTTGTATACAAATTACAGCAAAATGTGGTAAAATTCTGTTTGTATTGGGGGGGGAGAATATGGGAGCAAAGGTATTGGTTATTAACGGACCTAATCTAAATCTGCTTGGCTCCAGGGAACCAGATCAATACGGTACCACTGGCTTACAGGAAATAAATAATATCATAGCAAAAAGTGCAGCAGAAAATAATTTGGAGATAGAATTTTTCCAGTCAAACCATGAGGGTGCTTTGATTGATGCCATCCATGAGGCTATTGCCGGTGAGATTGATTATTTAATAATCAATCCAGGTGCATTTACTCATTATAGCTACGCCATTAGGGATGCAATTAAAGCTGTCAATATCCCTGCCATTGAGGTACATTTATCTAATATCCACAATAGGGAGGAATTCAGGAAACATTCTGTTATTGCTCCTGTTTGTCTGGGACAGGTGAGTGGATTTGGTAGTTTAAGCTATCTATTGGCATTGCAGGCTGTTATTTTTAAAGAAAGTGGGCAGGGGTAATCATGGAGGACATTAAGCTGATGAAATTGAGACAGGGGCTGGAAAGCCTTGCCCTGGAGGCAATTATCATCTGGAACAGTAAGAATCGCTTTTATTTTAGTGGATTTACCGGCTCTGCCGGGATGCTGTTAATTACCAAAGAAGAGCAGTACTTAATTACAGATTTTCGTTACTTTGATCAGGCGAAGGAGCAAGCACTGGGATATCAGTATGTATTTATTGCAAAAAGTATGACGGAAACATTGGAAGAACAGTTAAAGAAACTTGGAATAAAGAGATTGGGGTTTGAAGAAAACTACTGGACCTATGCAGAATACCTGCGACTGCGGGAAAAGGCAGACTCAATGAAGTTATCATTGAGTCCGGCGGGGGAGTTGATTAAAGAGCTGCGACTGATTAAGTCCGAGGAAGAATTACGGATTTTCAGGCAAGCAGCAGCCATAACAGATCAGGCATTTTCCCATGTGATGGGTTTGGTAAAACCGGGAATTACTGAACGGGAAGTGGCAATCGAACTGGAATTTTTTATGCGCAGGAAGGGGGCATTAGGTCCTTCCTTTGAATACATAGTTGCCTCAGGAAAAAGGGGTGCCATGCCCCACGGAGTGGCCACAGATAAAAAGATTGTCCCCGGCGAGCTGGTAACCATTGATTATGGCTGCATTTATCAAGGATATTCCTCTGATATGACGAGGAATTTTATCTTCGGCCAACCAACTGATAAGCAGGTGGAGGTCTATCAAACAGTTTTGACTGCCCAGGAAAAGGCATTGACAAAAATTAAGGCAGGACTTAATGGCAAAGAAGTAGACAAGCTTGCTCGAGATATAATAGTTGAAGCTAATTTTGGTGATAAGTTTGGCCATGGATTGGGGCATGGGCTAGGCCTTGATATCCATGAAGGACCTATCTTAAGTCCCCAGAGTGATTCGGTCTTAAAACCGGGGATGGTGGTGACTGTGGAGCCGGGTATCTACCTTTCTGATTGGGGCGGCGTACGCATCGAGGATATGATTGTTGTTCAAGAGGAAAATTGCGAGATTCTCACCAAATCTCCAAAGCATTTATATATCATTTAAGTTACTATTAAGGTATTCAGAATACAGTAGCCAGAATTCAGAATAAATGAGACGATAAACCGTTCTTATGCTGACTCCTGACTGCTGACTCCTGACTCCTTAGTTGTTACTATCATTTAACAAGTTTGAGGAGGTATCAGCATTGATTTCAGTTAATGACCTAAGAACAGGCTTGACAATTGAAGTGGATAATGATGTGCTGCAGGTAATTGAATTTCAACATGTAAAACCAGGCAAAGGTGCTGCTTTTGTCCGAACTAAGCTAAAAAATGTTAGGACAGGAGCTGTTACTGAGAAAACTTTCCGGGCCGGTGAGAAAGTGGGCCAGGCCAGAATTGACAAGCGAGCCATGCAGTATCTCTACAAAGATGAAGATGGATATATTGTAATGGATACGGAAAATTATGAGCAAGTAACCCTATCTGCAGATCAAATAGGTACTGGGATTAAATTTCTGAAGGAGAATACGAACCTGTCGGTGATGCTTTACAATGAAGCAGTAATTGGAGTAGAAATACCTAACTTTGTTGAGCTGGTGGTAGCTGAAACAGATCCCGGTATTAAAGGAGATACAGCTACCGGAGGAACCAAATCAGCTACATTGGAGACAGGAGCCATAGTACAGGTACCGTTTTTTGTAAATGTGGGGGATGTGTTGCGGATAGATACCCGAACAGGCCATTATATGGAACGAGCATAAACGAAGGAACTTTCCTTCGTTTATTTTTTTTAGATTAAAAATTTATGGATAGGTAAATAATATAGATGGTTAAATAATTCAAAAGGAGGGTTTATTTTGCAACATTTACGAAGAAAAGTGGCTTATATTCAAGGATTAGCTGAAGGAATTGACCTTCGACATTCGAAAGAGGGTAGGATATTAGAAAATATTATTCGGGTATTAGAAGAAATGGCAGAGGCAATTGACCATCTGGACATGCGACACAACGAACTGGAAACCTATATGGAGTCAATTGACGAGGATCTCCAGGATCTAGAAGAAGATGTCTATGAGGAAACGGATCTTGATGAGTATAGCGAGCTGGATGCTCAAAACACTGAATATGTAGAATTAGAGTGCCCAGGCTGTCAAGATGTGGTTTGCTTTGAATCGGATATTATAGAGGATGAAGATGTAATTGAAGTTACTTGCCCAAATTGTGATGAAATAGTTTATATTAACGACGGATCCTTTGAAATAGAAAATTTTGATCAAGATAGATACCATTACTCAAGGAGCAAAAATACTGAAGATATTTAAATTAATAATAACCAAAAAGCCCAAAAGGGCTTTTTTTTATTCCTTGGAAGCATAAAGTAGTACATCCCTTAATACTTATATAAAAAGGAGGGACAAAGGTGGCAACCATATACTTTGCTAAAGCTAAGCCGGAAAAAAAAGATAAGCAGACTAGGTCTCAGGAAGAATGGGTTGTCCGGATTATCAATGAGGTCTTCCCTCTATTGCCGTCTAATTTAAGACAACTGGTAAACTTACTTCCTCCGGGACATTTGGAGAAATTGGAGGAGATTCGCCTTCGCAAAGGCAGAAATCTGTCCTTTAAGCTGGTTGATAAGGATTACTCTGTTGACAGGGGTGGAGCATTAATTAATTTATCCACAGACGGGTATGTGGTGACTGAAGATGATTTGAACAATACCCTGCAGTTAATTAGCAATTGTTCCGTCTATGCCCTGGAAGAAGAGTTTAAGAGAGGCTTTATCACCATCAGAGGCGGGCACAGAATCGGAATCGCAGGCAAAGTAATATTAGCCGGCGGTCAGATCAAAACCCAAAAGGATTTTTCCAGCATTAATATCAGATTGGCTAGGGAAGTAACAGGGGTGGCCAATACTATTCTTCCTTATTTAATTGATAAAAAAACCGGTGCAATTCACCATACCTTTATTATTTCACCTCCTGGCTGCGGCAAGACCACTATGCTCAGGGACTTAGTCAGACAGGTAAGTAATGGAGTTCCGGAGATAAAATTATTAGGAGCAGATGTGGGCTTAGTGGACGAGCGATCAGAAATAGCAGCCTGCTATCGGGGAATCCCCCAAAACGATGTGGGCTTACGAACTGATGTGCTGGATGCTTGCCCAAAAGCTGAGGGAATGACCCTGTTATTAAGGTCAATGAACCCAAGAATAATAGCAACAGATGAAATTGGCAGTCCTGAGGATGTAACTGCTATTCGGGAAGTGATAAATTGTGGGGTTAAACTAATTACTACTGTGCATGGCAATCAACTGGAGGAAGTATTGAAAAGAGCGGGCTTGAAAGAACTGTTTGCATCAAGCTTTGTCGGGCGATTTGTGGTGTTAGGAAAAAGCAAGGGAGTGGGAACGGTGGAAGAAATATATGCTGACACTAACGGCAGATATTTACTGTCCGCACCAATGGGTGGGAGTGAGGTGGACCGCTATGATTAAGATTATTAGCGCTGTTATTATTGTAGCTGTATGCGGTTTGATTGGTGCATTAGTGGCAAACAACTTTAAAATGCGACCTTGGCAGCTGCGGCAATTACAAGCTGGAATGCAAATGCTGGAAACAGAAATAGCTTATGCGGCAACACCATTGCCCGAGGCGCTGATGAAAATAGCCAGGCAAATACAGCATCCCATGAATAAGTTATTTGAAATTAGCGGGCAGGCCCTTTTGTCAAGGGATAGTTTTAATGTGCGGGACAGTTGGCAGAAAGGATTAAGGGAACTGGCTGAAATTAGCTCCTTAACGGAGAAAGACTTAGCTTTATTAGAGAACCTGGGCCATAATCTTGGCCTATCCGACAGGGAGGAGCAAATTAAGCACTTACTATTGACGAAGGAACAACTGAAGCATCATGAATTGGTGGCAGAGGAAGAAAAGGCAAAGGGAGAGAAACTTTGGCGCTATTGTGGTTTTCTCACAGGTCTGTTTATTATTTTGCTTATTCTTTAAAGGGGGACTGGGTAAATGAATATTGAGTTAATTTTTAAGATAGCCGGTGTGGGTATTTTGACTGGTGTCCTGCATACTGTTTTGAAGGGTGCTGGGAAAGAAGACCAGGGTCAGCTAGTTACCCTGGCGGGTGTGTCCATAGTGCTGTTTTGGGTGATCCAGGTAATAGGAGAATTATTTGATAAAGTTAGGTCAGTATTTCAGTTGTATTAGTAGGGAGTGGCTTGAATGGACATTTTTCAAATAGTGGGATTTGGGCTGGTGGCCACTACATTGGCAGTAGTAGTAAAAAAACAAAGACCGGAAATTGCATTGCAGCTGAGCCTGGTAGCAGGAGTCATCATTTTTTTGTTGATGATTGATAAAATAAGCATGGTCATTCTGATACTGGGGGAGCTGGCAGCAAAGGCAAACATTAATATCTTCTACATGACCACTGTCCTGAAAATTATAGGCATAGCGTACATTGCTGAATTTGGCTCCCAGGTCTGCCGGGATGCAGGGGAGTCGGCTATTGCAACAAAAATTGAGTTTGCAGCTAAAATAATAATCATGGTATTGGCCATTCCCATTATCGTGGCAATTTTAGAATCGGTAATTCGATTAATTCCCTAAGGTGGTTTGGCTTATGGTTAAGATATCGGGAAGGATAGTTATCCTAGCAGTCCTGCTGGCATTTATTGCTTTTACAGGTGCTGCTTTTGGTGATATAAATTTAAATGAAGAGCAATTGATTAATGAGCAATTAAACCAGTTAAATCTAGATGAGTTAAATGAATTTATCAGGCAAATAGATGAAGAAATGATGAGCTATTTCCCTGAATTAAGCTTACGGAATATCATCGAAAATATCCGAAATGGTGAATTAGATTTAAGCTTGGCAGGAATTTTACAAGGAATGGTAAGGATGCTATTTAAAGAAGTGATAGCAAACGGTGAGCTATTGGCCAAACTTGTTATCTTGACAGTGGTTTGCGCTATCCTCCACACCCTGTTGGCTGCTTTTGATCAAGGTACCACAGCTAAATTAGCATATGCCATTGCATATTTGGTGCTGGTAGTACTGGCAGTGGGCTCCTTTATAGTTGCGATGAATATTGGGAAAGAGGCTATTGAGAGAATGGTTACCTTTATGCAGGTGCTTTTGCCCATCTTATTGACGTTGCTTACAGCCATGGGAGGGATAACCACAGCTGCTCTTCTGCACCCAGTGATGATATTATCACTTAGCTTATTGGGAACAGTAATTACTTCCATCGTGTTGCCTTTAATTTACCTATCAGCCATCTTGGCCATTGTAAATCAGATATCCAGCAGGCTGCAGGTAAGCAGGTTGATTAGCTTGTTTAAACAGATTAGTTTAGGGATACTGGGGGCTTGTTTGACTGTTTTTGTAGGTGTGATTTCCATCCAGGGGGTAGCTGGAGCGGTAGCTGATGGTGTGGCTATCAGAACAGCTAAATTTATGACGGGAGCATTTATTCCCATTGTGGGAAGAATGTTTTCTGATGTAATGGAAGCTGTGATTGGCACTGCAATATTATTAAAAAATGCGATGGGAATAGTAGGTGTGCTGATTATTTTCAGCTTAACAGTAATACCGGCCATAAAAATTGTTGTGATTGCTTTGATTTACCGGGTAGCTGCTGCTTTAATCCAACCAATAGACGAATCAGGAGTTGGAGAATGCCTGGAATCCATGTCCGGCAGTCTCATAATGACCTTTGCAGCAGTAGCTGCAGTGGGGATAATGTTCTTTATGGCAGTCACCATAATAGTTAGTGCCGGTAATTTGACGGTAATGTTGAGGTAGGTGATGGTTAATTGGAGTTAATCAAAGACGTAGTCAGGGAAATAGCTATTATTGTGCTCCTGGCTAGCTTTCTGGAAATGCTTTTGCCAAACAGCAATCTGAAAAGATTTGTGCAAGTAATTTTAGGATTATTTATCCTGATTTCTATCTTAAATCCCATCGCCAGTTTATTTAGCAGTGACGAAATGGTATTTCAAATTGAAGCATGGCGTTATCAGCCTCAATCAAGCTATGAGTTTGATGAGATAATTACTAATGCAGAGCGAATAACCCAGGCAAGAGAGAATGTAGCAGTGAGAGAGTATGAAGAGCGGATAGAAAAACAGATAAATTCATTGGTTCAGCTAGTTCCGGGGGTTAATTTTTCTGAGGTATCGGTTAAAACAGGATCTAGAAACAGCGGTGTCTTGGGTGGGATAGATCAGGTTATTGTAAAAATTTATGAAGAACAACCGGAGAAACAGCTCAGTTCCAGATTGGAAAAAATAAATATTAATGAGGTTGTAATCAGTATCCAGGACCCAAATGCTATTAACCAGGAGCAAAGGACTAGTGAAAAACACAGTATGTCGAAAGACCAGCGGATAGCAGAGGTGGCAAATTTAGTGAGCAATTTTTACAGTTTGCCCCTGGGAAAGATTAAGGTAATCCTGCAATAATAACTTGCCAACATTACGATATTGGAGGGAAGAAAATGAGTAAGTTTAGGGAGCAGTTTCAATCTCTGTCGGACAAAGGGAAAAAAGGACTTCTAAACTTAAATGGTACACAAGCAAAATATGTAACTTGGGGTGTTTACCTGGTAATAGCGGTAGTATTATTTACTATGCTAAATAATAACTTACCGGGCAATAAAAGCATTAATTCTCCAGCTGATTCTGCAATTGTTCCTCAAAAGCCCCAGGTTACCACTAAGTCCCAGACAGATATTGGGCTGCTGGAGGAAGAGATTGAAAGCCGGCTGGAAAGAACATTAAGCAGCATTCAGGGAGCAGGCAAAGTAAATGTCAATGTTTCATTGGCTTCTGGACCGATATATGAATATGCCACAAATGTTATGACTAATATTAAAGATACTAAAGAGGAAGTAAATGGCGGCACCAGGGAAATTGGTGAGAAATTGGAAGAGGGGAAACTGGTAATAACCAGGGGGCAAGGAAACAATGAAACTCCGGTAATAGTTAAGGAAATCAAGCCTGTTGTTCAGGGGGTGCTGGTGGTGGCAGAAGGAGCTAGCGACCCAAAAGTGCGGATGGAGTTAGGCAGGGCTGTAGAAGTAGCCTTGGGAGTAGCCAGTTATCAGGTTCATGTAGTTCCTATGGAAAGGTAGGTGGTAAAGCTTGTTTATTATCCTGAAGAAAAGAAACATTTTGTTGGTATTGGTGCTATTGCTGGCATTAGGATTTATGGTAACCAGCTTGCAGACTAGTGAAAAGGAAAAAGTAGGGATGAATAAGTTTCTAAGGGAGTATGCAGAAAAAATTGAACAGGACAAAAATAAGGAAGGGATGCTAGAGGACGATTTAGAGCTTAAAGATCTGGAGCCGCTCCCGGTGTTTAAGAATCCCTTAGAAATAGGCACCCAGATTGATATACCTATCAAGGATAATTACTTTATTGAATATAAGCTGGAGCGGGATCGGATTCGCAGCAGGCAAATTGATATTCTGCGGGAAATAGTAAATAATCCTAATTCCATTACTGACAATAGGATGGAAGCCCAGCAGCGGTTATTCGTGATCAGTGATAACTTGGAAAGAGAACTGGAGCTGGAAAACCTGTTGGCTGCCAAAGGGTTCACCCAGACTGCAGTCTTAATCCAGCCGGCCTCAGTAACCATTGTGGTTGGCAAAGCTAAACTGGCCCAAGAGGATCTAGCCAGGATATCTGACTTTGCAGTAAAGACCACAGGTTATAAAATTGAGGATATAATTATTATTCCCCTTCAAGAAAGCCCAAAGTGAGGAGACATTAGCACCTAATGTAAATATATTGTATACATCTTCCAAACCAATTGAAAGTTAAATCAATTGGTCCTATAATATAATTTAGTTGCATAATCACAATGCTCAGGTTACTGGTAACCTGGGCATTAGCTTTATAATATTGAGCAAGGAGGGAATAACAGTGAAAGCAGTAAAAATAACTGACACAAGCTTAAGGGATGGACATCAGAGTCTATGGGCCACCCGTATGAAAACTTCAGATATGATTCCTATTCTGGAAAAATTAGACCAGGTTGGCTATCATTCGCTGGAGGTATGGGGAGGGGCTACCTTTGATGTTTGCATGCGCTATCTTAATGAAGATCCCTGGGAACGTCTAAAAACAATCAAAGGGCATATAGCCAAAACACCACTGCAAATGCTCTTGCGGGGTCAAGCGCTGGTGGGATACCAGCATTATGCCGATGAAGTAGTGGAAAGATTCATCAGCAAAGCAGTGGCAAACGGCATTGATATAATGAGAATATTTGATGCGTTAAACGACTTGCGAAATATGGAAACTCCAATTAAAATAGCTAAGAGAGAAGGAGCCCATGTTCAAGGAACAGTTTGCTTTACCATCAGTCCAGTTCATACTCTCGATCATTTTGTAGATACTGCTTCAAGCTTGGAACAACTTGGAGTAGACTCCATTTGCATCAAGGATATGGCAGGTCTATTGGCTCCTTACGATGCTTACCAATTAGTTGCTAAGCTAAAAGAAAGATTAAGCCTGCCGGTGCAGCTGCATTGCCATTATATCGGCGGGATGGCCTTGGGTACATACCTAAAGGCGGTAGAAGCCGGTGTAGATATTATTGATACTGCTTCGGTACCCCTGGCCTTTGGCTCTTCTCAACCACCGGTAGAAACTGTGGTCAGAGTTTTGCAACAAACTCCTTGGGATACTGGTTTGGATATTCACGAGCTGTTTGAAATTGCCAAGTATTTTGAGGACCTGCGCAAATTACTTGGTCAACCAAGAGGTGTTACGAGAATTTCTGATATGTGGGTATTTGACCACCAGGTGCCTGGAGGCATGATTTCCAATTTAGTTAGCCAATTAGAGCAGCAAAAAGCATTAAACCGGATGAAGGAAGTGCTGGAAGAAATACCTAAGGTAAGGGAAGACTTGGGCTACCCGCCGCTGGTTACACCCACAAGCCAGATTATTGGAACTCAAGCTGTCCTTAACATCTTGGCAGGAAAGAGGTATAAGCTAGTACCTGGCGAGGTAAAAGCTTATGTCAAAGGATTGTACGGGCAGCCACCTGCTCCCATAAATGAGGAAATAAGAAAGGCTATAATTGGTGATGAACAGCAAATTAGCTGTCGTCCCGCTGACTTATTGGCACTAAATTGGGCAAAACTTAAAGTAGAGATAGGAGATTTGGCTAATAATGACGAAGATTTAATATCTTATGCCTTGTTTCCTCAAGTAGCCCGCAGCTATTTTGAACATAGAAAAACAAGTCCAAAGGAAAGAGAGCAAGAAAAAGAAATTAATGAAGAAATTAAGAAAGAAATTATTAAAAAAGACGAGGAGGTAATAAATTTGGATTTAAAGGAAATAAAGGAATTATTGCAATTATTAAATGAGACTGATATTAATGAGTTCAATTTGGAAAGTGAAGGGGTGAAAATTAGTATTAAAAAGGGAAACAATGCTGACCTTCCCAATGGGAAAACATATCATGAAATAGACAACAACAAGGCTGTTGATGTTTTGCAGGCAGTAAATAATAAGGGAAAAAGCCAGGCTAAGGTAGAGGCTCCTCAGCATAAAGTGGAGGAAGTTGCTTCGAAGCTGGTACCCGTGGTTGCCCCCATGGTAGGCACCTTTTATCATGCACCCGGTCAAGATGTACCACCTTTTGTTCAGCAAGGTGATGGGGTAAAAGAAGGGCAGGTTGTCTGCATCATTGAAGCAATGAAATTAATGAATGAAATAGAAGCAGAAATAGCAGGAGAGATTGTCGAGGTACTGGTGAACAATGGGGAACCGGTTGAATATGGGCAAACCTTATTTTTAATTAAACCTGCTAACTAGATTTTCGAGATTCGATGTTTGAGATTCGATTTTCTCGATGTTCGAACTTCGAACTTCGAATATCGAATTTCTAACTTCGAAAAGGGGGTTAATACTATGTTTAACAAGATATTGATCGCAAACAGGGGTGAAATAGCAGTCCGGATAATTAGAGCTTGCCGGGAATTAAAAATAAAAACCGTAGCTGTTTTTTCAGAAGCTGATCGGGAGGCCTTGCATGTCAAAATGGCCGATGAAGCCTTTTGTATCGGGCCGCCTCAATCCAGCCGCAGTTATTTGCATATCCCTAATATTATCAGTACCGCTCAAGTGGCTAAAGCTGATGCTATCCACCCTGGATACGGATTTTTGTCTGAAAATCCTTATTTTGCTGAAGTAGTGGAGACAAGTAAAATAAAATTTATCGGACCACCCGCTGCAGTCATTGAAGCTATGGGAGCGAAGGCAGTGGCAAGGGAAACTATGATAAAAGTGGGCATCCCTATTGTGCCTGGTACTGAAGGAGTTATCTCCGGCCTAGATGAAGCTAAAAAAGTTGCTAACCAAATTGGCTACCCGGTGATGATAAAAGCTTCCGCCGGTGGCGGTGGTAAAGGAATGCGGATTGCCCAAGGTCAAGGTGATTTAATTCAGGCCCTACAAACTGCCCAGCGGGAAGCAGAAGCTGCCTTTGGCAACGGTGCAGTTTATATTGAAAAATATGTGGAGGAGCCGAGACATATTGAATTTCAGATTCTGGCAGACAACTACGGTAATGTAGTATATTTAGGTGAACGAGACTGTTCCATCCAAAGGCGCAATCAAAAGCTGATGGAAGAAGCGCCGTCAACTGCCTTAACAGAGGCAATGAGGCAGGAAATGGGAGCTCTGGCTGTAAAAGCTGCTAAAGCAATTAACTACGTTGGAGCAGGAACCATTGAATTCTTGTTGGATAGGACCGGCAATTATTATTTCATTGAAATGAATACCAGAATCCAAGTGGAACATACCATAACCGAGATGGTTACCGGAATAGACTTAATTAAGGAGCAAATCCGCATTGCTGCAGGAGAACCCTTGGGATACAGCCAGGATGACATCAAGATAAAGGGCTGGGCTATTGAATGCCGTATTAACGCAGAACGACCGGACAAAAATTTTATTCCTTCCCCGGGTATGATAACTAGCTATCTGCCGCCGGGAGGTTTTGGGGTCAGGCTGGACAGCGCCGTTTATGCCGGCTATGATATTCCTCCATTTTATGATTCCATGATCGGTAAGCTGATAGTGTGGGGAAAAGACCGGGAAGAAGCTATAACCCGGATGCAGCGAGCCTTGCAGGAATTTGTAATAGAAGGTATCCATACTACTATTCCCTTTCACCAGCTAATTTTAGAGAATGCTTTTTTCCAAAGGGGTGAGGTGTATACAAATTTCATTCAAAGAAGAATTATCCCGAATGAAACAAATTTTTGACTATAGTTACAGAAAATAAGGTATAATATAAAAAAACGGGGGTGAAAAAAATATGAGTGAATCAGTAGAAAAATTAACCAGTACCGAATTAGGAACAATTAAAATTGCCAATGACGTGGTGGCGATAATTGCTGGTTTGGCCGCAACGGAAATAAAAGGTGTAGCGGGGATGAGCGGCGGCTTGGTGGGTGGTATAGCTGAAATACTTGGCAGAAAGAATTTGTCAAAGGGCGTCAAAGTAGAAGTTGGTGTCAAAGAAACAGCCATCGATCTATTTGTGATTGTGGAATTTGGCATATCAATTGCAGATGTTGCTCAGCAAATTCAGCAAAAGGTAAAAGAAATGGTTGAAGCTATGACAGGGTTGAAGGTGGTAGAAGTAAATATACACGTTCAAGGGGTTAGCTTTCAAAAAGAGGATGAAAAAGAGTTAGAACCCCGGGTAAGATAACAACAGCTAACCCCCTTGAAAAAGGGGGTTATTGCCATGGGAAGGGAGAGGGATTTGGTGCGTTCTTTGGAAAAATTGGTACTATGGGTTTATACTTTTTCATTTTCCCTGATAATGCTATTATTAGCGTTGATGTCCATGGGGCTATGGAGGGAACTCCTGTTTGCCTTGGATCTGGCCTTAAATGACGTCAACCAGAGATTGTTTATCAGCGTCAGTGCCATCCTATTGTTCATCGCCGGTATTTATACTCTGTTGTTTAAATTACGTCCTAGACCGGTGCAGCAAGCTATAGTAAAAACAACTCAATTGGGGGATATCTGCATTTCTCTGGATGCTATTGAGGCCTTGGTAGTAAAAGCAGCGGGAAAAGTTCCAGGCTTACGGGAAATAAAACCGGTGATTAAGCCAACAGAACAGGGAATAGCTATTTTGATAAAGGGAACAGTAACTGCAGAAGACAGCATCCCTCAAATGTCGTTGGAATTACAGGAAACTGTGAAGAGTAATATTGAAGCAATTGCTGGGGTAACAGTTATCGAGGTTCGGGTGGTTATTCAAGGTATTACCAGAGATTTACGGGGAAGAGTGGAGTAAGAGGTGAATGCTATGTGGGAGAGCTTATTGGGTGTTTTATTAGAACCTGGCAACCGGGGGAAAATCTTAGGGGTTACCCTTGGCTTGTTTTTTGGCATTTTGGCGGCTATTTTCGGGATATGGAAAACATTATTTATTGCCATTTGCATTTTTATAGGCTATATAATTGGTAAAAGAATCGATGAGCAAGGAGATTTTCGAAATTTGCTGGATAAAATGATTAATCGCGATTGAATTCAAACTTAGGGAGTGAACCTGTTGAGCAGAAGATTGGCCCGAGAGCTTGCTTTTAAAGCTTTATTTGAAATAGATGTGGGAAAAAATGAAGTGGACAGGGCTGTGGAGCATGTGTTAGAGGAAGCAGGACTGAATGAAATAAACGAACAATATCTACAAGAGATGGTAACTGGAGTAATTAATAAGTTGATGGAAATTGATGAAGTCCTGGCTAAGCACTTAATCCAATGGGATATTAAGCGGATTGCCAATGTGGATCGGAATATCCTGCGGCTAGCTGCCTTTGAGCTGACATATCGCAGGGATATTCCCTCTTCGGTGGCTATCAATGAGGCAATAGAGCTGGCAAAAAAATTTGGCACCGATGATTCACCCAAGTTTGTTAACGGTGTGTTGGACAAGGTGATAAAAAGTTTTTCAGACAAGTTGCAGGTATGAGAAAATGTTCTTGGGAATAGATACCAGTTGTTATACTACTTCAGCGGCGGTTGTGGGAGAGGATGGTAGCATTATTTATGATTGCCGGATGCCCCTTAAGGTAAATGAGGGTGCCCGGGGGTTGCAGCAGTCACAGGCTGTTTGGCAGCATCTGAATAATATCCCCCAGCTGATGGAGGATATGTTTACTGAATTAGACCCAGGATTACTAAAATCAGTAACAGTTAGTGCCAAACCTCGTCCGGCAGAAGACTCCTATATGCCGGTTTTTAAGGCTGGGCTTGGTTATGCCAGTACAATTGCCAGGATGTTGCGTATTCCTTTGTACCACACTACTCACCAGGAGGGACACTTGATGGCGGGGGTCTGCCCTGAACTCTTAGCTAAGAAAAAATTTTTAGCAATTCATTTGTCCGGTGGAACATCAGAGCTATTGAAAGTCAATGTTAAACAGAGTCCCTTTGGATTTGAAGAGAAAATTTTAGGTAAGACGCTGGACTTGCATGCCGGACAATTTATTGACCGGGTAGGGGTAGCTTTGGGGCTGTCATTTCCCAGCGGGCCGGAGCTGGAAAAACTGGCTCGATTAGTCTCAGAACAGACAGTGACCATTCCCTCCGTTACAAAAAATTTTGATTTTAGTTTTTCCGGCCCTGAAAGCTGTGCCCAGCGGATGATTGCTTCAGGAATTGATCAGGGTCAAATTGCCAGGGCAGTGGAGCAGTGCCTCATGAATACCCTGAGCAAGATACTGACAAGAGCTGTCCTTGCCACAGGGATTAGGGATGTGCTTTTAGTTGGTGGCGTAAGCGCTAATCACTATATTCGAAAAATTTTAACAGCTAAACTAAAGTCCAAGCAAGTTGTGTTATACTTCGCACAACCTGAGTTAAGCAGCGATAATGCTGTGGGAACGGCACTTATCGGCAGGCGAATGGAAAATTGACATTTAATGTTTGATTAAAAATTTATTAATTTAGCAGGAATTTGCACTTATATTAACGAATATAGGCCTGTAATTTTTTTTTTTTTGATGTCTATGAAATTAAAATGTTTTTCTATTATTAATAAAGGGGGGATTATTTAAATGTACAAGGTTGTTAAAAAAGAGGTTTTGGCGCCGGGCATAAAGCTTTTTGAAGTTGAAGCACCAAGGATTGCTGCAAAAGCTGAGCCTGGACAATTCTTTATGTTGCGGTTAGACGAACAAGGTGAAAGAATACCCTTAACCATAGCTGATTTTGACAGGGAAAAAGGGACTATCGCAACCATTATTCAGGAAGTAGGATTTACCAGCGCTCATATGGGACAACTGGAGGAAGGGGATGAAATTCTCGACATTGTTGGTCCTTTAGGTCACGCTTCCGAGGTTGAGAAGTTTGGAACAGTATTATGTGTTGGCGGCGGTCTCGGTGTAGCTCCTGTTTTTCCTATTACCAGAGCATTAAAAGAGGCTGGCAATGAAGTAATTGCTATCATCGGCGCCCGAACCAAGGAATTATTGATCTGGGAGGAAGAAATGAAAGCTGCCAGCCATGAGATAATGGTGACAACAGATGATGGTAGCTATGGACATAAAGGATTTGTTACCGATTTAATTAAAAAAGTGTTAGACGAAAGAAAAATTGACTGTATTTGGGCTATCGGACCTATGCCCATGATGAAAGCAGTAGCAGGTACCACTAAGCCTTATGGGGTAAAAACAATCGTCAGCTTAAACCCCATTATGGTCGATGGAACGGGAATGTGTGGTGCCTGCCGGGTTGACATAGGAGGAGAAACCAAATTTGCTTGTGTAGACGGACCGGAATTTGATGCCCATTTAGTAGACTTCAATTTGGCTTTGCGCAGGCTGGCCATGTACAAAGATGAAGAAGCCCGGGCTGTAGCAGCTCAGTGTTGTGGAGGTAATGACACATGTCAAAAATAAATCCAATTAAAACTGCCATGCCCAACCAGGATGCTGCTTTAAGGAAAAGTAATTTCACTGAAGTGGCCCTAGGCTATACTGAAGAAGATGCTGTAAAAGAGGCGGATAGGTGTATTCAATGTAAAAAGCCAAAGTGTGTGGATGGCTGCCCCGTTGAAGTACCTATTCCTGAATTTATTAAGTTGATTAAAGAAAGAGACTTTGCCGGAGCTGCCTTAAAAATTAAGGAAAAGAATAACCTGCCGGGGATTTGTGGTCGGGTATGCCCCCAGGAGAGCCAGTGTGAGGAGATATGTATCGTTGCTAAAAAGGGAGATCCTGTTGGCATAGGAAGATTAGAGCGTTTTGCCGCAGACTATGAGCTGGCAAATGGGGTTACCCCTGGGGAAAAAGCCCCTGCCACAGGCTTCAAGGTGGCAGTTGTGGGAGCAGGACCGGCTGGACTGACTGCTGCCGGTGATTTGGCTAAATTGGGACATGAGGTGACAGTTTTTGAAATTCTTCATGTAGCCGGCGGAGTGCTAATGTATGGTATTCCTGAATTCCGTTTACCAAAAAGGGTTGTTAAAGCAGAAATTGATTATATCAGAAATCTAGGAGTAAAATTTGAAACAAATACTGTAGTGGGGAAAGCTACCACTGTTGATGAGCTATTATCCACCGGTTATGATGCGGTGTTCTTGGGTACAGGTGCAGGGCTGCCCTATTTTATGGAAATACCTGGAGAAAACAATAACGGTGTGTACTCAGCTAACGAATTCTTAACTCGCACTAATCTGATGAAGGCATATCTGTACCCTGAATATAAGACTCCCATTAAGGCTGGCAAGAAAGTGGCGGTAATGGGGGCGGGTAATGTGGCAATGGATGCTGCCAGGACAGCCTTGCGCTTAGGGGCTGACGAATCTTATATTGTCTACCGGCGGTCAGCTCAAGAAATGCCTGCCCGTCATGAAGAGATTGAACACGCAGAGGAAGAAGGCGTTAAGTTTATGCTGCTGACTAGCCCAATTGAATTTATCGGCGACGAAAACGGCAACTTAACCGCCATGAAATGTGTGAAATTTGAACTGGGTGAACCTGACGCATCGGGAAGAAGAAAGCCTGTGCAAATAAAAGGTTCTGAGCATATAATTGAAATTGATACTGCGGTTATTGCCATTGGGCAAGGACCCAATCCTCTAGTTACTACCACAACCCCGGGATTAGATTTAAAGCCGGGGAAAGGAACTATTATCGCCGATGATGACGGTGCTACCTCCAAGAAAGCTGTTTACGCCGGCGGTGACGTGGTTACAGGAGCAGCTACGGTAATTTTGGCCATGGGGGCAGGGAAAAAAGCTGCCAAGGCAATTCATGAATATTTAATGAATAAATAGAGATTTTAACAAGTATAAGGAGGAATTTATGATGGCGGCACAAATTTTAAACGGCAACGAGATATCCCAGGAAATTAAAGAACAACTGAAGAAGGAAGTGGCAGAAATAACAGCAAAGGGTATCCAACCCGGCTTGGCAGTGGTTTTAATTGGTGAAGACCCGGCTTCAAAGGTTTATGTAGGCCGAAAAGCTAAAGGCTGTGAGGAGATTGGGGTTTACTCGGAAGTACATCGCTTGCCTGAGGACACCAAGGAAGAAGACTTGCTGGCTGTGATTGATCAATTAAATAAAAGTGACAAAATTCATGGCATCTTGGTCCAATTACCCCTGCCCAAGCATATCAATGAAAAGGCTGTAATTAATTCCATCAGTCATGAAAAAGATGTGGACGGTTTTACTCCAGCAAATGTGGGTAATATGGTCATCGGAGATGAATGTTTCTTACCCTGTACTCCCCATGGTTGTATGGTAATGCTGGAAAAAGCAGGCTTTAACCTAAGTGGTAAAAAAGCTGTTGTTGTAGGTCGAAGTAATATCGTAGGCAAGCCAATGGCTATGTTGCTCCTGCAAGCTCACGCAACAGTAACTGTTTGTCATTCTCGCACTGCTGACCTGGCAGCTGAAATAAAGCAAGCTGATGTGGTAGTGGCAGCAGTGGGACGACCTGAAATGGTAACAGGAGACATGATTAAAGAGGGAGCAATTGTAATTGACGTAGGCATTAACAGGCTGCCTGACGGGCGATTGGTAGGGGATGCTCATTACGACAGCTGCAAGGAAGTAGCCAGCTGGATTACTCCCGTTCCTGGCGGGGTAGGACCCATGACCATCGTTATGTTACTTAAGAATACTGTTGAGAGTGCAAGGCGTTGCCTTTCAAAGTAGTATCTGTTACAGAACTTAATTCTTACCTTAAGGAGAAGCTGGAAGATGAACGGCTTCTTCGCAATATATGGGTAAAAGGAGAAATCTCCAACTATAAGCACCATAGCTCCGGGCATATGTATTTTACCTTGAAGGATAAGGAGAGCACCATTAGAGCTGTGATGTTTAAAAGCTATAACTTTAATCTTCCCTGTAAGCCTGCCAATGGATTAAGTATCCTTGTCAGGGGCAATATTTCTGTGTTTGTCAGGGATGGACAATATCAGCTCTATGTGGAAGAATTGCACCCAGAGGGCTATGGGGTTCTGAGTCTGGCTTTTGAACAGTTAAAAAAGAAATTGCAGGAAGAAGGTTTGTTTGCTCCGGATAGAAAGAAGGCGATACCTTTTTTGCCCCGGAAAATTGGTATCGTTTCTTCACCAACAGGGGCAGCAATCAGGGATGTGTTGACAGTAGCTTTGCGGAGATTTCCCAAGCTAAACATTATCATCTATCCTACTCAAGTTCAAGGTGACCAGGCACCGGGACAAATTGTTAAGGCCATTGAAATCCTTAGCAAAATTGAAAATTTAGATGTAATTATTATTGCCAGGGGTGGGGGTTCTTTAGAAGAGCTGGGAGCCTTTAACACTGAAATAGTTGCCAGAGCTATCAGTGAGTGTGGTATTCCTGTTATCACCGGTATTGGACATGAAACTGACTTTACTATAGCCGACTTTGTGGCGGATGTTCGGGCGGCCACACCTTCCGCTGCTGCTGAGTTGGCGGTGCCTGTCAAACAAGATTTATTGCAATACCTTTCCCAACTTGAGCGTAGATTAGAGCGAACTCCAAAAAATTATCTAAATCAGCGCAGGCAATTGGTTGATTCACTTGAACGGGAGCTATTGGCTACAACAAAAAGCAACATAAAAGATTGCTCCACAGGGTTAAATCTGGCTGTAGAAAAACTTAATCTGCTAAGTCCATTAAATATTTTGTCCAGGGGTTATAGTATCTGTCGTGGAGTTCAATCTGGAGCAGTGATTACCTCAACAAAGCAGACCAGCTTGGGACAGCAAGTGGAAATCATATTGAGTTTACAGGAAAAATTAATTTGCCAGGTTCGGGAAATGAGGGAGGGAAAAGATGAGTAGGGGAAAAAAAGTTGACAGGTTTAGCTTTGAAGAGTCTTTAGCCCAGATAGAAAAAATAGTTTCTTTGCTGGAGTCGGGAGATTTAACTTTGGAAGAGAGTTTAGCACAATTTGAGAGTGGCATAAAATTAATCAGATCTTGTCATCAAAACTTGGAAGAGGCAGAACAAAAAATCCAAATGATTGTCAGCAGAGGAGAGGGGCTAACAATTTGTGAAGTAAAAATTACTGAAGATGGGGTATGTTTATGAAATTACAGGAGTATAAGGCTAGCAGGGTACAGCTAGTTGAAACTTACCTGAATCAAAATATGCCCCTTGACACAGTGTATCCGGAAAAAATTCACGAAGCCATGCGATATAGTGTTTTTGCAGGAGGGAAAAGGTTAAGACCTGTATTAACCATTGCGGCCTGTGAAGCAGTTGGGGGAGCTGCAGAATCTGTGCTGCCCACTGCCTGCGCACTAGAGCTGATCCACACCTACTCCCTGGTTCATGATGACCTGCCGGCTATGGATAATGATGATTATCGCCGCGGACGGCTGACAAGCCATCGGGTTTATGGAGAAGCAATAGCTATTTTGGCAGGAGATGGACTGTTAACCCTAGCTTTTAACTTTATCGCCAAAAATATGGAAATGGGGATTGACCATGCCAGAGTAATGGCAGTAATCCTTGAAATCAGTGAAGCTGCCGGCACCTTGGGGATGATTGGGGGTCAGGTAGTGGATATGGAATCAGAAAATAAGCAGACTTCGTTAGAAACGCTAAATTATATTCATAATCATAAAACAGGGGCACTATTTAAGGCCACGGTTAGAGCCGGAGGCATTTTGGCTGGGGCAACTAGTCTTGAACTGGCTGCCCTAACGGACTATGCTGAAAAACTAGGGCTAGCCTTTCAAATTACAGATGATATTTTAGATGTTGAAGGCGACTCTTCCCTCTTAGGCAAGCCAGTTGGCAGTGATGAAAAGAACAATAAGGCTACTTACCCAGCTTTAGTTGGTCTGGAAGAATCAAAGAATATGGCAAAAAAATGTGTAGCCGATGCAATTGAAAGTTTAAGAATATTTGGTGAAAATGGCAGGTATTTAAAAGAAATAGTGACATATCTATTGGAAAGAAGAGTTTAATTCCAAAAGATTGGTGTTGATTTTATATTAAATTACGATATAATTATATGGTGTGAAAGTTACTTTTAGGTGGTGCAGTATTCTAGTCAGGACATCTATTTTCGAAGGCGGGCCTAAAAATCCGTTGAGGGCATATCGATGAAGTTCCTGGTGCTGGCTGCCGACGCCCAGTCGGGGGTTGGTGCTGGGAGTTAAGGGGGATGGGGCGATCTGCAATGGCATGTAGGCGTTGACCCCGCCTCCGTGGAGACCTAAGTGCGTGGGTACTTGCCAGGGCAACTGACTGGTACTCAACTACGGCTTAGGGTGGAACCTGTATTTGGTGCGCAAGTGCTGGGTACAGTGTAGCCTGCCTTGAGTGGTGCTGGTGGATCACAAGCTTCCTTTCCCTATGGTTTTTGGCCGAAAACCATAGGGAAAGTTGGGTGAAACCATCACTGCAAAAGAGGCTAGAAATTGGGATGACTGTTGAGGAAAACTCCTAGACTGTTAACTATATGTTAGGCTTATTAGGGATTAAAGTGTGGACTAAGTGGTGATCTAGCTCTGAACTCGGTGACGATTCAGAACAGTCTTTAAAGGGAAATCGCCTAAATGGTGACATTGGGTAGACTGTTGGGAAAACCTGCTGGACCTAAGCCATAACATTTACTTAATAAGCTACCACCTATAGTATAACCAATATACATTATGGTAAAAACTAAGGTAAAAAAATTTTACCTTTTTTCAGGGAAAATTTTGGGGGAGTATTCTTGACCAGGCTCTTGTTTAGAAATATAAAACATGCTGCTGTTGTGGGTGCAGCTACCTTTTTCAGCGCAATTTTAATTATTTTTGGCTCGGGAATTTTTTTTAACAAGGTTACGTCTTTATTTTTATATTTTATCTTTTTGATTGCCATTATTCTAGTGGGGATTATTTTTGACATAATTGGGGTCGCTGCGGCAGCTGCCACTGAACCGCCTCTTTGTGCTCGGGCTGCCAAAAAGCAGGCAGGAGCATTGCAAGCGATTAATTTAGTGCGAAATGCCGACCGGGTGGCCAGTTTTTCCAATGATGTAATAGGAGACATTGCCGGCACAGTCAGCGGGGCTATCGGCGCAAGTATTATCTTTAGGTTGGTCTTATTAGAACCGGGCCTTAATACCTTTGTATATGGAGCTGTAATGACCGGAGCCGTTGCCGCCTTGACCGTTTCAGGAAAGGCTTTTGGTAAGAGTTATGCCATTAATGAGGCTAACGAAATTATTTTTTTTGTGGGCAAACTAATATACATAGTGGAAAAAAAATTTGGATTTAAGCTTACCGGTAAGATAAACCGGCGCGAAAAAAGAAGGTGAGTCAATGTCAAAACTACTTAAGCAAATAAACAGCCCTAGGGATCTGAAAAAAATTCCCCTTGCCCAAATTGACTCCTTAGCTGCAGAAATCAGGGAATTTGTGATTAACTCTGTGGCAAATACGGGTGGTCATTTAGCTCCTAATCTAGGAGTGGTGGAGTTGTCCCTTGCACTTCATTATGTTTATAATACTCCCAAAGATAAGCTTATCTGGGATGTGGGACATCAAAGCTACATTCATAAACTGTTAACAGGGAGAAAGGAACGTTTCCAAACCTTAAGACAGTTTAATGGATTAAGTGGTTTTCCCAAATGCTGTGAGAGTGAGCATGATGTATTTAATACAGGACATAGCAGTACTTCCATTTCAGCAGCTGTAGGAATGGCTATTGCCAGGGATCTACTTAAGGAAGAATATGCAGTTGTTGCAGTTATAGGTGATGGTGCTCTAACCGGGGGCATGGCCTTTGAGGCGCTTAATCATGCCGGGGACCTGAGGACTGAACTGACTGTTGTCTTAAATGACAACGAAATGTCCATCAGCAACAATGTGGGGGCTATGTCATCCTATTTAAGCAGACTGAGAACTGATCCAATGTACGAAAAAGGCAAGGAAGAAATAGAGCAGCTGTTAAGAAAAATTCCAGCCATTGGGCCAAAGGTATTGCGAATTGTGGATCGGATGAAAGATAGCTTGAAATACCTGGTGGTGCCGGGAATGTTATTTGAGGAGCTAGGGTTTACCTACCTTGGGCTTATTGACGGACATAACTTCATGGAATTAAAAACTGTCTTAGAGCGAGCTAAACTAATTAAAGGCCCTAAGCTGATTCACATATTGACAACCAAGGGCAAGGGATATGGCCCTGCTGAAAAAAATCCAGGCAAATTTCATGGTGTTGGCCCTTTTGATGTAACAACTGGGATGACCAATGACAGCAATGAAATACCAACCTATACCGAGATCTTTGGTAAGACTATTGTTGAACTGGCTGAAGGAAATGATAAAATTTTAGCTATCACCGCTGCCATGCCTGATGGGACAGGCTTAGCTTCCTTCGCGAAGAAGTTCCCAAGACGATTTTTTGATGTGGGTATCGCTGAACAGCATGGGGTTACCATGGCGGCTGGTTTGGCAACTAAAGGGTTTGTTCCGGTGGTTGCCATCTATAGTACCTTCCTGCAACGGGCCTATGATCAAGTCCTTCATGATGTTTGTCTGCAAAACTTACCTGTTGTATTTGCTATTGATCGGGGGGGACTGGTTGGTGATGATGGGGAAACACATCATGGGCTATTTGATTTAACCTATTTAGGGAACATCCCCAATTTAATTTTCATGTCACCCATGGATGAAATTGAGCTGCGGGATATGCTCTATACTGCCACCCAATTAAATTGCCCGGTGGCTGTTAGATATCCCAGGGGAAAAGGCTTAGGAATCAGGCAAAAGGATGAATTTAGCCCAATACCTGTGGGCAAGGGGGAATTGCTCTTCCAAGGAAATGATCTTACACTGGTGGCCATAGGGAGCATGGTGAAGTTTGCCATGGATGCAGCTAATCTGTTAAAGGAACAGGGCATTAGTGCCGGTGTCATCAACAGCAGATTTATCTATCCCTTGGATCACCAATTAATAATTTGTGAAGCTGAGAAAACAGGAAAGATTGTAACTATAGAGGAAAATATTTTAGGTGGAGGTTTTGGCAGCAAAGTAGCTGCACTATTAATCGCCCAGGGTACAAAGGTGGATATCCTGCAGCTGGGCATAGGAAATCAGTTTGTGGAACACGGCAATGTGGAAATTTTGCGGGAAAAATATGGCATCAATGCCAAAGGTATAGTTAACTCAATCTTGTCCAAATTTAGCTTTAAATCAACTTCAAAAAATAAAGTATTGAGGAGTAGTTCAGTTTGAAGATTAGGCTGGATCAATTGCTGGTGGACAAAGGATTTTTTCCTTCCCGGGAAAAAGCAAAGGCTGCCGTAATGGCCGGGACAGTAAAAGTCGGAGGAGTTTTGATTGATAAAGCCGGCACCAAGATAGATGAACATGTTCAGCTGACAGTAAAAGAAGCAACCATGCCCTATGTAAGCAGGGGAGGCTTAAAATTGGAGAAGGCAATTCGGCAGTTGGGTTTTTCCGTTGAGGGAAAAATAGTGTTGGATGTAGGGGCATCCACAGGAGGTTTTACTGACTGTGCTTTACAACATGGAGCTAGCAAAGTATACGCTGTAGATGTGGGCTATGGTCAGCTAGCCTGGTCCCTGCGGCAAAATCCCCAGGTTGTTTCCCTGGAGAGAACCAATATTAGATATTTAACCTGGGAAAACTTAGGTATACATGCTGAAATAGCTACCATTGATGTAGCTTTTATTTCACTGACTAAGGTGCTCCCAGCGGTGAATAATTTGCTGGTTCCTGAAGGACATATTCTAGCCTTAATTAAACCCCAATTTGAGGCGGGACGGGAAAAGGTGGGGAAAAAAGGCGTTATCCGAGATAGAACAGTACATGTTGAGGTAATCTCCCAAGTGATTAATTTTGCCAGGGAACTAGGATACCAAGCCTGTGCATTAACTTACTCCCCCATAACCGGACCGGAAGGAAATATTGAGTATTTGCTGTGGCTAGCACCTAGGGGGGAGAAGCCTGACGAGGACTCAATTTCTGTGAAGGAAGTAGTGACAGAGGCCTTTACCACACTTGCATAAATCATTAGTAATTCTTAAGAGTCAGGAGTCAGGAGTCAGGAGTCAGAAGTCAGGAGTCAGGAGTCAGAATCTAAGATGAGTGATAGGTTTATCGTCTTGAACTATTCTGAATTCTGACTACTGAATTCAGAATACATAAAGTAGGCAGGAAATAATCATAGTACGAACTTTGGCGAAGGCTTTTATTAAAATTACTTAGCGAAGTTTTCCATTGGAAGCTACATTGTTTGAGCAAAGCGAGTTTTGTAGCTTCGGAAAACAAGCTTAGAAATTTAAAAGCCGAAGACTTTAGTGAGGTTATGATTTACCTGCCTGCTTTTTTTTGCGATGATAAAGGAATAATTATCCTATTTGTAGAAGATTGGCAAAAAGAGGTGATGGATAAGGTGACCACAAGTGATATTTATATATTGGGCATTGTAACCGGGGTTGCCTTTCTCTATTGGCTATTAATAAAAATAGATAGTTTGAGGCGATCGAAGATGGTTAAAAAGGCTAAACGGGCTGAAAAGGAGGCTGCGAAAGTATTACAGCGGGAAGGTTACAATATAAAGGCTATCCAACAAAGGGCCACAGTTTACACTGAGGTAGACGGTAAAGAGCAGAAAAATCTTGTGACCGCTGACTACTTAGTAAGCAAAAAAGGGAAAACTTTTGTGGTAGAAGTTAAAACAGGAAAACAAACAGCCCGGGTAACAGCTAGCAGAATAAGGCGACAATTACTGGAATACTTTCTTATTTTCCGGCCCCATGGTATAATTTTGCTGGATATGGATAATAAAAAGTTAAAACACGTGTTTTTCCGTACGGGAAATTTCCCTACTCTCTTTAAAGACAAGCTGGGAACATACATTCTTTTCTTTGCGATTTTCCTGTTAGGAGTTTTAGCTGGGATAATTTATAGTTTCTTAAGATAGACAATAGCCAGCATCTAAAGAGGTGGTTAGTAATGAGTTTTCGAGTTTCGAAGGTTTATTTAATATATAATAGCCAAAAAGCAAACGGTCATGATGTAGCTGCTCAAATAGCCGTCTACTGTGAGCAAGAGCAGGTAGAGGTTGAATTAATGGCTACATCTATTGAAACTGCTGAAAAATGCTGGGTTTTTGATGAAAAGAAGGATTGGTCGGAAAAAGAAGTGGTGATTGTTTTAGGTGGAGATGGCACTTTGCTGTCAGTTGCCAGGTCAATTGCCCATACAGGTATTCCTATTCTGGGTGTGAACTTGGGACAGGTGGGTTTTTTAACGGAGATGGAGGTTGACGATTTAACTGAATACCTGCCTAAGCTTTTTAAAGGTGAATTTTACTTAGAAGAGAGAATGATGCTGGAGGCCTGGGTATGGCGGACAGAAAAAAATAGAGCTTATTTTTATGGGCTAAATGATATTGTAGTTACTAAAGGTGCATTCTCCAGAATGATAAAACTGGAGACATTTGTCAACGATCAATACATAGACACATTTCCTGCAGATGGAGTGATAATTTCCACCCCCACCGGTTCAACTGCCTACTCTTTATCAGCAGGAGGGCCGATTGTCTATCCACAAGCACCTGTGCTGCTGATAACTCCTATTTGCCCTCATACTTTCTTTGCCAGGCCCATGGTTATAGACGGTAATGACGTGGTTAAAATTGTAGTCCACTCCCAATGGGGTGAAGTTATGTTGACTATTGACGGTCAGCACGGCTTTAAGCTGGAACAAAATGACTGCATCATTGTAAAGCGAGCTAATGCGCAAACTAAGCTGGTCAAATTAAAAAAGAAAAGTTTTTTTGAAGTATTGCGGGAAAAACTGCACGAAGGCAAAAATGAACGGGGTGGTAAGGTTGAAAAATAGGCGACAGAGTTTTATTAAAGAGATTATTCTTCAAAAGGAAATTGAAACTCAAGAAGAGATAACATCTATTCTACAAGACAAGGGCATTAAAGTAACCCAGGCTACAGTTTCCAGGGATATAAAGGAATTGGGTTTAATAAAAATACCTGGAAATAACAATAATTATAAATATGTTTTGGGAGCGGAACAACCTGTAGGCCATAATTCCCAACGATTGCAGCGGTTGTTTAAAGATTATGTAACTAAAATGGATTACAGTGAGAATTTAATTATTATCAATACTGTTCCCGGTGGTGCCCCCAGTGTTGCCTCGGGGATTGACAGTGTAGATTGGAAGGAGATCATTGGTACAGTTGCTGGCGACGATACTATTTTAGTGATTGTTAAGCCAAAGGAAGCTGTTAATACTGTGCTGTGCAATTTTCGGGGCTTAATGGAATAATAAGGGGGATAGAGCATGTTAATGGCCATAGAAATATGTAATTTTGCCATTATTGATACAATGAGAATAGAGTTAGATCGTGGATTGAATGTTTTAACCGGTGAAACAGGTGCGGGAAAATCCATCGTTATTGATGCAGTGGATCTCCTATTAGGGGGTCGGGCCAGCAGTGAATTTATCCGCTCAGGAACAAACCGAACGCAAGTGGCGGGAATTTTTTGCCCTTCTCCTTCTGTTTATGGTCTGATGGAGGAGATGGGACTGGAGCCTGAAGAGGATAATATCCTGTTGCTGCAAAGGGAAATCAGTAATAACGGCCCTAATCTATGCCGTATTAATGGCAAGCAAGTAACTTTATCCATGTATAGGCTGTTAGGGTCAAAGCTGATTGATATCTATGGACAGCATGAACATCATTCTTTAATGGACAGGCAGCAGCATCTGGAGATAATTGACCTTTTGGCAGGGGAGCCATTGGCAACAATCAAAGGTGAGTTATATAATGATTTTCTTCAGTTAGCAAAGATTCATGAAAAAATTGAGAACCTAACAGTAAACCAGCAGGATAATTTGCAAAAGTTAGATCTATGGAATTACCAGCTTAAAGAAATAAATGCGGCCATGCTGCAACCTGGTGAAGAGGAGCAGTTGTTGAAGGATAAGAAGGTTCTGGCGGGCATGGAAAAGCTAACATTTAATACCAGAATCGCTTATGAAACCTTGAAGGGCTCAGGGAAAGAAAATGCCAGGGATTTGCTGGTCAGTGCACTCTCGCAGCTTGAGGGAGTTAAGGATGTGGATGAGCGGCTGGCAGTCATAGCTAATTCCATTGAGTCCTGCCTTTATCATGTGGAAGATACAGCTGAAGAGCTCAGGTCATATGTAAAGGACTTAGTTTTTGATCCCGACAGGCTGGAGGAGATAGAAACTAGATTAGCAAAATTAAGCATGCTTAAGCGCAAATATGGATCTTCTATTGACGACATAATTCGTTACGAAGAAGACTTGGCCACTAAAATAAATGAATTGGATAATCTTGATGAAACTTTAAAGAACCTTGAAAGGGAATATCAAGCAGTCAAGGAGCACTACCTTAGCCTGGCCAAAAACGCAAGCAGCAACAGAAAGAAAACTGCTATGAAGCTTGAACAACAAGTAATGTCAGAATTAAGAGACCTGGAGATGAGTAATACGTTGTTTAAGGTGGAAATGGAGCAGGTGGATAAGCCGACGAAAAATGGATTGGACAAAATAGAGTTTGTCTTAAGTGCAAATCCAGGGGAACCATTAAAGCCACTGACTAAAATTGCCTCCGGTGGAGAGCTGTCCAGGATTATGCTTGCTCTAAAGGTAATCATTGCTGCTGTGGATGATGTGCCTACATTAATTTTTGACGAGATTGATACGGGAATTGGTGGCAGAGCTGTGCAGACAGTGGTTGAGAAACTAAAGCAAATAAGCAGCAGCCGTCAGGTTATTTGTGTGACTCATTCACCCCAAATCGCCGGGCGGGCCCACTTTCACTTTCATTTGTCCAAGGATATGAATAATAACAGGGTTACAACAAAAGTAAAATTACTTTCTATGGAGGAGCGAATAGAAGAAATTGCCAGAATGTTGACAGGCAATAAGGTTACAGCCACAACTTTACAGCAAGCTAAGGAAATATTACATAATTAATTTTTTTCTGGTTAATAGACCAGGCTTTTTTTTTTAACCTTAAATTACATAACTCCTTAAAACGACAAACCATCAAGCATTTCTAAGGTGGTAATAGTAACCTGCAGCCAGGTGATTAAATTTGAGCATAAAAGCAATCTCCCCAGGTTAATTTAAGCTTACGACAAAAAATTAGTGAGCCAGGGGAGTGAAACAAAAATGTGGAAAAATAAAAGAAAAAATGTTGTTAGTATTATAATACCATTCTTATTTTTTTTTATGTGTGTAACTCCTTCTGTTATAAGTTATTTTCTTATTCCTACCCACCAGCGGACAATAGTAGGGGAACAGTTGGAATTTGATTTGGCTATACCTAAAAAAATTCTTTCTAACATTTCTATTCACCTTTCCAGCAGTGATAATCCTGAACTAAAATTAAACGGACAACCTTTTTATGGGAGCAGTTTCCAATTATTGACCCAAAACCCCATTGCAACTCAGCCTGGAAAATTAGAACTGGAATTCAAGCTGTTTGATAGGATACTATTAAGAAGAGTCTCTATGGATGTATTGCCTGAGCGGTTGGTTTATCCTGGTGGTCAGTCTATAGGAGTGCTGCTCCAATCAAAAGGTGTGTTGGTGGCAGGCTATTCGCCGGTTTATGTAAATAATAACCAAATTTATCCTGCCAGGAATGCCGGTATTAAAGAAGGTGACTTCATCATATCAATCAACGAACATCATGTTAATACAGATTTAGAAATAGCCAGGATAATCCATCAAGTAGGTGAGCTTAACAAAGAATTAAATATTTTAGTTAAACAAGGAGTTAAAGAAAGAAATATAAATGTAAAGCCTGAGTATTGCCAGGATACAGGCAGATACAGGATTGGTCTCTTTGTCAGGGACACAACAGCGGGTGTAGGGACGTTATCCTTCTATGATAATAATGAAAAGGCCTATGGGGCTTTAGGACATATTATTGTAGATGGTGAAACAAATAGAGTGCTGGATGTGAGCAGGGGTAAAATAGTATCTGCCCTAATTAAGGGAATTGAAGCCAGCAGGAAAGGACAGCCTGGTGAAAAAATAGGAATTTTCCAGGAGGAGAGCACTATTCTTGGCACAATCGATAAGAACACTGATTTTGGTATCTTTGGTAAGCTATCTAAACCTATCACCCACAGCATTTATGAAGACCCAATTCCGGTAGCACTGGCAAACCAAATAAAACAGGGTAGAGCCCAAATTATGACAGTTATTAATGAGGATAAAATTGAAGTGTTTGACATTGAAATAGAGCGGGTTTACTCTCAAAAAAGGCCGGACGGCAAAGGGATGGTTATCAGAATAACAGATGAGCGATTGCTCAAGCTAACAGGAGGAATAATTCAAGGTATGAGTGGGTCGCCCATCATCCAGAATGGCAGGCTAATAGGAGCCGTAACCCATGTATTTGTCAACGACCCCACTAGAGGCTATGGCATCTTAGCTGAATGGATGCTGATGGAAACAAGTTTAAATTCTGACCATCAGCCAGTGAACCAGCACAGCAATGACAAAAACCATCTTTTGATGGTTTTTGTCATTTAGTGTCAAAATATTGTTAAAGATAAATTAATATAGGAAATAATGGCAGAATGAAGAAGCTTTGCAGGATTCATCTAAATTATGTCGAACAGGTAAATTATGTGAAAATCCAGGGGGGTTGAGGTCTAATGAGTGAAAAGGTAAAGGTATTAATTGTAGACGATAACTTAGATTTCTGCAACATTTTACAGAGTTTTCTCAATGAGAAGCAGGATTTGGAAGTAGTTTCAGTGGCCCATAACGGAGTTGAGGCACTGGCGCTGATTGATGAGAAAAATCCTGATTTGGTGATTTTAGACATTATCATGCCCTACTTAGACGGAATTGGCGTATTAGAGAAGTTAAATCAAAAGGAAAAAATGCCGCTAGTTGTAGTATTAACTACTTTAGGGCAGGAATCTATGACTAAAAGAGCCATAGAGTTAGGAGCGGCATACTACATATTAAAGCCTTTTGACCTGGAAGTCTTGAGCACAAGAATTAAACAACTGGTTAAAGGTGAACCAACAGCCATTTCCAGCAAACAGAACAGCGGTTTTAGTGCAATTAAACCACAAAATCTAAATATTGAAGTAACTAACATTATTCATCAGATGGGAGTACCTGCCCATGTTAAGGGCTATCAATACTTAAGAGATGCTATCCTTCTAGTGATAGAGGATGTCAGCCTATTAGGAGCAGTGACAAAAGAGCTTTATCCCTTGATAGCGGAAAAATATGATACCACAGCCAGTCGGGTAGAAAGGGCTATCAGACATGCAATCGAGCTTTCCTGGGATCGGGGTAACGTGGAAATGATGAATAAATTTTTTGGCTATACCATCAATATCGAACGTGGCAAACCAACAAATTCCGAGTTCATCGCCATGGTGGCTGATAAACTGCGGATTGGCATCAAAATTGTGAGTTGAATGAATATTAAACCGGGGAAAGAAATTTTTTCCCCGGTTTTTTTTTATTAACTTTTTAAGCATACTATATCTGAACAGAAATTTGTTTCTATTCTACTAGGAAACGGAGTGATTTCCCATGTTAAAAGTAATTAGGGGAGTTGTCCGAAAAGATAAAAAAACAAAAAATTTAGTTAAGAGATTGCATCCAGGTGAGATAGCAGTTATTGATCATGAAAATATTGATGAGATAGCTGCCCAGGCCTTAATTGCTAAAAAAATTAAAGCTGTGATAAATGCCAACCTTTCAATTGGAGGGAAATATCCAAACAAAGGTCCCTTATTATTGATAGAAGCAGGAATTGAGCTAATTGACCATTGCGGACAGGAAATTTTTGAGCAAATTCATGAAGGCGACCAGGTCAGTATTTTGGGAAATATCATTTATGCCAATAATCAACTGCTTACAGTGGGAGAAAGGCTGACTAAGGAAAAAATAATGGCTAAGATAAATATGTCCAAAGAGAATATTCAAATTCAACTAAGTGAATTTGTCCAAAATACCTTAACATATGCCTGGAAAGAACAAAATATCATAATTTCTAATCTGAGTTTTCCTGATACTGTGCCTATTAAAAACAAGCATGTCCTAATAGTAGTGAGGGGTAAGGATTATGAAGATGATTTAATGACTTTGCGATCGTATATTAATGAGGTTAACCCTGTCATGATTGCTGTAGATGGGGGAGCTGATGCTTTATTAAAATACGGCTATAAGCCCCATATTATTATTGGTGACATGGACAGTGTTTCAGATGGGGCACTAAAGTGCGGCAGTCATCTAATAGTTCATGCATATGAGAATGGGAAAGCACCTGGGTTGGAGCGAATTCAAAAGTTAGGGTTAAAGGCCAAAGTACTGCCTGCTCCCGGAACCAGTGAGGATGTGGCCATGCTATTGGCCTATGACAAAGGAGCAGAGTTGATAGTCGCCCTAGGTACCCATTCAAATATGATTGATTTTTTAGAAAAAGGCAGAAAGGGGATGGCCAGCACATTTTTGGTGAGACTAAAGGTAGGTTCGGTGCTGGTTGACGCCAAAGGTGTAAGCAAGCTTTACCGGCAAAGGGTAAAGGCTCGCTATGTGGCAGAGATAGTAGCTGCTGCCTTGATTCCTTTTACTTTAATTTCTGTAATCTCCCCTTATACCTACCAGTTATTCCGGCTAATGTCACTTAAGCTGCAACTATTAATTAATATTAGGTGAAAATGATGAAGATTTCAGTATTGATTCCCGCATATAACGAAGAAGACAGGATAGAAAAAACTGTATTAGCTTTATCAAATATTAGATCCATTTCCCAAATCCTGGTGGTGGATGATGGTTCCCAAGATAAAACTGCTCAGGTGGCTGAAAGCGCAGGAGCAACTGTGGTCAGTCTTGAGATAAACGTGGGGAAAGGTGCTGCATTAAACCACGGAGCTAAATTTATCACAGGGGATATTGTCTGCCTGCTTGATGCAGATTTAGGCTCAAGCGCCGGAGAAGCAAGTAAACTAATCAATCCAATAATAGCAGGAGAGGCTGACCTAACCATCGGAACATTTCCTAAAAAGAGAAAAAAAGCAGGTTTTGGTTTGGTGAAAAAATTAGCATCCTGGGGTATTAAAGCTAATACCGGGCAAATCTTTACCGAACCACTATCAGGGCAGAGAGCTTTTACCAAAGACGCATTTGCTCTAATGCTCCCATTTGCCGACGGTTATGGGGTGGAAGTAATGCTCACTATTAAAGCATTAAAAAGAGGTTTAAGAGTAGTGGAGGTAGAGACAGCAATGACCCACAAGGAAACGGGCAGAGATACCAGCGGGTTTTGGCATAGAGGAAAGCAATTTGTTCATGTTCTGAAGGCGCTGTTGGTGGCCAAGGGATTAAGATATGATTAAGCTGACTTTTATAAATTTACTGTTTATGGGGTACTTTTTTGCAGCTTTATTAAGTCCCTATTTCATCAGATTTCTATCCCAGGAGAAAATTACCGGTGTTAACTACCAGGGAGAAGTTGTTCCCTTGGCAGGGGGGCTGATTTTTGTTGCCAGCCTTTTATCAGCCGGGCTATTTCTTCAATTTGTGACAGGACAACAACCCCTGGAATTAATTTACTTAACTATTGGCATACTTGCCATCTCCATGCTGGGACTGCTGGATGATTTAGTTGGCAATGGGGAAAACCGAGGGTTTAAAGGACACATAAGGAAATTAGCAGAGGGAAAGCTTACTACAGGGGGACTAAAAGCCATTGGGGGAGGAATTATTTCATTATATTTAGTATTGCCTTTTTCTCAAAATTGGGTAGAAATAATTACTAACAGTTTCCTGGTTGCTTTGGCTATAAATACAATCAACCTGCTGGATCTTAGGCCGGGGAGAGCAATAAAGGGATTTTTCACCGGCTTAATCGTTATTTTTGCATTTGGAAATTTGCATCAGCTAATGGTTGTTGGCATCGTCGCAGGGATTACCTTGGCCTATCTGCCCTACGATTTTAAAGCCAAAATTATGATGGGAGATACAGGGAGCAACGCTTTAGGATTGGCTTTGGGATTAACCATGGTATGGGGACTGCCCTTTACGGGCAAATTGTTGGGTTTAAGTATATTAGTGGCAATCCACATAGTTGCTGAAATTTATTCCATCAGTAAATTAATAGAGCAATCCCCTGTCTTGAGGCTTTTAGACAAACTTGGACGGTAAAGGGGTAAAGGGGTAAAGGGGTAAATGGTTAAGGCAGGTGAGTAGATGCTAGTTTTTGAGCCCGGAGAAGTAATGGAAATAGTTCAAGATACCGGCGGATATGTTGAAGCGATTGTCAACTATCCTAATGGAGAGTTCAATAAAGCCATAGGTTATAAGTTGCTGGTAGGGGGGATTAAGCCGGGAGTAATGGTTTTATGTAATAGAACTGCAGTTTCATTAGGCTTAGGCACCGGCGGGATAGATTTTATCCTGGCAAATCTGGCGGAACCAAGCTTTTATCGACAGGCAAAGGGGCACATAATGAAGTTAAGATATACCCCCCTGCAGTTTGGAGTAAACACGGTGGAAGAGCAAGGTTCAGCTTTTCACCATGTCTTTAATGAAGAAATGTCTTTACTGGGTTTTCCTGTGGTAGTGGGCTCATTGCATAGCATGTTGGCACCGGCAGTGATGGGGATATATTCCAGCAATAGAAAACTAAAATGCGCATACATTATGTCTGATGGAGGATGCTTGCCCCTGTGTTTCAGTAAAACGGCGGCAAAATTAAAAGCGTCCGGGTTAATTGCAGCTACAATCACTTACGGACATGCTTTTGGAGGAGACTATGAAGCAGTTAACATCTTTTCTGCCCTATTAGCTGCCAAGTATTGCTTAGATGTAGATCTGGCCATTGTGGCCATGGGACCAGGGATCGTGGGGACCGGTACCCTATGGGGACATACAGGGATTGAACAAGGAGAAATTGCCAATGCAGTAACAGCATTGGCAGGCATTCCGGTGATTGTTCCCAGGCTAACCTTTGGTGACCACCGGGACCGGCATTATGGAATAAGTCATCATACTTTAACGGTATTGGAGCGGGTTTGTAACGCTCAAGCTACGGTGGTGCTGCCAATATTATCAGATGAAAAGCACCAGGTAGTGATGGCAAAGCTAAATGATAAAAAACTGCTGGATAAACACAATTTTGTAACTAGGGACGGAAAGCCGGCCCTTAATTTAGCAGAGGAGCTGCAGCTGCACCTTACCACCATGGGGAGAGGAATAGACCAAGAAAATCAATACTTTGAAGCAGCAGCAGCAGCAGGAATTTTTGCTGCCGAGCTAGTGAATCTTTAAGTTAATTAGTTGTGCCAAGGTTAAATGGAGTGGAAAATCTCCCAGTGTTTTGGTTAAATCTTTTACTTTACCCCGGAAGCATAATCCTTTAGACCAAAAAAATAATTCCATGCAAGATTCTCCTTTCATGAGGGGAATATTTTTGTAACTACTCAGCAGGTTCTCAATTGTCAAGAATTCAGAATTCAGTAGTCAGGATTCAGAATATTGACAAGCACGGGCAAGTTTATCTTCTTTTTACGTTAAAAATTCTGTTAAAAGCTCTCATCTGTTTTCTCATTCTGACTACTGACTCCTGACTCCTGAAATATATGCCTGTCCAACTAAATTATGACTACTAAGAGAGGAAAATTTATCATAACCGGTGGAGGTGATAAGTATGGAAAAGTTACCCAAGAAACGAATGTTTGATAAGCCCGTAATCTGGACTACAGATGCCAGTGGAGCAGCAGTTTGCGCTCAACTGGGGTTTATTACTGTAATTATTGACGTAATTGATATGAGTACATCTCTGGAAGCCTGTCGGTATTTGGGAGCGAGTCTTATATTAGGGGCAAGCCCAGTAAGGGTTAACTGTCCGGTAAAGGTTGCTCCAGCCAAGGTAGCAGGTTATGCTCTAAAATATGCTCTGGAAAATGGCAAGGAAATCCTAATAGTCACTGAGCCTCGCCATGGGAAGGAATGGGATAGAGAAGAAAATGCAGCAGAAATTATTAGCATTATTAATAATGGTGGAGGAAAAATTGCAGCAATAGTGCCAAATATTGGTGGAGAGATTGGGGAACTGGCAGAAATCAAGGACAGGGTAGTTATCGGGGTAACTGCCACCGGTGGAACTGCCTTTGACGCCGCTTTTAATATTTTAGCAGACCAACGGGTTACTACAGCAACGGTGGCCAGGGTCAAAGGCCAAAATAGCCACCAGCTGATTAGTGCCACACTTAGCAGGATAACCCACCAAGCATTAAACTACAACACTGGAGTTGCCTTTATAGCTGCCAGTAGAAATTCCATGGAGGATATTTTGGCTGCTCAGTATTTGGCCCAGCAATTAACTTTACATAATTAAATGACATAAAAGGCTTTTCCCTGCATAAAATTTAGGAGAACTAGTCCAATTTCTAAAGGGGGAAGTCTTGGGTGAGCAGCCGGTTAAAAAGGGTATTATATGGCTATTTTAGAGAAAATTTAATTTTATACTTGATTGTTATTGTATTTTTTCTTATTGGTACAAGCGGGGGAGCATTGTTGGCCAAACCTTTGACATTGGGTTACCAGAGTGAGTTGTTGGATTATTTGGATAGCTTTATTAATTCATTATTAAATATGGAAATTAGCAGTATCGGGATTTTCAAGCAGGCATTAATCAATAATTTAAAATTAATTTTTTATATCTGGCTGTTAGGTTTAACAGTAATTGGGGTACCTATCATTATCGGGCTTATCATTGCCAGGGGCTTTATTTTGGGCTTTACTGTAGGTTTCCTGGTGCAAGAAAAAGGAATCCAAGGGATATCAATGGCTGTATTTTCCATCCTGCCCCCTAATCTGCTATTATTCCCTGCAATGCTAGTGGGAGCAGTATCAGCTATTTCTTTTTCTACTATTCTTATCAGAGGAAATATAAAAAATTCAATGGTAAGGTTACTTCAACAATTTCTCTCATACTCTTTGTTAATGGCACTCTTAGCCATCATAGCAATCCTGGCAGCACTGGTGGAGGCATATATTGCCCCATCCATGATGAAACTAATTGCTGTTTATGTCTAAATTTGCAGCAGGGATTTCCAATTATATTGCGAATTATTGTATTTATTTGCTGGAGGTAACCACAGGGTGAATTACCAGGAAAGGTTTCTTAACTACTTGGCAGTGGAAAGAGGGCTAGCCAAAAATACTTTATCGTCCTATCAAATTGATTTGACGGATTTCAATAATTATATCATTGAGAAAAATTTGATCATCATGGAAATTCAATATGATCATGTGCTAATGTACCTGCACTTTCTCCGGAGAAAGAAAATTTCATCAGCTACTCTAGCCAGGAGAGTTTCTACTCTTAAGTCCTTTTATAAATTTTTGTTCCTGGAAGGAGTTATCAAAGAAAATCCCTTGGGCAACCTGGAATCTCCTAAACAAGCTAAAAAATTACCGGAAACCATTACTTATGAAGAGATTGATCGACTACTAGCTCAGCCTGGTGGCAGTAAACCTGCTGATTTAAGAGATAAGGCCATGCTGGAAACATTGTATGCCACCGGAATGCGAGTTTCTGAACTGACGGGATTAAATTTACAGGATATTAATTTGACTCATGGCTACTTGCATTGCTTAGGGAAAGGAAGTAAAGAAAGGATTGTTCCCCTGGGACAGACAGCTATGACGGCCATCCATGTATATTTGACTAAAGGCCGTGCAAAAATAGTTAAAAAGTTATCGGAAAAAGCCCTTTTTGTTAATCAGCAGGGGAAAAGACTAACTAGGCAAGGTTTTTGGAAAATACTAAAAAGATACGTTAAGGAAGCAAAAATTAAAAAACACTTGACTCCCCATACCATCAGACATTCCTTTGCCACTCATCTATTGGAAAACGGTGCTGATTTAAGAGCAGTGCAGGAACTGTTGGGACATGTTGAGATAACTACAACTCAAATTTATACCCATCTAACTGAAAAACATATAAAGACAGTTTATAATGCTGCCCATCCAAGGGCAGTGCGCAAGCCAGAGGAGGAGTAAAATGACTAGAGTAATACTGTTAGTCCTTGATAGTGTGGGTGTGGGAGCTTTACCTGATGCAGCCAAATACGGTGATGAGAACAGCAATACCTTGGCTAATATAGCCAAGGCTGTGGGTGGGTTATCCTTACCTGCGCTGGAGAGTTTGGGATTAGGCAAAATTATTCCCATCCAAGGGATTTCTTCAACAATAACTGCCAAAGCTAATTATGGAAAAATGAATGAGAGGTCGCCAGGAAAGGATACCACCACCGGACACTGGGAAATGGTCGGTATAATTTTGGACAAGCCTTTCCCCACCTACCCCAGCGGTTTTCCTAGAGATGTTATTAGGGAATTTGAAGAAAAAATAGGACGTGGGACTATTGGCAATAAGGCTGTTTCCGGTACGGCAATTATTGAGGAACTGGGGGCAGAGCATGTGGCAGCAGGTATGCCCATCGTATATACTTCGGCAGACAGCGTGTTTCAGATAGCTGCCCATGAAGAGATTATTCCCTTAGACGATTTATACCGGTATTGTCTAATTGCCAGGGAATTGCTTCGTGGAGAGCATGCTGTGGGCAGAGTGATTGCCAGGCCCTTTACCGGCCAGCCTGGGAGCTTCATCAGAACTCCCAACAGAAAAGATTTTTCCCTTACCCCCACGGGTGAGACAGTTTTACAAAAGGTTGTGCATGGTGGTTTTGAAGTGGTGGCCATTGGCAAAGTAGGAGATATTTTTGCCCATGAGGGCATCACCAGAAGTATTACAGCAAAAAATAACCAGCAAAATATAGAGAAATTACTTGTTTTACTGCAAGAAGAGTTTCAGGGATTGATTTTTACAAACCTAGTTGATTTCGATATGCTTTTTGGTCACCGCAATGATCCAGCAGGGTATGCAGAAGAGTTAGTTAAATTTGATAAGAGGCTGCCGGAGATTATCAATTCCCTGCAGGCTAACGACTTATTGATAATCACTGCTGATCACGGCACAGACCCTACCAACGCCAGTACTGATCATTCCCGGGAATATGTACCTGTACTTATTTATCACCGGGGAATAAAGGGAGATCATAATCTGGGAATAAGGGAAACATTTGCTGATGTAGCTCAGACTATTTGCACTTATCTGCAAATAGAACCAATGAAACATGGAACTTCAATGTTAACCGAGGGGGAGTAGGAGTATGATGTTAAGTAATCTAAAGGAAACAGTGCCATATATTGCTGGGAAATTAGGTAAAACAGAGCCAGCTGTAGGATTAATTTTGGGTTCCGGTTTGGGGATGATGGCAGAACAGATTGAAGATAGTGTTATTATTCCCTATGGAGAGATACCTCATTTTCCCATATCAACAGTTGTGGGACATGCGGGGCAGCTAGTGGCGGGGTACTTAGGCGGCAGACCAGTGGTGGCCATGCAGGGAAGATTTCATTATTATGAAGGCTATCCCATGAGTCAGGTTACTTATCCTGTTAGAGTAATGAAAATGCTGGGAGTTGATAAGCTGATAGTTACCAATGCTGCCGGCGGGGTTAACACTAATTTTGAAGCAGGAGACTTAATGGTCATTACTGATCATATTAACCTTATGGGAACTAATCCTCTAATGGGAGAAAACATAAGTGAACTTGGACCAAGATTTCCTGATATGTCCGAGGCTTATTCCAAAGAACTGCGTAAACTAGCTTTTTCTATAGCTATGAAAAAGCAAATAGTTCTACAAGAAGGGGTTTATGCAGCTGTTATGGGTCCTAGCTACGAGACTCCTGCTGAAATAAGATATTTGCGGGCAATAGGAGCGGATGCGGTGGGAATGTCCACCGCCCCTGAAGTAATTGTGGCTAATCATTGTGGAATGAAGGTACTTGGTATTTCATGTATAACCAATATGGCTGCCGGTGTGCTTGAGGTTAAACTCAGCCACGAAGAAGTTATGGAAACTGCTGACAGAGTAAAGGATCAATTCAGCAGTTTGATCCTAGGGATATTAGAGCAAATGTAACTACATTAGTAGTCAGTAGCAAGGAGTCAGGAGACAGGAGTCAGGAGTCAGAATTGGGAGGACAGTTGGAAAGGATTAAGTGATTAGTAGGAACCGATAGCAAAATGCAAGCTGCCGCGCTAAGGCAGCTTATTTTTTTGATAGCTTTTGACCGTGGTGCATATTTAATAGTTAACTGGTTAAAATATCTTTGGATATGGCGAATTATAGTTATTTTATGAAGAATTTTAGGAAGGAGCGGGAAATGGTGCTAAAGCTAAAGCTAAAGAAAAAATTAATTATTTTGTTAATACCAGCCATGATGTTTCTGTTTGCCTTAAGTGCCGGGGTATCAGCGGAGCCAACCAACTTGGGCTTACAAGTTGAGGGAGCAATTTTGATTGAAGCCAATACAGGTCAGGTGATATATGAGCAAGATCCCCATACACGTTGGGCACCTGCCAGTGTAACGAAGATTATGACTATGCTGATTGCTCTGGAAGCAGTTAATGAAGGTAAAGCTAGTTTGGACGATATAGTATTAGCCAGCGACTTTGCCTGCAGCTTTGGTGGGTCTCAAGTTTACCTGGAACCGGGAGAAAAGTTTACTTTGCACGAGATGCTGATAGCTATTGCCGTAGGTTCTGCTAACGATGCTTCAGTGGCTGTTGCTGAACATATTAGTGGTTCTTATGAGGCCTTTATCGAGACAATGAATGCTAAAGCTAGAGAATTAGGCATGGAGAATACAAATTTTGTGAACACCCATGGCTTAGACGACGAAAACCATTATACCTCTGCCTACGATATGGCCCAAGCATCCAAATATTTAATTAACAAGTACCCGGAAGTATTAGAATATACAGGAATGAAGTTATATGTTTTCAGGGAAGAACCGTTGCTGGAGCTATATAATACTAATAAATTGCTATGGTGGTATGAGGGAGCTGATGGCTTAAAAACAGGATTTACCAGCACGGCGAAGAGAAACTTGGCTTCCACCGTGATGCGAGATGGGTTGCGCTTGATCGGAGTTGTCATGGGAGTAGAACAAAAGCACGGTCATTTTAGAGAATCTATGAAGCTGTACAACTACGGATTCAGCCAGTTTAGCTTTAACATGCTATATGATAAAGGTCAAGAGGTAGTGCAATTACCGGTAAGCAAAGGAGAAATTGACCAAATCAGTGTAATTGCTCAGAATCCTGTGGGATTTATTATAAAAAAGGGTGAAAAAGCAGAACCGGAAGTTGTCCTTGAGCTGCCAGAGATATTAGCTGCTCCCTTAGAACAGGGGCAGGCGGTGGGTGAAATCATTATCCTCCATAATGGGCAGGAAGTAGCCAGGGAAAAGCTGGTTGTTCCATTTGGGGTTAAGCGGGCTTCTCTATGGGAACAAATAATAAAACTTACAAAAGAAATTTATTAAATAAAGTCGAAAAACCTTAAAGCCAGTCGGAAACGAGTGGCTTTTTCGACATTATTTTTGCCAAATATTTGCAGGAGATTGTAAGTTGTTGTAGAATAATCAAACAGTAGCCAATTGATAAAAGGCAGGAGGGGAAAAGAATTGGACTCTTTGATAAAAAGATCAAAGAATATCATGGTTGTCAGTATGAAAGGCGACATCGACTTGGTTAATGCGGAAAAACTAAGGTTAGAGGTGGACAAGCAGTTGGAAAAAAAACAATTTCACCACTTAATAATAAATTTAGAAAAAGTGGAGTTTATTGACAGCTCGGGATTGGGGGCAATTTTGGGCAGGTATAAAAAAATAAGCGCCACTGGTGGGAAAATAGCTCTAATAAATCCCCAGCCACAAGTTATGCGGATCCTGGAATTATCAGGCTTCACCAGAATAATGCCTATTTACCAATCAGAAGACCAGGCATTAAGAGAAATGGCATAAATAACTAAAGGAGGAGTGAGGTAACATGTGTGTGTGCAAGGCCGGTAAAACCATAAATTTCATGAGAATGGAGTTTTTAAGCTGTCCTGAAAATGTAGCCCTGGCAAGAATAGCTGCTGCATCTTTTGCGGCACAGCTGGAGATGACTTTGAATGATCTGGAAGAATTAAAAGTAGCAGTATCGGAAGCAGTTTCTAACTGCATTATTCACGGCTACGACAATCAGCCTGTGGGAGTGATCAGGCTGACAACTAATCTGTATGAGGGCACCTTAGAAATTATTATTGATGATGATGGAAAGGGAATTGAAGATGTGGAACAAGCTATGCAGCCAACTTTTTCCACTGTGCCGGAACGCATGGGACTAGGGTTTGTATTTATGAAATCATTTATGGATGAAGTAGTAGTAAATTCTACTGTTAATCAAGGGACCCAGGTAATCCTGCGAAAAGTTTTGGCATTCAACCAAGCACTCCAATGCAGTTTGTAGGTGTATCCTATGAATATACGATTAAGCGAAATGAATTTACCTCGGTTTCCTTTGCTGTCAGATGAAGAGATGAGCCTATTGCTGAAACAAACTAAAAAAGGAGATGAGATTGCCAGAGAGAGGCTAGTTAACTGTAATCTTAAACTTGTTTTTAATTTGGTACAGCGATTTGAAAACAGGGGTTATGAGCTGGAAGACTTATTTCAAATTGGAACAATTGGCTTGATGAAAGCTATTGATAAGTTTGACTTATCTTATAATGTTAAATTTTCTACCTATGCAGTGCCCATGATCATCGGTGAAATTCGCCGTTTTTTACGGGATGATAATCCTATTAAAGTCAGCAGATCTCTCAAAGAGACAGCTTATAAAGTGCACCGAACAAAAGAACAGTTAATTAATGAGCTGGGCCGGGAGCCATCTATTGTAGAAATTGCTGCAAAAATGGAAAGTACTGTTGAAGAGTTGGTAGCCGCCATGGAAGCGGTACAGAATCCTACTTCAATCCATGAAACACTATACCAAGACGATGGCGATCCCATCTTCGTATTAGACCAATTAACTAAAGATGGGGATCAAGATCCCATGTGGCTGGAAAATATTGCTTTAAGAGAAGTTATCAGCAAGCTGACCCTCAAAGAACAAGAGGTTATCATGCTGCGTTTTTTCCAGGACAAAACGCAGATGGAAGTTGCCGAGGTTATAGGACTGTCCCAGGTGCAGGTATCACGAATCGAAAGGCAGGCCTTGAAGAACATTAGGCATCTGATGAACTATCAAAAATCAGTATAGGAAGTGCAAATGAGGGCATAATAATTCCTGACCAAAAAAATATTTAAATTGGATAGGGGGTTATTATTTATGTATGTAAAAGTAGTTGAACTTGTTGGAGAGTCTCCAGACAATTGGAAGGACGCAGTTCAGTCAGCAGTTAACGAAGCCTCCCGGACTTTGCCAAATATAACCGGTGTAGAAATTTACAACTTAACTGCAAATGTGGAAAGAGGCAGATTGGTGGAGTACAAGGCAAATGTAAAATTAGCTTATACTGATTAATGGATGGGCACCCTTGATGGGTGCCTTTTTCCTTTTCCTTTTGTTTATGTGTAGGAAATTATGCTTTCGTAGAATCTGTGGATAATTTCCTATACGTGAGGGTTGTTAAGGGAGATGCTCCCTTATCTGCCAAGGAGGGTCACAAGTGAAACGTCCTAGGGAACGCATTG
>Ga0208490_100053_pt1 | contig 99497 bp, 96 predicted proteins | sample SubbioAug_CSWold_FD_184818 | JGI IMG/M metagenome (GOLD analysis project Ga0208490, IMG submission 184818) | Serpentinite rock and fluid subsurface biosphere microbial communities from McLaughlin Reserve, California, USA - CR11Aug_CSWold (SPAdes) | ecosystem: Environmental > Terrestrial > Deep...
GGTGTCCACGATGACGTGAGACATCACGACGGAGAACACGTCACTGTCCACGATGACCTGAGACAGGTGTCCACAATGTGCTGAAACCAGACACCGTCATCCCCTCCACTCAGACATCTCGCAGCAAACCGCCGCGCCTCCCGCACCGAACACAGTGCGAGAGGAGGGCGCAATGTCAATCACCACGCGTCCGGCGGCGAGCGGGGGCTCGCACCGCCGCACCGTGCCGAGCGGGGGCTCGGTCACGACCATCGCGTCGCCGGCAGCAATGTCTGCCGTGCTGCTGCTGACGACGCCGGCTCTCCTCTGGGGGTTACTCCTGCTCGCGAGCGCGGCACTGAAGGATCCGGGGCTGGGGGGCCTCGGTGCATCCACACTGCTGCCATTGGGTGTGGCGAGCACCGTCGGACTCGCAGGCGCCACGGGGGTTGCGCTCGCGAGCCGTTTCGCCGCGCCCGCCGATGAGCCTTCCGCTCCGCTATTCGGGATCGACCACTCGAACCACTGATCCGCGGTCGATCACCGGCTCGGCGTCCGCCATGAAGCGGCGCACATCGTGGTCGACGATGATGTCGCTGGGTCGCAGCGGCCGAACGAGGTGCAGGCCCTCCAGCGAGCGGATGCGTGACAGCGCCACGTACGTCTGGCCGGGCGCGAAGGCGCGCGGCCCCAGGTCGATGATCGCGCTGTCGTAGGTCTGCCCTTGCGACTTGTGAATCGTGACCGCCCACGCGAGCCGCAGCGGAAACTGTGTGAACTCGCCGATGACGTCTTTCGTGACCCGCTTCTGGGCCGACGAGTAGGTGTAGCGGAACTTCTCCCACGTGGCGGGGTGCACCTCGTGGCTCTCGCCATCGACCTCGATGAAGACGGTGCGGCCGATGCGCTCGACGGTTCCGAGGCTGCCGTTGACCCAACGGGGGGCACCGTCGCCGGCGGTGTCGTTGCGCAAGAACATCACCTGGGCGCCCACCTTCAGCTGCAGCGCCTCGTCGGCGGGGTAGCCGCCACGTCCGCCGAACTCGCCGACGACGTCGGCTCGCGCCGTCTTCACGTCGCCGGGGAGGCGCGCGAGCTCGCGACCGTTGATACGCGTCACCGTGGCGTTCGTGCTGGCGAGAGTCAGCACGCCCTCGTCGGGTGCCGGTCGGGCCCCCGCCTCGTTGAGCGCGCGCCCGATCTCGGGTGTGACCTCACCGTGCCGCACGGCGGTCAGCATGTGGCGAAACGCCTCGTCGCGTTGGCGATGAATCGTCTGCAGCTCGACGATGCGCAGCTCGGCCTCCTGCCAGACGCGCGCGTCGAAGAACCAGATCGAGCGGTAGTGGTCGGCGTAGTAGGCCCGCTCCCCCTCATCGCGTCCCGGCACCGGCGCCAGCTGATACGGGTCGCCGAAAAACACGACCTGGGCGCCACCGAAGGCTTCGCGGGGGCGTGCGCGGGCGCTGCGAAGGCGCCGATCGATCGCATCCATCAGGTCGGCGCTCACCATCGACACCTCGTCGATGACGACCGTGTCGACGCCGCCCAGGAGGCGCCGCAGGTGCGGGGCGTCGTCGAGGTCGGCGTCGGCGATCAGCCCGATGGGGAGGCGAAACAGCGAGTGAATCGTCTGACCGCCGACGTTCAGCGCCGCCACGCCGGTCGGCGCGCACACGACGACCGTGCGATCGGTCTGGGCGAGGAAGGCTTCCAGAAGCGTCGACTTGCCCGTGCCGGCGCGGCCGGTCACGAACACGTGATCGCGGGTCGACTCGATCAGCTCGATAACGGCACGCTGCTCGTCGGCGAGAGTCGGCGCGCCCACGAACGCAGACGAAGCAGTCACGGCACCTCCGGGATAGGGGTTTCAGCGTAGCCGGGGCGGCGCCCCGCAGCGGGCCCCCGCCTAGGCTGGGCGCATGTCGCGCGGAATGCTGATCGGGGGAGGAGTCCTCGCCCTCGTGTCGGGGCTCACCGCCGCCGCGCTCGCCGCTCTCGTGATCGTCGCCGAGACTCCGGAGGCGCACGTCGAGCGCTACCTGGCGGCGCTTGCCGACGATGACCTGCTCGCCGCGGCCCAGTTCGCCGGACTGGAAACAGGTGCGCCCCTGCCCCTCGGCGACGAGGGGACACCCACGACGGTCCGCGTCGTCACCGCGCAAGACCGCGCCGAGAATCGCGTCGCCGTGACCGCCGTATACGGGGGCGAGTCCGACCCCGCGACCGTCATCTTCCTGCTCGAGCCCGACGCGCGCCTGCTCGGGGTGATCCCGCAGTGGCGGTTCGTCGAGCCTCCCGTCGCGCGCATCCCGGTCGGTAGTGACAACCACGATCGAGTGCGCGTCGCGGGGCGCACGGTGACCACCTCGGGCCCGGGGGCGACCAGCGAGGTCGCCGCGTTCATCCCCGCCCGCGTGTCGGTGACGAACGCCGAACCGTTCCTCGACGCGCCGTCGCGCGTGGTCCGGTCGCGCTCCGTCGACCCCGCCCCCGTCATCCTGCAGGCGCAGCCCTCCGACCGGCTCGTGCGCGAGGTGCAGCGGCAGGTGAGCGAGCTGCTCGATCAGTGCGCCGAGCAGACCGTCCTGCAACCGGCGGGATGCCCGTTCGGGCGCGTCATCGACGACGACCGCGTGCTTGACCGGCCGCAGTGGGAGCGCGTCGACGAGCCGCGCGTCGTGCTCAGCCGAACAGCGAACGCGGGGCGGTTCAGCCTCGAGGCTTCGGCGACGATGCGGATCACGGCGGAGGTGCAGTCGCTGTTCGACGGCAGCATCACGAGGCTCGTCGACGACGTTCCCGCCGACATGCTCGGCGTCGTCGCGCTGGGCCCGGACGGGCCCAGCGTCACGGTCTACCCATAGCCACGAGCAGCGCGCGGTCGACCTATCCGTCGGCCCGGCCGTCTCGGCCCGCGCGCTGGGCGAGCATCGCGTTCCAGGCCACAAGCTCGGCGTCGCCGTCGCGGTCAGCCTGACGGTCGCGGCGCTTCGTCTCCTTCTTGTCGGCGCGTGACCACATCCAGACCACCAGCATCGCGAGGGTCAGGGTGGGAATTTCGCCGACGCTCCAGGCGATGCCGCCGCCGCGCTGCTGGTCGGCGAGTGGGGTGATGCCCCACTCCCGGCCCATCGCGCCGTACCACTCGGGGAGCAGGAGGCCCGTGCCCGACAGCAGGAACAACCCGAAGAACGCGTGGAACGCCATCGTCGCCATGAGGATCAGCAACCGGATGGGGTACGGCGGCCGGTAGGGCGCCGGGTCTTCGCCGATCAGCGAGTTGACGAACAGGTAGCCAGACAGGAGGAAGTGCACGATCATCCACTGGTGGCCGAGGTGATCGGTCACGGCCCACCGGAACAGCGGCGAGTAGTAGAAGACCAGAAGCGACACGGCGAACACGATCGAGGCGACGATCGGGTGCCCGACGAAACCCGCCCACTTCGAGTGCACGATCGCGAGGATCCACTCGCGGGGGCCGCGCGAGCCGTCTTTACGGGCGCGGATCGCGCGGGCCGCGAGCGTCACCGGCGCCGCCAGCACCAGCATCACCGGAATCGCCATCGACAGCACCATGTGGCCCAGCATGTGGATGCTGAACAGATACTTCTCGTATACCGCCAGCCCCGAATTGGTCACCAAGAACAGGGTGATCATGCCGAGCGTCCACAGGATCGTGCGGTGAATCGGCCACCGGTCGCGGCGGCGAGCAAGACGCACGGCGCCCGCGAGGTAGAAGAACAGGCCGAAGGCCGCAAGGAGCGTCCACAGCAGGTTGAGGTCCCACTCGGTAGCGAGGCGCCACCACACGAACTCGGGCGGCAACGGCGACCCGGTGAGCAGCTCGGCGGGCGTCGGATCGGGCAACTCGGTCACGGGCACCTGGGGCGCGGGCGTCGCCGTGCGCCCGAGAGCAGACGCCAGGCCCATCGCGACACCCATCACCGTGAGCTCGGCGACGACGATCGTCCAGAAGCCGAGCCCCGGCCGGGGTGACGCCTCGACCCGGGCGATGACCGCGCGGCGGTAGCTGGCGCCGACGATGCCGAGCGCGACGAGTGCGGCGGATTTGGCGATGACGAGCATCCCGTATTCGGTGCCGAGCCCCGCGAGGTCGCCGATGCGCAGCTGCGCGCTGACGAGGCCGGAGGCGGCGACCACGATGAACGCGATCAGCGCGAGGGTCGAGTAGCGGCGCAGTACCGTGGGCATGTCGTCGCCCAGGGGCCGCCGCAACAGGATCAGCGCGAGCAGCCCTCCCACCCACACGGCGGCGAACACGCTGTGCAGAAAGACGGCGGTGACGGCGGCGTCGTGATCAGCGGTTCCGCCCGCGTGCCCGGTCTGCGCGACCGGCCAGAGAGCGGCGACGGCGAGCAGACCCACGACCGCCACCAGGCTCGGGTGCCGCAACACGAAGCAGAGCACCGTCACGACGGCCGCCATGAGCGTCGTGGCGAGCCACGCGCGACCGAGGTCGACCTCGCCGAAGAAGACGCCGAGCACGCGCCCGAACTCGGGCTCGAGGCTGATCGGCTGGGTGAAAACGGTCAGGAAGGTGAAGAACCCGGTGACCGCACTCGCGAGCGTCCAGACCGCCGCGGACCCGGCGGCGATATCGAGGGCGCGGCCATAGGCGTCGCTCTGGATGCTCAGGGCGATCAGGGCGAGCAGGATCGCGCCGATCGCGCCCGCCGCCCCGAGATTCACCAGCAGCTTGCCGGCGGGAAGACCCCAGCGCACGACCGCGCCCGGGTCGCTGAACAGCGGAGCGTCGGCGCCGCCACCGTACGCGAGCCCGGCGACGAGGGCGATCGTGCCGCCCACGAGCAGCGCGGCGACACCGAGTGCCGACCAGGGGGCGCGGCGCAGCCACGGCGACGAATCGTGCGGGGTGCCCGTGTCTGGCACGGTGGTGTGCGTCGCTGACGCGGTCACCGCATCCCCCCTTCGCGCTGTGTGAAACCGGCGTGTTCAGCGTACTGGAGCGGTGCTTCGCACCAGCCGGGAACGCAACGAGGCGCCCCCGCCCGTGAGCGGGAGCGCCTCGTGTGGGCGGCGCCGTGCGTGATGCGCGGTGCCGAGAAGCCCGAAGGCCTCGAGAGTTACTTGACGGCAGCCTTCAGCTTGCTGCCGGCGCTGACCTTGACGCCGTTCGACGCGGCGATCTGGATGGTCTCACCGGTCTGCGGGTTGCGGCCGGTACGAGCGGCACGCGACGTGCGCTCGAACGACAGCCAGCCGGGGATGGAGACCTTGGTGCCACTGGCGACAGCGCCGGAGACGGTCGAGAACAGACCATCGAGGACGCGGTTGACGTCAGCCTGGCTCAGGCCCGACTCAGCAGCCACAGCGGCGACGAGCTCGGAACGGTTCATTGTGTCCTCCTCGGACCTCAGGATTGTTCAGATAGATCCCGCGAATTCGCGAGAACTCGCGGGAATCGCCCCTGAAACTACCAGCTTGACTTCGTGATGCCGGGCAATTCGCCACGGTGAGCCATGTCGCGGAAGCGAACACGGGAAATGCCGTACTTGCTGAGAACACCGCGGGGACGGCCGTCGATGGCGTCGCGCGAGCGCAGACGAACCGGCGACGCGTCGCGCGGAAGCTTCTGCAGCGCCTTGCGGGCCGCCTCACGCGACTCGTCGGTGCCGTTCGGGTCGACGAGGGCCTTCTTCAACTCGAGTCGCTTCGCGGCGTACCGCTCGACGATCACCTTGCGCTGCTCGTTGCGCGCGATCTTGCTCTTCTTCGCCATGGTTAGCGCTCCTCGCGGAATTCGACGTGCTTGCGGACAACCGGGTCGTACTTCTTCAGCACGAGGCGGTCGGGGTCGTTACGACGGTTCTTGCGGGTCACGTAGGTGTACCCGGTACCGGCGGTCGACCGAAGCTTGATGATGGGACGGACGTCCTGCTGCTTGGCCATTAGATCTTCTCCCCGCGAGCGATGAGGTCCTTGACGACCGACTCGATACCGCGCGCGTCGATCACCTTGATGCCCTTGGCCGACAGCGTCAGGGTGACGTTACGGCGAAGCGAGGGCACGTAGTAGGTCTTCTTCTGGATGTTCGGATCGAACCGACGCTTCGTGCGGCGGTGCGAGTGCGAGATGTTGTGCCCGAAACCAGGGGTGGCTCCGGTCACCTGGCAGACGGCTGCCATGGGTCCTCCAACTATTCGGCTACCGTACGGCGACTGCCGTACCCAAGGTCACTTGTCGGCACGCGAGACCCGCCGTATCCGCTCCAGTAGCTGGTTGAGCGGGGCGAGATGCGCACAAGAAGCCAGGCCGGGGCCTGACACAATCCTCTAGCTTACGGGCTATCGGGCGTTTCCGACAAACGCGAGCACGCGGGGCACAGGCCGAAGATGTCGACGACGTGCTCCGCCTTCGTGTAGCCGTGCTCGGCCGCGACCTGGCGAGCCCACTGCTCGACCGGGTCGGCCGCGATCTCTTCCGTCGCCCCGCAGCGGCGGCAGATCAGGTGGTGGTGGTGCGAGTCGGGAGTGCACGCCCGGTAGAGGGCCTCGCCGTCCTGCGTGAGCGTGTCGGCCTCGCCCTCGTCGGTGAGGTCGGTCAGCGCCCGGTACACGGTGGCGAGGCCGATCGTCGTGCCCGAGTCGCGCAGGGCGCCGTGGAGGGCCTGTGCGCTGATGAACCCGTCGGATTCGCCGAGGGCCGAGCGCACGGCCTCGCGCTGCCAGGTATTCCGCTTCATGACCCCACCAGGGTACGCGGAGTGCGGGAGGGCTGGGGAGCCGGGCGCCGCCCGGAGCCGGTGCGCAGCATCCGACCGACGAGCACGCAGGCGCCAACGACGAGCGCGATGACGACTGTGATCGCGCCACCCGCCGCGATGGAGAACGCGCGCGACAGGAAGACGCCCGCCACGGCGGATGCGGCCCCGATCACCGGAGCGAGCAGAAGCACGGCGTTCGTCGACGACACCAGCTGGCGGGCGGCAACCGCCGGGCCGACGATGAGGGCGATGGCGAGGATGGCGCCGATGGCGGGCATGATCACGACCACGGTGCCCGCGATGAGAGCGACGATCGTCGCCTCGGCAACCCACGGCCGGTAGCCGGCGGCGCGGTAGCCGAGCTCGTCGACGGTGGAGAAGACGAGGTGTCGGCCGCGCAGCAGGATCACGACCGCCGCGATGGCGAACATGATGGCCGTGAGGGTGATGTCGCCCCAGCCGACCGTGAGGATCGAGCCGACGAGGAAGCTCTCGACCGAGATCGGCAGCGACGGGTTCGCCGACTGCAACAGCGCTCCGAGGGCGAAGCCGAACGTCAAAACGACGCCGGCGGCGACCTGCGCGCCCTGGTCGCGGACGCGAGAGATCAGGGTCATCAGCGCCACCAACAGCACGCTGAAGACGGCTGCCCCCAGCACCACACTCACTCCGAGCACCGCGGCGACGACGGCGCCGGGAAACGTCGCGTGGGTGAGGGCTGTCGTGAAGAAGGCGCGGCGGCGCAGCACCACGAACGTTCCGACGAGTCCGGCGACGCCGCCGGCCAGCACCGCCTCGAGCAGCGCGCGTTCGAAGAAGCCCATCAGCGCGCCGCCTCGGGAACCGGCGCGGGCGCGGTCGACGTGCCGCGAGCATCCGCTGTCGTGTGTGCGGTGCGCGGACCGTGGCGGTGCAGCATGCTGGCGGCCAAAACGATGCCGTAGATGACGACGAGCATCGTGATGACCGACGCGCCGCCGGCGAGCGGGATGCCCCAATCAACGGATGCGCGGAACCCGATCAGCAGACCGCCGAAGCCGGCGAGCGCCCCCGTCGCGATGGAAATTGCGACCATCCAGCCGATGCGGTGGGTGAGCAGGCGGGCGGCCGCGCCGGGCACCACGAGCAACCCGAGGGCGAGGAGGTTTCCGACGGCGGCGGTGGCGGCAACGATCAGCACGGCCACGGCGACGGCGAGCACGAGGTCGGTGGCCAGCACGCGGTGGCCGGCAGCGCGCGCGGCGAGCGGGTCGTGCGCGCGAAACAGCTGGGTGCGCCAGACGACGGCGATCGCGATCGTGGCAGCGGCCGCGACGACGACGGTCAGCGTCACATCGGCGTCGGTCACGGTGAGCAGTCGCCCGAACAGCAGTTCTTGCAGCTGGCCGACGTAGTCGGACTGGCGCGAGACGATGATGACGCCGATGCCGAACATGGCGGTGAGCACCACAGCGATCGCGGAGTCGCTCGCGAGAGCCCGCCGGGTGAGCAGGGTGAAGGCAACGGCCGCAATTGCTGCGGCAACCAGTCCGCCCGGCACCAAGCCCTCACGGCCGCCCACGGCGAAGCCGATCACGATGCCCGGAAAGACGGCGTGCACGAGTCCGTCGCCGACGAACTGGAGCGACCGCAGGGTGACCATGACGCTCGCCAGCCCGAGGGCGACGGCCAACACGAGCATGACCAGCAGCGGCCGCTGCATGAACGGCAGCGCGAACGGGGAAAACAGCCAGTCGATCGCGGTCATGGTCTCAGGCGTGCCCGTCGTGCGGGGGCACGACGACGGTGTGTTCGTCGACCTCGACCTGATGTCCGGCGAAGACCCGCTCGAGGTTGTCGAGGGTGAGCACGTCGTCGCGGGGGCCGGCAGCGACCTGCACTCCGTTCACGAGTAGCACGCTGTCGCAGACCGCGCGGGCGAGGTCGAGGTCATGGGTCGAGATGACGAAGGCGACCCCCTCGGCCTTGAGCTCGCGCACGATGTCGAGCAGGGTGTCGCGGCTCGTCTGGTCGAGGCCGTTGAACGGCTCGTCCAGCACGAGTAGCCGCGGCGACGAGACGAGCGCGCGTGCGAGAAGTCCGCGTTGCTGCTGACCGCCCGACAGTCGGCCGAATCGCGTGCGGTGCTGCTCGGAGAGGCCAACCCGCTCGAGGGCCGCGTGCACGGCCGCGCGGTCGCGGCGACCGGGCCAGCGCCAGCCGAGCTTTCGGTATCGCCCCATCATGACGACCTGATCGAGCGTCACCGGAAACTCGGGGTCGAGGCCCGCGGTCTGCGGCACATAGCCGACGCTCACCCGGGCGGCAGCCGGCGTTCGGTCAAGCACCCGCAGCTCGCCGTCGGCGAGCTGGGTGAGGCCCAGCAGCCCCAGGATGAACGTGGACTTTCCGGCACCGTTCGGCCCGATCACGGCGAGCGCCTCGCCGGGCGCCACGTCGAGCGTGACGTCGCTGAGGGCGGGCGGGTTCGACCCGTACCGCAGCGCGACGCCGCGCGCGCTGAGCGCCGGACGCACGGCGACGGCCGGCTCCCGGGTGGGGGAGCCGGCCGTCGCTGGAGCGTCTGAGGTCACGCCCCTCATTCTGCCAATGCGGCGGGAACGGGGGCGGGTTCGGCGCCCCACGCCGTCACGAGAACCGTGACGTTGTGGATCATCGAGCCGATGTAGGTCTCGCCGGGCGAGCCGGCCGGTCCGAGCGAGTCGCCGTACAGACCCTCGTCGCCGCTCAGCACCTGGATGCCGGCTTCGCTGGCGATGGTCTCGGCCGCCGCGGGAGACAGCGTCGTTTCGCTGAACACGGTCGTGGCTCCGGATTCGCGGATGCTCGCGACGAGCCGGTCGATGTCGGCGGCGCTGACCTCGGCGTTGTCGTCGAAGCTCGGAATGATGGCACCGACGTACGTCACGTCGTAGGCGTCGACGAAGTAGCCGAAGGCCTCGTGGTTGGTGACGAGCAGCCGGTCGCTGGGGTCGACCGCGCTGATGCTCTCGATGATCCACGCGTCGAGCTGTTCGAGCTGGGCGATGTACGCGGCAGCGTTGGCCTCGTAGACCTCGGCGTTGTCGGCGTCGGCGGCCGCGAGGCCCTCGGCGATGGCCTCGACCATCGCGGCGGCGTTGGATGCGCTCGTCCAGATGTGCGGGTCGCCCCCGTCGTGCGCGTGGTCGTGGTCGTCACCCTCGGTGTGGGGCTCTTCCTCCGTCGACGCGGCCGCGACGTCTTCCTCGTGAGCGTGGTCGTCACCCTCGTGGCCGTGCGCATCCTCTGAGGCGAATTCGATGAGGCCGACCTGCTCGCTCGCGTCGACGGTCTCACCCGCGAAGCCCGATGACGCGATCGCGTCGTCGAGCCACTCTTCGAGGCCAGCACCGTTGATGACGAGCACGTCGGCGGCGGCGAGCGCCTGCAGGTCGGCGGCGGTCGGGTCGAAGCTGTGCGCGCTCTGGTTCGGCTGGATGAGCGCGGTCACCTCGGCGAGCTCGCCCGCCACGCGCTCGGCGAACTCGGCCGTGTGCGTGGTGCTCGCAACGATCGTCAGGGCGGGCTCGACGGCGGCGGGGGTGTCAGCGTCGGCGGCCGGCTCGGCCGTCGCGCAGCCGGCGAGGCCGAGGGCGAGCACACTCGAGGCGAGCAGGGCGGGAAGCGCGCGACGGGTGCGGCGCGAGGTCGAAAACGACGTCATGACGGACTCTCTAAGGAGGGGGCGATGGGACTCCCCGAGCGTACGTCTTACTGATAACGATTGTCAAAACGGTTCTCATTAAGAACCGGATGCGTGCGTTCAGTCGAGCAGGAGCGCCGGCTCTTCGATGATCGACGCGACGTCCGCCAGGAAGCGGCTCGCGACATCCCCGTCGACGACGCGGTGGTCGAAGCTCGCGCCGAGCGTCGTGACGAAGCGCGGGCGCACCTCCCCGTCAACGACCCACGGCTTCTGCTTGATCGTGCCGAGCGCGACGATCGCGACCTCACCCGGGTTCAGGATCGGCGTGCCGGTGTCCATTCCGAAGACGCCAATGTTGGTGACCGTGATGGTGCCCTCGGCCATGTCAGCCGGCTGCAGCTTGCCGTCGCGCGCGGTGATCGTCAGTTGCTCGATCGCCTGGGCGAGTTCGCGCAGGCTGAGTTCTTGGGCGTTCTTGACGTTCGGCACGACGAGCCCGCGCGGGGTGGCGGCGGCGAAGCCAAAGTTCACGAAGTGGTGAACGATGATCTCGGTGTCGGTCCAGGTCGAGTTGACCGTGGGGTTGCGGCGTACGGCCCAGATCATTGCCTTCGCCATGACGAGCATCGGCGACACCTTGACGCCCGCGAAGTCGGGGCTCGCCTTCAGTCGCTTGACGAACTCCATAGTGCGGGTCGCGTCGACATCGACGAAGACGCTCACGTGCGGGGCGGTGAACGCGCTCTTCACCATGCCGGCCGCGATCGCCTTCCGAACGCCCTTGACGGGGATGCGGTCCTCACGCGCCGTCGGCTGCTCGGGCGTCGTGATGTTGCGGAACACGCTCGCCTGCTGTGCGTGGCGAATGACGTCGTCGCGCGTCACCTCGCCCCCGATGCCGGTGCCCGCGACCTGGGCGAGGTTCACGTCGAGGTCTTTGGCGAGCTTGCGGATCGGCGGCTTCGCCAGCACGGGCGCCGCCTCGGCGACGGGAAGGGATCGCGGCCTCGGTGAGGCAGCCGCGGCCTCCTCTTGCGGCGCGTGGTCGGTCACGCCGACACCGGCCGAGCGGCGGCGGCGCGAGACCACATGACCGCCCTTCGATCCGTAGCCCACAAGCACGGCGCCGGAGCCGGAGTCGGCGCCCGCGCGGGACTCTTCGGAGGCGACCGTTCCCTTCGTGTCGGCGACAGCATCCGCCGTTTCGGATTCGGCGGCGGTCGGAGCGGGAGCCGCAGCATCCGAGGCCCCCCGCACGCGGATGATGGGGGTGCCGACCTCGACGGTGTCTCCGGCGGCGACGAGCAGCTCATCGACCGTGCCCTCGAAGGGGCTCGGCAACTCGACGAGCGACTTGGCCGTCTCGATCTCGACGATCACCTGGTTGACCGCGACAGGGTCGCCGGGTGCCACCTTCCACTCAACGATTTCGGCCTCGGTCAGACCCTCGCCGACGTCGGGGAGCGGGAACTCGGATGCGGTCACGGTGTCCTCCAGGCGGCTCAGTAGGCGAGCGAGCGGTCGACGGCGTCGAGGATGCGGTCGACGTCGGGAAGGTAGGCGCCCTCGAGCTTGGCGGGCGGGAAGGGGGTGTCGAAACCCGACACGCGCACCACGGGAGCCTCCAGCGAGTAGAACGCACGCTCAGACACGGTCGCGGCGATCTCCGAGCCGATGCTGACGTTGCCGGGCGCCTCTTGCGCGACCACCAGACGACCCGTGCGACGTACCGACTCGAGCAACGGCCCATAGTCGATGGGGGAGAGCGAGCGAAGGTCGACGACCTCGATGCTCGTGCCCTCCTCATCGGCGAGGGCAGCGGCGTCCAACAGCATGCTCACCATGGCGCCGTGGCCGACCACGGTGACGTCGGTGCCGGTGCGCACGACCCGGCTCGCATGCATGCCGATGCCGGCCTCGTCGAGGTCGACCTCACCCTTTGGCCAGTAGCGACTCTTCGGCTCGAAGAACAGCACGGGGTCGGCGCTTGCGATCGCCTGCTGGATCATCCAGTAGGCGTCGTGCGGAGTCGCGGGGCTCACGAGCCGCAGCCCGGCGGTGTGGGCGAAGTATGCCTCGGGGCTCTCCTGATGGTGCTCGACGGCCCCGATGTGTCCGCCGTACGGCACCCGAATAACGACCGGCAGCTGCAGGCCGCCCTCGTGACGAGCCGTGAGCTTCGCCAACTGGGTCGTGATCTGGTCGAAGGCGGGGAAGATGAACCCGTCGAACTGAATCTCGACGACCGGCCGGTAGCCCCGCATTGCGAGCCCAATCGCGCTGCCGACAATGCCCGACTCGGCGAGCGGCGTGTCGAGCACGCGACCTTCACCGAAGCGTTGCTGTAGCCCCTCGGTCACGCGGAACACCCCACCGAGCAGCCCGATGTCTTCGCCCATGAGCAGGACGCGCTGGTCGGCCTCCATCGCGGCGGCGAGGCCGGCGTTGAGGGCCTTCGCCATCGTCATCGTCTCGGTCATGCCTGCTCCTCGAACGATGCCTCGTAGCGCGCGAGCCACTCGGCCTGCTCGGCCATGAGGGGATGCTCGTCGCTGTACACGTGACGGAACATGCTGTCCGCGGGCGGCGGCTCCATAGCGAGCGTCTGGCGCCGTGCGTCGGCGGCGAGATCCTCGCCCTCCTGGCGAACCTCCTCGAAGAACGCGGCGTCCACGCCGCGCGCCTTCAGGAACGTTTCGTAGCGGCTGATCGGGTCGCGCTCCTGCCAGTACGCGACCTCGTCGTTCGTGCGGTACTTGGTGGGATCGTCGCTCGTCGTGTGCGCTCCCATCCGGTAGGTGAGCGCCTCGATGAAGCGCGGTCCCTCACCGCTGCGCGCAGCATCCAGCGATTCGGCGGTCGCCGCGTAGCTGACGAGCACGTCGTTGCCGTCGATCTGCACGCTCGGAATGCCGAATCCGGCGGGGCGGCGGTAGAGCGGCGTGCGTGACTGCACACTGACGGGCACCGAGATGGCCCAGTGGTTGTTCTGCAGGAAGAACACCTGCGGTGTCTGATAGCTCTGCGCGAAGACATAGGCCTCGTTGACGTCGCCCTGGCTGGTCGCTCCGTCGCCGAAGTAGACGAGCACGGCGGTGTCACTTTCGGGGTCGCCGGTTCCGACGAGCCCGTCGAAGCGCACGCCCATCGCGTAGCCGGTGGCGTGCAGGGCCTGCGAACCGATGACGAGCGTGTAGAGGTGGAAGTTGCCGGTGTCAGCCGGGTTCCAGCCTCCGTGGGTGAGGCCGCGCAGCATCGCGATGATGCGCGTGAGGTCGAGGCCGCGCAGCCGGCCGACCGCGTGTTCGCGGTAGGCGGGGAAGATGTGGTCCTGTGCGCGGGCGGCGAATCCCGACCCGACCTGGGCGGCCTCCTGGCCGATGCTGGGAATCCAGAGCGCGAGCTGGCCCTGGCGCTGGAGGTTGCCCGCCTCCATGTCGAAGCGCCGGGTGACGGCCATGTGGCGGTAGAACTCACGCAGCGTGGTCTCGTCGAGCGCGTCGACCCGGTCGCGGAAGCGCTCCGTCTCGTCGGAGTAGCGGAGGGTTCCGTCGGGCGCGAGTAACTGCAGGGTCTCGGCCGTGTACGACATGGGTTCCACTCTAGGCGGGGGGCGGGGTCACGGTTCAGAGGTCGCGGACAACCTCGCCCGCTACCCGCAGGAGGGTCGGCACAGACGCATGCTCGGCGACGGATATACGGATGCCGTCCCCGGGGAACGCACGTCCGATGATTCCGGCCTTCTCGAACCGCTCCGCAACCTCGGTTGTGCGGTCGCCGGTGGGAAGCCAGACGAAATTGCCCTCGCTCGGCGGAATCGCCCACCCCTGTTCGCGAAGGGCCGTCTCGACGCGGTCACGCAGCACCACGAGTTCATCGACCTGGGCGAGGAGCTCGTCTTCGTGGTCGAGCGCGGCGAGCATGGCGCGCTGAGCGACCTCGGTCACCGACAGCGGGATCTGGGTGCTGCGCGCGGCGTCGATGAGGGCACGGTGCCCGACGGCGTAGCCCGCCCGCAGGCCCGCGAGACCGTACGCCTTCGAGAACGTGCGCAGCACGACCAGGTTCGAGTAGCGCCCGATCAACTCGGATCCGTTGACCGCCGTGCGGTCGCGGACGAACTCGGCGTACGCCTCATCGAGCACCACGAGCAAGTTCTTCGGCACGACGCGCATGAACGCCTCGAACTCGTCGGCAGCCACGGTCGTGCCGGTCGGATTATTCGGCGAGCAGACCAGCACGATGCGGGTGCGCTCGGAGATCGCCGCCGCCATCGCGGCCAGATCGTGCCGGAAGTCGGGCGTCAGCGGAACGGGAACCGCCGTGGCGCCGGCAATGGTCGTGAGCAGCGGGTAGGCCTCGAAGCTGCGCCAGGCGTACACGGCCTCGTCGCCGGGGGCACACGAGGCCTGAATCAGCTGCAGCAGGATCGACACCGAGCCCGCGCCGACAATGACCTCGTCGGGGTCGACGCCGTGGCGCTCAGCGAGGCGCTCGCGCACGGCGAGCGCCGTCGCGTCGGGGTAGCGGTTGGGCGACGAGTCGGCGATGGCCGCCATGACCGCCGGGTGCGCGGGGAAGGGGTTCTCGTTGCTGGACAGCTTGAAGGCGTCGGCCGACGCCTGGCGTCCCTGGCGGTACGCAGGCAGGGCGACGATCTCGTCGCGGAGCCGCACGGGCGGCCCGGCGGGGTTCGGATGCTCGGGGGCGCTCACGCGACCAGCGTACGCGGGCGCGTGGCGGGCATCCGCCAGGGAAACTCGTCGCTGGACGGTCACCGGGAATTCAGTGGACGCGCCCGAGTCCCGCCGACCAGAATGGGGGCATGTCCCGATTTATCGTGCGCCTGATCATCAATGCCGTGGCCCTCTGGCTGACCACCCTCATCGTTGCCGGGGTGAGCGTGGTGCCGTTCGGCGATGGCGACACGACCGCCGTCGTGCTCACCTACCTGCTGGTGGCGCTGATCTTCGGGGTGGTCAACGGGGTGATCGGCAACCTGATTCGCATCGTCGCCTTCCCGCTGTACATCCTCACCCTCGGGCTCATCGCGCTCATCGTGAACGGACTGCTGCTTCTTCTTGTCGCGTGGATCTCGAGCCTCATCGGCTTCGGTCTCGAGGTCGATGGCTTCTGGTGGGGCGTGTTGGGCGCAATCGTGCTCGGCCTCATCAGCTGGCTGATCGGCATCGTGCTGAAGCCACTGGTGGGAAAGACCCGCTAACGCCATCGGCTGAGCACGGCTATTGCGCATCCAGGATGCGCGTCGCCTCGTAGTGCCGCACGGCTCCGACCCCGGAAACGGTCGGAAACCGATCACGCGCTGCGACGAGGGCGGGATCGCTGCTCTCGTCGACCAGGGTCGCCGTGCCCTGATACGTGGCGGCGGCGTGGGGCAGAAACAGCTCGCCCGCGCCGTCGGGGAAGGCGCGCGTGGTCACGACGGTCGCGTTGGTCTCGCGTCGCACGCCCGACGCCGCGCTGATGATGTCATCGTCGTGTTCGATCACGATCGCCGGATAATCGCCGGTCACGGGAAAGTTGCCGAGTGGGCCGCCGATCGTGATGAGGCCGGCCGTGTTCCACGCGCCGCTCTCGGCGTGAACCACGGCCACCGCAGCACCCTGCGAGTGGCCCGTGAACACGACGGGGCTATCCGCGGTGGCGCCGGCGTCTCGCAGCGCGAGCTCGACGGCGCGGGCTGAGGAGGCGTCGGGCAGGCCGGCGACGAGCGCGCCGTTGCTCGCCATGTCGAAGGGGTTCGTGCCTCCGGCCTCGGCGGTGGCGTTCGTGCCCGCGATGTACACCTCGAAGTGCGGGCCGCGTGGCCCGTCGTAGCTCTCGACCCGCACCGGCGGGCCGCTGCTGTCGGGAAGCCTCGACACACGGTCACCCACCGACTGCGGTGGCGGGGTTCGTCTCTCGAGGGTGGAGGGCGCCGGAGTCGGAATGCCGCCGACGACGCTGACGCGTTCGACGCGGACAGGGGCCGTGCCGCGGATACCGATGATGGCGGCGAGCCCGGTGAGAACAGCCGCCGAACTAGTGACGCCCGTGAGTCCGAGCCCGGGTTCGCCGACGATCGGCACGAGCGCGGGCGGAACGCCGACCGCCCCGAGCGCGGCGTCGTCCAGCAGGGTCACGAGCCAGCGCGTCAGCGCAACGCCATCAGGGGTGGCGAGCCGCTGACCCGCGAGATCGAGTCCGCGCCCGGCGGCCGACCCCAGTGTCGTCGCCACGGCGTCGCGCAGGGGTTCGGGAAGCAGGTACGCGAAGCGAGCAGCCTGCAACGCTGCGGGCAGAAGCATCACCCCACCGGCGAGGGCCACACGAGCGCCGACGAAGCCGAGAAGCGCGGCCGCCTGACTCGCGGCTGCCTCAACAGCGCGCTGCGCGGCGTGGTCGGCGCCGACCATCAGATCAGCGACCGATGTCAGCGCCGTCGCCAGCGCCTCCAAGCGATGGGTCGCGTCTCGCGTCGCGACAACCGCGTGATCAAGCTGCGCGAGCGCATAGCTGTCGACACCCGGGCCGTACGCGCCGCGAGCCAGTCGCTCGGCGAACGCGCAGCGGTCGGCCTGCGCGCGCACCTGGATGCACATGGACTCGAGCACGGTGTCCGAGACCACGGTGGTGCCGGGCGCCGTGACCGTCAGCGTCATCGGCCACTGCCCGACTCGGCCGCACTCGCGAGAGCGGTGAAGTGTCGCCAGGCGTTCGTGAGCGCCCCATCCGCTTCGGCGAGCAGCGCCTCGATACGTCGCGCTTCGGCGTCGTAGACGACACGTATCGGCCCAGCAAAGCCCGCTCGCGACTCGGGACCGGGAAGCTGTGTCGGCGCCGTACGCACGATGTCGGCCGCGTGGGCGAGTTGGCGCTCACGCCTGCGTAGGTCAGCCGCCAGGAACGGATCGGGAGAATTCATGCCCGGAGGGTGCCTTGCCGGCGCGACGGCGAGCATCCCGTGCCTGCCGCGTGGGGTCGTATTCGAGCACATCGAGGATGGGGAGGAGTGTCGGGCCTTCGGCATTCCCGGCAGAATGGGCGGGTGAGCAGCCAATCGGACGAGGACGCGGAGGCGGACGGTCGCCCCCTCGCGCCGGTCTTCCGCATCTGCTTCGTCTGCACCGGCAACATCTGTCGCTCACCGATGGCCGAGGCGGTCATGCGGCAGCTGATCCGCGAACGCGGCTACGAGAAGCTCGTCACGGTTGAATCGGCCGGCACGGGCGAATGGCACGTGGGTGAGCCCGCCGACCCGCGCACCGTGGACGCGCTCGCCCGTCGCGGGTACGAGGCCGACGACCACCGCGCCCGACAGTTCGACCCGGCCTGGTTCGTCACCCACGACCTGGTGATCGGATTCGACCGGGGGCACGAGCGCATTCTTCGCAGTTGGGCGCCCAGCGACGACGCCCGCGCGAGCGTGCAGATCATCACCGACGTCGACCCGGAAGGCGCGGGAGTCGACGTGCCCGACCCGTACTACTCCGACGCCGACCTTTTCGCCCAGGTGCTCAGCGTGATCGAACGATCGTGCCGCGCCCTTCTTCAGCAGCTCGAACCCGCACTACGACAGGGAGCCCGATGACCACCCTCAGCCCGCAACCGCTCAGCCCGCTCGACGGCCGCTACCGCAGCCAGGTCGGCGACCTGGGCAGCCACCTGTCGGAAGCCGGGCTCAACCGCGCGCGGGTGCACGTCGAGGTCGAATGGCTCATCCACCTCACCGACCGCAAACTGCTCGGCGCGCGTCGCCTGACCGACGATGAGAAGGTCGCTCTGCGCTCACTCGTCGAGGGCTTCGGCGATGACGACGTGGCCGCCCTGGCTGCGCGCGAGGCGGTCACGCGGCACGACGTGAAGGCCGTCGAATATCACGTGCGCGACCACCTGGCCGCGATCGGACTCGGTGACCTCGCCGAGCTCACCCACGTCGCCTGCACGAGCGAAGACATCAACAACCTCGCGTACGCCATCACGATCCGCGACGCGGTCGCCGGTGAGTGGATGCCCCGAGCCCGGTCGGTCGTCGAGGCGCTGCGCGAGCGCGCGCTCACGTGGCGCGCCGTGCCGATGCTCTCGCGCACCCACGGCCAGCCGGCCACGCCCACCACCATGGGCAAGGAGCTTGCCGTGTTCGTGCACCGCCTCGAGCGGCTGCTCACGAGCGTCGACGAGGTCGAATACCTCGGCAAGTTCTCGGGCGCGACCGGCACGTTCGCCGCCCACGTCGCCGCCGACCCGACGCACGACTGGCCAACGTCATCGAAGGAGTTCGTCGAGCACCTCGGCCTCACGTGGAACCCGCTCACCACGCAGATCGAGTCTCACGACTGGCAGGCGCAGCTTTACCAGCGCATCGCGCACGTCGGCCGAGTGCTGCACAACCTCTGCACCGACGTCTGGACCTACATCTCGATGGGCTACTTCCGGCAGATCCCGCAGGAGGGCGCCACGGGCTCGTCGACGATGCCGCACAAGATCAACCCCATCCGTTTCGAGAATGCGGAGGCGAACCTCGAGTTGTCGGCAGCGCTGCTCGACTCGCTCGCGTCAACACTCGTCACCTCGCGCCTGCAGCGCGACCTGACCGACTCGTCGGCACAGCGCAACATCGGCGTTGCCCTCGGCCACGCGTTGCTCGCACTCGACAACATCGTGAAGGGGCTCGGCGAAATCGCTCTCGACGAGGATGCGCTCGCCCGCGATCTCGAGGGCAACTGGGAGGTGCTCGGCGAGGCTATTCAGACGGTGATTCGCGCCGAGGTGACGGCGGGCCGCTCCACGATCAGTGACCCGTACGCACTGCTGAAGGAGCTCACGCGCGGCCACCGCGTATCGGGCGACGAGTTGCGGGCGTTCGTCGACGGGCTGGACGTCTCGGACGACGCGAAGGCGCGCCTCCGTGCCCTGACCCCGGCCACGTATGCGGGGCTCGCCGACGAGCTGACCGGCTACGTCGAGCGCTAACGGCGGCGAGCGCTACTGCTGCTCGCCGCCCTGCTGCTCGGCCGCCCAGCGCTCACCATCGGCCGGCCTATTGGGTGTGACCGCGAGCATCAGCATGGCGAGCACGAGCAGGTCAATGACGAAGGTCGCACCGAAGAATATGACGGCGAGCAGCCAGTCACGGGTCACCATGAAGATGATGAGGCCGATGAAGGCGGCGACGACGGCGGCGAGGCCGACGAGCTCGCCGGGGCGCAGTCGTTCGCGGCGGGGCGTCTTGTCGGTCATGAGGCGGGGTGCTCCTTGGGGGTGTCGGCCCACTTCGCGCTGAAGCCGGCGATGACGAGGTAGACGCCGACGATGACAGCGTAGGCGCCGAAGAAGCCGACGGCGCTGACCGAGTCGCCGACGGCGACGAGAATGAGCGCCAGAACCACCGTGCCCACACCGACCGTCATGCTATCGCGGGCAAACGGTGAGCGACCGCGGTGTCGCAAGCCCCAGACGACCTCGTAGGCGCCCGCGAACACGCCGTAGGCGCCGAGGGCTAGCAGCAGGAAGGGCAGGAGGTTGCCCTCGAGCCCCGCCACGAGAGCGAAGGCCGCGGCAGCGACCACAGCCGCGATCACCGAAAGCCCCCGGTGCAGTGAGCGTACGGGCTCGCCCTGGCCCATGCGCAGCGTCGTCAGCACGAGCACGATCGCGGTGACGGCGCCGAACAGGCCGAGCGACATGAGGCCCATCGACGCCGAGTGGTCGGGGGTGAACGTGATCACGAGTCCGACAACGATCGCCGGGATCGCGCGCGCGATAGGGGCGAGCCATAGCGAGGCTGATGCTCGTGTGCCGGTATCGGCGTCACTCTCGGTGGGTGGGGCGGTCACCATAGCTCACAAGAGTAGGGCTGCGAGCCGTGAGCATCCTGCATCGTGGGCTCACACGGTCCAACGATACGCCGTTTCCGGCCGCCCCGCGCCCCCGTACCGCGGTTCGCGGCCTGCGCACCCCTCGGCGCACAAATGCTCCAAATACCGCCGTGCGGCCACGCGAGACATTCCGAGGCGTCCGGCGACCTCGGTGGCAGACAGGGCACCGGGCTCGCGAATCACCTCCACCACTCTCGTCAGGGTGTCTACCGAGAGACCTTTCGGCAACGGAGCCTTGCCTGCAGGTCGAGACGCCTCCAAGAGGGCATCGATTTCATGCTGTGTGGCTTTGCCCGCCGTGCGCGATGCGCGCTCCCGGTAGTCGCGGAACTGCTCCATCCGTTCGCGGAACGCGGCGAAGGTGAAGGGCTTCACGAGGTAGTGGGCAACGCCTAGGCTCACCATCTGGCGGACGATGTCGGCGTCGCGCACACCCGTGATCGCGATGACGTCGATGCTGCTTCCGCGGCCGCGAATCTGCCGGAGAACGTCAACACCCGTTCCGTCCGGCATCGTCACGTCCAAGAGCACGAGGTCGAAGCGTGGGGCGTCGGCGTAATCGAACAGTGCAGACAACGCCGAGCGGGCGTCGCCGCACTCGCCCCGCACTTCGAAGCCCTCGATGCGGTGAACGAACTCGCGGTGGAGTTCGACGGTCAGCGCGTCGTCGTCGACGATGAGAACTCGGATCACGACGATCGCCTCGGCAAGGTGACCCGCACGGTCGTCGGGTCGTCGGAGATCTCAATCGTGCCCGCCGCCTCGTCGACGATCGATCGAACGAGGGCGAGACCTATTCCTCGACCCGTTGCGTCAGCCGGCTTCGTTGAGAAGCCGCGATCGAACACGCGGTCGCGCAGGTGGGCCGGGATGCCAGGGCCGCTGTCTGACACGGCGATGAGAAGACCGGCTTCCTGTCTCGCAAAGGCGACGTGCACCCAACGCGGCGACGGTCCGCTCGCGGCGGCGTCGAGAGCGTTATCGATGAGGTTTCCGACGACCGAGACGGCGTCAATGGGGGTGAGCGCGCTCCGCGGGGCGTCTGGGTCGACCCGCGCATCCCAGTCGATGCCGCGTTCGCGGGCCTGCGCGGATTTGCCGAGAAGTAGCGCGCCAATGGTGGGGTCGCCGTCGCGGCGAGCGGCGACCTGGTCAACGAGCGCCTGCGCCTGCGTCGCGGTCGCGGACAAGATCTCTTTCGCCTCGGAAACCCGACCCAGCTCAAGGAGCGACACCGCGGTGTGGATGCGGTTGCCGTGCTCGTGGGTCTGGGCACGCAGCGCTTCACCCAGCGTCCGCACCGACTCGTACCCGGCCACCGCGTCGCGAATGCGTCCGGCCGGCAAATCACCGGCGAAACGCCGGGTGGCCCTCCGCGCGACGGCCGCCGCGAGGACGCCGATCACAACGAAGGCCGCCGCAAACCCCAGCAGGGTCGGGATGCGGTTGCGCAGATCCGCCTCGATGCTGCCGACCGTGCGACCAACGGCGATCCAGCCGACCAGTTCGCCATCCCTCTCGATCGGCGCGATCGTTCGCACAGAGGGCCCGAGAGTGCCGCTGTACTCCTCCGTCAACGTCACGGCGGCCGCGGGAATGGTGCCGACGTACGGACGCCCGACCTCGGCGGGGCTCGGGTGGGTGATGCGGGTGCCGCCCGGGTCCATGATCGTGACGAACGCGACACCCGCCGACTCTTGGATGCGGGTGGCCAGCGGTTGGAGCTCTGCTGTCGCTCCAGGCTCGTCGACCGCCGCGACGACGCTGGGAGTCACGGCGAGTGATCGTGCCACCGCGCCGGTGAGGTCCTCCGCGCGCACGCGCTCCGAGCGCTGGGCCTCGGTGATCGTGACAACGGCCACCGCACACGACACGAGAAGTGACGCCGCGACGATGATCGCGAAGACGCGTGCGGCTGCGCTGACGTGGTGACGTGACCTCACGAGTCCCCCTCTCACCGCGGTGTGCCCGTGACCAATATGACCACATATTGCACCGGGGCTCCGCGGAATTCACGCTAGCGAGCACGGTCCCATCGACCGCATGCACGAACAACGGCTGTTCGAACCAAGGAGGCAATGATGGCTCTCACGACTCGCTCGACATCGGTCGACAGACGGGAACGGGCATCCCGCAAGGGGCAGCGTTCTCCGCGGCGAATCTGGGCGTTGCGGGGCCTCGGACTCGCGCTCGGAGGCGCGGCCTGGATACTGCTCGGCTTCACGTCCGTCTCGGATGACGCCCGCATGGTGGGGGCCCTCGCGATTCTCATGGCCACGTGGTGGATGACCGAGGCGATCCCGCTGTCGGCCACATCGCTCGTCCCCATCGTGGCGCTGCCGTTGCTCACCTCCCGAACGGTGCAGGAGGCGACGGCGCCCTACGCCAACCCCATCGTCTTCCTCTTTCTCGGCGGCTTTCTTCTCGCCATCGCCATGCAGAAGTGGAACCTCCACCGCCGGATTGCCCTACTGACGCTGAGTCGCGTGGGGACTCATCCGCGCCAAATCATCCTCGGCATGATGATCGCGACGGCGTTTCTGTCAATGTGGGTGTCGAACACCGCGACGACGCTGATGATGCTTCCCATCGGGTTGAGCGTCTTCACGCTCGTGCTCGAGAACTCCCGGCAGGCGCGCGGAGAGAACGCCTCCGCCACGGCGCTCATCAGTGCCGGAGCCGCCATCAGCGACGTCGTCGAGTCGCGCGATGTTCGGCAATTCGGGATCGCGCTCGTTCTCTCGATCGCCTGGGCAGCGACCATCGGGGGCCTCGGAACGCTGCTCGGCAGCCCGCCGAATGCGATCGTCGCGGGCTACATCAGCGAGGAGCTCGGCCAGACCATCGGATTTGCGCAATGGATGATGCTCGGTGTTCCCATCGTGGTCGTGTTCACGGGGCTCAGCTGGCTGCTCATCACGCGGGTACTGTTCCGCTTCGACATCGGCGAGGTGGCCGGAGGTCGGGAGCTCATCGCCCGCGAACTCGCCGCGCTGGGCCGGATGTCTCGCGGCGAGCGCACGGTTCTCGGCGTCTTCATCACCGCAGCGGTGTTCTGGGTCGTCCCCGGACTCCTGTCGGGTATCGGCACAGTGAGCGAGACTCTTCCGTGGCTGGGCGAGATCAACGACACGGTCGTCGCCATCGGTGCGGGTCTGCTGCTCTTCCTGCTCCCCGGCGACAAGGACGGGGGCATGGTTCTCACCTGGAAGGACGCGGAGAACGGGCTTCCGTGGGGTGTGCTGCTGCTGTTCGGCGGAGGACTGTCGCTCGCCGGGGCGGTCGCCGCGACCGGGCTTGACGCGTGGTTCGGCGAGCAAGTCACCGGGCTGGGGGTACTGCCGATCATCTTCCTCATCGGCGCGGTCGTGCTCATCGTGCTGCTGCTCACCGAGATCACGAGCAACACCGCCACGGCGGCCACGTTCATCCCGATCCTCGGCGGTGTGGCGATCGGAATCGGTGTCGACCCGATGACGCTGCTCATTCCGGCCGCCCTCGCTGCGACGTGCGCGTTCATGCTGCCGGTCGGCACTCCGCCGAACGCGATCGTCTACGCGACCGGTCAGGTCACGATCGCCGAGATGGTACGCGGCGGCATCGTTCTAAACATCGTGGGGGTCATCCTGATCACGCTGTTCACCGTCATTCTCGGACCGATCGCGCTCGGGCTGGTTCTCTGAGCGTTCCCGAACGCGCGTACACGCGCGGGGCCCGTGACGAGTGATCGTCGCGGGCCCCGTCCGTGTAGGTTCCCGCTCGAGATGGCGGATAACCCCAGGGATTCCACGCTAGTTGGCGGTGGTCCCGGACTCAGGATTCCACGGGAAATGGCGGATTCCTACACCGCTCTCTGACGCGCCGACCCTGTCTGGTCAGCGGCCTGTCACGGCGGCGAGAGCGCTGGAGGTCACTGCAGCTGGCCGAGCTCGAGCATCTCACCGTCGAGGAAGAACGTCGGAGGGGAATGCTGAAGCTTCGGTTGACTCTGGGACTGCCAATGACCCCACCACGAACGGATGCTCGCGGTCTCACTGTCACCGTTCCAGCACGACGGCGAGGCCTTGACCCACGCCGATGCAGATCGCCACGACGGCGACGCCGCCTCCGCGTCGCGCAAGCTCATGCGCGGCATGCCCGAGAATGCGGCCCCCCGAAGCGCCCAGCGGATGGCCGATGGCCAGCGCTCCGCCGTGGATGTTGACCCGCTCAGGATCAAGTTCAGGCCACCCGGCGACGCATGCGAGCGACTGTGAAGCGAACGCCTCGTTGAGCTCGACCACGTCGACATCGGCCCAGGACCGGCCGGCGCGTGCGAGCGCCTTGTTCGCCGCCTCGATCGGCGCGATCGGGAACAGATGCGGATCGACGCCATGCGCCCCGCGTCCCGCAATCCGCGCGAGTGGCTCGCCGGGCAGCGCACCCTCCGCGGCGATCAGAACGGCGGAAGCGCCGTCGTTGATCGGCGAGGAGTTGCCGGCGGTGACGGTGCCTTCGCCGTCGCGCGCGAACAGCGGAGTAAGCCCGGCGAGCTTGTCCACGGAAGTGTCGTCCCGGATGCCCTCGTCGCGTGCCAGGTCGGCCCCTGGCACGTGCACGATCTCGCCATCGTAGACCCCGTCAGCCCACGCTTTAGCTGCCAGCCGGTGAGAGCGCACGGCGAACTCGTCCTGGGCATCTCGGGAGATTCCCCACTCTCGGGCGATCTTCTCCGCCGATTCTCCATTGGAGATGGTCCACTGCTTCGGCAGCTTCGGGTTGGTCATCCGCCACCCGATGGAGGTGTTCCACAGTGTCTGGTTACCGACCGCCGGCCACGGCCTCGGCGACTTCTCCACGATGAACGGCGCCCGGCTCATCGACTCCACTCCGCCGGCGAGCACGAGACCGGCGTCGCCGGTCTCGACAGCGCGGGCGGCCTGGATCACCGCTTCCAGCGACGACGAGCAGAGTCGGTTGACGGTCACGCCGGTGACACTGGTGGGGAAGCCTGCCAGCAGCGCCCCGAAACGGGCGACGTCGCGGTTGTCCTCTCCTGCTTGGTTCGCATCGCCGAAGATCACGTCATCGATGCGCGCGGGGTCGAGGCCCATGCGCGCGACGGTCGCCTTCATGACGACTGCGGCGAGATCGTCGGGCCGGATGCCGCTGAGCGCGCCACCCGCCCGCCCGAAGGGGGTGCGGACAGCATCGTAGACAAAGCTCGCGGTCATGGCGGGCTCCCTTCCGTGGTCGGCCGAGGGTCAGGCGAACGCCGATATTCCGGTGATCTGGCGCCCGATGATGAGCGACTGGATGAAGTCGGTTCCCTCATACGTGTGGACGACTTCCATGTCGGTGAGGTGGCGGGCGACGTGGTTCTCCAGAAGGAGTCCGTTGCCGCCGAGGAGGTCACGGGCATCCCGGCAGAGTGCACGCGCGTGCTCGCCGGTGAACATCTTCGCGAGCGAGGCCTGTTCGTTCGTCAGTCGGCCTTCATCCTGCAGGGTGGCTGTGCGGAAGCAGAGCAGCTGCATCGCGGTGAGATCGGCGAGCATGTTGGCCAGCTTGTTCTGCACCAGCTGGTAGCTCGCGATGGGCTTGCCGAACTGGACGCGCTCCTGGACGTAGGCCGCTGCCGCCTCGTACGCGGCGAGTGCGTGCCCGAGCGCCTCCCACGCGACGGTGCTGCGGGTGCGATTGAGGATCGCGGAGACGTCCCGAAAGGAGCTCGACTTCGCGAGCTTGTTCCCGGCAGGGATCCGCAGTCCGGAGATCTCGATGTGCGCCTGCTGGATCGCGCGTTTGGCGATCTTCCCGGTGATCGCCTCGGCCTCATATCCGTCGGGGTATCCTCCATCGGCATTCTTCTCAAGGACGAATGCCTTCACCTTCGAGTCTGCGGTGTCGCGTGCCCAGATGATGACGATGTCGGCGACATGGCCGAGGCCGATCCACCGCTTGGCACCGTCGATCACATAGACGTCTCCTTCGCGGCGGGCTGTGGTTTCCAGCGCAACGGAGTCTGATCCGTGCTCGGGCTCGGTCAGCGCGAACGCGCCGAGCTTGCGGAGGGCTGCCATTTCGGGCAGCCAGCGCTGCTTCTGCTCGTCGTCGCCGAGCAGTGCGATGCTGCCCATCGCGAGTCCCGAGTGCACGGCATTGAGCGTGTTCACACTGCCGTCGCCGCGTGACAGTTCCATCGCGACGAGGCCGGTCTGCAGTCGGGTCAGTCCCGGGCAGCCGTAGCCCTGGATCGCGGTGCCCACGATCCCAAGCTCGCCCAGGGCGGGGAGGATCTGGTAGGGGAAGTCCGCCAACTCCCAGTGTTCGTTGATGACAGGGAGGACCTCGGAGTCCACGAATCCGCGCACACGTGTGATGAGGTTGCGGTCGTCGTCGCCGAGAAGATCGCCGATCTGGTAGAAGTCTGTGTCGACCGGGTGTGCTGTCGTCGTGATCGTCATCTTAGTGTCCCTCTTCCCGAATCGCCGGGACGGTGACCCGGCCGCCGACGTGGTCTTCATCGCCTTCCGCGTCTTGCAGCCACCGTCGGACCGCCTCGCCATCCTGGTCGAGTGCAGGAGGCGCGGTGCGGTAGGTCGCGGGGGTGCGGGAGAACGTGATCGGGTTGCGAATGGTGGGCACCGCCTGGTCGTCGGTGCCGGCCGGAACGCTCGGGTCCAGCCCGATCTTGGCGGCGAACTCGACGCCTCCGCGAACATCCAGGACCGGCGCGCATGGGACCTGCAACGGGCTGAGGATGTCGAACCATTCCCATGCGGTCTTGGACGCCAGCCGTGCTGTCAGCAACGGGCGCAGGGCGTCTCGGTGCGCGCTGCGGTCCGCATTGGACGCGAAGCGGGTGTCTGCGGCCAGCTGCGGCAGCCCGATGGTGTCGCAGAACGTGGCGAACTGCACATCGTTGCCGATCGCGAGGACCAGTTCCCCGTCACGGGTGGGGAACGGTGCGTAGGGGTAGATACTGGGGTGGTCGTTGGCCATCCGGGTAGGAGACTGCCCGCTGAGCAGGAACCCGCCGGTCTGGTTGACCATGCCCGACAGTGCGGAGGACAGCAGGTTCAGTTCGACGTGCTGTCCCTCTCCCGAACGCTGTCGGTGGTAAAGGGCGGAGGTGATCGCGATGCAGGTGTGCAATCCGGTGATCACATCGAACACCGCAACGCCCGCGCGGAATCCTTCCGCGTCCGGCGCGCCGGTCACGCTCATCAGTCCGGACAGTGCCTGTGCGAGCAGGTCGTAGCCGGCGAGCCCTGCGCCTCCCGCGGTGCCGAAGCCGGTGATCGACGCGTAGATCACATTGGGGTTCTCCCGCTTGACGGACTCGTAGTCCAGGCCGAATCGCCGGAGCCCGCTGGGTTTGAAGTTCTCTGTGACCACATCGGCTCTGGCCGCGAGACGCTGTGCGAGGACAAGGTCATCGGGGTTGCGGAAGTCCAGCACCACAGACTGCTTGTTCCTGTTGATGGAGAGGAAGTAGGTCGACTCGCCTCGGTACTCCGGTGGCCGGTAGCTGCGTGTCTCATCCCCCAGCGGGCTCTCCACCTTGATGACCGTCGCGCCGAGGTCCGCGAGCAGCATCGTGCAGTAAGGGCCGGCAAGTACCCGGCCGAAATCGGCGACTAGGAGGCCGTCGAAAGGGCCGCCGGGAACGTCCTGCACCGTCCGGTCATCCGGGAGCGAGCTCTTCATCATCGGGAACACCTCAGTCGTCGTCATGTCCATCCAGACTCCCAGCAGCCGTTTATGTCCGTCCAATACCTGATCGGACACGTATTGATGCTGTGATCTCATGAAACGAGGGGCTGTTCCAGAACGGCACACTCGAGACTCCCGTTTGGACATCACCCTGGGGAGCGTCGAGGCGACGGTGCCGACAGCGGCCTGCGCCTGGGCGTGATCAGCAATGAGGCTAAGGAGAACCCATGGGTAGCAGGCTTGCAGGCAAGGTCGCGATCGTCACCGGCGCGGCGAACGGGATGGGGCGCGCGCATGTGCGCCGCCTCGCCCAGGAAGGGGCGAGCGTCCTCGCCACCGACGTCGACTCCGCCGGGCTCGAGCAGACCGTCGCCGAAGCGAACAGTGACGGCGGGACGGCCGTGGGGCTGGAGCAGGACGTCGCGATCGCGGCGAGGTGGGACGAGATCGTGGTAGAAGCCGAGCAGCGTTTCGGTCGGCTCGACATCCTGGTCAACAACGCGGGGGTGCTCATCCTCAAGCCCGTCGAGGAGACCACAGAGGAGGAGTGGGACCTCATCTTCCGCATCAATGCCAAGGGCGTCTTCCTCGGCACCAAGGCCGCGGCGCCTGCTCTGGTCCGCTCAGGCGGCGGATCGATCGTGAACATCTCGTCCATCTACGGCATCGTCGGCGCACCGAGCGCCGCCGCGTATGAGGCGTCAAAGGGCGCCGTCCGGCTGCTGACCAAGGCCAGCGCGGTGGACCTGGCCAAGTACGGCATCCGGGTGAACTCTGTGCATCCCGGTGTCATCGCCACCCCCATGACCACGGGGCTGCTGGCGACGCCGGAGTCGACGAAGGCCGTGCTGTCCACGACGATCCTCGACCGGCCCGGCCAGCCCGAGGAGGTCTCGAACGTCGTGCTCTTCCTCGCCTCGGACGAGGCTTCCTTCGTCACCGGCGCCGAGTATGTCGTGGATGGCGGCTATACCGCGCAGTGATCTCGGTCGGCCGGGGTCTGCGCGACCCCGGCCGACTCATCCAGACTTGTATGCCAATCCACCTTCCATCGGTACGGATTATGCAATAATCCCTGGATGGATCTGCAGCAGCTGCGCGCCTTCCTCGCCGTCGCCGAGGAACTGCACTTCGGGCGGGCAGCCGAGCGCCTGCATATGGCGCAGCCGCCGATCAGCCGCGGCATCCAGCAGCTGGAGCGGGAGTTGGGTGCGCGGCTGTTCGAGCGGAGCACCCGCAAGGTAACGCTGACCTCGGTGGGCGAGGCCCTCGTCGCCCCCGCCCAGGAGGTCCTGGACGCGCTGGACAGGGTGAGCAGGGTCGCCCGCGCAGCCGGAACGGGCGAGATCGGTCACGTCCGTCTGGCGTACGCGGGTGCGTCCTCCAACGTGATGGTCGGATTGCTCGCCCGAGCGGTCAACCAGAACCACCCGGGCATCCACCTCGAGCTGCTCAGCCAGCACTTCGCCCAACCGGCGATGCAGCTGCTCACCCGCGGCGACATCGACATCGCCCTCGGCAGGTGGGACCACATTCCCGCCGCCGTGCGCACCCGCGTGATCGCTGTCGAGGAACTCGTCATCGCCGTCCCGGAGACCCACCGTCTAGCCGACGCCGGTGCCGTGTCGATCGCGCAGTTCGAGGGTGAGCCGTTCGTGTCGCTCCAACCGCAGACCGGCACGTTGCTGCTGGAGCGGCTGCGACAGATGAGTAGAGCCGCCGGGTTCAACGCCGATGTCGTCCAGCACGCACCGGACTCGTGGACGCTGATGTCCCTCGTCTCCGCCGAGATCGGCTGCTCATTGACCCTGTCCTCGGTGATCGACAGCATCGCCGACCCGCACTTGCGCTTCCTGCGCCTGACCGACGACGTCGCACCTGTCGAGCTGCGGATGGCGTGGCTGCGCGACAGCGACGACCGTGCCTTGCACGCCGTGCTCCGGTTGTCCGAATCCGTCCTCCCGACGCCGCAGGACTAAGGGTCGCCAGGTATCAATCCGCCTGCCATTTGGTATTGGAGAGAATCAGAACGAAGTGGAAGCGTGGAGTCCACTGTGCGTATATCAACGGCGAGGACAACCATGCACGCGTTCGCGATCTTCCAAGACGACCACACCGTGACCGATGTGGAACTGCCGACACCAACGCCCGAGGGCACCGAAGTGCTCCTCCGCGTTGTTCGCTCCGGGGTGTGCCACACCGACATGCACCTGCGTGAGGGGTACTACGATCTCGGCAGCCGGGGGCGTCTGAATCTGATCGACCGGGGCGTCACCTACCCGCTTGTCCTCGGCCATGAGGTCGTCGGCGTCGTCGAAGCGGCCGGCCCCGACGCCGACGGGGTCTCGCCGGGTGAGCATCGCCTTGTCTACCCATGGATCGGCGACGGCTCCTGCGACGCATGCCAGGCAGGTCACGAGAACCTGTGCCCCTCGCCCCGTAACCTCGGCGTCGCCCGCCACGGCGGGTATGCCGAGTTTATCCTCGTCCCGCACCCCCGTTACCTCCTCGACGTCACCGGGATCGAAGAGCGGTGGGCCGCAACTCTCGCCTGCTCCGGCCTGACCGCCTACAGTGCCGCGCGCAAGGCCCTTCCGGCCACCGCGTCCGATCCGGTCGTGGTGATAGGCGCCGGCGGTGTCGGGTTGATGGCGATCGCCACGCTGCGCGCGCTCGGCCACGAAGCAGTCCTCGCGGTGGACCTGCAGGAGCGCAATCTGGAACTGGCGCGGCAGCTCGGAGCGACCACGACGATCTCCGCCCGCCAGGAAGACCTTGCCGCCGCCATCGTCGCCGGCGCCGGTGGGCCGGTCGCGGCGATCGTGGACTTCGTCAACAACTCCACAACAGCTCCCGCTGCGTTCGCCGCGCTCCGCAAGGGCGGAACGATGGTTCAGGTCGGGCTGTTCGGCGGAGAGCTGGTCATCCCCACCGCGTTGCTCACTCTGAAGATCATCACCATCCGCGGAAGCTTCGTCGGGTCCCTCGGCGAGCTCGAGGAGCTCGTCGGGCTCGCGCGGCGCGGCGCGCTCCCGCATCTCCCGATCATCGACGGGGAGTTGTCTGCGACGGCGGTGCAGGATGCGCTGGACCGGCTCGCCGCGGGCGGCGTGCCCGGCCGGATCGTGCTCAGCGCGTGACCGCGCCGGGCGTCCAGCCGGCCACGACTCACGCGTAGTCGAAGAAGCCGCGTCCCGTCTTGCGTCCCAGCTCCCCGGCCGCGACCTTGTCGCGGAGGATCTGCGGCGGGGCGAACCGCTCGCCGAGCGTCTCATAGAGGTATTCGGCGATCCCGAGACGCACGTCCAGCCCGACAAGATCGGAGGTGCGCAACGGACCTGTCGCGTGACGGTATCCCAGCACCATCGCCGTGTCGATGTCCTCAGCGCTGGCCACCCCCTCTTCGAGCATCCGCATCGCTTCCAGCGCGATTGCCGCGCCCAGGCGGGAGCTCGCGAAGCCGGGCGCGTCGTTGACGACGATCGGGGTCTTCCCCAGCGATGTCACCCACTGCTCCGCCCGTTGCCGCAGGTCCGGGTCGGTCGACGGCGTCAGCACGATCTCGACGAGTGACGAGGGCGGCACCGGATTGAAGAAGTGCAGTCCGCACACGCGCTCCGGCCTCGCGAGCTGCGCCGCGAGCCTTGTCACCGACAACGATGAGGTATTCGTGGCCAGCCACGCCGACTCCTCCACGATCCCCTCTGCTCTCTGCATCGCCTCGACCTTGAGTGCGAATGTCTCTGGGACCGCTTCGATCACGAGCTCGGCATTCCGCAGCGCCTCGTAGTCGGCGCTGGCCGCGACGCGGCCGGCGATTGCGTCGACGTCGACCGAGGCATCCCGCTCCGCGGCCTTGCGGATCCCATCGGCCAACCGCGCGGCGGCCGCGCCCGCCGCTGCCGGGTCGCGTTCGATCACGGTGACCTGCGCGCCCGCCTGAGCGAATACCTGCGCGATACCGGCGCCCATGCGGCCGCCCCCGATCACGCCGACGGTGGAGGGAACAGTGATCATCGGGTCTCCTGAGAACGGTTGAGGAATCGGGTCATCAGCTGCGTCTTGGCGTCCGACTCGAACAGGATCGCCTGCGCGAGTTCGTCGACAAGGGGGTGGGCGTCCCGCGGCGCAGCGAGCACGCGCTTCGAGACGCGGAGGGCGAGCGGATCCTGGCCAGCGATCCGATCGGCGACGGTATCCGCCGCCGCCGCTAACTGGTCGGGTTCATGCACCGAGGCCACCAACCCACACCGCAGCGCCTCCTCGGCGTCCAGCCGGCGCCCCGTGAACAGGATCTCCTTGGCCAGCGGCTCCCCCACCAGCTCGGCGAGCCGCCAGGTCGCCCCGGCCGCGGCCAGGATTCCGATCGCCGTCTCGGGGTTGCCGAACACGGCGCGGGTGGACGCGATCCGGATGTCGGCCGCGTACGCGAGTTCCGCACCGCCCCCGATCGCGAACCCGTCGACCGCAGCGATCACCGGCATCGGCAGCCGCGCGATACGGATGAACAGCCCGGAGTTGATGCCGGCCAGCGCTTCGTCGCGGCCGCGCTCGAGCAGCTGCCGGATGTCTGCGCCAGCCGCGAACACACCCCGTTCGGGCGTAGAGGTTCCGGTGAGAATCAGGATGCGGGGCTCTCGCTCCAGGCTCGTGCATACCGCGTGAAGTTCGTCGACCATGTCGTCGTTGATCGCGTTTCGCACGTCAGGACGGTTCAGTTCGACGTGAAGCCGGTCCGCGCCCTCGCGGAGTATCAGAGTGGTCACCGTCCCAGCCTCCCATCACCGATCAATGCGCGTCCAATACCCGATCCACGTACATCTGATGCGCCATCGTCATCAATCTGGACCGGGATCAGTATTGGACGAACTCGGCCACGGCGCGACAGGCTGAGAGGGCAGTACCGCGCCAGACGACCGCCGATCTGGGCGGGCGTGGCCCGTGAGACGCACGACAGCAATGAAGCGAGGAGACCACGATGGGTGCATACCGGACCATCAACCCAGCCACCGGTCAGACGGTCGCCGAGTACGCCGTGATCGGCGATGCGGACGTGGCCGACATCGTCGCCCGCTCGCACACGGCCTACCGCAAGTACCGGGAGCTGCCGCTCGCCGAACGGACGGGGATCCTGGCACGCGCGGCGCAGCTGCACCGGGACCGCATTGATGAACTGAGCGCGCTGCTGACACTCGAGGTCGGCAAACCCGTCACGCAGGCCCGCGGGGAAGTCGAGCTGGTCGCCTCGATCTACCAGTACTACGCCGACCACGCCGAAGCGTTCCTCGCCGACGAGACCCTCGACATCGTCGGCGGAGGGGAAGCGCTCGTCCGCACCGAGCCGATCGGGCCGCTGTTGGGGATCATGCCGTGGAACTTCCCCTACTACCAGGTGGCCCGGTTTGTCGCCCCCAACCTCGCACTGGGCAACACGATCATCCTCAAACACGCCCGCAACTGCCCGCAGTCCGCCCTCGCCATCGAACGCGTGCTCCACGATGCCGGGCTTCCGGCCGACGCGTACATCAACGCGTTCGTAGACAGCCGCCAGATTGCCGGCATCATCGCCGACCCGCGCGTGCAAGGGGTGTCGCTGACCGGCTCCGAGAAGGCGGGCTCGGCTGTCGGCGAGGTGGCCGGCAGGCACATGAAAAAGGTCGTCCTCGAGCTGGGCGGCTCGGACCCGTTCATCGTCCTAGAGGATGCTGACGTCGACGCGGCCGTGGCAGCCGGCGTACGCGGCCGCATCGCCAACGGCGGCCAGGCGTGCACGGCATCCAAGCGGTTCATTGTCGTGGATGCCGTCTACGACGAGTTCTCTCGGAAGTTCATCGACGCGATCACGAAGATCATCCCCGACGACCCCACGGACCCCGACACGTTCCTCGGCCCGTTGGCGTCCGCGGATGCCGGAGATGAGCTCGAGGAGCTCGTCGAGGACGCGGTCGCCAAGGGCGCCACCCTGCACATCGCCCCCGGTGCACGCCGAGAGGGCGCCTTCTACCCGCCCAGCGTGCTCACCGGGGTCACCCCGCTGATGCGAGCCTACGAGGAGGAGCTGTTCGGACCGACCGCGGTCGTGTACCGGGTGCCCTCCCCGCAGGCCGCGGTCGCCCTGGCCAACGAGTCGCCCTTCGGGCTGTCCAGCAGCGTCTTCACGCAGGATCCTCTGGCAGCCGCGCAGATCGCCCGCGAACTGGAGGTCGGGATGGTGTGGATCAACAGCACCAGCCGCAGCGCACCGGACCTCCCCTTCGGCGGCGTGAAGCGCTCCGGCGTCGGACGCGAGCTCGCCCGGTACGGCATGGACGAGTTCGCGAACAAGAAGCTCATCCGAACCCCCGCCTGATATCCCCGTGTAACGCCTCCGCCGCGCCGAGTACGCAACTGCGAATCCAGGCCTCCCTGGTCGGCAGGCGGGGGCGCTGTTTTCAGGAGATCAGGGTGTTCTGCCCGTCGAAACCGTACGCGCGCAGTTTCCGGTACAGCGTTGTGCGCCCGATACCGAGGATCTCCGCTGCGCGCGAACGGTTTCCGTCCGCTTCCCGCAGCGCCGCATCGATCGCCCGGTACTCGGATGCGGCGATGCCGCGCAGCTGGCGGGCACGTGTGCGCATCTCGGCGGGCAGAAGGTCGACGTCCAGGATGGTGCCGCCGGGACGCTGCACCACCATCGCGGCAATCAGAACCCGCAGCTCCGAGGCGCCACCAGGCCAGTCCCACCGGGAAAGCGCCTGCAGCAGAGCAGGGCTCAGTGTCACCGAGTGCTCCTGAGCGAGTCTCACGGCCAGGCCGATGACACGGTCTGGGTCATCGCGCAGCGCTGGGAGGTCGAGTCGCGGCCCTTGGCGGCCCAGGAAATCGAAGACGACGCCAGTCGGGTCGTCTGCGACACAGAACACGACCCGGGCGGACCGGATGGGATCTGCCGCGCCAGCCAATTGCTGCAGGACCGGGAAGTCTGCGTCGGTCAAAGACTCGACGCTGCGGACGACCACCGATGTACCTGTGCTCAGCGCGTGCGCCGCCGTGGCCACGGCCCCCGGTTCCCGAAATGCCGGGGCGTCGATGACGACCGGGTCGTGGCGGTCGCGTTCGCGCAGCCAGAGCTGGGCGAGAAGCGTCTTCCCGCTGTCGCGGGGACCGTGGATCGCGATGCACCCGCTGCTGCGGCCGAGCACGTCGAGGTGCGCGGCAAGGCGGGAGAGCCGGGTGGGTTCCGGCGCTGCGGTCGGCTCGTCCTCGGGCAGTTCAACGAGGTAGATGCTCTCGCCTGCCCGATTCACGATGCGGCGGGCAGTGCTCGGCCGATCCGCGAGCAAGACGGATGCGACATCCCCCTGCCAGTGGTGGGCCTGGAGCTCGTCCCACAGGGTCACGTGCCGCTCGGCCGAGAGCATCGGCAACGCGCCCGTCGAGGCGAGCACGCCGCCACGGCCGATGGCAAGCACGCGGTGGCGGGCGGTGCCGTCCGCGAACCGGGCCAGCAGCGCCTGCAGCTCCGGCGGTGCGGTGTTCAGGAGCGCGTCCTGGAGGTCGCGAGCGGCCTGCTTCGCGATCGCGAGCATCGCGGGGTGGGATGCCCCGACTGGAGAGGCGAGGGCGAGCGAGCCGATGACCCGCTGCGAGAGGGGGTCGTGGATGGGGGCGCCGGCGCAGGCGAGGGTCTGCAGCCGGTCGTTGACGTGCTCGGCGCCGCGCACGAACACTGCGGATCTTTCCTCGATCGCCGTTCCGAGTCCGTTCGTGCCCAGCGCGGACTCCGAGAATTCGAATCCTTCGGCGGCGGACACCTTGTCGAGCCGTCTCGCGTGGCTCGGGTCGCCTACCTTTCGGGCGAGGATCCGTCCGGATCGGTCGCTGACCAGCAGCGCGACACGCATGTCAGCGAGTGATTCCGCCCATCGCGCCAGGACGGTCTCAGCGGTGTCCTGGAAGCGTCCCGCCGGTTCGGAGAACGGGTGGTAGGCAGGAGTCGCAGTCGGATCGTAGCCGCCACCGGTGGTGAACGAGCGACGCCAACTGCGCTCGATCACCGGGGGGACGTTCAGTGTTCGGGGAGTGAGACCGTGCGCGCCGACGCCAGCTTCGAGAAGGCGTTCACGAGCCTGCCGCACGCTCGCGGCGGAATAGGTATCGGTGGACATAGCTGGGACCTCGCGTCATTGCAAGTGGTCACACCCAGTATCCGCCTCCCTATTAGGACCCGCCAATACCTGGTCCGCTGTGGATCTATCCTCTGTGCGCATGAGTCCATGGTGGTGGGGAAGCCGGTCGCGTTCGTAGGTGATGTCGGTGTAGCCGTGAGGAATGGGCTGGCCGTGGTCGTCGAGGCCGACGAAGACGATCTTCTCGATCGTGAGAATGCGTTCACGGGTGATCATGTTGCGCACCTCGGCGCGCATCGTGAGGGAGGTGCGCCCGAACGCGGTGGCGCGCAGTCCCATCTCGATCAGGTCACCTTGTCGTGCGGAGCTGACGAAGTCGATCTCGGAGATGTACTTGGTGACCGCCCGAGGGTTTCCGAGCTGGATGATGGCGTAGATCGCGGCCTCTTCATCGATCCAGCGCAGCAGGCTGCCGCCGAACAGGGTGCCGTGCGCGTTCAGGTCCTCGGGACGGACCCAGCGGCGTGATCGGAATGTGACGTCTGCTGACATGTTGTCGCTCATAGGACGACCGTAGGCCGGGAAGCACACTCCCGGCCTACGGTTACCGTCGATCAGGCCGGGATGGGCTGTCCGATGCTGAATCCTTCGAAGTCCTTCGCCTGGATATCCGAGAGGAGGCCGCGGTAGGCGCCTAGGCCGCCGAGGTAGAACATCACGGCGTGCTTCTTGCCGGGGATGTTCGCCCCGAAGATCCACGAGTCGGTCTTGGGGAACAGCGTGTAGTTTGCGATCGTCGTGCAGGTCTCGGTCCATTCGTCCTCGACCTGCTGCGACACCTCGATGAGCCCGCCTCTCCGCTCCGCCTCGGTCACCAGGGTCGTGATGAACTCGACCTGCGCCTCGATGCTGGGCACCAGGTTGGTGAACGGCCCGTTGGGGCCGAGGATCATGAACATGTTCGGGAATCCGGCCGTCATGATGCCGAGGAAGCTGGTCGGGGCGTCGGCCCAGTGCTCGTCGACGCTCACCCCTCCGCGCCCGCGGATGTCGATGCGGCGGTAGTTGCCGTCGACCGCGTCGAACCCGGTAGCCAGCACGAGCACATCCAGCTCGTGCTCCACGCCGTCCGCGGTCTTCACCCCTCGTGGGGTGATCTCAACGATTGGGTTCTCCTTGATCGACACCAGCTTCACGTTGTCCTGGTTGTACACGTCGTAGTAGTCCTGGTTGCACAGGGGCCGCTTCGCATACGGCTGGGTCGGGGTGAGCAGTCGCGCCGTCTCCGGGTCCTTGACCGTCTCGGCGATCTTGCGGCGGATGAACGCAGCGGCTGCCTCGTTCGACTCCGGGTTGATGGCGATGTCGTTGAACGTGCCGAACATGAAATAGAATCCGTTGCCTCGGTCCCATGCCGCCTGGAACACGCGCTCCCGCTCGGCCTCGTCGACATCGGTGGCCGCGACGGTGGACTCCTCGAACCCGAAGGCGACGCCGGAGTTTCGGACCTGCTCCCAGATCTCCGGGAACCGGGACTTGTATCCGTCCACCTCCCCCGGGCCGACCGGTCCGTTGCCGGAGGGGACGCTGTACTGCGCCGAGCGCTGGAACACGGTCAGGTGCGACACCTGCTTGGCCGCGGCGACGATGAACTGTGTTCCGGTCGAGCCAGTGCCGATGACCCCCACCCGCTTGCCCTCGATCGACAGGTCCTCCGGCCACTCCGCGGTGTGCACGAGGCGGCCTTCGAACGAGTCGATCCCGGGGATGTCGGGGATGTTGGTTGCTGCGAGCAGTCCCAGCGCCGTCACCACGTATCGGGCCGTGAAGGATTCTCCGGCGGAGGTGCCGACCGTCCAGGTGTTGGTGGCTTCGTCGAAGACGATCGACGTGACTTCGGTGTTCAGCCGGAAGTCCTTGCGGAGGTCGTACCGGTCGACGACGGTCTCAAGGTAGCGGAGGATGTCGGGCTGGTCGATGTACTTTCGGGCCCAGTCCCACTCCTGCAGCAGTTCGTCATCGAACGAGTATCGGTAGAAGGGGCTCTCCGTGTCGGACATGGCGCCGGGGTACCGGTTCCAGTACCAGGTGCCTCCGATGCCGGCGCCCTTCTCGAACCCGCGGACGCGCAGGCCGAGCTTGTCGCGCAGTGTGTGTAGCTGGTAGATGCCGCCGAATCCGGCGCCGACGACGATCGCGTCGAGGTCCGTGGTCTGTGTGGATGTCATGGTGCAACTCCTTCGTTGAATGAGGTGGGTGGGGGTGCTGCAGGTCAGTGGCGAAGCCACTGGCCGATCGCCGCAAGCTCCGCGTCGACGTCCGCGTCGCGGCCAGCCAGGAACGGGTAGACGTGCTGCTGTCCTTCGGCGACATGCAGGGTGACGTCAACGCCGGCGCCCTTGGCGCGCTCTGCCACGCGGATGGCATTGTCGACCAACGACTCGACCGAACCGGCGTTGACGTACAGCGGGGGGAACCCGGTGAAATCCGCGTAGAGCGGGTTCGCGAGCGGCGCCGACGGGCTGGTGGTCTCCCCCAGCACGCCGGCGATCATGCCCTCCAGGAGCGGCACGGAGATCAGCGCGTCGGTCGCATCGTTGGTGACCAGCGTCGCGCCGCGGTTCTCCATGTCCAGCCACGGGGAGAACGCGATGACGTGCCCGGGCAGCGGCCGTCCCTTCGCCTTCAACGCCAACGGGATGGCGATGGCGAGATTGCCTCCCGCCGAGTCGCCGATGGTGGTGACGTCCTCGGGGTGGACCCCCCGCTCCAGCAGGGCCTCGAACGCCGCGACCCCGTCGTCTACCTGGGCGGGGTGCGGGTGCTCGGGCGCGCGACGGTAGTCCAGCACGAACGCTGTTACCCCGGCCGCCTTCGCGACGTGCGCGGCGAGCTTCCGGTGGCTGGCCGCAGAGCCGACGGCGAACCCGCCGCCGTGCGTGTAGAGGAGGACCTTGGAGCGATCGGCTCCGGCCGGGAACGCCCAGATGCCGGGCACGCCGCCGACCGTCTCCTCCTTGTAGGTGACATTTTCCGGTTCGATGGTCGGCTGGTGCCATTCATCGAAGATGCTGCGGAACAGCCGCATGTCCAGCTCGTGGGTGGCCATGAGCTCGGACCAGCCCAGATACAGATCACGCAGGGCGCTCGGGACGACTGCGGTCGCGGTGGATGACGAGGACATCGCATAACTCCTTCGTTGATGCTCGGCGCCTGCAGGAACTAGGCGACCACTCGGTGGATGAGCTCTACTCTCAGGGAGGATTCCGCCACAGCGCTGTGCCGATTTGGAACAGCTCACCCGGGTTGCCCGGTGACCACGACAGAGATCGGCTCCGGCGCACGGCATGATCAGGATCCAGCGCACGAACGAGACCGGATCGGGCACGGTGCCAGACGATCAGCGCCGCCACGACGAGAGTCGCGGCGGTCACCGCCATTGCTCCGACCCAGCCGCTCTGCGTGAAGACCGTCGCCAGGACGAGACCGACAGCCGGGATTCCATCTCCACGGAGAGCGACGGCAGCACACGCCGGACGGCGAAGATCTACTCACCGCCACCGTCTCCGCTTCCGACGACGACGACAGCTTCGGCTTCTACTCCCGGCCCACCAAGGCCCACATCATCGCCGCCGGCATCCGCCGCACCGCATGAACGAGCGCCTCATGAACAGCCGCACCAGCCTCACCATCTACCCCGCCCACGACGAGCAAACCCTGCTCCCGCCGACGCCGATCCTCGTCGACGAGCACTACTTCGTCCGCGCCGGGCTCGAGCAACTCCCCGCCCGCCTCATCGGGTTCAGCCCCGCCGGCGCGCTCGCCATCACGGCGTGGGTTCACGACGTGTTCCGTGCCCCGGAGCTCGCACGCGACCTGTACCCGACTTTCATCATCGCCGGGCGCGTCCAGGCATATCCGATCCCCGCCGCCAGGGTCACCGTGCGCGAGCCCGCCGGCGTCGTCCAGGTCGTGATCACCGACCCTCGCGGCAAGAGATACCGGCCATACCTCGGCGAGGACCGCGACATTGCCGACCGCATCGCCGCGGCCTGGGGCTCCCACCGCGGATACTCCGCCACCGTCCAACCGATCACCTGACAATCACGAACGGAGACACCATGCGCTGCTTGATGTGCGAAGAGCCCACCACGATGTACATCCCCTCGGACGACGTCGACGGCATCGGGCTGCATAGCTGCGGTGTCTGCGGGTTCGAGATCGAAGGCCCCCGCGACGAACCCGCGCATGTCGCCGACCATCGGAAGCTCACTGCAACGACGACCTCGACGACGTGTAGGTTCCCGCCCGAGGTAGCGGAGGGTGCCGGGATTCCACGGTAGTTGGCGGTGGGTTCAGAGCTGCGATTCCACGCGAAATGGCGGATTCCTACACTCCGAGAACCCACGTAGATTCGAGTCAACGTTCGAGGACGAAGGCGAGCCATCAGCGACTCGGAGAGCAGAGTTATCCAACCGAGTTTCACACTTGATGAAGACGTCCTAGAAATGAAGGGTCTCACGTCGTGCCCCTCGCCTCGGACAAGCTCGACGCCGTCGCAACCGCCCTCGTCGACCGGATCAGCGCAGCGATGTCGGCCGAGGATCTTGTCGCGCTCAAGACCGAGAGGGTCGAGACCGCCACGCCCGCCTCGACCCTCGCCAGCCAGTGGCTGGCCGACAACGCCGCGATCCTGGAAAGCGCGACCTCCACAGCAGCGGGCGAGCCGGGCAAAAGGAAGAGCGAAAGCGTACGCGCGTCTACCTGATGAGCGTTTCGGAGGGGTTCTGCCCGAATCGTCGGCGGTAGTCCGCCGCGAAGCGACCCATGTGCGTGAGGCCCCAGCGCATTGCGATGTCGGTCACCGTGGCACCGTTCGGCGCGTCGAGGAGGTCGCGGTGCGCCCGCTCGATCCGCACCTCGTGGAGGTGCTGGAACGGTGTGAGGCCGTGATACTCCCGGAACGCCTGCTGCAGGCGCCGCACACTCACCCCTGCAAGGTCGGCCATCTCCCCCGGGCTCCACGGCCGCGCCGGGTCGTCCTCGATCGCGTCGATGACGCGCCGGATCACTCTGGGCCGGGTGCCGGAGCGCTCCTGCCGGTCCTCGGGGACCGCGGCGAGCAAGAGCCCCGTGACGAGCATGTTGCTGATCTGTGTCGTGTACCGCGGATCCTGCAGCATCGCCGCGTCGTTGCGGGTCGCGTGGTCGGCGACGGATCTGAGCATCGACAGCCAGGCGCGGCCGTCCCGGCTCTGCAGGTCCAGCAGGTGCGGTAGACCCTGGGGGCGGCGGCCCAGGACCCTGCCATACTCCCTGTCCAGCAGCTGTCGGTCGATCTTGAACCCCAGCAGCCGGCACGAGGTCTCCCACTCCGGGATCACGGTGAGGGTGTCGGGTGGGCATACGCACGCCTCGCCCACGACCGCCTCGACGCTCTTTCCGCCAACGATCGAGTCGAGCCGCCCAGTCAGCGGGATGTTGATCGCGTAAGCGCCCGGGTGGTCGGTGCGGATCGTGACGGTCGCCCCGAGGGACATGTGCGTAACCCGGCACGAGCCCAGATCAACCATGTCCAGCGACGACAGTGACGCTCCCGGGGACTTGGGGAGCATCGCATGTGGGAAGTACGCCTGCGCGAGCGCATGCTGAACGCCCTCCCAGTCAAGGAAGGAACGCACAGGTGCGCTCAGCTGACGCATACCACCACCCCGCCGTCGTTGGCTTGGATGCCGTCCATTCTCGAGGACCGTCAGCGGTGGGACAACCCTCCGACCTCGCGCCGGCGTCAGTGGGCTTCGTTGTGCGGATACCCGCTTCGCCCACTGGATGGTCGCGATCCGGTTGCGTTCTTCGGACCGCGGGTGCGCTGCGCGGATCGGCGCGCAGACCCGTTCTTCCTAGTCTTGCGGCGGGCAGGCGCCGAGAGCACCAACTGAACCCGGCGGCACCGTGGTCGCTGTGGACGCGCTGGATCCGCGGAGGTCTCGGACGATCCGGCGAAGCCCGGTCACCGTCGATCGGAGAAGGAGAGAGCAATGACGCAGAACGACATCAGACACGAGATCGCGCACCTCGCGCACGCGGAGCTGTTCACGCAGGACCTCGAGGGATCGCTGTGGTTCTTCACCCAGCTCCTCGGGATGCGCGAGACCGCCCGGCAGGGCGACTCGGTGTACCTGCGGTGCTACGAGGATCCGTATCACCACAGCCTCAAGCTGACACCGTCTGACGAGGGAGGACTGGGCAAGCTGGGGTGGCGCACGACCTCCCGGGACGCGCTCGAGCGGCGCGCGGCGGCCCTGGACAAGTCGGGGCTGGGCGCCGGCTACACGAAGGGCGATGTGGGCGTAGGCGAGACGTTCGCGTTCACTTCCCCCGACGGGCACCCGATGGAGCTGGTGTGGGACGTGGAGAAGTACCGCGCCCCCGACGAGCTGCGCTCGAAGATCCTCACCCGCACATCGAAGCGCCCGCTGCAGGGGCTGCCACCGCGGCGGCTGGACCACGTCAACATCATGGCCTCCGACGTGACCGAGCAGAAGACACTGCTCGAGCAGACCCTCGGCTTCCAGACCCGAGAACTCGTCGTGGACGGATCCACCGAGATCGGCGCATGGATGAGCGTCAATGCGCTTGGCCACGAGCTCGCGATCATGAAGGACGCCACCGGGGCACGCGGACGCCTGCACCACCTCGCGTTCTGGTACGGCATCCCGCAGCACAACACCGACTTCGCCGAGATCGCCCGCGAGTACGACATCCGCATCGAAGCCGGACCCGACATGCACGGCGTCACGCAGGGCGCGTTCCTATACGTGTTCGAACCCGGCGGGAACCGGATCGAGCTGTTCGGCAACTCCGGCATCCTCCAGTTCGAGCCGGACTGGGAGACCAGGGTGTGGGACCTGCAGGAGTTCGCCACCGGCGCAGGGCTGGCCATCGGCGGGACCACGATGCCGCCGGAATTCCTGCTCTACGGCACACCGGACGTCCCGGCGCACGCCGAACTGGCGCCGTCGGTCTGAGCAGCGATGCGCGACCGCGCCACGCGGTGCGGTGTGGCCGAAGGCGAGCATCCCCCGGATGCCGTCTTCGGCGACACCGCCCACCACACCCGTAAGGAAGAGAGACCGGCCGTGACCACGCCCCACACCGCGACGTCGGGCAACCCCGAGATCGCGCGAACCGTCGACGTCGCAGGCATCGCGACGAACTATCACGACGTCGGCGAGGGACCGCCCGTCGTGCTCCTGCACGGATCCGGACCCGGCGTCACGGCGTGGGCGAACTGGCGAGGAGTCATCCCCCAGCTCGCCGAGCACCACCGGGTGATCGCCCCCGACATCCTCGGCTTCGGCTATACCGCACTTCCGGCGGGCGTGCGGTACGGCCTGGAAACGTGGACCGCGCACCTCACCGGGTTCCTCGACGCGCTCGGTCTGGAGCGGGTCGCGCTCGTGGGCAACAGCTTCGGCGGCGCCCTGGCATTGAGCCTGGTCACCACACTCCCGGAACGCGTCGACAGGCTCGTGCTGATGGGCAGTGTGGGCGTCCCGTTCGAGCTGACCGAGGGCCTCGATGCCGTCTGGGGCTTCCAGCCGTCGCTTCCCGAGATGCGGCGCCTGCTCGACGTATTCACCTACGACCACACGATCGGCACCGACGATCTCGCGCGGCTGCGGCTCGAAGCCGCGACGCGGCCGGGCGTGCAGGAGGCGTTCAGCGCCATGTTCCCCTCGCCCAGGCAGCGCAGCATCGACGCGATGACGATCGACGAGGCGCGCATCCGCGAGATCGGGCAGGACACGCTCCTGCTGCACGGGCGCGACGACCAGGTGATCCCGCTCGCGAACTCGCTCCGGCTGCTCGAGCTCATCGTCCCGTCGCAGCTGCACGTGTTCGGCCGGTGCGGGCACTGGGTGCAGATCGAGAAGGCGACCGAGTTCACCCGCCTGGTCAGAGACTTCCTTGCATGACCGCCCATCCCTCGGGCATCCGCACGGACCCACCTGCGACGCCGCCGCGCACGGACGGAGACGATCGCCGAGCAGGCATCGGCGACGCGGCGATGGCAGCCCGGCAGCTGCTTGCGGCGGAGGCTGGGGCGACACCGGGCCAGCCCGTGCGGAGCCTGCTGGGTGACGATGTCGACGCCGCGTACCGCGTGCAGGAACTCGTCATATCGGCGCGCGAGTCCGCCGCCAATCCGCGGATCGGCCGCAAGGTCGGGCTCACCTCCACGGCCGTGCAGCGCCAGCTCGGAGTGGATCAGCCCGACTTCGGCGTGCTACTGCGCGACATGCAGATCCCCGACGCCGGCACACTCGACCTCACCCGGCTGATCCAGCCCCGGATCGAAGCAGAGATCGCGTTCGTGCTGCGCGCCAGCATCCACGACGCGACACCGGACGCGGTCCGCGACGCAGTCGAGCACGCCGTCGCCGCACTCGAGATAGTCGACAGCCGGATCGCGGACTGGGACATCGGCATCGTCGACACGATCGCCGACAACGCCTCCAGCGCCCGGTTCGTGCTGGGCAGCACACCCGTAGGACTGGACCGGTTCACGCCGCGGCAGGCGCGGATGAGCCTGACGGTCAACGGCGAGACCGCCTCCACAGGGGACGGATCGGCGTGCCTGGGCGACCCGCTGAACGCGCTGCTGTGGGTCGCGCAGACCGCGATCAGGATCGGCCGGCCGCTGCAGGCCGGGGAGATCGTGCTCTCCGGTTCCCTCGGCCCGATGGTCGCCCTGAATCCCGGCGACCGGGTGCGGGCCGTCGTCGACGGGTTGGGCGATGTGAGCGTCCGCGGACAGGAAGGATGAGGAATGGGCAGCAAAGTCGCGATCATCGGATCGGGAAACATCGGAACCGACCTGATGTTCAAGGTCATCCGGCTTAGCGACGCGCTCGAGTTCAGCGTGATGGTCGGCATCGACCCCGACTCGGACGGACTGGCCCGCGCGCGACGCCTCGGCTATGCGGTCACGCACGAGGGAGTCGACGGGCTGATCCGGATGCCGGAGTTCGCCGACATCGAGGTGATCTTCGACGCGACCGGTGCGACCGCGCACGAGGCGAACGCGGCGATACTCACCCCGTACGGGAAGAGGCTGGTCGACCTCACGCCCGCGGCCATCGGACCGTACGTGGTCCCCGTCGTGAACCTCGACGAACACCTCGACGCGCCGGACGTGAACATGGTCACCTGCGGTGGGCAGGCGACCATCCCGATCGTGGCCGCCGTGAGCGCGGTGACCCCGGTGCTCTACGCCGAGATCGTCGCGTCGATCGCGTCGAAGTCCGCCGGCCCCGGCACACGCGCGAACATCGACGAGTTCACCGAGACGACCTCGCGGGCCATCGAGGTCGTGGGGGGCGCCGCCCGCGGAAAGGCGATCATCATCCTCAACCCTGCCGAACCGCCCATGATCATGCGCGACACCGTCCAGGCGATCACCGCGCGCCTGGACGAGCCCGCCAGAGCCGCGGTCGAGGCGGCCGTACGGGAGCAGACCGCGCGGGTGGCCGAATACGTGCCCGGGTACCGGCTCAAGCAGCGCGTGCAGTTCCTCGACGAGGGCGAAGAGCTCGACATCCTGGTCCCCGACCAGGACCGCGCCAGCGGCTACACCCGCGTCACCGTGTTCCTCGAGGTCGAGGGCGCCGCCATGTACCTGCCGGCGTACGCGGGCAACCTCGACATCATGACCTCCGCCGCGCTCCGGGTCGCCGAGCGACTCGTCACAAGCGACCAGGAGAACGCGGAGGCCGTCGCATGACCGATCCGAGGATCTACCTGCAGGACGTCACCCTCCGCGACGGGATGCACGCCATCCGCCATCGCATCACCCCGGAACGAGTCACCGCGATCGCCGCGGCACTGGATGCGGCAGGCGTCGACGCGATCGAAGTCGCCCACGGTGACGGACTCGCCGGCAACTCCCTCACCTACGGTCCCGGCAGCAACACCAGCGCTGAGTGGATCGAGGCGGCCGCCTCGGTCGTCCGCAACGCCGTGCTCACGACGCTGCTGTTACCCGGCATCGGCACCCTCCACGACCTGCGGCTCGCGTTCGAACTCGGCGTGCGCTCCGTGCGGATCGCGACGCACTGCACCGAGGCCGACGTCGCCGCACAGCACATCACCGCCGCGAAGGAATGGGGGATGGACGTCTCCGGCTTCCTCATGATGTCGCACCTCAGCGCCCCGGCCGCGCTCGCGCAGCAGGCGAAGCTGATGGAATCGTACGGCGCCGACTGCGTCTACGTCGTCGACTCCGCCGGACGCCTCACCATGGACGGCGTGCGGGACCGCGTACGCGCCTACCGCGACGTCCTCCAGGAGCGCACGCAGATCGGCATCCACGCGCACCAGAACCTGTCGCTCGCCGTCGCGAACTCGGTGGTCGCCGTCGACGCTGGAGCCGTCCGGATCGACGCGTCGCTCGCCGGGCACGGCGCCGGCGCCGGGAACACACCCTTCGAGCCATTCGTCGCGGTCGCGCGCCTGCAGGGATGGGAGACGGGCGCCGACCTATTCGCCCTGCAGGACGCCGCAGACGACCTCGTCCGCCCGCTCCACGACAGACCCGTGCAGGTCGACCGCGAGACCCTCACCCTCGGATACGCGGGCGTCTACTCGAGCTTCCTCCGCCACGCCGAACAGGCAGGGCGGGCATACGGCCTCGACGCACGGGAAATCCTCGTGAATGTCGGCGGGCGCAAGCTCATCGGCGGGCAAGAGGACATGATCGCCGACATCGCCCTCGACCTGCTCGCCGAGGCGGACGCATGAGCCGCCCGCGCTGCTCTCCGCCCACGTCCCTCTCGGCAACGTATCGCCCGGTGGCCACTGCGTTGGCAGGACCGGCGGTGCGCCGAGCGGATCGCCCGGCCGGCGACTCGCCGCGTACGGTCGGGACGTCTGAACCCAACGACGATGCTGGAGGCGACGTGGATGCTCGCACACTGAGGGATGTCTTCGGATGCTTCGCAACCGGAGTCACCGTGGTGACCTGCGCGAAGCCCGAAGACGGGACCGCGCACGGCGCCACCGTGACGGCGTTCACCCCGATCTCCCTCAACCCGCCGCTATGCCAGGTGTCGCTGACCCGCACATCGAACGCGTGCCGGTACCTGGAGGACCAGCCGTTCGCCGTCAACGTCCTCGCGTCCGACCAGTTGGAGACCGCGTGGCACTTCGCCGGCCGGCCGCAGCACCCGGCTCCCGTCGTCACCCCCGGGCCGCTCGCCCCCGTCCTGGACGGCGCGGCGGCGACTATCGTCTGCCGACCCTGGGCCTCCTACGACGGAGGCGACCACATCTTGTTCCTGGGCGAGATCGTCGAGGCGACCGTCGCCGACGTAGAACCCCTGCTGTTCCATCGCAGCGCGTTCAAGCACATCGGCCCGCGCCGGAACGCCTCCGCGTGGACCGGGAGTCTCGACGATCCCCACACCGGATGGTTCGACGCCGACACGACGTTCCGCACCGTCCCCCTTCTCACCCAGACGCCAGCCTGACATCGCCCCGCCAACCGGAAGGAAACCGCACATGAGCATCACCGCAGATGCACCGAACAGCACGATCATCGACGTCACCGAGGTCAACCCCGCCGCCGATGCCCCCGCCAACAAGCCCCAGGTTTTCGCCGCCCGGCCGATGACCGGCGACGACTACATCGAATCGCTGCGTGACGGCCGCGAAGTGTGGATCCACGGGCGGCGGGTCGAGGACGTCACCACGCACCCCGCGTTCCGCAACCCCATCCGCATGGTCGCCAGACTTTACGACTCGCTCCACACCGGCCCGGAGCGGGAGCTGGTGACGGCGCCGACCGACACCGGCAGCGGCGGCTACACCATGCCGTTCTTCCGCACCGCGACCTCCACCGAGGACATGCTCAAAGACCGCGACGCGATCGCCGCGTGGGCGCGGATGACGTACGGCTGGATGGGACGCTCACCCGACTACAAGGCGAGCTTCCTCGGCACCCTGCACGCGAACAAGGAGCTTTACTCCCCGTTCGAGGCGAACGCGGAGCGCTGGTACCGCGAGTCGCAGGAGAAGGTCCTGTACTGGAACCACGCCATCATCAACCCGCCCGTGGACCGTCACCTGTCCCCCGACGAGGTCGGGGACGTGTTCATGAAAGTGGAGAAGGAGACCGACGCCGGCCTGATCGTCTCCGGCGCGAAGGTCGTCGCGACCGGCTCGGCGATCACCAACTACAACTTCATCGCGCACTACGGTCTGCCCATCAAGAAGCGCGAGTTCGCACTCATCTGCACCGTGCCCATGAACGCTCCCGGCCTCAAGCTGATCTCCCGCACCTCCTACGCGCAGAATGCCGCCATCACCGGCACACCTTTCGACTACCCCCTGTCGAGCCGCCTCGACGAGAACGACGCGATCTTCATCTTCGACAAGGTGCTCGTGCCGTGGGAGAACGTCTTCATCTACGGCGAGGTCGACCGCGTCAACGCGTTCTTCCCCCAGTCGGGATTCCTCCCCCGCGCGATGATCCAGGGATGCACCCGGCTCGCCGTCAAACTCGACTTCATCGCCGGGCTGCTGCTCAAGGCGCTCGACTGCACCGGAGCGGGCGACTTCCGCGGCGTGCAGACCCGCGTCGGCGAAGTGATCGGCTGGCGCAACCTGTTCTGGTCGCTCACCGAGTCGATGGCCCGCGACCCCGAGTCGTGGATCGGCGACGCGAAGATCCCGAAGCTCGAATACGGGCTCACCTACCGCCTGTTCATGATGCAGGGTTACCCGCGCGTGAAGGAGATCATCGAACAGGACGTCGCATCCGGGCTGATCTACCTGCCCTCCTCCGCCGCCGACTTCAAGTCCGCCGAGGTGCGCCCATACCTCGACAAATACGTGCGCGGCAGCAACGGCGTCGCCGCCGTCGACCGTGTCAAGATCATGAAAGCTCTGTGGGACTCGATCGGCTCCGAGTTCGGTGGCCGCCACGAGCTCTACGAACGCAACTACTCCGGAAACCACGAGAACGTCAAAGCCGAGCTGCTCTTCGGCGCACAGGCCACCGGCGTCACCGGCGGGATGCGAGGACTCGCGGACACCTTCCTCGCCGAATACGACCTCGACGGATGGACCGTACCCGACCTCATCAGTAACGACGACGTCAGCTACTTCACCAAGAACTGACCGCTCGACGATCGGCGTCGCGGCCGTGAACGAGCGGCGCAGTGCCGGCCGCGGTCAGGAGAACACGAACTCGGCGATTCTGTAGCGAGACGCGCAAGCCACAGGCCTGATCGGCAGCATCGAGCCCCTGATCCACAAACTGCGCGACGCGCACTTCCTTGAGTTCGTCGGCCGAGTTCCTGGAGAACGGACACTGCTGTACCGAATCAAGGACAACTACTGGTGGGAAGCCGCGCGTCGATACGCGGCCGACCGGCAGTCGACAGGCGTCGACGAAGTCGCAACTTTGTGCGCCAACCTTCAGGCGTTGCGCCCGCTGTCGGTCGAGTCTCACCGGCACAGACATCGCAGTGTCGAACTCTTCGGGGCGATTGGCGGAGACCAGTAGCCACGATCGAGAGATGCCGCCGTCGATGAGTGCTCCTTGAGGGTGGATTGGGTGGTCCCGTGGTCCGGGGGTGCGGGCACACGCCCCCGGACCGCGAGTTCTATTTGCCGAATCCGGCGGTGAGTCCGCTGACGAGCTGGCGCCGGCCGAGGATGTAGATCGCGACCAGCGGGATCGCGGACAGCACGACGGCGGCGAGGATCGCCGGAGTGTTGACGGTGAACTCGTCCTGGTATGCCCACAGCGACAACGGCAGTACGCGCTTGTCGGGGGACTGGGTGAGGATCAGCGGGAACAGGAATCCGTTCCACACGTTCAGCGCGTTGTACACGGCGATGGTCGTCACGGCTGGGCGAGTGAGCGGGAAGACCAGCCGCCACATGATTGCCCACTCGGATGCACCGTCGACCTTCATCGATTCGAACAGTTCCTTCGGGATGTCGCGCATGAAGTTGGACAGCACGAGCACGGAAACCGGGATCGCGAATGCGATGGAGGGGAGCATCAGGGCGATGAGCGAGTCATACAGATTCATCTGGATGATCAGCCAGTACACCGGGATGATCGTTGCCTGAAGGGGGATCGATAGTCCCAGCAGGAACAAGGTATTCACGGACCCGAGGAGCCGGTTGGTTCCGCGGACCACACCGTAGGCGGCCATGAAGGACAGCAGGACGGCCGGTATCACGGAGCCGACGGTAACGATGACGCTGTTGATGAAGTACAGAACGAAGTCGTTCTCCAGCACCAACGCGTAGTTGTCCAGGGTGGGCGACGCGGGCAGTAGGGGGTTGGTGGTGAAGTAGTCCGCCTGGCCTTTCAGGCTGGTGATGACCACGTAGTACAACGGCAAAATGATGATGGCGAGCCAGACCCAGCCCATCAGGCCGCCGACCCAGTTGCGCCGCTGGAAGCGCTTCGGGGCTCGAGTTCTGCGGCGACTGCTGCCCTGTACGACGGCTTGCGTCGTGAGCGTCGGCTCAAGTGTGGAGGTCATGGTTAGAGGCCTTCTATCTGGCTCGCGGATCGGTTCTTGCCACCCAGGCGCTGCAGCCCGAAGGCGAGGGCGAGTCCGAGGACGGCGAGAATGACGCCGAGAACCGAGGCCATTCCCATGTCGTTGGCACGGAAGCCGGTGAGGTACATCTGCAGCGGGAGGACGCGGGTGGCGTAGCCCGGCCCCCCGCCTGTGAGCACGAAGATGAGATCGAAGTACGTGAGCGCTCCGACCACGAGCAGCGTCGTCGAGGTGATGACGGTGTATTTCAGCTGCGGGAGGGTGATGCTGAAGAACTGGCGGACTCGACCGGCGCCGTCCAGTTCGGCTGCCTCGTAAAGGGAGGCGGGGATCTGGCGGACGCCGCCCTGGTAGATGAGGGTGTGGAACGGGATGTGCTGCCAGGCGAGGACGAAGATGACCACGCCCATGGCCAGCTGAGGATCGCCGAGCCAGTTCTGCTGGAGGAAGGGCAGTCCGAGCCCGGCGCTGAGGCCGAAGTTCGGGTCCAGCAGCGCGAGGAACGCGATCGCGACCGCAGCGGAGGACAGCAGAAGCGGGACGAAGAAGATCACCGACAGGACGGCCCGGTATCTCTGCCTGCCTGCGGTGAACGTTCCGAGCAGCAAACTAATCGGCCCTTGCACGAGCACCGACAGCACGACGACGACGATGGTGACCCACAGGGCGTTCCAGGTCAGTGGGTCGACAAAGGCTTCGGCCCAGTTGGAGATCCCGGCCCAGGTGATCGGACCGATGCCGTCCCAGTTCATGAAACTGAGCACCAACACCCCGAGGAGGGGGAAGACCGCGAAGGCCAGGAAGAGGATCAGTGCGGGAACGGTCAGCCAGGCAAGGACCCCGTGTCGCACGGAGCCGTTGCCTAGCCGCCGAGACGTGAGAGAGGTCACAGCGTCCCATTCATGGTGTCAGCGAACTGCTGAGGGGTGATGGACAGCAGGAACAGCTGCTCGAGGTTGGTGAGCATGGTGTCGGCCTGCTCGGGGGTGAGTGCCTGGTCCCAGGACAGCTGGAAGCGGGGCGAGTCTTTCACCAGGTCGTAGACGTAGCCGAGGTAGTCGCCGTCGGGCGAGGCCGCGATCTCATCCTCGATGCCGACCACAGGCGGGACGGCGCCGGTGTCGATGATGCCCTGCACGTAGTCCTCGTTGAGAACGTTCTCGGCGAGGAATCGCTTGGCAGTGTCCTGCTGAGCTTCCGAGGCCTGGGTGGAGACGGAGAAGAAGTTCGCCGGAGTTCCTACAAGGAATCCGGGGTCACCGGTGCCGCCTTCGACGGTCGGGAACGGCACCCAGCCCAGGTCACCGCTGGCAACGAAGTCCGGTGCGGAGTCCTTCATGGTCTGGTACTGCGAGCTCAGCTGCAGCACCATGGCGGCCTTCCCGGTGTACATCAGAGCCAGTTCAGAGCCAGATGTGGAGGGGATGGAGGAGAAGTTGTCGATGAACCCTCCGGCCTTCACCAGGTCCTGGATCATCTCTGCTGCTTCGAGGATCGCCGGGTCCGACCAGGCGTCCGCGTCACCGGCGGCGATCCGATCGAATACCTCGCTGCCACCCAACCGGTCGACGAGATATTCCAGCCAGATCAGCGACGGCCACTTCGACTGCCCGCCAAGCGCGAACGGTGCGATGCCGGCGGCCTTGAACGTGGGAATCAGGTCCAGCAGCTCATCCCAGGTCTGCGGAGGCTCAACGCCCGCCTCGTCGAAGATCGCTTTGTTGTACCAGATGAACGCGGGGTTCACCTTGTTCATCGGCAGCCCGACCGTCTTGTCTCCGAACTGACCGTTCTGCAGGATCGACGGCAGGTATCGGTCCAGCAGGTCGGGGTTGTCGTTGGCGAAGTCGGTGAGGTCTGCGACCGAGTCGTTCTCGACGTAAGACTCCACGCTGTTTCGGCAGGAGAAGGCGCTGGATGCCCGGGAACTGCTGGCCGAAGACCCGTTGGCGGTGGTCGACGGGGAGGAGGAGGCTGTCGAACCTCTGACCGTGACATCGCTGTCACAGGTTGCGGGGGTGAATGCTCTGATCAGTGGCGGGGTCATCGAACCGCATGAGGGCCTCACCATCCTCTTTGGTGAGAACGGCACCGGCAAGACCGGGTACTCGAGAATCTTCAAAGCGCTTGCTGCAAGCCGCACCGCGGACGTCATCCTCGGTGATATTGAGGCGACGTCGCCACAGTCACCGTCCGCGACGATCGGCTACCGACTTGGATCGGAGGCGAAAACCTTCGCTTGGACAGGGCAGCAGGGTGTTGCCCCTTTCACGCGGATCTCGATCTTCGACAGCCCATCCGTGAGCTTCCACGTCGACGACGACCTCGAGTACGTGTATGTGCCTGCCGCGCTGGCCCTGTTCAACCATGTCATCGCTGGGATCAAGGCCGTCCAGGCCCGTATCGATGCCGCAATCAGCGAACTGCGGTCTGGCTCCACTGGGCTACTGGGCCGGTTCTCGCGTGCGGCGTCGGTGTACCCGCTGATCGAGACGCTCGGCGCCGCGACAGACCTGGAACAGCTCCGGGAGATGGCAGATCACGACCCTGAAGCTGATGCCCGCATTGCGACGCTGCGCCGCACCGTGGCCGCGCTGGAGGCAGACACGATCAGCGCCGAAATTACCCTGCAACAACGCGTCGAGCGTGTCCTCGCCGAGGCGGCCACGGCCGCACAGACTCTTGCGCGCTTCGATCCCGCAGCGTACAGGGGCGAACTCACCGTCCTGGCAAACCTGCAGGAGGACTATCGAGCCTTCCGCACGGCGCTGTTCGACGCCGCGGACTTGCCCGCCGCTCCCGACGAGACCTGGACCCGGTTCATCCAGGCAGGCGAGGAGTACGAAGCGCATTTAAGCGCACACGACGCGCACGACGCAGACCGGTGCCTTTACTGCCGCCAACCGCTCAGTGACCCCGCACGGGCGCTCATCGGAAAGTACTCCGAGTTTCTCGAGGACAAGATCGCCGGCGACATCGAAGCCGCGAAGGGACGGCTCAACGCCCTGACCTCACCCATCCTCGGCATCCGAACCAGCGACGTCGACGCCTACGCCCGCGACCACGCCGCCAGCAACCCGCAGCCCGGGTTCCTCCCACTGCTGGAACGCACGCTCAGCACCGCCACCACGCTGGTCGACCACCTCCGCGATAACACCCCCGTCGCCGCCGACACTGTGGCTCACGCGGCCGCGGACGCAGATGGTCTCACCGAAGCGCTCGGTTCCGCAAGTGCCGCCCTGGTGGAGCTGCGCGGACAAGCCGAGCGGCGTGCGGAAACGCTCACTGAGAAGAAGAAGGAACTGGTCGACCTCGAAGCCGCCGCCGAACTTGCCCGGTCCTGGGTGATCATCGAGCAGCATGTGCGCGACGCGAAACAAGCCGACCGTCTGGCACTGCTCGCCAAGCCCATGCCCGGGCTGCTGCGCGCGGTCACGGGCCTCGCAAAGACCGCGAGCGACCAGATGATCAACGAAAGCTTCGACACGCTGTTCGCCCAAGAGCGCACCGCGCTCCGCGCACCCGACCTCCAGGTCGAGTTCGTGGGCCGTCAGGGACGAGCGCACCGACGAAAGGTCCTCACGGGCAAGCACAAGCCATCGAAGGTTCTCTCCGAGGGCGAGCAGAAGGTTCTCGCGATGGCGGACTTCCTCGCCGAAGCACGCCTCGCCGGCATCACCGCGCCGGTGATCTTCGACGACCCGGTCTCCAGCCTTGATCATCGCCGCATCAACGAGGTCGCGCAGCGTGTCGCGGCACTCGCGGACACGACCCAGGTGATTGTGTTCACCCACGACATTTTCTTCGCCACCACTCTGCTGAACCTGATGGCGGCGTCTAAACGATGCTCGTACTTCCACATCACCGACGAGGACGGCAAGGGGCAGGTCACCCGAGCTACCGGGCCCCGCTGGGACAGCATCAACAATCTCAAGAAGAACATCAATGAGACCATCCAGGCCGCCAAGTCCGAGCAGGGTGATGCGCGCGCTGCGCTCGTACGCACCGGCTACGACTGGATCCGGGCCTGGTGCGAGGTGTTCACGGAAACTGAGTTGCTGCAGGGGGTGACGCAGCGTTACCAGCCCAACGTGCGGATGACCGCTCTACCGAACATCAAGACCGCCGCGCTGCCCGCCGCGATCGAGACTGTGAACCGCGTGTTCGAAGAAGCCTGCCGCTACATCGACGGACACTCCCAGCCGCTCCCTACTCTGAACGTCAGCCCTACCCTCGCCGGCCTCGAGGCGCACTGGGCAGAGTTGAACGAGGCCAGAGCCGCCTACCTCAGCGCCGACGCGTAATTGGCCGTCGTTCGGGTGGGCGGAGCCGCCGGCCCCAACAAGAACGCTACATACCCCGAACTGCCGACGCCGACCACATGCCGCCGAGGACATCTGGCCGATGAGGCTGCCAAAGCGTGCGCATCCTCGCCCTCCTCGACCTCCCGTCCGCCCGCCAAAGCGGCACCGTGTCGCCGGCATAGGAGATACTGGCGACACCTGAGCCCGGCAGGGGGATCCGTGACAGCAACACCACAACAGTTGGCTGAAGCCGTCGACACCAACCCGACTCTTCGCCTTCTCGGCGCATACAGTCGCGACTGGGTCCTGCCGCTGTTCACTACCCACCTGGAGACCATTGATGGATCCGTCTCCGCGGAGTGGTTCCACGAGCGGGTTGCTGAGACCATCGACGCCCTGCCGAACATGACGGGGGATCGCACGCCCGCCGAGCACTGTAAGAAGTGGGTCGAGGACCGGTGGCTGGAAACGGAAATGGACGCTGGCCGCCTGCGATACCGCCTCTCCGCCTACTCGCTGCGTGCCCTGCAGTTCGTCCGTGAGATCGTCGACGGTGAAACCACCGTCACCACGGCGCGATTGGAGAGCATCGCGCACGCCGTCCACACACTCGCGGATATGACCAACCCCGACCGCCGCGTGCAGGTTCGTCGGATCGATCGGGAGATCTCCCGGCTCAAGAAGCAGCGGGATGACATCAAGTCGGGTCGGACTCGACTTTCCACCGTCGAGGAACAGCAACAGCAGCTGCGTGAGATCCTGGCGATGACCCGCACGCTACCTGCGGACTTCCGACAACTGCGCACACTTGTCGAAGACCGTCACCAGCGAGTCGCCCGACGAGCGATGGCTGACGGTCCAACTAAGGCAGAGCTCGTAGAGGACTACCTCCACGAGCACGACCTCCTCGGCGACACCCCCGAGGGCCGCTCCTACCAAGGGTTTTCGAGGCTGCTGACGTCCAAGCAGGCCCAATCCATCCCGGACGACATCGACCAGATCCTCTCCCAGGAGTTCGCCCGCGAGCACATGACCGTGACCGAGCGAGCGCAGCTCGAGACGATGTTCTCGACCCTGCTCGCCGCGCAACTTCGCGTACAGCAGAGCTACGTCAAATGGACCGCGTCACTGCGGCGCTTCCTCACCAGGAGCACACACGAGAAGCACCGGCGCCTTCTCGCCCTCACTGACCGGGCGCTCAGCGCAGGCGCCGAATGGGTCGAACGGCACCCCGGCCCCGCCGTGATCGACAGCGACGTGCTCGGCATCGGGACGATCGACGCCACCGACATCTCCCAGACCCAGTTCTGGATCGACCGGGGACCGCAAGAGGTTCAGGTCCGCGCGATCTCGCCGCACGCAGACCTCCCGGCTGCGGATCGCGAGGCGTTGCGGCTGGCAGCTGGGACGAGCCCGAGAGTCGTCGCCCGGACCGTGAACCGGCTCATCCGTGAGCGCGGTGCGGTGACGGGCAGCGAAGTCTTCGACGCGACGCCGCCAGACTTTCAACGGCTGGGAGCACTCGTCTCCCTCCTTGATCTAGCCATCACCTACGGCCAGGTATCAGACGACATCAGAGATCGCGTCGCACTCCAGCCCGCGCAGGAACGCGCACTCCACGTTGCGCTCCCGCATCTACGCTTCGACACACCCATCATGATCGGTGGACACGAATGAGCGACGGACACGGCACCACCGATACAGGAGAGTTCGCGCCTGAGGCCACCGAGGAATTCCCTGATGGTGCCCGCCGCGCGCTCGTCGTGCTTCTCACGAACCGGTTCGTCACCCGGACGAGGAATCGCGCGGTATGGGACATCCTGCGTGGGTATGAAGATGAGATCCGTGGCCGCCTCGCGGATCTCTACCTGACACTGGAGATCGACCACGACCACGGCGTCGCATTCAAACGGCAGATCATGGAGGAGGACACTCCCCGCATCCTCCGTAAAGATCGCCCGCTCAGTCGCGACGCCTCGTTCCTGCTGATCTTCCTCTGCCAGGAATGCGCTCACGCCGATACCCAGGACGAGCTCGTCGTGGTCACTCGGGCTCAGATCGACGAGTTCCTCAGCGCCTACCGCCAGGATGACGACGGCGACCAGGCGAAGTTCGATCGTCGCGTCACCGCCGCCATCCGGCAGCTGCAGGATCTGCGGCTGATCAACCAGGACCCTGACGCCGACTACCTCTACACGATCTCACCAGTCGTGGTTCCCCTGGTCGGTGTCGATGAGCTTGCGCGGCTGGAAGCGGCATACCGGCTCGGCACAGCCACCGCAGAAGACTGGTCTGACCCCGACGACCCTGCGCCGCTCGATGACGAGGAGTCGTGATGCTTATCAATGGGCAGTTCCGTATCGAGAAGGTTCAGGTGCTGAACTGGGGTGGTTACTCCGACCTGCAGGTGATGCATGTCGAACGTGCCGGCACTGCGATCCTCGGCCCATCTGGTCGCGGCAAGTCCACCCTGCTCGATGCGATGGCCTCGGTCATCCTTCCCAACCCGCAAGAGTTCAACCAGGCCGCACGCGACGACAAGGGCCAGAAGCGCGAGCGCACCGTATACACGTACGCGCGTGGGCTCACTGACCGGCGGCGCGACCAGAACCGCCGTTCCGGCACAACCACCTATGTGCGTCCCCCGGGCACAAACGGCTTCGCCAGCGGCGCTGCGATCACGTGGGCCCATGACGATGGCCGGCGTGTCACGGTGTTTCGGCTCGCCTGGGTTGCCAGCGACACCACCGGCGCCGATGCGATCAACGCGAACACGATCTACGGGTTCGTCTCCGGCGACTTCGACTTGGACCGCCTGAACGGGCTCACCGGTGTCCGCTCCGGCGCGTCCCCGCTGACCAAGACGACGCTCAGCGGCCTGATCGACACCAACCGCGGTGATCTCGTCGATTCCTCGCAGAGTAAGATCCACGCGAAGATGCGCTCCGTTATGGAGATGGGCAAGTCCGATGAATCCCAGCGCCTTGCCATGCACCTGCTGCGTCGCGCTCAGGCCTCCAAAGGCATCTTCAACATCAACGCGCTGTTCAAGGAGTTCGTGCTCACCGAGCCGCTCGCGCTCGACCGGTGGGGAACCGCGCTCGAGGCGTACCGAGAAGCGTCACGACTGTACGACGAGTACGAAGCCACCCGCCGCCAGCTGGAGACGCTTACCCGCCTCCCTCAGCTCGCCGAGAAGTACCAGTACGCGGGCGAAGACCACACGCGCAAAACATCACTCCTCTTGGAGCGGGCCGAAGGGACGCCCGCGCGCCTACGAGTTTGGCACGCCCACAAGCTCCTCGGCTGGTTGCGCACCCGGATCGATGACAATCGCCTGAGCACGGCAGAAACCAACGAAGATCTGCAGGCAGCGAACACGCGAAGGACACACGCGAAGACGACGTTCGACAACCTCCTGCTCAGCCTCACCGCGGCCGGTGGCGACAGGGCACCCCTCCTCAAGGTCCAGCTCGACACCGCCCAGCACGACCTGGACCGGATCGGCCTACACCGCGCAGCCGTCTCCCGTCGCCTATCGGAGTTCGACCGCGCCCTACCCGCCTCGCAGGGTGACTTGTCGCTGCTGCAGGACGACCTCAGCGACATGCTCAACCAATTGGAGACCCAGCAGATCGCTCTTGACGCCGAGGCCAAGGCCGCGGTGCTCCATGCGGGCATGATCGCCCGACAACTGAAGTCCGTCGCACACGAGCTGCATCAACTCGGCTCCCGACGATCCAACATCTCTCCCGAGGCTGCTCAGCTGCGCGCCGACATCGCCGCAGCCACCAACGTGCCACTGGACCGGCTCCACTTTTTCGGTGAACTCATCCAGATCAAAGCCGAGCACCAATCATGGGAAGCGGCCGTCTTCAGTGTTCTGCGCGGCGTCGCCAAGGACCTCGTCGTCGATCAGGAACACTTCATCACCGTTCGGCGGTTCATCAACGACCATGACACCCGGATGCACGTTTCGCTTGTTCCCGCTCGCGAGCAGAGCACGCAGCGCGAACCGGTATCCGGCACCGTACCGGCGATTCTCGAACTGGCGGACTCCCCGTTCGCCCCGTGGATACTCAACGAACTCGTCGACCGATTCTCCTATCAACTCGTCGAACGCGACTCAGACCTAGACACCAAACGTGCGTTGCATCTCAACGGTGCCGTCACCCGCGCAGGGATGCGCACCGCAGCATACGGACGGTTCGTCAAGGACGACTCAGTCCAGAGGTACTCCTTCATCGGCTGGGACACCGCCGATCTGCGCCGCGACCTCGAACAGAACCTCGCCTCGTTGTCCGCCGAACTGGCACCCGCTGACGCAGCGTCCAACACCGCTCAAGCCACACGCGACGACGCACGCGACCGGGCACAGCGCCTCACGACCCTGCTCGATGAACTCGACTGGGCATCTATCGATACGGCACCTGCAGCCGACCTGGTGCGACAACTCCAGACCGAGATCGCGGACGCCAACACTCCCGAAGTCACCGAACTCCGGAAGCAACTGGACGACGCGCGAACAGAAATGACCGAGTCGGAGCTGCACGCACGCGAGATCGAGACGAAGCTCACGACTCTGAACGCAGCGTGGGGAGTGCTGGTCGACCTGGAAGACGAGTCATCTCTTCTCATCGACGATTCCGCCGGGTTGGACGCCGACGAACACGAGGCCACCGGCGCGCTCGGATTCCTCGCACCTCCCGTCGAAGTCACGACGGCGACGGGTCGCGTATTCCGTGCGGCAATCGAAACCAGCTACGGGCAAGCGGCCACGGATCTGCAGAACCAGCTCGTCTCGCTCCGGAAGGAACGGGAGGCACTCGAGACCGCTGTCCTCGCCACAATCCGGGCGTTTCGCGGCCTGGATGATCGCAATCAGCGGGAGATCGACGAGAGCATCGACAGTCTGCCGGCGTTGCTCTTTATTTACGACCAGCTGCTCACCGACGACCTCCCCCGCACCAAGCAACGCTGGCTCGAGCAGGTCGACCAGGACATGAACACACAGTTGAGAGGCCTCCTCGTCCAGATCGATGACGATCGCCGCTCAATCGTCCGAGGCCTCGCCCCCATCGACAGGGTCCTCGAGCATGTCCCGTTCCGCATCGACTCCACCCTCACGATCGACGTCTCCGACAAACCCAGCGGAGAGCTCAACGAGTTCCGCTCCACGATCTCGGAGTACACCAGCAACACTCTCCATCAATCCATCGAACGCGACGCAGAGAAGATCGAACGCGACTTCAACCGGCTACGACGCAAACTCGCCCTCCTCGACGACCTCACGCGTACCGGCGAGAGCTGGCGCCGTCGCGTGTTCGACGCTCGCGAGCACGTCGAGTTCAGGGCCATCGAGAAGAGAGCCGACGGCGTCGAGATCGTGCACGACGGTGTCTCCGGGATGAGCGGCGGGGAGGGGCAGGAACTCATAGCATTTATCCTTGGCGCAGCCCTGAGATATCGGTTGGGCGAAGGAACAGACGCCCCTCCCACCTACGCGTCGATCGTGCTCGATGAAGGATTCGTCAAAGCCGACAGCGACTACACCGGGCGTGCCCTCGCTGCGCTGTCTGCGCTCGGGTTCCAGCTGATCATCGGCGCGCCGCGCGAGAAGGCAACGGCGTTCGAGTCCCACGTGGAAACCGTTGCATACATCAACTCCGACCCAGCCAACCCGCACGGCGTGCGCATCTTCGAGATGACGATCAGCGAAGCGCTCAGTATCGAGGAAGCCGCGTGAGGAACCCCGCAGACGTTGAACGACTTATCGCTACCCGCTACAAGTCGTCCTGGCGCGACTGGCTCACACAGTCCTCCCCTGAACAGATCACCTTCCCCCTGCAGCCACCCACCGCGTCAACCGTCCCCGCACAAGAGGAGGCCGTTCGGGCGTGGCTACATGCGTGGCGTGCCTGGCACGACGTGCACCCCGCCACCAGTCTGCGTGCCGTGACCGTCCGCACGGCTGCCGGCGCTCAAGTCGTCTACTCACACGTCGACATCCCTGGGCCAACAGCACTCGCTGGACTCGACCCCGCGACCGCTACCCACTGGCAGACCGCGATTTCCCGCTACCCCCGACTGGCAGAACTCGAGATCTCCACCGACCAGCTGCGGCCGATCCTGCCCCGCATTGTCGACCTCGACGATTACGACTTCGAACTGCTTCTGCGCGTCGTGGAGTGGTTCCGTAACAACCCCGCATCCGGACACACCGCCCGCCAAGTTCCCGTCACGGGCCTCCACACAAAATGGCTGGCACGGCACAAGGCCATCGTTATCTCCCTACTTCGAACCGACGTCCCGCACCGCGTCGCAGACCTTGGCGCCGAAACGGTCACCCCTGAACTCGACATCGACGACCTCGATCTGCTCGGACTGCGCCGATTGCCGAACCACGTCGACATCATCCTCGCCGACCCGGGCGACCGCCAACTCGTAGGCGGCATTCGCCAGCTCCGAGCACCAGTCGAAGAAGTCGCCCGTCTTCCTCTCACCCCCGATGACGTGCTGGTCATCGAGAACAAGGAGTCCGCGACTCCAATAGAGGACCGCACCGGGCTTGTGGTGATTCACTCGCTCGGCAACTTTCTCGACGTGCTCGATGCGCTCCCATGGATGCGGTCCGCACGCACCTGGTACTGGGGAGACCTCGATAGAGCCGGGATCACACTGCTGTCCCGCGCCCGGGCTAGAGTGCCCGAAGTCGCCTCGCTGCTCATGCACACCGACACTCTCCGGGAGTTCGAACCACTCGCGAACGCCGACCCGACCGGGCGCGTAGACCCACCCGAACCATTCCTCACGCAGGATGAACGTGCCGCACTGGAAGTGCTCAGCGCTGAACAGCCGCCGCTCCGCCTTGAACAAGAACGCATCCCCTGGCACATCGCGCAAGCCGCCATCAACCGGGCGATCGACCTGGCCGCGACTGTCACCGATTAGCGCTCGTGTGGCACCATCACAGACCACCTCCATGACACCTCGACGTGGACGGGCTCTGATCCCGGATCCCGTGGACACCGCCTCATCGGCATGACAGACTGCTCTGTTCGGCTGGGAAAGGGAACGACGGTGACGCACGCAGATGAAGACACCAACTGGGAAGAGGTCATCCGCGACATGATCGCGCGTAGCACCGAGTCTGCCCCCACCGAGCCGGGGGTCTACCGGATGCCGTGTGGGAACTGCTACGTCGACTTCTTCCATGCCTCCGACGGCACCGAACGGTGGCTCGTCCCCGGAGATGAGCGCAGCTACACCCGCGATACCGTCGCAATCGCTCGCCACGGCGATAGCCCGTGGGAGCGGATGTACACCCTCGGCCGTGCCGCCGCCGAGATCCGCCGCCGCGCGACCGCCGACGGCACACCCGTTCATGTCCTGATCGATGAGCTGGCAGCGGTCGCCGCCACGGAGGATGCGGCGGAAGACGAGGAAATCGCCCGTATCGCCCGGGAGCGTCCCGCCGACAGTGCGGAGGTGGCGCGCTCCGATCTCGCCCGGAAATTCGGGATCGATCTCGACGAACTCTAGGAACATCTAGCGGTGTCTACCGAAACGCTAGACACCGCTAGATTCTGCTAGACATCCGTCACATGCGAGGAGCGTTAGCCGTGAGTGAGTATCCGTGGTTCGACTTCGACCGAGTCGACTACGTCACCGCGGACACCCACTTCAGCCACGCCCGGATCAGCGAACTCGCGGACCGTCCATTCACCACCGTCAACGAGATGAACACCGAGCTCATCCGCCGCTGGAACGAGACGGTCGCCCCGACAGATGTGGTGCTACATCTCGGGGATGTCGCGCTCGGGCCGATCGAGGAATCGATCACCCTCACCGCGCAGCTGAACGGTCACCGGTACCTCGTCCCCGGGAACCATGACCGGGTCTCACCAGCGACACAGTCCAGGAAGGCGATCGAACGGTTCGCGCCGCTCTACGAGGCGGCCGGGTGGACGATTCTGCCGGAGGTCATCGAAGGCACCCGGCACGGCTACCGGATCCTCGCATCCCACTACCCGTACAAGGGCGACTCGCAGGAGTCGGACCGACACACGTCGCACCGGCCCCGCTGGGACGATGGGATCCCGCTGTTGCACGGTCACACGCACGCACGCGACCACGGCCCGAATGGGCACCAGTTCCACGTCGGCGTCGACGCCCACGCATACGCGCCCATCCCGTTCACCGTCATCGACGAGTGGGTCCGGGGCCTACCGGATGTCGAGCCGTGGCTCGATGTGGCGGTCCGTGAAGCCCGTCAACTCCTCGCCAACCTCGACGCCACCGAAACCTCGAACTCCGACGCGATGTTCTACACGATGGGCTACAACGAACTGCGCGTCGCGCTGGAGGAACTCCTCGGCGCGCTCTACTCTTCCCACCCCGACTCCCCCGGGAACACCGCCAAGGCTTAGGACTGCCTCGGACGCGCTTTCGGCGCGGGCGACGGTATGAACAGTTCGCCTGCCGCGGGGCCGGATCGGAGGGTCCGCGGTTCTCGTCGGAAGCGGATCCATCCACAACGCTGCCAGTGCACCATCGTCAGGTACCGCGCCGACGACGACGTCCAGGCAGCCTGATGCTCCGCGGCGCTGAGATCGTGCGACGCGAGCTCCGGGAATACTTCCCGGAAGGTCGGGGATTGGCCGTGTTCGCGGGCGTAGCGATGGAGGAATGTCACAGCGCGACGCGCCCACACCGGCGCCGTCTCGTCAGCGGTGAGTTCAATGAACAGCGGCGCGAGGTGAGGTGCCGACCACGGCTTGTCCTCCCGGCCTGAGTCGGCCGACACCACGCATTCCTTGCCCTCGACCGTCATCGCAGAGATCCCACCCCGGACTCAGCTCCGGTCACGGGTGTCGTCGGGTGCGCGTTGCGTGTCGGCGGGACCCGCAGGCTCCTCGCCCTGATCTCGTCCTCCAGCTCGGCTGCTGGATGAACCCGCATCCATGACTGCCTTCAGCGCCGTGGTGTACTTCTCTCCTGTCACCTTCACGCGTTCCCGCGCGTCGTGCCGCAGCCGACTGGAAGTTCGTTTCTTCTGCGTCATGCCGACGTCCTTCGCGTGTCTGGAATTCGAGTATTCGTCGATGGCTCGACGGGAGTGCTGCGACGGAGTCCGTGAGCCTGTGATGGGCCCCGCGGGGCGGGCGGGTCAGATCGTTGCCTGCCTGCGTCCGAGGTAGACCCGTTGATGCGCGCCCCGCGTGGGCGGACCGGGATGCCGGCGCTATGCAAATGCCGGTTGATGGTCATCTCGCTACAGCCGGCGAGCTGCGCGATCTGTGCGATGGTCCAGTGCTTCGTTTCATAGTGATCGCGGAGCCAACGGGGGTCGAGGTCGAAGGTGCGGGGTCGTCCCCTTCGAGTCCGGGTGCCCGCGTCGGCGAGAATGCGACCCACTGTCTGCCGAGACACCCTCGTGTCTGCGGCGATCGTGTAGGTGGAAGCTCCCGCCGCGTACACCTGCGTCAGCCGGTCTGGTGGCATGGCTTCTGTCGCTGTCGCTCGTGCCGGCCGGATGGGCGGCCACGACGGCGCGATCTGGGGACCGACTTCCGGGAGCTGAGGGGTGGGTTCGGGTGTCCAGGTGACGGGCTCCTGAATGCCGTTGGCGACGAGGAACTCTGCGGCGATCTGATCGAGCGCCGCCCGCACCGCCGGCGGGAGCTCCTCTACGAAGCGGGCTACGGCGGGCGGGCTCGCCCTGGTCGTGTGCCACGCCGTAGGCATCGCACGCAGCGGGTTCCCGGAGAGTTCTTGGTACAGGGCTGCGCGCGCCAACTCCCAGCGTCGTCCGCTCCCTGGGGACACGCCCGCGTCCCGGCAGAGCTGCCCCCACTGTGATTCGGGCAGGAGATCGGTGTAGTCGAGGTGGCGGCGGCGGGCGTAGTCGATGGGCACGTCTTGCGTGTCCAATAGAGCTGCCAGGCGGAGGACCGCGTGCAGGGTCGTCACGTGGTGAGTGCTGCGGCCCAGCTCACGCATCACGTGCGTCACCTGCCGTGACGGTGCGTGCGGATCGAGCAGCGCGAGCGCGGCGGAGTGTGTGAGCCTCGTGCCGGTAAACACGACCGCTGCTGCCAGCGCGGACGCGGCGATCTCGTTGTCGACCCGCAGTGGGGCGTACTGGGCGATCCAGTCCCCCCACAACTGTGCCGGCACTTTCCGTGCTCGCTCTTCCGGGCTGACGCCCGACGGCGGTGCGGACTGCAGAAACACGGTGGGGCGGCGGCGGCGACCCAGCGCGGCCGCGATCAGGGTCTGTAGTTGTGGTGTGTGCGCGGTGTACGACGTGCTGTGCGCCAGCCGCCCCTGCAGCAGGGAGATGATCGCGGCCGGATTGGTCAGTGCGCGGTGACCGAGGGTGGTGCCGACAGCGGCCCCGACGGCAGAGTCTGGTCGCGCCCGGATCGCCCTCGTCCAGTCCTCGCTCATCTCGAACAGCCCAATGAGCTCCCGGCCCAGCGGGCTCGCGTCGATGCTGTGACCGCCGACGATTGCGTCCCGCGCGGTGCGGGACAGTAGCCGAATGTCTTCCAACACAGGCACGGCCGGCTGCGGTGCATCAGCATAGATCCCGAACTGCGCCTGACCGGTGGAGACGATGCGCATCATCGCCCGTTGCGCATCCAGCACCGCCTGCGGCACCGGCGTGCGGGTCCGGTCCTCGGTGAGGTCCGCGCGACACCGGTTGGCCTGCGGACCCCTCCCCGGACCCCGCACGGGATTGTGGCAACGCCCGGGAACGGGAACAAGTGCGAGCGGGTGAGCGCGGTGTCGGGCAGGAAGATCACAGGTCTGGCACCGATCCACGAGAAGGCGGCGGTGGCGGGCACAGGCGAACCCGAACGGGAACTGCCACGACATCCGCCACCGTCCACCCGAATCGACCAGGCATTCCGGGCAGTATCGTCCCGCGGTCCCTGCAGCCGGGCATTGCGCGCTGATCCGACCCTGCCGGGTATAGCGGATCGCGTGACGGGCGAAGCGCATCCTCGTCATCTCGTGAAACTGATCGGCAGGGATGCCCGTGGAAGCCTCAAGCCGGGCAGCCTGCTCCTCGGTGAGGGTTGTGGCCCACTTGTCCGCCATCCACGCGGTCGCCGATACAGCCAAACCCTTCTCCTGCTCGATGAGACCGAGCGCGCATGCCATCTCGTTCATCGTCGCCCCATAGGTGGCCGCCATCTTCTCCAGCCAGGAATCGAACGGCTCATCCGGCAGTGGCCGCACCCGAAACGGCAGCACCCGCACCTCGTCGGAACGCGTCGCGGCCTTGCCGGTCATGCGGCTGCCACCTCGCCACCCTGGGTCTTTCGGCGGCGGCCCGCTCTCTGGCTTCGAAGCTGCCGTTCCAGCTTCGCCTCCAGCTCACGACGTTCCGTCTCGGCGCCCTCGTCGATGCGAATATCATCGAGCAGCTCCCGATCGATGCGTTCCCTGCCGGTGCGGATTGCGCGCGATGCGCCGCGGCGGATCAGGTCCATCAGCGACCCGATGTTCCCGGTCGTGCGGGCGAACAGGTACCGCGAGAGGTCGACGAGCATCCCGTCTCTCCCGTCGGTCAGCACGAGGGCCTGGTCGATGCCGAACAGCAGCCGGTCCCATTCATCGCGGCCGCGTTTGTGGGCGAGGGTGAAAGGTTCCAGGCTGAGGACTGTCCACCGTCGGAAGGTCTGCGCCATTGCTGCGCCTTCGCCGGTCTGGCCCTCCCCGACGAGTCCCCGCTTGCGGAGGGCGACACCGGCGAACAGGAACGTGGCGTTGTATTCATTCGAGAGCCACTTCAACTGGTTCGCGACCTCTACCCCGTCACGGGTATTCATCCGCAGGAAGTGGAGATCATCAACGATCACCAGGCGCGTGTCGTGGCGTTCGATGCACTCCGCGGCTGCCCGGGCAAGATCTCTACCCGCCATCGAGCGGTGCAGGATCCCGGCGGTGGCGGGGTGGGCGTAGAACCCGAGGATCATCATGTGCAGACCCTTGATCGTCGGCCGGCCCGTCAACGTCACATGACACACCGGCAGGTGCCGCACGTCCCGGTCCTGATCCAGCCACTCCCCGGCCTCCGCGATCCGCTGCTGGTGGAACACTCGACCGAAGTTGTTCACCACCGTGGACTTCCCGAGCGCCGGCGGCGCGTCGATCGCCGCCGCTGACTTCACCCGGTCGGCGTCTTGCAGGTTCGAGTCCAGGATGTCGCCGAGTTGCAACTCGATCTCCTGCACCTGTCGGGTGCGCAGCAGGATGTTCGCGTGCCACTGACGCCGCGCCAAGTCATACCCGACACGCTCCTGCGTGGATAGCGCCGCCAGCCGCTTCAGCGTGAGGGTGTCCGGACGGGTCCGGGCTGGGCGTTCTGCGAAGTCATTCCACCCCTCGTAGGTGGACAGGCTCCGCTGCCGTGCTCCCGCCTGCGGCTGGGGCTGGGTGGTTGTCATCGGAGCATCTCCATCGGCTCGAAGCGGTAGTCGCCACGGATGGTGGGCTCGTCGATGTCGTCCTCGTCGTCATCATCTCCGGTCTCCGGCACATCGACCCGTGTCCTCGGATCCCTCACCCCGCCGGTCAGCTCCGTCGCCAGGTCCGACCCGGCCGTGAGTTCTGCGTCCAGCATCCGTTGCACCGTCCGCAACGACCACACCCCTTCCGGATCGGGGTTCTTCTCATCCAGGCGGGCCGCCATCCGGGCGCTCATCCGCCGCTCCGACGGTGTCAACCCTCGGCCCGCGCCCCAGTCCTCGAGCAACTGCGCGGCAACATCATCGACCTGCGAGGGGCGGCCCTGCCGGATCGCAATCTTCTTCGCATACTCCAACGCGTCCAAACTGAACGGGGTGTCGAACGCGTCCTTGTGCTCCCACTCCAGGGTGTGCCAGGTGTGATCCTCCGGGTCGTGGAAGTAGATCTTCGTCAGGTCGTCCGGGTTCACCACGAACGGCCACTCCGTGCCCGTGTCCCGGTGGATCGACCGGGCCCGGTTGCGGTACTTCGCCACCGAATCCCCCGTGTAGCGAAGATTGTGAATCTCCACCCCATAGTGGTTGAACTGACGCTTCACCACCGGCAGCAGCTCCAACAGCACATTCCGGTCCGTCGGCATCCGCAGCGAACCCGCGACAGCGAGCCCCTGGTCATACTTCTGCGCCGGACTCAACTTCACACCCGGGAGGCTGGGATCGGCGAGCGACTCATGCGGGCGGAGGTGATAGACCGTCGCGATCCACTCGCGGATGATCTGCTCCAACTGCGGAACCGTATACACCGCCTCACCCTCAACATCGTCCCCACGACCCGACACGTCCGCACCCTTGTAGCCGGGGAGCTCCTGCAGGAGAGAGTCGAGAGTGCGAAAGAAGCGCTCCACCGGGCTCTTGTCGGTGGGCTGGTAGATACGGGCTGGCTGGATTGATATGCCCAGTCGGGCGCACGCGGTGGTGACATGCTCGGAGAGGAAAGGGCGACCGTGGTCCACGACGATCGTCTCGGGCAAGATGCCGGCGCGTGTGAAACGGGCGACGTCGGTTCGGGTGGGGTCGACGAGCACCGTGTCAGGCACGCCGTGATACGGGACACGAGCGGCGGTATCCCAACTGCCCGGTAGGTCGAACGGCTGCATCGCTTCGACGAGAACACCGGACACGTCGATGGACTTGGTCGATCCTGGCGTCAAGCGCAGCCCGAGAATGCACCGTGAGTAGAGATCGATCGCGACCGTGAGGTCCGCGCAGACCCACTTGCCCGTCACCGGAGCGACGGCGAACACATTCAGTGGGGTGGTGTCAAGAAGTACGAACTCACCGGGACGTGACGCGGTCAACCGTCCGTAGGGAGCGGCGGGCCGGTTCGCGATCGATCTCTTTGCCTTCGTGGAACACGCGAAAGTGCCTCGTCCGCGGGTGAGCTCGTCCAAGCCCCGGTATGCGCTGGCGGTGGACGGGAATGTGACGACGTCGGGGCCGTGAAGTCTCTCGATGCGTGCGCGGATCCGGGCGAGGATGATCTTCTTCTGCACCTTGGACTGATCGTCCTGCTCATCGAGTATCGTTCGCGCGGCGTCAACCCACCGCGGGTCGAAGTTTGTCAGTGCCGCACCCGTCCGTGACATCCGGGTATCGATGAGACCCGCTTCCCCGGTGTCTCGATACCGGGAGACCCATCGCTCCAGGGTCCGTAGGCCTATGTCGAGCTCTTTGGCCTTGGCCTTCTGTCGCTCTCGGAGCGGCCGTTGCGGGTGGTACTCCAGTCGTGGCTCGCCCTCTCGGGCGACCTCACGACTGCCCGACCGGTATCCCGTGAGCACCTCACGGACGTGATCCGCCCGATGGTGAGCACCCGCCTGAGCGGACTGGGTTGCGTCCGACCAGACAAGCATCAAAGGTTGCGTCTGCTCGTCGTCGCCCACCCTGCCTGGCACGTGCACTCTGCCGCCTTCCGACTCCGGTTGCAGCACATCGATCATGCGGAGACGGCGAGTGCGCCCATCCGCGGTGCGGACGATGACGGCGCCATCACCGATCTCCGCGACCGTGCACATCTTTCCGTCGTAGGCAATCTGGGCCCCCGGGCTGACCTTCCAGGTGTTCTTCATCGGACGCGTTTCCCTTCTCGTTGATCTGCGGGTGTGTGGATCGTCGCGCTCGACACTCATGTCTCCAGGAGGCTGGTGATGTCGAGCACGCGGGTGAGGTCCGTGTGCAGGCGCCGCGTCCACATCAGGTGCAACACAACGGACCGAGCCAATCGCGGATCGGCAGTGATCGCCGTGACAGCTCGCACCGCTTCGCCGAATGTGACCGGAGTGGGTAGCAACTCTGCTGCGCCATCGACTTCGGACTCGAGGAACTGGAAGCGCCGCCTATACCCGGCGAGGAACCGCACGTTCGCCAGCACGACAGGATCGGGCTCGGATTGCACCCGGTACTCCCAGCCGTGCCCCTCGATCACGCGCCGCGACCATCCCAGAGAATCGCGCACTTTCGGGCGTGACAACTTCTCAGCCGGCTTCACATCAACCACGCACCCCGACTCATCGGCGTGGACGAACAGGTAATCCGGGACGTGCTTGCGGCGCGTGCCGCGATCATCGCCGTCGAGCAGAAACGGCTGCGAGAGGATCCACACCACCCGCGGGTCGAAGTCGGCCAGCAGCAGGTTCACATACTCCAACCGCGACTCGTACCCCACCGGGGCCTCCATCGTCGCCGACCAGTACGAGCCGGAGAAGTGTCGCTGCTTGCGGTACCAACGAAACTCCCGCCACGGCACCGCGGTATCGAACTGACGAAGACGAACATCATTCAAGGCGATGACATCGACGTGATCGTCTGACCTGCGAATCTGAACCGTCGACGCCAGCCCGGTCACAGCCCCGACGCTCCCTGGTACGACAACGGAAACGAACCAGCCCCTGCGGTCCGGCGGTTTGTGAACATGTCGCCATCATGGGCGCCCACACACGCGTGCATCCATGCACGAAACCACCATGAATACGTAACACACGTCATACCGAGTTGCTCTTGCGAATCGGTCAATTACGTACTACGTGACGTACGTTCTAGTGAATGTCACATTCACTGTACTCTCGAAACGACCAGAATCAAGTTGTGTACGTCAGATAGACAACACCGGGAAGGAAGTCGCCTCGGAATCACCTCGCGCACGTGCCGGACGTCGGTGACGTATGCGAAACTCGGGGCATGACGATAGTGGAGCCGATCGCACCAGCGGAGTCGCGGCTGTTCTTCGGCAACAGCTACATGAACGCTGTCGTCATAGAGATCGCCGCCCTCGAAGGCGACACCTTCTCTCCCAAGCAGATCGTCGAAGCGACTGGACTGTTGGGGAGCATCGTCCACCCACTGATCCACAAGCTCCGCGACGCACACTTCCTTGAGTTCGTCGGACGCGTGCCCGGAGAGCGGACCCTGCTCTACCGGATCCGTGACAACTACTGGTGGGAAGCCGCGCGACGCTACGCCGCCGACCGGGAAGCCGCATCGGCCGAGCGCACGGCTTCCTAACTGCCTGGGGACTGCAGCTGGGTGCTGCGGGCAAGCGAACTCGACCCCCACACCACCTTCACATCCGGCGCGGTCAGTAAGGCGGACTTGAAGGTTTCGCGACGGTCACGGGCAATCTGCACGACCTTCACATCCGCGTCGACAACCGACTGCAGGGTAGCGAAAGACTCGAGAACCGTCATGATGCACGTCTCCCCAGCGGCCCGGGCGCGGGCGCTGATTCAGCGTACGGCCGACCTCGGACATCTTGCGGAAGAGTCGCCGTCTCTCATCCCGCATACTCGGCGCCCTCGCGTCCGACTACATGCAGCGTTCTCAGGAACATGGCGGATCCGCCATTTGTCCGCCACTTCATCTGAGAATCCGCCATCTTCGCCGAGAACCTACAGTCCGGTCGGGCTACACCCGCGGCATGTCGGCGAAGCGCGACAGGTGGCCCTGGAAGGCGACCGTGATGGTGTCGGTCGGGCCGTTGCGGTGCTTGGCGACGATGAGGTCGGCCTCGCCGGGGCGGGCGCTCTCTTTGTCGTAGGCGCTGTCGCGGTGCAGCAGGATCACCATGTCGGCGTCTTGCTCGAGCGACCCCGACTCGCGCAGGTCGCTGATGGCGGGCTTCTTGTCAGAGCGCTGCTCGGGGCCACGGTTTAGCTGCGAGAGGGCAACGACCGGCACCTGCAGCTCTTTCGCCATGAGCTTCAGGGCGCGCGAGAACTCACTGACCTCCTGCTGACGCGACTCGACGCGCTTGCCGCTCGTCATCAGCTGCAGGTAGTCAATGACGACCATCTTCAGGCCGACGGTTTGCTTGAGGCGCCGGCATTTGGCGCGAATCTCGACGAGCGTCATGTTGGGGCTGTCGTCGATGTAGAGCGGAGCGTCGGCGATGCGACCGCGGGTGGCGGCGATCGCCGTCCAGTCGCGGCCCTCCAGCGTTCCCTTGCGCATGGCGTGCAGCGGGATCGACGCCTCCGCCGACAGCAGGCGCATCGCAATCTCGCTTCGGCCCATCTCGAGCGAGAACACGATGGTGGGCTGCTGGTGCTTGATGGCGGATGCGCGGGCCAGGTCGAGCGCGAGCGTCGACTTACCGAGCGCGGGTCGCGCCGCGATCAGGATGAGCTGTCCGCCGTGCAGGCCATTCGTCAGCTGATCGAGGTCGGCGAACCCCGTGGGAACCCCCGTCATCTTGCCGTCGAGGCCCTTCGCTGCCTCGATCTCGTCGATGGCCTCGCCGACCGCCTGTGTCAGCGGCACGTAGTCTTCGGACTGCGTGCCCCCGGCCACGCCGTAGATCTCGGCCTGCGCGTTGTTCACGAGGTCGGTGACCTCGCCCTCGGAGGCATAGCCCATCTGCACGATGCGGGTGCCGGCCTCGACGAGTCGACGCAACACCGCCTTCTCGGCCACCAGGGAGGCGTAGAAGCCAGCGTTGGCCGCGGTCGGCACGAGCCCGGTCAGGGTGTGCAGGTAGTCGGCGCCGCCGGCGCGGGTCAGGTTGCCGGTCTTCGTGAGTTCGTCAGCGACCGCGATGACGTCGGTGGGCTCGCCGTGTGAGTACAGCGACATGACGGCGTCGAAGATGATCTCGTGCTTCGGCACGTAGAAGTCGATGCCGCGGACAACCTCGATCACGTCGGCGACGGCGTCTTTACTCAGCAGCATGCCGCCGAGGGCGCTCTGCTCGGCCAGGAGGTCGTGCGGGGGAGTGCGCTCGGCGCGACGCTCACCCTCTCGGCCATCACCCGCGCGCGGATCGATGGCGGACGAGATGTGGGCAATCGACACGGAGGAGCCTTCCTGTTGGCGGGGTGCAACCTGTATACGCGCGAGCACCGACACACGCGGTGAGCACACACGGCGAGGTCTCGGGGTCGACGACGGTTCACCCTAAGGACGCGTCGCTCCGCCCCTCAAATACCCCCTGTGGATAAACCTGGGGAAACCTGCGGACAACGCCCGCGCGTCGTGTGGGGAAAATGTGGAATGGCCTGTGGATGACAGCGGGGATAACCCCCTCAAATCCACTTGACCAGGCATTTTCTTGTCCACACCGTGTGTGGAAAAACAGGCTTCAACCGCCACCTGAAGCTTGGCGGACGTGCTCGATTGCTGTGGAGGAATGTGCGCGAAAACTCTTGACAGGGGGCACAAAAAAGCGGTACCCGCGGCGCAGGCCGCGGGTACCGCTCGGGGCGAAAAGGCCCTACTTCTTCTTGTCGGCCACCACGTTCAGCGTGATGGTCGCCACGATCCCGTCGCGCAGCTTCAGGATCGCCTCGTGCGTGCCCACCGTCTTGATGGGGGCCACGAGCTCGACGAGGCGCTTGTCGATCGAGCCGATTCCGGCCTTCTCGACGGCGGTGGCCACGTCGCCGGTCTTCACCGAGCCGAACAAGCGACCTTCGGCGCCCGCCGTCACCGTGAGGGTGACAGGGTTCGCCTCGAGGCGCAGCTTGAGATCTTGAGCCTCCTCGATCGTGGCGTGCTCGCGCGCGGCGCGGGCAGCCTTGATCGACTCAACCTGCTTCTCGCCGCCGCGGCTCCACGCCACGGCGAAACCCTGGGGGATGAGGTAGTTGCGGGCGTACCCGTTCTTGACCTCGACGACGTCACCGGCCGAGCCAAGGCCCGACACTTCCTGCGTGAGAATGAGCTTCGACATCGTGACCCCTTAGCGTCCAGCGCCCGCGTACGGAAGCAGGGCCATTTCGCGGGCGTTCTTCACGGCCTTCGCGATCAGTCGCTGCTCCTGCACCGAGACACCGGTGATGCGGCGGGCGCGGATCTTGCCGCGCTCGGAGATGAACTTACGGAGAGTGGCGACGTCCTTGTAGTCGATGACGCCAACCTTGATCGCCTTTGCGGGGGCGGCATTCTTCGCGCCCTTGCCGCCGCGAGGCTTGCGGCGGTCGCCGCTGCTCTTGCCAGCCATTGTGGTTGTCCTTTACCTGTAGATCTGAGTGATGTGGATCCGGGCGTGCCGGATCAGAACGGAGTGTCGTCCGAGTACGAGCCCGGCGTGTTCCAGACGTCGCCACCGGAGGCCGCGCCTCCGCCAGCGCCGCCCGAGTTCTGCGACGACTGCGCGCCCCAGGGCTCGTCGGTCATCGCGGCAGCGCCACGGTTTCCGCCGCCCATCTGGCCCGCGCCTCCGCCGCCACCCGACGAACGGGTGACCTGGGCGGTCGCGTAACGCAAGCTCGGGCCGATCTCGTCGATCTCGAGCTCGATGGTGGTGCGCTTCTCGCCTTCCTTGGTCTCGTAGGAGCGCTGCTTGAGGCGCCCCTGCGCGACCACGCGCATCCCCTTCGTCAGCGACGAGGCGACGTGCTCAGCGAAGTCGCGCCACACGCTCGCGCGGAGGAACAGCGCTTCGCCGTCCTTCCACTCGTTTGACTGGCGGTCGTAGGTGCGCGGCGTCGAGGCGATGGTGAAGTTCGCCACCGCGAGTCCGTTCTGGGTGTACCGCAGCTCCGGGTCGGCGGTCAGGTTGCCGACCACGGTGATGACGGTTTCGCCGGCCACGGGCTTACTCCGCGGCCTTTGCGGCGGCGCGCTCGGCCTTGGCGTCGGCTTCAGCCGCTGCCTTGGCGAGGTTCGCGATCGCTTCCTCGGCACGCAGCACCTTCGTGCGCATGACCGCTTCGCTGAGCTTCAGCTGGCGGTCGAGCTCGACGGTGGCCTCCGACGTGGCGGTGAAGTTGACGACGGCGTAGATGCCCTCGCTCTTCTTGTTGATCTCGTAGGCAAGACGGCGCTTGCCCCAGATGTCGACGTTCTCAACGGAACCACCGGCGTTACGGACAACACCGAGGAACTTGTCGAGACTCGGGGCGACAGTGCGCTCGTCGATCTCGGGGTCGAGAATGACCATCAATTCGTACTGATGCATGACTCACCCACCTCCTTCGGACTCGAACGGCTGCAGACGGTCTGCAGCAGGAGGGTTATGGCATCACGTGCCCGCGCGCGTGCACACAGACAACCGTGACAGCGTAGTCGATCGGGGATGCTCGCCGCCACTCAGCGGGAATCGTCACCGCGCGCGCTCCACCAGTCGCGCAACCGCTGCTCGGCCACGTCGGCCGCGAGCGGGCCTTCGTCGAGCCGCACCTCGAGGAGGTAGCGGTACGCCGCCCCCACCTCAGGCCCCGGACGAAGCCCCAGGATCCGCATGATCTGTTCGCCGTCGAGGTCGGGCCGGATGGCCGCGAGCTCCTCCTGTTCGGCGAGCTCGACGATGCGCTGCTCGAGCTCGTCGTAGGCGTTCCTCAGCCGGGCGGCTTTGCGCTTGTTGCGCGTGGTCACGTCGGCGCGGGTGAGGATGTGCAGGCGCTCGAGCACGGGCCCGGCGTCACGGACGTAACGCCGCACTCCTGAGTCGGTCCAGGGCGCGTCGGCGTAGCCGAAGAAACGCAGGTGCAACTCGATGAGGCGCGCGACCGCGGTGATCGTGTCCTTGTCGAAGCGCAACGCGGTCAGGCGCTTTTTCGCCATCTTCGCGCCGACGACGTCGTGATGGTGGAACGTGACGGCGCCGTTCGGCTCGATCTTGCGCGTTGCTGGCTTGCCGATGTCGTGGAGCAGCGCCGCAAGCCGAAGAATCGTGTCGGCCGGCGCATCCTTTTCACCCCGCGCCTGTTCGAGATCGATGGCCTGTTCGAGCACCGTCAACGAGTGCTCGTAGACGTCCTTGTGGTGCGCGTGCTCGTCGATCTCGAGCCGCAGTGCGGGCAGTTCCGGCAGCACGTAGTCGGCAAGGCCCGTTGCGACGAGCAGTTCGAGTCCGCGGCGCGGTGACGCCGTCGCCAGAAGCTTCACAAGCTCGTCGCGGATGCGCTCGGCCGAGATGATCTCGAGCCGGCCCCGCATCGCCGTCATCGCCTGGAGGGCCGCCCCGTCGATCGTCACACCCAGTTGCGCGGCGAAGCGCACGCCGCGCAACATGCGCAGGGGGTCGTCGCCGAAGGAGCGTTCTGGAGTGGTGGGGGTGACGAGCAGCCCCGCGACGAGGTGGTCGAAGCCACCGGTGGGGTCGACCAGCTCGAGCTGCGGAAGGCGCAGGGCGAGCGCATTGATGGTGAAGTCGCGACGCAGCAGGTCGCCCTCGAGCGTGTCGCCGAAAGCCACCTCGGGCTTGCGGCTCGAGGGGTCGTATTCGTCCGCGCGGTAGGTGGTGATCTCCACCGTGTCATCGCCGATGCGCGCGCCGATCGTGCCGAAGTCGCGGCCGATGTCCCAGTGGGCATCGACGACGGGTCGAATGATGCGAATGATGTCGTCGGGTCGCGCCGACGTCGCCAAGTCGAGGTCGTGCACGCCGCGACCGAGGAAGGCGTCGCGCACGGGACCGCCGACCAGTGCAAGCTCGTGACCGGCCGCAGCGAAGCGCTGGGCAAGGGTGGCCAGGGGTTCGGCGGCGGCGAGCTCGCGCAGTCGGCTGACGGCCTGGGCCACGCTCTCCATAGTCCCCAGAGTCTAGACTTCCCGTCATGGTCGGGCTGCGGGCGTCGAGGGTTCTGGCGTGCCCAGGCTGAGCGGCCGCCGGGTCGCCGGGGCCGCGCTCGCCGTCTCACTCGCGGTGGGCCCACTCGTCGCGCCGTCCACCACGACCACCGTCGACGTCGCGACCGGCACGATCACGGTCGTCGCGGCCCCTGCCGATGCGGGGGTGCTGCGCGACGACGCCGACCTGGAGGTTCGCGTCACGGTGACGAACGGCACCGCCGAGCCCATTGCGGGCGCGACGGCGCGGCTGCACCTGACGCTCGAACCACTCATCGACCAGTCCGCCGTGCGCGGGTGGCTGCGCGACGACGACCCCCCGACCGGACCGATTGTCGCCACCACCCCGCTCGTCACGATCGCCCCCGGTGCGACCGTCGTCGCCTCGCTGACGGTGCCCGCCGACGAGATCGACCTCGACGAGCGCTTCGGCGTGCGGGCTGCCGGCGTCTCGGTGAGCTCAGCAGAGGGCGCGGCGCTCGCCCACGACCGCACCGCCATCGTCGGGCAACCGGCCGGCACCACCGCGGCGGGCTCCGGCATCGCCGTCATCGCCCCGCTCACGGCACCGGATGAACGGGGCCGCTTCCTCGACGCCGAGCAGCTCAGCGCCCTCACCGCCCCCGACGGACGGCTGACGCGCACGCTAGACACGGCGCTCGGCGGGGGGGTCGCGCTGGGCGTCGACCCGCGCATCCTCGCCTCGATCCGTGTGCTCGGCGAGGCAGCTCCGGCGAGCGCCACGGCCTGGCTCGACAGGCTTGCCGACTCGGGACTCGAAACCTTCGCTCTGCGCTGGTCGGATGCCGACCCGCTAGCCGCCGTCGGAACGTTGGAGGTGGCGAGCCCGCCGACGCTCGGCGCCGGCTCTGTCGTGCTGGGTGACGACGGTGAGCCGACCGCGACCCTCGACGAGCTGACGAGCTGGCCGCACGCCCTGACCGGGTGGGTGTGGCCCGCCGACGGGAGCCTCGGGGCCGACGCCATCGATCCGCTCGAGACAGAGGGAGCGCGCGTCGTGCTCGTCCGCGCAACCGACGTCGACGGCGGGGCAGGCGTCAGCAGGCCGATCACCGAGTCGCTGCGCGCTGTGGTGGCCGACGACCTCACGACCGACGCAGTGCGGGCGGTCGCCGCATCGACGAGCGCTCAGGTGCGTCGCGCCGCCGTCGCCGAGCTGAGCGCGTTGCTCGCGAGCGCGTCCACCCCCGCGACGCCGCTCGTCGGCATTGCCGACCGCACCGCTGCGCCAAGCGCGCAAGTGGGTCTCTTGCTCGACGAGCTCACGGCACTGCCGTGGGCGCGGTCAGCCTCCCTCGCACCCGTCACGGGTGCGGGAGCGAACGGGCAGCCCACGTCGCTGGCGGCCGACAGCGCCACCCCGACGACGCCCGCCCTTGACGCCCTGCTCGAACTCGAGCGCGGCGACGCCGAGTTTGCCCGCATCGCCCTGGACGCGGGGCCCCTGCTCGCCGACCGTCGACTCGATCTGCTCGACGCCCTCGCGCTCGGGGGCGAGAGCGCCGCGGCGGGGGAGGGCCGCTATCGCGGCCAGTCGGATCGGCTGCGTTCGGCCGTGCAGGTCGTCGAGACCAACACCATCACGCTGTTCGCTGACCGCACGTCGCTGCCCGTCACCGTGCAGAACAGCCTTCCCGTGGCCGTGCGCGTCTACGTGCGGGTCGAAGCCGCAACCGGTCAGCTACGCGTCGAGGATCAGCGCGTCGAGACGATCGTGGAAGCGAATTCGCAGGTGCGCGCGCTCGTTCCCGTGCAGTCCCTTGTCAACGGGGACGTCGACATCCGCGTATCGTTGCGCGCCGACGACGGCGCGGTGATCGGCAGCCCGATCGGTGTGGGGCTCAACCTGCAGGCGGGGTGGGAGACCGCCGGTACCATCGCGATCGGGGGCATCATCGCCCTGCTCTTTGCCGTCGGCCTCGTGCGCGACATTCGACGCCGTCGGCAGACGCGCGCCGATGGCGGAGCGGCAACGAACACCGCCGACCCCTCCGCACCGGAGCTGACCGGCCCCACTGACACGACCGAGACGAGCACGCGTTGAGTTCTGGCCCCGCCGCGACCCCGGCCCCCGAGGGCGACGGTCGACGCGACTCGATCGGCCGCGCGAGCTTGTTCCTCGCGTCGGGGACGATCGTGTCGCGCATCCTCGGATTCGTCTCCGCGATCATCCTCGCCCAGGTGGTCGGCACGTCCGGCGCCGGCGACGCCTTCGCGCTCGCCACGACGCTGCCGAACAACATCTACGCGATCATCGCCGGCGGCATCCTCACGGCCGTGCTCGTGCCGCAGATCGTCAAGGCCAGCACCGACCCCGACGGGGGCACGCGCTACGTCAACAAGATCATCACGCTCGGCTTCGTCGTTTTCCTCGCGGTCGCCGTCGTCGCCACCGTCAGCGCGCCACTGCTGGTGGCACTGTATGCCGAGCAGGCCGGCGACGGATCGCGCGGCTTCTCGCCCGAGATCATGGCTCTCGCCACCGCGCTCGCGTACTGGTGCTTGCCGCAGGTGCTGTTCTTCGCCCTGTACAGCCTGCTCGGGGAGGTGCTAAACGCTCGCAAGGTGTTCGGGCCCTACACGTGGGCGCCCGTGGTCAACAACATCGTCATGATCGCCGGCCTGCTGTCCTTCGCGTGGATCTTCTCGGGCGATGTCAGCGACGCGAGCGTGTGGACGCCCGACATGGTGGCCCTGCTCGGTGGCGCATCGACTCTCGGCATCGCGGCGCAGGCGTTCGTCCTGTTCCTGTTCTGGCGTCGGGCCGGGCTCCGCTACCGCCCCGACTTCCAGTGGCGGGGCGTGGGGCTCGCACAGACGGGCAAGGCGGCCGGCTGGGTGTTCGGCATGATCCTCGTGACGCAGCTCGCCGGCATCATCCACAACCGTGTCGCCTCGCTCGCGGCAGACGACGGGGAACCGTCGCTGGCCGTGTTGCGTTTCGCCTGGCTGATCTTCATCCTGCCGCACTCGATCGTGACGGTCTCACTCGGCACTGCCTACTTCACCCGGATGAGCGGCCACGCCCGTGACGGACGCCGCGACCTGCTGCGCGACGACATCGGGGCCAGCCTGCGCACGATCACGATGATCATGATGCTGGCAACGATCGGTCTCGCAGTCGTCTCCGGGCCCTTCTCACGCATTTTCAGCAGTGACCCGGTGCTCGTGGAGGGCATGGCGCGCGTCCTCGTCGCGTTCGTCATCGGGCTCATCCCGTTCTCGACCCTGTTCATCACCCAGCGCGTGTTCTACGCGCTCGATGACACGCGCACGCCGTTTTTCATCCAACTGGCGCAGTCCGGCATCTTTGTGGCGCTCGCTCTTGTCGTCGCGACGCTGCCGAGCCCGTGGATCGCGCCTGGGATCGCGCTCGTCACCACCATCGCGGGTACCGCCCAGACCCTGATCTCGTTGGCAATATTGCGCAGGCGCCTCGGCGGTATCGGGATGCGCCTGACCGCCCAGCGCACCGGCCTCTTCGCGCTGGCCGCCATTCCGGCCAGCGCCGTCGGGCTCGCCCTCGCCGTCACAATGGGCGCATTCGACGGGGGAGCGGCCCGCGAGAACGTGGGCGCCGCGATCGTCACCATGATCGCGATCGGCGGAGCCATGACGGTCACCTACGCGGGTGCGCTCTCCGTGCTGCGCGTTCCCGAGTTCACCGCGCTCGTCGACCCCGTCGCCAAGCGCCTGCGCCGGCGGTGAACAGTCGGTGACGGGAATGACCATCCCCTGAACAGCAGCCCGAGCCGGAATACCCGCGACCTAGACTGGGTTTGTCCTCCCATAGGCGCGAATACCGCGCCCAATAGCCAACGAACTGAGGCTCCATGCGACAGGTCATCATCATCGGCTCCGGCCCCGCCGGCTACACGGCCGCCATCTACGCTGCCCGTGCCAACCTCTCGCCGCTCGTCATCGCCAGCTCGGTCGAGTTCGGCGGCGAGCTCATGAAAACCACGGACGTCGAGAACTTCCCCGGCTTCCCCGAGGGCGTCATGGGGCCCGACCTGATGACGAAGATGCAGCAGCAGGCCGAGCGCTTCGGCGCCGAGATCGTCTACGACGACGTCACCTCCCTCGAGCTCGACGGCCCGGTCAAGGCGGTCACGCTCGGCAACGGCGACCGTCACGAGGCGCTCGCGGTCATCTACGCGACCGGCTCGGCGTACCGCAAGCTCGGGCTGCCCGACGAAGACCGCCTCTCGGGCTACGGCGTCTCGTGGTGCGCCACCTGCGATGGCGCGTTCTTCCGCCAGAAAACCGTCGCGGTCGTCGGCGGCGGTGACTCCGCGATGGAAGAAGCGACGTTCCTCACGCGCTTCGCCGACAAGGTGTACCTGATCCACCGCAGCGAGACCTTCCGGGCATCCCCCGCGATGCTCGACCGTGCGAAGGCCGACCCGAAGATCGAGTTCGTGACGAACGCGTCGGTCGCGCACATCTACGGCGGCGAGCTCGTCACGGGCGTGGGTCTCGTCGACACGGTCACCGGCGACGAGCGCACGCTGGATGTGAGCGGCCTGTTCATCGCGATCGGCGCCGACCCCCGCACGCACCTTGTGCACGGGATGCTCGACCTCACCGAGCAGGGAACGATCGCTGTCGAGGGCCGCAGCTCCCGCACCTCGCTCCCGGGCGTATTCGCAGCCGGTGACGTGGTTGACCCCACCTACAAGCAGGCCATCACAGCCGCCGGCAGCGGCTGCGCCGCCGCCCTGGATGCCCAGCACTACCTCGAAGGCCTCAGCGACGATGTTCGCCAGGGCGCGAACGCGGAAACCGTCAGCGCCTAGCCCGGTCGCCTTCGAGCATCCGACCTTTTCGAAAGAAGGAGAGCAGTTATGTCCACCCGCGACGTCACCGACGCCACGTTCGAGGCCGAAGTTCTGAAGAGCGAGAAGACGATCATGGTCGACTTCTGGGCGCCCTGGTGCGGCCCGTGTCGCGCCGTGTCGCCGATCCTCGACCAGATCGCGAGCGAGAACGCCGACAAGATCGACATCGTCAAGATCAACGTCGACGACAACCCCGAGACCGCCATGAAGTACCAGATCACGTCGATCCCGGCGATGAAGGTGTTCCAGGGCGGAGAGGTTGTCAAGAGCGTCATCGGCGCGAAGCCGAAGCCGGCCCTCGAGGCGGACCTCGCCGAATTCCTCGCCTAAACACCCCGTTGTTTGCGCGTCATCGCGCGTTATCGACTCCCCCGGCGCTGGTAGCGTCGGGGGAGTCGTGCATCCGGGCACGACCCGCCACCACGGAGACCGCATGAGCATTCCGCGCGAGGGAACATCGCTCGACCCCTGGTACGAGCAGTACGCGACGCGTACGGCCGGGCTGTCTGGCTCGGAAGTTCGCTCCCTGTTCGCCGTGGCGTCGCGCCCCGAGGTCGTGTCGCTCGCGGGCGGTATGCCGTTCGTCTCGGCGCTGCCGCTCGAGTCGATCGGCTCGGCGATGGAACGCGTCATGACGGATCGCGGAGCGACCGCGCTGCAGTACGGAGCGGGGCAGGGCACCCCCGAGCTGCGCGAACGCATCCTCGAGGTCATGGCGCTCGAGGGAATTCACGCCGGCGTCGACGACGTCGTCGTGACCACCGGCTCACAGCAGGCCCTCGACCTGGTCGCAAAGCTGTTCCTCGACCCGGGAGACGTGGTGCTGGCCGAGTCGCCCTCCTACGTTGGCGCCATCGGCATCTTCCGCTCGTACCAGGCCGAGGTCTCGCACGTGCCGATGGACGCCGAGGGCATCATTCCCGCGGCGCTGACCGAGCGCATCCAGTCACTCCGCGCAGCGGGCCGCCCGATCAAGCTGCTGTATCTGATCCCGAACTTCCAAAACCCCGGGGGAGTGACGCTGAGTTCGGCCCGCCGGCTCGAGATCATCGACATTGCCCGCAGCCACGGCATTCTGATCCTCGAAGACAACCCCTACGGGTTGCTGTGGTTCGATCAGGCCCCGCCGCAGGCCATGCGCAGCGTCGACACCGACGGCATCGTGTACCTCGGCTCGTTCTCGAAGACCCTCGCCCCCGGCTTCCGCGTCGGCTGGGCACTGGCCCCGCACGGCATCCGCGAGAAGCTCGTGCTCGCGGCAGAGGCGTCGATTCTCTCGCCGAGCGTGCTCAACCAGATGGTGATCACCGACTACCTGACGAGCGCCGACTGGCGCGGCCAGATCGATGTGTTCCGCGGGCTGTACAAAGAGCGCCGCGACGCCATGATCGATGCGCTGAACCACTACCTGCCCGACCTCAATTGGACGACGCCGGGCGGCGGGTTCTACGTCTGGCTCACGCTCTCCCCCGGTCTCGACGCGAAGGGGATGCTCCCCCGCGCCGTCAAGGAATTGGTCGCCTACACGCCCGGTACCGCCTTCTTCGCCGACGGCGCCGGCCGCCAGCACCTCCGGCTCGCGTTTTGTTACCCCACGCCCAGCGACATTCGCGAGGGGGTTCGACGGCTCTCGACGGTCGTGCGCCAAGAGCAGGAATTGCTCGAGACGTTCGCTCCCACCGGGCCGATCGACGAGGTTCCCGCCGACGTGCGCCTTGGTAGTCACGTCATCTCCCCGCCCCCTAACCTCTCCTAGATCGCCATGTCGTCACCATCCTTGACCGCCTCCCGCGTCGTTGTTCTCGCCGGCGGCATCTCGCACGAGCGCGACATTTCGCTGAAGTCGGGCCGACAGGTCGCCGATGCTCTCACCGCGCACGGCATCGCCGTCGAACTGCGCGACCCCGATGCGTCGCTGCTACCCAGCCTCATGGCGAATCCGCCGGACGTCGTGTGGCCGGCGCTGCACGGCGCGAGCGGAGAAGACGGCGCCCTGCGGGGCCTGCTCGAATTTCTCGGCCTGCCCTACGTAGGATCGCCCGCGCACGCGACGCGCCTGGCGTGGGACAAGCCCACGGCGAAGTCGCTGGTCGAACGCGCGGGGGTTCCGACCCCCCACTCCATCACCTTGACGCGTGATGCGTTCCGCGAGCTCGGCGCCGAGAGCGTGCTTGCCGTGATGGGCCAGGAGTTGCCCCCACCGCTCGCCGTCAAGCCGGCACAGGGCGGCTCGGCACAGGGCGTGAGCCTCGTAAGCAGCGATGAGGAGCTGCGCCGTGCCATGGTGCTCGCCTACACCTACTGCGATGTCGCGCTCGTGGAACAGCGCATCATCGGCACCGAGATCTGCATCGGCATCATCGACACCGGCGACGGGCCTGTTGCGCTGCCCGCCGTCGAAATCGAACCCAAGTCGGGCGTCTACGGGTTCGAGGCCCGTTACAACGCGGGGGAGACGACGTTCTACGCGCCGGCCCGCGTCGACGCCGCGACGGTCGACCGCGCCACCGCGGTTGCCCTCGACGCCCACCGAGCGCTGGGCCTTCGGCACCTGAGCCGCATCGACCTCATGATCGATGGCGCAGGCACCCCCTGGTTCTTGGAGGCGAGCGTCATGCCGGGGCTCACCGAAACGTCCACTCTCGCGCTGGCCCTCGAGGCAGCCGGGCACGACGTCGGGTGGGTATACGCGGAGCTCGCCCACGCCGCTCTGCGCGACGCTGCCCGGAGCGTCTAGCCGCCTACTGGAATCCCGGCTCGCCGAGCTCGCCGAGAATACGGTTCAGGTCGCCCACCGTCGCAAAGTCGATCGTGACGGTGCCCTTGCTCCGCCCCAGCGACACCTTAACGCGAGTGTGCAGTCGATCGCCCAGGCGCTCGGCGATCTCGTCGAGCTGTGCCTGACGCCCACCCGGCGCGGGCTTACGGGCCGGAGTTTTCTTGCCCTGACCGGCCATTTGCTGCGCTGCCGCTTCCGCCTGGCGCACCGACAGCTCCTCGTTGACGATCTTGTCCGCGAGACGTTCCATGAGCACGGCATCTGCGGTCGACAGAATCGCGCGCGCGTGTCCGGCACTCAACACGCCGGCAGCAACGCGAGACTGTACGGGCGTCGGCAGCTTCAACAGGCGCAGCGTGTTGGTGATCTGCGGCCGCGACCGGCCGAGGCGCTCGGCAAGCTGCTCCTGCGTGATCCCGAAGTCGTCGAGAAGCTGCTGGTACGCGCTCGCCTCTTCCAGGGGGTTCAGCTGGGCGCGGTGCAGGTTCTCGAGCAGAGCATCCCGCAGCATGTTCTCGTCGCTCGTATTGCGCACGACCGCGGGAATGCTCTCGAGCCCCGCAATGGTCGATGCGCGCAGGCGCCGCTCGCCCATGATGAGCTCGTAGCGCGCCTCGCCCGGCCCCGCTCCGACCCGGTCGCGCACGACGATGGGCTGCAGCACGCCGAACTCTCGCACCGAGTGCACCAGTTCGGCGAGCTCTTCTTCGCGGAACTCGGTGCGCGGCTGCTGAGGGTTCGGAACGACGTCACCGGGGGCGACAGCGACGAGCCGCGCGCCCGGTACCTCGGTCAGTGACTCGTCCGGAGCTTGGGCCTGCGGGAAGAACACATCGACCGGGCGGTCTCCCGATCCCGTCGGGATGAGGGCGCCGATGCCGCGGCCGAGTCCTGTGCGCTTGGGTGCCGCCATCAGGCCACCGCCCCTCTCGTTGCGATCTCCGCGGCTGCCTCGAGGTACGAGAGCGAGCCGGGGGAGTTCTGGTCGTAGCTGATCACGGTTTGACCGTAGCTCGGGGCCTCACTGATGCGGACCGATCGCGGGATCAGCGTGTCGAGCACCTGCTGGGGGAAGTGTTCGCGAACGTCGGCAACCACCTGATTGGCGAGATTCGTGCGTGCGTCATACATCGTCAAGAGAATCGTGCTGACGCGAAGGTCAGGATTCAGGTGTCGTTCGATGAGCTGGATGCTGTTCAGCAGCTGGCTGAGGCCCTCCAGTGCGTAGTACTCGCACTGGATAGGAATGAGCACCTCGCGCGCCGCGACAAACGCATTGATCGTCAGGAGTCCGAGTGACGGCGGACAGTCGATGAAGACGTAGTGCACGGGGTCGTCAGACTCCGCGAGGTACAGCTCGACCGCCGTGCGGAGCCGCTGCTCGCGCGCGACGAGGGACACAAGCTCGATCTCGGCGCCGGCGAGGTGAATAGTGGCGGGGACGCAGAACAGCCGCTCGAACTCGGGGCTCTTCTGTACGACCTCATCGATCGTCGCCTCGCCCACGATCACGTCGTAGACGCTCGGCGTCTCGGCACGGTGCTCCACGCCGAGGGCGGTCGACGCGTTCCCCTGGGGATCCAGGTCAATCACCAGAACGTGCGCACCCTGTCGCGCCAGGGCCGCCGCCAAGTTAACGGTCGTGGTGGTCTTGCCCACACCACCCTTTTGGTTCGCGACCGTGATAACCCGGGGGGTTTCGGGCAGGGGGAAGTTCTGCGTCTCCACCGCGCGTCGGCGGCGCGTGATGTCGGCGACCTCTCGAGCGAGGGGAGTGGACCCGTCGTAGGGAGAGTCAGTCGTCACGACTACCTTCCGGTGGATGTTTCACGTGAAACAGTGGTGGTTGTTCGACCACTGGCAGCCACCTGGTCAGGAGGCCTCGACCACTGTAGCCCGAAAGAGGCGGGTCGGTTCGGGCACGACGCCCTCGCCGAGAATGAGGACCTCGGGGTCGCTGAGGCGAGCGGCGCGACGCTGCTTCACGCTCTCCGCGATCTCGCTCTCGACACGCGCGCCCTTGAGGAAAAGCATCTCCCCGCCGGCGGACAGGAGAGGGCGCGTCATGGGAACCAGTTGACGGAGAGCCTTCACGGCGCGGGCCGTCACCTGATCAAATGGTCCGGCGTCGACGGCCTCCTCCGCGCGGGCGCGAAGCACGGTGACGTTCCGGAGCCCGAGGCGCTGAGCTTCGTCGCGCAACCACTCCGTGCGACGCTCCATCGGCTCGATGAGAATGAGCTCGACATCCGGTCGAGCGATCGCGAGCACGAGCCCGGGGAGGCCCGCACCACTGCCCACATCAGCGACACGCGCGCCCTCGCGCAGGAAAGGAGCGACGAGTGCACAGTTCAGAATGTGGCGTGACCACAGCCGCTCACGTTCAACGGGCCCGATGAGGCCGAGTTCTTCCCCGACCTCTGCCAGGCGGTGTGCGAACGAACGAGCGACATCGATGCGCGGGCCGAACAGGCCAGACGCGACCGCCGGCTCCGGCTCTACGTCAGAATGTTTCACGTGAAACGTCCTAGGTGCGGCGAACGACGGTGTGGCGCTCGGCGCCCTCGCCTTCCGACTCAGACGTGAAGCCACGCTCGGCGACGATGTCGTGCACGAGCTTGCGCTCGTAACTCGACATCGGGGGGAGCGCTGCGGACGAGGCGCCAGCATCAATCCGCTCAACCGCGCGGTCGACCAGACGCGCGAGCTCGGTTGCGCGAGCATCGCGGGATCCCGCGATGTCGAGAATCAACCGCGAGAACTCGCCGGTCTTCACGTGCACCGCGAGGCGCGTCAGCTCCTGCAGAGCGCTCACGGTATCGGGCTTCGACAACAGACGAAGCGCATCCCGCTCGTCCGCATCGATCGAGAGATAGACGCGACCGCCCCGCTCGTCGATCTCGATGTCGCCGTCGAGATCGGCGATGTCGAGAAGCTCCTCGAGATAGTCGGCAGCGATGTCACCCTCGTCAGCGGTCGAGGTAGGGGCAGTGCTCGTGGTCTCGGTCATGGCCTAGCGACCACCCTTCTTGTTCTGCTTCTTCGCGCGCGACTTCGATACCGGCTGTTGGCGCTGAGTCTTGATGGGTTCCTCGACGGCGACGGAGCCGCTGGCCTCGTCGGCGGGGTCGGGCAGCCCCTTCTTCTGGCGCTTCTTTGCGAGTCGAGCCTCACGGGCGAGCGCGGCCTCGCTCCCGGGGGTCGGCATGTTTCGGATGACGATGAACTGCTGAACCATGGTCCAGATGTTCGAGACGAACCAATAGAACATGACGCCGAGGGGGAAGAAGGCTCCCGAGAAAACGAACACCAGCGGAAGCAAGTACAACAGGATCTTCTGCTGGCGGTACATGGGGGAGTTCTTCATCTCGGGCGACTGGTTCTTCGCCATGATCTGCAGCTGGGTCAAGAACTGCGAGCCGGTCATGAGAATCACGAGCACGATCGCGATGATGATGACCGCGACGTTTCCGTCGCTCGTCGCCATGGTGAGACCGAGGGGGGCAACGCCAAAGAGGCTCGCGCTTCCAAACTCCGCTGACAGCTCCGGCGTGAGGAGCCCCACACTGTCGCGCCCGGCGTAGGCGTCGTTCAGAACCGAGAACAGGCCGAAGAAGATGGGCATCTGCAACAGCAGGGGGAGGCACGACGACAGCGGGTTCGTACCGTGCTTCTTGTACAGGTTCATCGTTTCGCGCGACATGGCCTCACGTGAGAACTGATCCTTCTTGCCGCGGTACTTGTCCTGAATCTTCTTGAGCTCGGGCGAGATCTCGAGCATCTTGCGCTGCGACTTGATCTGCCGCACAAACACCGGAATCAACAGCGCGCGGATGACGATGACGAGACCGACGATCGACAGAACCCACGTCACGCCAGCAGCCGACTCCAGACCGGCCAGAGTGAACAACGAATGGAAGCCAACGAGGATTGCCTCAATGACCCACTTAATGGGCCACAGAAGTGTTCCGAAGAAACCCAGTTCCATGACGGGGTTATGCCTTTCTGTCGAGGACGATGAAGCCAAAGCGGGTGAGGCGATACGGGGAGTGTTCGCGCACCGGGGGGTCATCGACCCCGCCAGCGGCCCACGGGTGGCACCGCGCAAGTCGTCGCACAGTCAACCAACCTCCGCGAACAACGCCGTGCTGCTGGACCGACGTCAACCCGTACGCCGAACAGCTGGGGTAGTACCGACACACATCCCCGTAGAGCGGGGAGATGACCGCGCGGTACACGTGGAGGAGCGCCACGACGATGTTGCGCGGGACGAGCGCCACGAGTCGGAAGGCACGCACCAGGGGCTGGTCTGTCACGCGTTCACCGCCCGCCGGATGGTTGTGGTCAGCTGCTCCCGCAGGGTATCCCAGGTGACCTCGGCTGCCGCTGGGAGCATGCGGATCACCACCGCAGTACCAGCCGGGATGCTCGGGGCGACGTTCGCGCAGATCGCGCGCACCCGCCGCTTGATCCGATTGCGCACAACAGCGCCCCCGACAGCTTTCGACACGATGATGCCGAAGCGGGCGGGGGCGGTTTCTTCGCCGCTGCGGGCGTAGACGACGGCCGTGGGGGTTGCAGTCTTGCGCCCGCGGCGCATCGTCTCGCGGAAGTCGGAACCCGACCTCACCCGGTGGGCGCGGGCGAGCACGACGCGACGGCGCCTTAGGCCGAGAGTTCGGTGCGGCCCTTGCGACGGCGGTTCGCGAGGATCGCGCGGCCGGCGCGGGTGCGCATGCGAAGGCGGAAGCCGTGCACCTTGGCGCGGCGGCGGTTGTTGGGCTGGAACGTACGCTTGCTCATGATGGTCTCCTCGGCCCCTCGAGGGAGCGACGATGTGGGGTCTGCTGGCTCGTGGGCGCGCGCCGCACGGCAGAAGTCAACCGGTTAACAATAGGCTTCGCGACACCCCCGGTCAAACGGGATCGGGCGAGCCACGCATTATCGCGAGCATCAGCCACACCAGTGGTATCGACACGGCGAGAGAACTACAGTAGGCGAACGGCCTGCCAGAGGGATGCTCGACGTCGTCCCCGCACCATCACACCGACCTGCATCAACGAGAGGGACACTGCGCCATGACCGACGACACCGAACCCATAGGCGCGATGTGGGATTCGGTGAAGGCGCACCTCGTGGCGGATGACCGCATCACCCCGCAACTCATCGGCTTCATCAATCTCGTCGTTCCGCGCGGCATTATGGCCGGCACGCTGTATCTCGAGGTACCGAACGAACTGACCCGGGGGATGCTGGAGCAGCGCATCCGCTTGCCTCTGCTCGCCGCCATCACCACGGTCGCCGGTGATGACGCCTCCAACTTCGCCATTGTGGTGAACCCCGAAATGCAAGCGGAGGCCTTCGACAGCACACCGGATATCAGCGACCAGCCCACAGCATCCGGCTACATCGAGCAGCCGGCGCCGCCGGCACCAATCGATGTGGCATCCCGTCGCGGCGACAGCCGGTTGAACGACAAATACAGCTTCGACAACTTCGTCATCGGCGGCTCGAACCGCTTCGCGCACGCCGCAGCGGTCGCCGTTGCCGAAGCGCCGGCGAAGGCCTACAACCCTCTCTTCGTCTATGGAGAATCGGGGCTCGGCAAGACGCACCTGTTGCACGCCATCGGCCACTACGCCGAAAACCTGTACCCGGGCATCCGTGTGCGCTACGTGAGCTCAGAAGAGTTCACGAACGACTTCATCAACTCGATCGCCAACAATCGCGCAAGCCTGTTCCAATCGCGCTACCGCGAGATCGACATCCTGCTGATCGACGACATCCAGTTTCTGCAGGGGAAGGACTCGACTCAAGAAGCCTTCTTCCACACGTTCAATACGCTGCACGATCACAACAAGCAGGTGGTCATCACGTCCGACCTGCCCCCCAAACACCTCACTGGCTTCGAAGACCGGATGCGGAGCCGCTTCGAGTGGGGTCTCATCACCGATGTGCAGGCGCCGGATCTCGAAACCCGCATCGCGATCCTCCGCAAGAAGGCGCAAAACGATCGACTGCAGGTGCGCGACGACGTACTCGAGTACATGGCCTCGAAGGTCTCCAGTAACATCCGCGAGCTCGAAGGGACGCTGATCCGCGTCACCGCGTTCGCGAACCTGAACCGGACGCCGGTCGACCTGCAGCTCGTGCAGACCGTTCTCAAAGACCTGATCACCCTCGATGAAGACAACGTGATCGCGCCGGTCGACATCATCAATCACACAGCGGCGTACTTCAAGCTCACGGTCGACGATCTGTACGGCTCTTCGCGCTCGCAGGCGGTCGCCACGGCCCGGCAGATCGCGATGTACCTGTGCCGCGAGCTGACCAACCTGTCTCTCCCGAAGATCGGCCAGCTGTTCGGCAACCGCGACCACACAACGGTGATGTACGCCAACAAGAAGATCAGTGAGCTCATGAAGGAGCGACGCTCGATCTACAACCAGGTCACCGAGCTGACCAGCCGAATCAAGCAGAACCACCGCTACAGCTGATAGCGATTCCGTGACCGCTCACAGCGAGCATCCAGCAAGAAAAACCCCGGGATTCCGGGCCTTTTGTCGTGCCGTCACAGAAGAACCTCAGGTTCAGGCGTCTTTTCCCACACTGGGGATAGCCTGTGGAAAACGCCGAGGGCGCTTGGGGATGGATTGCGGAAACGACGGGCACGGCTGTGAGCGGATGCTCGGGGCAGGCGTCCGTCATCCCCTTAACTTTCCGCCGTGTCGAGAGGTGATTCCACAAGTTACACACATGTGGTTTCCCGAGATTCCGGGCATCTGGCGCCGTTGTCCACACTGTGCACAGCGGTTAACGCTCTTATTTCTTGTTCTTCTCTGATGTGATTCGGGGATAACCCTTGTCCGGGGAGCGAACGACAAACTCTTCGGGGAGGCGCTGTGCCAGTATGGGAATCCCGGCACTCCCGGACCGCCCGACGGAAGAGGGATTCGACGTGAAGTTCCAGGTCAATCGCGATGTCTTCAGCGACGCCGTGTCGTTCGCCGTTCGCCTGCTTCCCCAACGCACCACACTGCCGATCCTGTCGGGCGTACTCCTCCGGGCAGAGAACGGCACGGTCACTCTGTCGTCGTTCGACTACGAAGTCTCGGCGCAGACGAGCATCACGGCCGATGTCGAGAGCGATGGCACCGTTCTTATATCCGGGCGTTTGCTCGCCGACATTGCGTCGCGGCTGCCGAACGCCCCCGTCGAGTTCTCGCTCGACGACAACAAGGTCGCCGTTCGCTGCGGCTCTGCACGTTTCGCGCTGTCGCTCATGCCGGTCGAGGAGTACCCGAGCCTTCCCGTGATCGACGGTGACAGCGGGCTCCTTCCCGGCGAGGCGTTCAGTGACGCCGTCTCGCAGGTCGCCGTTGCCGCCTCGCGCGACGATGTGACGCCGGTCATCACAGGCGTACAGCTGGAAACCTCGGGCACGTCGCTGTCGCTTGTCGCCACTGATCGCTACCGCGTTGCCGTGCGCGGCATCGACTGGGAATCCACCGGCACGAGTGACGGCACGACAGCGCTCGTCCCCGCGCGCACGCTGTCCGAGACCGCGAAGATCTTTGCCCATTCGGCGCAGATCACCGTGACCATCGTGAGCGGTGGCGACCGTGAGCTCATCGCCTTTTCTGCCGACAACAAGACCGTGACATCCCTGCTGATCAAGGGAAACTTCCCACCCGTCAAGCGCCTGTTCCCCGAGTCGCCCGAGAACTATGCCGTGATGAACACGGCGGAGTTGATCGAGGCGACCCGTCGTGTCGCCCTCGTGCTCGAGCGTGATGCCGCGCTTCGGTACAGCTTCAGCGAAGATGGCCTCACCCTTGAAGCGATCGGCAGCGAGAACGCGCAGGCGCAGGAGACGATCGACGCGCACCTCTCGGGGGAGAGCACGGTCGTGTCACTCAAGCCCCAATTCCTCATCGACGGGCTGTCGGCCGTGCACTCGGAGTTCGTGCGCATCTCGTTCACGAAGACCGACAACCCCGGCAAGCCCGGCCCGGTGCTGATCACCAGCCAGACCTCGAAGGACCAGGCCGGCTCCGACAGCTACCGGTACTTGCTGCAGCCCAACCTGTTGTTGCGCTAGTGCGCGGCGCATCCGCAGCGCTGTGCACGTCACTCACCTGAGCCTCGCCGACTTTCGCAACTACGCTCGCGCGGAACTCGCCCTGACCGCAGGCCCCACACTGCTCGTCGGGCGGAACGGCCAGGGAAAAACCAACCTCGTTGAGGCGATCAGTTATCCGTCTCTCGGCGGCTCACACCGCGTCGCCGGCGATGCTGCGCTCGTGCGCGCCGGCGAGGAGGCCGCGATCGTGCGCATGCGCGTTGCCCATGACGACCGCGCCATCGTCGTGGAATTGCAGCTCAACAAGTCGGGAACGAACCGCGCACAGGTCAACGGCTCTGTCGTGCGGATGCGCGAACTTCCTCGCTACGTGCACACCGTGCTCTTCGCGCCCGAAGACCTCGCGCTCGTGCGAGGTGAACCGTCAGGGCGACGCAGCTTCCTTGATGCGCTCGTCGTTCAGCGTTCTCCGCGCATGGCCGGAACCCTCGGCGACTACGACCGGGTACTTCGGCAACGGAACTCTCTCTTGAAATCGGCCCGAGCATCCCGCCTGTCGCCCGATGCGTTGACCACACTCGATGTCTGGGATGAGCGCCTGGTCACGCTCGGTGTCGAGATCATGGCGGCGCGCGTCGCGCTCGTGGCAGAGCTTCGGCCTCATCTCACGGCGGGATACGCCGCGGTCGCCGGTGACGACCACGCCGCAACTCTCGGACTTCGTCACTCGGCCGTGGACCCGTCCGGGGATGCGCCGCTCGATGACAGCGACGAACTCGATGCGGAGCGTGCCGCTGTGCAGTTTCGTTTTTCCCTCGCAGAACGGCGTCGAGCGGAGCTCGAGCGAGCGGTCACTCTGGTGGGCCCGCATCGCGACGATCTCGTTCTGACGTTGAATGGTCTCCCCGCGCGCACGCACGCGAGTCACGGTGAGAGTTGGTCGTACGCTCTCGCGCTCAAGCTTGCGGCGGCGCGGGTACTGCGGGCGGACGCGGTCGCGGGGGACCCGATTGTGATTCTCGACGACGTCTTTGCCGAACTCGACGAGGGTCGCCGCGAACGTCTCGCCGATGCCGTCGCCGATTTCGAGCAGGTGCTGATCACGGCCGCGGTCGAGAACGATGTGCCCGAGCGCTTGGCTGCCACGCGCATCCCGATCGTGGCGGGCACCATCCAGGCCTCGGACCAGCCCGGCGACGATACTGCGAGTGGTGACGTATGACCGCCGATGACGCGACCGCGCTCGAGAGCGAGGCAAGCGCCGTATATCGCCGGCTGCAGCGCGTGTTCGGCGACCCGGCGCTTCGATCGCGGGATGCTCGGCGCCGCTCGCAGAAAACGGTCGGGTCGTCGACTCCCTACGGCTCGGGACGCGACCCCGCGGGTCTCGGGGATGTGCTCGAGGGTGTGAGCCGAACCATGGGGTGGACATCGCCGCTGGCGCGAGGCGACTTGCTGGCGTCGTGGTCTGATCTCGTGGGACCGGAAGTGGCATCGCACACGGAGCCGGTCGGGATCGACGATGGAGTGTTGTCGGTGCAGTGCGACTCGACGGCGTGGGCGACCCAGCTGCGGATGATGCGCGGCGACATGGTCACGTCGATCACGAAGCGATTCCCGGATGCTCAGATCACGAGCATCCGATTTATCGGCCCGAGTGCCCCCAGTTGGAAGCGGGGGCCTCGATCAATCCCGGGGCGCGGTCCACGCGATACCTACGGCTAAGACGACGAATCAATCCACAAGGAGCGAGAAATCTCCCCAGAGGGGCCTTCACGCGCCTCTGAGGGGCCTTCCATTGATAGGATGGACCCCGTGACCACCACCCCTCATCCAGACACTTACGGCGCGGCCAACATTCAGGTTCTGGAAGGGCTCGAGGCGGTGCGTAAGCGCCCCGGCATGTACATCGGGTCGACCGGCCCCCGGGGCCTCCATCACCTCGTGTACGAGATCGTCGACAACTCGGTCGATGAGGCCCTCGCCGGCCACTGCGACACGATCCACGTGACGATCCTTCCCGACGGTGCCGTGCGCGTCGTTGACAATGGCCGCGGTATTCCCGTCGATGAACATCCGGTCGAGAAGCGATCGACCGTCGAGGTCGTTCTGACCGTGCTGCACGCCGGCGGAAAGTTCGGCGGAGGCGGGTACGCCGTCTCGGGCGGACTCCACGGTGTGGGTTCCTCCGTCGTCAACGCCCTGTCGCAGCGCCTCGAGGTTGCCGTCAAGCGCCAGGGCCACGAGTACACGCAGAGCTACACCGTCGGTGTGCCGGACGCGCCGCTCAAGAAGGGGCGTGCCGTCGACGGCACCGGCACCACGATCACCTTCTGGCCGAGCACCGACATCTTCGAAACCGTCGACTTCGACTACGAGACGCTCCGCACGCGCTTCCAGCAGATGGCGTTCCTCAACAAGGGTCTGCGCATCACCATCACCGACGAGCGTGCCCACCCCGAAACGGATGACCAGCCGGCCAGCGAGCCCCGGCACGACGAATTCCTCTACGAGAAGGGGCTCGTCGACTATGTCGAGCACCTGAACGCGTCGAAGAAGACCGACGTCGTGCACCCAGAGATCATCGCGTTCGAGTCCGAAGACACCGAGCGGACGATCGCCCTCGAGGTTGCGATGCAGTGGACGACCGCCTACAGCGAGAGCGTCCACACCTATGCCAACACGATCAACACCCACGAGGGCGGCACGCACGAGGAGGGGTTCCGCGCGGCACTCACCACCCTCGTGAACCGTTACGCCCGCGAGAAGAACCTCATCAAGGAGAAGGAAGAGAACCTCTCCGGCGACGACGTGCGCGAGGGTCTGACCGCCGTGATCTCCATCAAGCTCGGCGAGCCGCAGTTCGAGGGCCAGACGAAGACGAAGCTCGGCAACACCGAGGCGAAGTCGTTCGTGCAGAAGGTCACGGGCGAATTCTTGGGCGACTGGTTCGAGCGCAACCCGAGCCAGGCGCGCGACGTCATTCGTAAGGCGCAGCAGGCGGCCGCCGCACGCATTGCGGCGCGCAAGGCGCGCGAGCAGACCAGGCGTAAGGGCCTGCTCGAGTCGGGCGGTATGCCCGGCAAGCTCAAGGACTGCCAGTCGAAAGACCCCTCGATCAGCGAGATCTTCATCGTCGAGGGTGACTCGGCCGGCGGATCGGCCGTCCAAGGGCGCAACCCCGAGACGCAGGCGATTCTGCCCCTGCGCGGCAAGATTCTGAACGTCGAGAAAGCGCGCCTGGATCGCGCGCTCGGCAACGCGGAAGTGCAGGCGATGATCACGGCCTTCGGTGCCAACATCGGCGAAGACTTCGACCCCGACAAGGTGCGCTACCACAAGATCGTCTTGATGGCCGATGCCGATGTCGACGGCCAGCACATCACGACACTGCTGCTGACGCTGCTGTTCCGCTACATGCGACCGCTCATCGATCGTGGCTACGTCTACCTCGCGCAGCCGCCGCTGTATCGCCTGAAGTGGTCGAACGCCGAGCACGAGTACGTGTTCAGCGATCGCGAGCGCGACGCGCTGCTCGAGGCGGGGCTTGCCGCCGGCAAGCGTATCCCGAAAGACAACGGCGTTCAGCGCTACAAGGGTCTCGGCGAGATGAACCACCAAGAGCTGTGGGACACGACCATGAACCCCGAGACGCGCACGCTCATGCAGGTCACGCTGGAAGACGCCGCGATAGCCGACAGCGTGTTCGCCACCCTCATGGGCGAAGACGTGGATGCACGACGCACTTTCATTCAGCAAAACGCCAAAGACGTCCGCTTCCTCGATATCTGATGCATCGCGCGTGACGCGCACCGAGCATCCCGAACATCACCACGCAAAGGAATCCGATGGCTGACGAGCCCACCGCTACCGACGAGGACTTCGGCGCCGGCGGCCGCATCACGCAGGTCGACCTGCAGCTCGAGATGCAGCGGTCGTACCTCGACTACGCGATGAGCGTCATCGTCGGGCGAGCGTTGCCCGACGTGCGCGATGGCCTGAAGCCCGTGCACCGCCGCGTGCTGTACGCGATGTACGACGGCGGCTACCGCCCCGACAAGGCGTTCTCGAAGTGTTCGCGCGTCGTCGGCGACGTCATGGGGCAGTTCCACCCGCACGGCGACTCGGCGATCTACGACGCGCTCGTGCGCCTCGTGCAGCCGTGGTCGATGCGCTACCCGCTCGCCGCGGGTCAGGGAAACTTTGGCTCACCCGGCAACGACGGCGCGGCCGCCCCTCGGTACACCGAGACGAAGATGGCCCCGCTCGCCATGGAGATGGTGCGCGACATCGACGAGGAGACCGTCGACTTCCACGACAACTACGACGGTCGCACGCAGGAGCCGTCTATCCTTCCTTCGCGCTTCCCGAACCTGCTCGTCAACGGGTCGGTCGGCATCGCGGTGGGTATGGCGACGAACATTCCGCCGCACAACCTGCGTGAGGTGGCCGACGCTGCCCTCTGGCACCTGGCGAATCCTGACGCGTCGCGCGAGGAGCTGCTGGATGCGTGCCTGCAGCGCGTCAAGGGCCCCGACTTCCCGACGGGCGCGCAGATTCTGGGCGTCAAGGGCATCCAGGACGCCTACCGCACCGGCCGCGGCTCGATCACCATGCGCGCGGTCGTCACGGTCGAAGAGATCCAGAACCGCACGTGCCTCGTCATCACCGAGCTGCCGTACCAGGTGAACCCCGACAACCTGGCGATCAAGATCGCCGACCTGGTAAAAGACGGCAAGCTTGCCGGCATCGCCGACATCCGCGACGAGTCGTCGGGTCGCACCGGTCAGCGTCTCGTCATCGTCTTGAAGCGGGATGCCGTCGCTCGTGTCGTGTTGAACAACCTGTACAAGCAGACGCAGCTGCAAGACAACTTCGGCGCGAACATGCTCGCGATCGTCGACGGCGTGCCCCGCACGCTCACGCTCGACCAGTTCATCTCGTACTGGGTGGAACACCAGGTCGAGGTCATCGTCCGCCGTACCGAGTACCGCCTGAAGAAGGCGGAAGCGGACGCGCACATTTTGCGCGGGTACCTGAAGGCACTGGATGCTCTCGACGAGGTCATCGCGCTCATCCGTCGCTCGCAGACCACGGAAGAGGCGCGCGACGGCCTGATGGCTTTGCTTGACGTCGACGAACTGCAGGCCACCGCGATTTTGAACCTTCAGCTGCGGCGCTTGGCGGCCCTCGAACGGCAGAAGATTCAGGAGCAGGCCGACGAGCTCGAGCGCCTGATCGCCGACTACAAGGAGATCCTCGCAAGCCCCGAGCGCCAGCGCGAGATCATCAGCGACGAGCTCACTGAGATCGTGTCGCGCTATGGCGACGACCGTCGCACCGAGATCATGTTCGGATTCGACGGCGACATGAGCGTCGAGGACCTGATCCCCGTCGAAGAGATGGTGGTGACCGTCACCCGAGGTGGCTACATCAAGCGCACCCGCAGCGACAATTACCGCTCGCAGCACCGAGGCGGGAAGGGCGTGCGCGGCGCGCAGCTGCGCGCCGACGATGTCGTCGAACACTTCTTCGTCACGACAACACATCACTGGCTGTTGTTCTTCACGACCACCGGCCGCGTCTATCGCCTGAAGACCTACGAGATTCAGGAGGCCGGACGCGACGCGAAGGGCCAGCACGTCGCCAACCTGCTCGCCCTGCAACCCGACGAAGAGATCGCCCAGATTCTCGACATCCCCGACTATCAGGCGGCGCCCTACCTGGTGTTGGCAACCCGCGGCGGTCGAATCAAGAAGACGGCGCTCGTCGAGTACGACACCAACCGCACGGGCGGCATCATCGCCATCAACCTGCGCGAGGGCGACGAGCTCGTGTCGGCCATGCTCACCGACGACACCAGCGACATCCTGCTCGTCTCGCGCGCCGGAATGTCGGTGCGCTTCACCGCGAACGACCAGGCCCTGCGCCCAATGGGTCGGTCGACGGCGGGGGTCACGGGCATGAAATTCCGCGGCGATGACGAACTGCTCGCCGCCGACGTCGTGACCGACGACGGCTATGTCTTCGTCGTCACCGAGGGCGGCTATGCCAAGCGCACCGCCGTCGACCAGTACCGCGTTCAGGGTCGCGGCGGCCTCGGCATCAAGGTGGCGAAACTCAGCGACGATCGCGGGGGCCTCGCCGGCGCCCTCATCGTCGGCGACAATGATGAGGTTCTCGTGGTTATGGCCGGAGGCAAGGTGGTACGCTCCTCGGTGGCCGAAGTTCCGGCGAAGGGCCGCGATACCATGGGCGTCGTCTTCGCCCGATCCGACGATGACGACCGCATTATCGCCATCGCCCGTAACAGTGAGCGAAACCTGGCGACAACCGACGCCGATACGGTAGACACGACCGACGGCACCGAAACCGCGAGCGAACCGGCCGCGGATGCAGGGAAGGACACCGCCTCGTGAGTACTGTCGCCGAGAAGCTGCAACGCAAGTCGCAGCGCACCGTGGGCGCCAAGCAGGTCCGGCTGAAGCTCGTTTACATCGACTTCTGGTCGGCCGTAAAGCTGTCGTTCCTCATCGCGCTGTGTGGCGCAATCGTGCTCGTCGTCGCCGCCTTCTTCATCTGGGTCGTGGTCTCAAGCCTGGGTGTCCTGGAACAGATCGATGGACTGTTCGGCGACATCCTCGGCGACGATGCGCCGAGGATCCTCGAACTCTTTTCACTCGGCCAGGTGATGCTGTTCGCGATCATCCTCGGCATCATCAACCTCGTGGCGATGACCGCCATCGGGGCGATCTCGGCGCTGCTGTACAACCTCAGCGTCAAGGTCACCGGCGGCCAACTCGTCGGCTTCACCAACAGCTGAGATTGCCCCCCACGGCGGCGGTCGAGAGGCCCTCGCCGAATTGGGGAAGGAAGCCCGGGTCGTGTACAGTCATACCCGGTCTGAGGGGCTATAGCTCAGGCGGTTAGAGCGCTTCGCTGATAACGAAGAGGTCCCAGGTTCAAGTCCTGGTAGCCCCACTGCAATTTTCTGTCTCGCCGCCGCTCCTGCGGCGCGACCCCGCTCCCGCGAGACGAGCGCGGTCGTCTCGCTCCGCGGCCACGGCTAGACTGGAAACCCTCCGGGGCCTTAGCTCAATTGGTAGAGCGCCTGCTTTGCAAGCAGGAGGTCAGGGGTTCGATTCCCCTAGGCTCCACGTACACGCGTGAACCTGATTCGGTTCACGGGGGTTCGATTCCCCTAGGCTCCAGAGCGTTGATTTCTGGCCGCGCCGCCGCTCCTGCGGCGCGGCGC